>Ga0184633_10001006_pt1 | contig 11325 bp, 12 predicted proteins | sample PLM31_170_b1_FD_133156 | JGI IMG/M metagenome (GOLD analysis project Ga0184633, IMG submission 133156) | Groundwater sediment microbial communities from an aquifer in East River, Colorado, USA - PLM3-1_170_b1 | ecosystem: Environmental > Terrestrial > Soil > Riparian zone | place: USA: East...
GAGATCGACGCCGGCCGCGATGTCGCGCGCCGCGGACTGCACCGAGCGTCCAAATCCGTAGACGTCGGTGATATGGCGCTGAATGTCCGTCTTGGCGGCGAGCACCGCCTGGATTTCGCGACGGCCGGCGGCGATGCGCAGCCCGTACTCCTGTTCGAGAAACGCATACAGCGACTGCGAACGCAGATCGGCCTGGATCAGGCTCGGACAGAGGGCGTAGGGGAGGTACGAGCTGACCAGGACGACCGGATGTCCGCCGACTGAGCGCAGGCGGGTCATCTTGATCACGGGTGTCAGCAACTGCAAGCCAAGGCGGGCGCCGACCTTGTCGCCGGCGGGCTGAAGCGATTGTTCGAGAACGCGAGTCTCGATGGAAAGTCCGCGCCGTTCCATGTCCTGGTAGAAACCCACGAGGGAGTGGACGAGGGACCGGCTGACGACCTTGGGCTCGGCGACGAACGTGCCGAGCCCCTTTCGCCGGAGAATGGCGCCTTCGGCCGCCAGCTCCTGAAGCGCCTGACGAACAACCGGGCGGCTGACCCCGTATTCCCGGCACAACTCCGACTCTCCTGGAATTCTGTCACCGGGTCGCCATTCCCCTGCCGCAAGCCGCCCCTCGACCGCTCCTCGAACCTGGGCGTACAGGGGCATTGGGCTGCTCCGATTGACATGCTGGCTTGCCTTGCGACTGGTCTTGGCCACCCTGCCTCATTCGCCGTAGCAATGGCGACATAACACACCACTGATCATCTTGTCATTACAGGCCAGTCTTATTGTAGTGATAAGACGCGGACTTGTCAATCCCCCTGCTAACAAATCCTCTCCGGTCTAGCGCCGGCCTTCGGGATCGGCTGGCATTGGCGTGCGTTCCCGTTCCACCCAATGGGGTGCAGAATGTCCTAGGCCCCCCCGGGATTAACGCCGAGACCGGCTTGGATGGTCTCCCGGAAGGGTCCTCCTCCCCCCTGAACCGGGACGCGCCGTGAAGTACGGATGTGCCTATGCGCAGCGTCTTGAAGAGACTGACGGATCTTCGCATGGGACGGGTTGTCCCGGCCCGCTCCCTCTCCAAGCAGATCTCGAGGAGGCGAACGGGATTGCCTTTGCTCCCAGTCGTCCGTGTGCGGGGTCGCTTCGGCGACGGCCGCGGGCTGCACCGTCAGTCACAGGGCAGTAGGGCACACTTCCCCCCGCGCTGGGAAAGCCCGCTGCGAGTCGACGCCCCGTCGCCTTAGTCGATGTCGTTAAGATGTGGCTAGGTGAAAACGGTCCCGACCGCGCTAAAGCGCGATGCCCGCGTTTGCCTGGTAAGCCCGGGTCGATCGCCCGAGGCCAGGAAAGCGAGCTTTCCCGCGTGCGCCTTCTACCCCGGCGCCGGTCGCCTCAGGCTGTCTGGGTGCCCAACGAGCAGCGCCTTCCATGTCGCCGCAAGGACTCGCCGCCCGGATCCTTTCATGGGGTGTTTTGTCGAATCTCGGAGGCGATCTTGGGTTGGCGCTGAGAGGACCAACAAGTCCGGCGGATTATTCCGGTTCGGCCGGCTCGCCCGCGAAGTACCGCTCCATCGGCTCGAAGTAGTTCTCCTTCCAGCCTTCTTCGTACTCGCTCCCCTGGCCGGGAGGGAGTTCGGTGTGGACGATCGTGATCCGCGTTCCCTTCCCCTCGGGCTCCAGTCTCACCTCTAGCCGCGAATCAGGACTCCCATCCGGGAATTCTGTCGTGCGCCAGGCCTGGACGATGCGGCGCGGCGGGTCGAGCGCCAGGTTGCGACCCGTGATGTAGCCGTCCCACATGCGGAACTCGGCCCCGACGCGGCCTTCGATCTCCGCCTGCGCCCCGACGAAGGCGGCATGCTGCGCCGAGTCGAGCCAGGCGTGGTAGACGGTCTCCGGTGGCACGGGCAGGGTCGTCGCGAGTTCGAACTTGTCCATGGCTGATCTCCTGGTGCTGCCTAGCCGGTTAGCCATCCACCCGGGCGTCCAACGGCGAGGGCTAATCGCCAATGAAGGGCTTCAGAAGCAACCAGGTGCGACCTCCATCCAGGGTGCGTACAAGCGCCTCCGGACCATCCCCGCGCGCCACCGCCCACCCAAGGGACGGGCTGATGAAGCTAAACTGACCCGACCAACTCACGGTCTTGACCTTTTCCCAATGCTCGCCGGCGTCGGTTGTCCTATAGATGTCGTGGCCAACAGCCCAACCTGTTTGCGAGTCGATGAACAGCAAGTCCCCGCCAGGATAAGCCAGGCTCTTCCAGGTCGAACCGGAGTCCTCGGTCGAGTAGAGCAACGACACGCGCCCGCCGCCCTCGCCGGTGCGACAGCTCGCACCGACAACCGCCCTCGAGGCCGACACAAACTGAGGAGAACGAGTGCCGCAGTCCGTTAGATCCGCTGAATCCTTTGGCATGGGCAGACGGGCTAATTCCCACGTGATTCCGCCGTCGCGTGTCCACTCCAATACAGGCACGGGCACGTCGTTCGGGCACTCTTCAAGGGTAGCGAGCCCGACCAGGGCCGAACCAAAGGTGACGCCGCTCTTGACGCAGCTCGCAAGGGTTTCGCTCCGGTAATCGGATATCCACTCCCAGGTTTCGCCTCCGTCGACCGTCGCCAGCAGATCGACCGGATCGTCGACTTTGCCATTTCTCTGATGTCGGATCATGATCCAGCCGCGGTCGGGGTCGACGAACCGGACAAGCGCGCTGAGCCACTCCAGGCCAATGAAATAGACATCGCCGGCGTTCGTGGAAGACCAGGTCTCGCCCCCATCGTCCGTCTTCCAGACGACCAGGGACTGCACGGGGTCGCGGACCGGGTAGGGGAGATAGAAGACCACTCGCGCTTTCTGACTGTCGAGGAAGGTGCCTGAAGCGTCGAGGAAGGCATACCGTTCCGGGCCTTGGACCGGCGGGCTCACATCCCGCCAGGTCTTCCCGGCGTCGCTCGTGCGCAGCAAGTGGGTCTCCGACGACAGGTCTCCGCCGAAGGCCCAGCCGGACTCCGCATCGATCATGTGGATCTCATGGAGAGTCACCTGGGTGCCGTGGTCGATGTGCCGGATGGGCGGGATGGGTGAGCCGGTGGGCGTCGGATACCGGAAGAGGGGGTGCGTCGGGGACGGGGTGGGCCCAAGCACGGTAAGGTCGGATCCTGTGGGAGTACCTCTCCAATGCGGGGCGGTGGTAGGCGTCGCCCGAGCGCCCTTAGGCGGCATCGGAGATCGAGGACCGATACGGGTGTAGTACTCCGTAAGCAACGGCTCCGGAGATGCGGTGGGCATCGTGGCCACGGGCATCGACGCCGATGCCGCCTGACAAGCGGCAAGCACAAGAGCGAGGCCAGTAAACATGGGGGCGATACGCAGTTGGGCCATCAACGACCTTGACAAGGCGATGCGATTCGTCGGACGATCTGCAATGAGCCCGTCATTTGAGCCAACCTCTGGCGGCGTAGTAGAGAAGGGCGAATCCTTCTCGTATCGCCTGGTAGCTGCGACTGAGGGCGTCCGCCGAGGGCAGAAGCCGGGCGCCGGCCAAATTCCCGCCGGGATCCAGCTGGTCCGCCGCCGATGGGATCGGGGCCAACCCCTGCGCCGCGAAGGATCCGAGCGCCCGGCGCATATGTTCCGTCGACGTCACCAGAACGAAGGAATCGATCCCCTGGTCCTCGAGCATTTCCGCCACACGCACCGCCTCATCGTGGGTATCGACGGCCTCGGTTTCCACGAGGATCTTCGATTCGGGAACTCCCCGCGCAACCAGCTGCGCCTTCATGGCCTCGCTCTCGGGGCTCGCAGACGGAGTTCCGCCAGGAGGGCCACCAGAGAGGATCAGGGTAGGCTCCCCGAGCAGGTGGTACAGCCTCTCTGCTTCCAGCATTCGATAGCCGCTGGCCGTGCTCAGGATGTCGAATGTCGAGTCTTCGCCTTGCAGGGTAACGCTGCCGCCGGTCAGGACGACAACGGTGTGCGCGTCCTCGGCCTGAGCCGCGCTGGCCATCGGCCCGTAGCCTGCCCCGAGGAGGGATTCCATCCCTTCGGCGATGATCGGCACGCTGAGCAGCCAATAGAGGATCGCCAGGCCGGCGAGCCACGCACGTCCCCGCATCTTTCGCCCTTCCCCGGAGAGCAGCAGCACCACCCCGATGGTGAGGCCGATCAACAAGAAGAGCAGCGAGCCTGGCAACAGAGCCTTGAACAGTTCGGAGGCGACTTCGATCAACGCGTTGGCGATCGGCATCGGCCTTCCTTCCCCTACCCGCCCGCTTACCAGGCGTGCCAGCGCGTCGGGCGGACTTGCACCAGGCGCGCGTATTGTGCGTCGTCTTCGATCGACCAGTCGTACTTGCTGCGGAACGTTGAAACGACGTCCGGCGGCCAGGGTCGGGGGACGGTCGCCCCTTCCCCTTCACAGATCAGGGGATGGACCCCATCTTCCAGCGCCACGACCACCCGCGGATTCACGTCAAGATTGCGCGCCTTGACGCTTTCCGGTGCGGTGCAGACGAAGAAACAGCCTTCTAACCAGGCGAACCATACGGGCACCAGGTGCGGCGAGCCCGTCGGCCGCACCGTGGCCAGCCACAGCGTCTGGGCCTTCGCCAGCCGGCGGGCCGCCTCCTTTCCCGGGAGGCGCCCTTGGCGCCCTGCCCCCTGGGGGCGCCCGCCCTTGGCGGCCTGTAGAGGCCGAAGGGGCGTGGAGGGCGAGGCGCGCTGCGCCGGGATGCTCGAGTCCGTCACCGTCGGGTTGTCGCCGACGAATCACGCCCGGCACGGCCGGCGTCGTTGAGGGGCCGGACGAGCCGGATCACGCGTGAAGCCCGGTCGTTCCGTGGTAAAGATCGATGATCTGATCGGCGATCAGAGGCCAGTCGTAGCGTTTGGCGTATTCAGCCGCTTGTTGCCCAAGCCGTTGCCGCAAGATCTCATCCTGAAGCAGCTGACGCAATCGATCGGCCAGCGCCTCGGGGTCGCCCGTTGGAACGTGGAATCCGGTCTCCCCATCGCGCACCAGGAAGACCAGCCCACCGGTCTCCGAGGCGACCACCGGTGTACCGCAGGCCATCGCTTCCAGCGCCACCAAGCCGAAGGACTCGTAGTGCGACGGGACGACGACGATCTCGGCGGCCGAGTAGTAATACGGCAGGGTGTCCTGGGCCCGGCGGCCGAGGAAGGTCACCATATCCTCGATCTTCAGATCGCGCCGCATCTCCTGCAGGCGGGCCATCTCCTCCGTTTCCGTCGCGCCGTCGTCGTTGGGTTCGCCGCCGATCACGGCCAGGCACAAGTCGGCACCCAGGCTCTTGTCTTGAGCTCGCAGGATGGCGATCGCCTGCAGCAGGCTGTCGATCCCCTTGAGCGGTTCGACCCGGCCCACGAACAGAATCATCCGCTTGTTGGCCGGCACGCGGGCAAACTCGCGGGCCTCATCGTCGGGAATAGGATAGAAGTGGCCGGTGTCGACTCCCGGAGGGATCACCGCTACCCGGCGGGTGTCGACGTGATACAACCACTGGAACTGTGCCACTTCGGCCTGGGTCGCGGCCACGATGCGATCCGCCTGGCGCAGCAGGCGACCCTCGGCCTCGAACCGCAAGGTCGAGGCCGAGTCCTCGCCGTCCGGTGCGACACGTTTCTTCATCGCGGCCAGGGTGTGGAACATCTGGATCAGCGGGATCCCCCAGTGGGATCGCAACTCGAGCGAGGCCAACCCCGAGAGCCAATAATGACTGTGCAGAATGTCGTATCGGATTCCCTTCGAGACCGCAAAGGCTTCGATGAAGTCGATGAAGGCCGGGAGGTACTCCGCCAGGCGGTCCTTTCCCATCGGGGACTCCGGCCCGGCCGGGACGTGCACGATCCGATTGCCGTGGCCGAGATCGTGCAGGACGTGCGGCACGTGCTCGTCCTGGGATCGGGTGAAGACGTCCACGCCGATTCCGCGCCGACCGAGCTCGCGCGTCAGGTCGCGCACGTAGACATTCATCCCGCCGGTGTCCTTGCCACCCAGCGTCGCCAGCGGGCAGGTGTGGTAGGAGATCATGGCGATGCGCACCCAGGCATTATCCACCCCCGTGACAACGTTGCCAAGATGCCTCCGCTATCTACACTGGACACGGCCTGGACCAGGCGCGTGCGACCATTCATGCCCTGCCGCCCTCACCCCTTCGGGTGCCCCCTGGGTGTGCACCTGGGTGTGCGCCGCCCTCACCCCTTCGGGTGCGCCGAAGGGCGTGGCGCCCTGCAGCGCTTCCGGTGCGCCGAAGGGCGTAGAGGGCGAAGGGCGTGGCGCCCTGTCCCCTTGGGACACCCGAAGGGGGGTTGCGGTCTGTCCCCTGGGGACGCCCGAAGGGGCGTAGAGACCGAAGGGGCGGAGCCAGGCCTGGCTAGAGCAGGAGGCCATCGCGATTCGCATCGCGCTTCGCCCTCTACCCTCTTCAGGGCACCCGAAGGGGTGCAGGGCGCCAAGGGCGCATCCTGCAGGGGATCCCGGAGGGGATTGGGCGCGAGGCTGTTCTCGACGCCCCTTTCGAACCTCTGCCGCATCCCTACCGGAGCGAGTCGGATCCTGCCCTCGAGCAAGGTGACAAATCCCGCTGATATAATCGCGACATTCCGCCACCATAGCTCAGCTGGTAGAGCAGGCGTTTCGTAAACGTCAGGTCGTGGGTTCGAGTCCCACTGGTGGCTTCAATCGAGCGACGCCCCTGGCGCACCCGGCACGGGTGCGCCCGTTCTCGCCACCGACAGCCTTCCCGATGACCTTGCCTCTCCCTCCCAGCGCTCAGCGCGTCCAGGACGAGCTATCGCGCCTCGGGGTCGCGGCCGTCGTCCGCCAATTGGATCGGCCGACCCGCAGCGCCGCTGAGGCGGCGGCCGCCGTTGGTTGCGAAGTGGGGCAGATTGCCAAGTCGCTCGTCTTCCGCGGCCGCGTCGGCCGCCGCCCGATCCTGGTGATCACCAGCGGCGCCAACCGAGTGAGCGAAGCGGCGCTCGCCCAGCGCGTCGGTGAACCGATCGAACGGGCCGACGCCGACTTCGTCCGAGAAGCGACGGGCTTTGCCATTGGCGGAGTCCCTCCGCTCGGCCACTCGTATCGACTGGCGACCTACTTTGACGAAGACCTGCTTCCCTTCCCAACGATCTGGGCGGCCGCCGGCACGCCTCACACGGTTTTCGAAATCGACCCGGCCGAGCTGTTGCGTCTGTGCGAAGGGACCGCGGTAAGCGTGAAGGACTAGTGGTTATTGGCCGGTGGCCGGTGGTCAGTGGTCAGCAGCCGCGAAGAACTGGCGGCTGATGACTGATGACCGACGACTGGTAACTGGTAACTGGTGACTGGTAACTTGGAGTGGTGACTGGTGACCCAATGAACATCGACATCCGCCGCCTCGATCCGTCCTGCCGCCAAGATTTCTTCCGCCTTCACTCCGATCGGAACGGCTGTGGATGGTGTCAGTGCGTGGCCTGGTGGGTTCCCACCTGGACCGAGTGGGGTGAACGGACGATGGAGATGAACCATGCGCTGCGGCAATCGCTGTTCGAGCGCGGCCAGGACGACGGCTACCTGCTCTACACGAACGGTGAGCCCGCCGGCTGGGCCCAGGTCGGTCCGCGCGACCGACTGGGGAAGTTAGTGGGGGAGTACGGCTGCGAACCCGATCCTGGGGCCTGGGCCGTCACCTGTTTTCTGCTGGCACCTCAGCTTCGCCGCCAAGGCCTGGCGCGCCGGTTGCTCGAGGCGGTCCTCTCAGACCTGCCTGAGCGTGGCGCAAGCTCAGTCGAGGCGTACCCTCGCCGCGGCGCCGGGCTCCCTGCGGAGGACGTCTGGACGGGCCCGGAGGCGCTCTTCCTGGAGGCGGGGTTCCTGCTTATCCAGGATCACCCGCGCCGGCCGCGCTACCGCAAGGAACTCGCCGGCGAGGCCTCGATGACCGGCCGCGTATAATCTCCACATGCCGCCGCGCCCTGCCCCGATCATCATCGGCATCGCCGGAGGGACCGGATCCGGTAAGACGACCGTCGCCAACGCCATCCTGTCGCGCGTCGGCGCCGAGCGCATCGCCATGCTGGCCCACGACGCCTATTACCGGGATCTGCAGGATCTGCCCCGCGCCCAGCGCGACGTGATCAACTTCGATCACCCCGACTCCCTCGAGACCGAGTTGATGGTGCGGCACCTGGAAGCGCTGCGCAACTGGCAGCCGATCGACGTTCCGATCTATGACTTCACCGCGCACACCCGTACCCGGGGCACCCGGCGCGTGGAGCCCCAACCAGTGGTGCTGGTGGAAGGGATCCTAGTCTTCGCCGACGCCGCGCTGCGGCAGCTGTTCGACGTCAAGATCTTCGTCGATACCGATCCCGATGTGCGCTTCATCCGGCGTCTGCAGCGGGACATCGATGAGCGCGGGCGGACGCTGGCCTCGGTCATCCAGCAATATCAATCGACGGTGCGGCCGATGCACCTGGAGTTCGTCGAGCCGTCGAAGCGTTATGCCGACGTGATCATCCCCGAAGGCGGGCTGAACACCGTCGCCATGGACATGGTGGTCGCCCGCATCCAAACCTTGCTTGCAGCCCGCTGAGGAGGAACAATGCCAGGTCGAAAATACGCCGCGCCGCCCCCGATGACCCTCGATCTGACCAAGACCTATCAGGCCCGGATGCACACCGATGTCGGAGAGATGCTGATCGACCTCTACGCCGATCGCGCGCCTCGCACCGTCAACAACTTCGTCTTCCTGGCCAAGGACGACTTCTACAACGGGGTCATCTTCCATCGGGTCATCGCCGGCTTCATGGTTCAGGGCGGCGATCCGAGCGGCACCGGAAGCGGCGGGCCCGGGTATGCCTTCGCCGATGAGTTTCATCCCTCGCTGCGCCACGACGGCCGCGGGGTGCTGTCGATGGCCAACGCCGGACCCAACACCAACGGCTCACAGTTTTTCTTCACCCATGCCGCCACCCCTTGGCTGGACGACAAGCACTCGGTCTTCGGCCGGTTGGGGGAAGGCGAGGACGTCTTAATGGCCATCCCGCCGCGTGACCCCGGCGTCCGGTCGGCGCCGGCCGTTCAAATCCAATCGATCGAGATCATCGAGAAGTGACCTTCTCGCCGACCGTACGCCGTTACGGTCTGGCCGCCGCCCGCCTGGGGGCTCTGGTCGGCTGCCTGGCGATCAGCGTCTATATCTATTCGATTCGCGATCGGACGGAAACCCTCGCGGCCTACGGCCTGCCGGGGGTCTTCCTGCTGTCGGTATTGGCCAACGCCACAGTCATCCTGCCCGCGCCCGGCCTGGCGCTGACCTTTGCCCTGGGGGGAGTCATGCACCCGGCGGGCGTCGCACTGGCGGCAGGCGCCGGCGCGGCGCTCGGAGAGCTGACGGGGTATCTGGCGGGCTACACCGGCCAGGCGATCGCCGGCCGGTCCCCGGCGACCGAAACCCTCGAGCTGTGGACGAAGCGCTACGGTGGCCCGGCGATCATGGTGCTGGCCTTCATTCCGAATCCGTTCTTCGACATCGCCGGCGCGACGGCCGGCGTTTTGCGCATGCCGGTGGGCAGCTTCCTCTTTTGGACCTGGATCGGAAAGACGTTGAAGATGCTCGTCATCGCCTATGCCGGATCAGCATCGCTCGATTGGCTCGACCGCTACTTCGAGAGGCCGGCGGCACAGTAAGACAGTGTGGTCAGTGGTCGGTGGTCGGAAAGCAGCTAACAGCTATCAGCACTCAGCTGTCAGCCGCCCGCCAGTCCTTGGTCGCCAATCGCCAATCGCCAATCTCTAATCTCTGATCTCCAACCCCCTCTGACCACTGACCACCGACCACTGACCACTTATTGGTCGGTGGCGCGTAATGTCGCCTTACGGAGCGTGACCCGAGCGAGCTCGTCCTCGATCACGGCCACGCCCAATCCCGGAGCGGTCGGCACATCGATGGTGCTGTCGGAGTTGAGCGCGAAGGTCGGCTCGGCGATGTCGCGATCGTAATAGCGGGCCGAGGCCGAGATATCACCGGGCAATTCGAAACCGGGCAACGCCGCCAGCGCCAGATTCGCCGCGCGTGCGATCCCCGTCTCGAGCATCCCACCACACCAAACCGGCACCCCCTGGGCACGGCAAAGATCGTGGATGGCGCCGGCCTCGGCTAGTCCCCCAACACGGGCGGGCTTGATGTTGATCACGCGGCAAGCTCCGATTTCAAGCGCCTGCCGGGCATGCCGCCGCGAGAGAATCGACTCGTCCAGGCACAGGCGCGTCCGGAGGCGCGCCTGTAACGTGGCGTGATCCAGCAAGTCGTCTTCCGCCAGCGGTTGTTCGATCAGCAGCAAGCCGAAATCGTCGAGGGCCTCGACGGCCGCCGCCTGCTCGAGCGTGTAAGCCGAGTTGGCGTCGACTTGAAGAGCGACCTCGGGGAAAGCCTTCCGGACGGCCCGCACCTCCTCGACATCGCGCCCCGGTTTGATCTTGACCTTGATCCGTCGATAGCCCTCGGCCAGATAGCGTCCGGCGACTCTCACCAGCGCACCCGAATCCGGTTGAATCCCGATGGAAACCCCCACCGGAACCCTCGCCCGCAGGCCACCCAGCAGCGTCGACAGCGAAACCCCCCGCGACTTGCCGAGCAAGTCCCACACCGCCAACTCCAGGCCAGCACGCGCCAGCGGATGTCCTTTGAAGGGTTCCAGCGCCGCCCGATAGTGGTCGATCGAATCCAGGGGACGTCCCAGCACGGCCGGGATGAAGAACGATTCCAGGATGTGCCAGGCCGTACCGACGGTTTCATACGAGTAGCCTGGAGAGGCGCCGGCGACGCACTCGCCCCAGCCCTCCAGGCCGCCGGCCAGCACGCGCAAGACGATCGCCTCCCGATCGTGTTCGACGCCGAACGAAGTCTCGAAGGGCGAAACGAGACGCATGCGGACGTGACATATCTCGATCTGGTCGATGGTGATCGTCATCCGAACGTGCTCTCACCCTGCAGCAGGACGTAATAGGCCCGGGGCGAGGTCTCGCCACGAAGGAACACGAAGTCGGTGACCAGATAGCCTTGCGTGAACAGATCCTCGAAAAGCGAGCGGCTGTGGTCTCGCCAGGCGGTGGCCAGCCTCAGGTCGACGGCCTTCAGGGCCTGGAAATCAGGCGGGATTTCAACCAAGACCAGATTCGCCTCCGGACGTTCGGCCTCGGGCGGAGGCTCCGGCCATCCGTCGTGGCGCAGACCGGATGGGTTCAGCTTCTGGGCGCCAGCCTCGAGAAAGTGCGCCAGGTCGAGCGGCGCCCGACGCCCCTCCAGGCGCGCTTCCACCCGCTTCGAC
>Ga0184633_10001007_pt1 | contig 11323 bp, 14 predicted proteins | sample PLM31_170_b1_FD_133156 | JGI IMG/M metagenome (GOLD analysis project Ga0184633, IMG submission 133156) | Groundwater sediment microbial communities from an aquifer in East River, Colorado, USA - PLM3-1_170_b1 | ecosystem: Environmental > Terrestrial > Soil > Riparian zone | place: USA: East...
CGCAAGCTGCTCCGGGTCGATTCCCGGCACCGGGATGAAGGAGCCGGCGCGGAAGACGATGAGCGCGCCCAGCAGGAACAGCAGGCGGCGCTTCAAGTCGCCCATCTTGCCCAGGCCCAGCAGGGTATCGGTAGTAGCGAGGCTCACTGTTTCTTCCTCATCATGAAAAAGATCACGTGTTTCTCCGCTCTTTCAAGTGACAGCATCTTGTTTCCTGTCACCTCCGAAAACACTCTGAAATCGATTTCCGCCGCCGGGTCCGTTGTGAGAACCTTGAGGACCTCGCCCGGCTTCATCCGCGACAGTATTTTCTTGGCATGCAGCAGCGGCAAGGGACAATTGAGCCCGCGAACGTCGAGTTCCTCGTCGAATCTGATCATGCGGCCGCGGTCATTCGTCTCAGTCCTTCTTATCCTTGATGTTCCCGCGCAGCTGGGTCGAGGGCCGCAACCCTGTTCTGCGCCGCACAGAACCCTTGCGCCGGCACGCCGAGCGCGGCGTTAAATTTGCTCGACAGGTTCTGGAAGGCGACCAGGCCGGTGAGCTCGATGATCGCATCGTCGTCGAAATGCCGTTTCAGGCGCCGGAAAATGTTCTCGTCAACGCCGCCATCCGGGTACGTCATCGCCTCGCCATACTCGAGGGCTGCCTGTTCGCGCTCGTCGAAGAGCGCGCTTTCGCGCCACCGCGCAAGCGCTTCGACTTTTTCCGTTGCCACGCCCCGCTTCATCAACGTCGCTGAGTTCAGGTCCACGCAAAACAGGCAGTGATTGATCTGCGATACGCGGACCGTGACCAGTGAGCGCAGCGCCGGGTCGAGCGGCGACGACCGGCGGTCGATCATTCCGTAAAGAAACGCCACGCCGAGAAAAAGCCTCGGAGCACGCGCCCACAGCAACGCGGACTCGAGAACTGCACCGTATTTTCGCCGCTGGTTCCAGAAGAAGGGTCGCAAGAACCAGGGGTATCGTGCAGCCGGCCCGGGAGTAATGCGCATGCGTTGTACTCCGCGATCAGTCAAAAAAAGGTTCCACTAATGATGGTTTGATCATGGCTGCTGAGCGTTCGTGTCTCGAGCGGGCGGACAGGCAGCCGGTTCCGCGATGTTCTTGCTGACGAGCAGCAGCGACACGAAGAGCAGCACAACGCTCAAAATCCCGAATTCCTCACCCTTTAGCGGCAGTGCAGCGACCGCTCCGGCGGCGCCCAGAGATGGAAGGACCGCGCCCAGGATCAGCGAACCGCAGGCGGCGCACCCGATGCCGAGAACGCCGCTCGCCACGCCGCCGGAACCGATGGCGATATTCTGTCCGGCCGCCGCAACGCGCCTTTGTTTCAGTAAGTAGGCGATCATCGCGGCGGTGATGCCGAAGAGAACGGCAATAGCAACGGTGTACCCTGCGGAGAGCAGGCTGAAATTCGTGCCGATGCCGCCAAGCAGGCTCAGCGCGATGCCGAGCTTGGCCGCAAGTGGCGCGTTCGAGCCTGAGAATACCTCACCGATCAGCCCGAGATTGGGAAACCATACCGCCAGAAGAAATGTCAGGATCGCAAGCACGCCGGCAAGCGCGAGGTACGGGGGATGAGCGAATACCTGGCCAAACGCGGCTCGCAGATTTTTCAAATGGCGTGTCACGGATCACTTTTCCTGGAGCGCCAGTTCAACGAGTTGCTTGACGGTCGCATAGAGCTGCGCCCCCGAGAGCGGATACATCTTGCCGCTTTTCGACACGATGATGCTCCAGGGCGTGCCCCTTCCTCCGGTGGCGTAGGCGTTCTGAAGATCCTCCTCGACGCGCCGGTCATGCCTTCCGCTTGCGAGGCACGACGCGAACTTTGCTGCGTCAAGGCCGATTTCCCGCGCGATCTGCGGAAGCACGGTGTCGATATCGGTCTTGTTGTTCGAGGGAGTCAGCTCGTAAAACCTGTCCGTGAACTTCCAGAACGCATCGTTGCCGCCCAGCTCAGCTGCGCATTCCGACGCCGCCGCCTCCTTGCGCGCCTTGACCGGATGAATCTCGTCGAGCGGGAAGTGGCGATACACCCACTTCAGCTGGCCCTTGAACTCGTCCATCAGTTGCTTCATGGTCACGTGGAAGCGTTTGCAAAACGGGCACTCGAAGTCGGAGTACTCGATCAGCGTGACCGGGGCGGCGGGATTGCCGCGGATGTGATCGCGGCCCTTGGCGACTGGCCGCAATGTGGCGGCCCGCGCACTCACCTCGCTCCGCTCGCGTTGCGCCGCCTCGGCGCGCTGTCGCTCGCCGTACCGGTCGATGCCGGCATCGACCGCGCGGTCCAGGGCGCCGCTCTCGCGCAGTTCCTTGATGACCGCTTCCTTGACCCGCTCGACCAGCGCCGCATCAGCGGCGCTCCGTTCCGCGGTCTGGGCATTCGCGACGGAGGCGAACAAGATTAGCCCCGCCATCATTACTCGAGAAAGTTCCGCGATCGACATGATTTTGACCCTCCTAGCAGCCTGTCGGACTTAACAGTCCGCACAGGCTGCTAACAGCAAAACCGGCCGGCAATTGAGAGGAAAACCGGGCCGAAGCGGTTGCATGTGACGAATAGCGCGGGTGAATTCGCATTTTTGTCATCCTTTCCTGCAATCTTCCTGGCGCCGGTTTTGCATCAGGAGTTTGTCGGACCCAAGTCCGACAAATTCCTAGCGAACCGGTTCATGCGCCGCCCTTGTGGTTTTCTCGTCTCCGTATCTCCGGTCACTTGTTTTCCTGGATGGGACGCTGCGTATTGCCCATCATGCTGTCGTCGCCCATCATGCTGCCGCCCATTATGCCTCCGCCCATCATGCTCATCATCTCCATCATGCGCACCATGCCGAGCATCATGTCGCCGCCGCCCATGCGCTCGGCCATCGCCATCATCGCGTTCATCGCCTGCGGCATGCGCTCTGAGTTCATGAAGCGCTGCATCTCCTCGGCGCCGCGCGTGCCCTCGCGCTGTCCCATGCGGCCCTTGCCGGCGGCAAGCTGGTCGAGTTTGGCGCGCTGCTCGGAGGTGAGCGCCGCGCGGCCCTCGGCGATGGTGCGGATCCGGGAGAGCCGGAGATCGGCCCGAACGGTCGCGACTCCACGCACCTTGGCTTCGATCTGTGCGAAGTCGACCGGTTCCTGCTTGAGAAGGGCCGCGAGCTCGCGTTCGGCGGCGTCGATGTCGCGCGTGCGCTGATCGGCCTCGTTCCCGAACCGCTCGACGAGCGCTCGGAGCGCCTTCTCCTGCTCAGCCGAGAGCCCGAGCTCGGAGCGGTTTTGCAGCGCGAAGCTCAACTGCGGCCGCTCCCACCCGGGCGCGTGGCCGGGGGTCCCCATCGGCATGCCGCGCATCATTTCTGTCGCGGGTCCCTGCGTCATTCCGGGCATCGATCCCGGGTACGCCCCGCTACGTTCCGCCTGGTTCTCCGCTGCAGGCGCGGTTGCGGGCGCGAGGCCGATCGCGATACTCACAGCAAATGCGATGATTGCTTTCATGGGTTTCTCCTTTCCATTGGGATGTCAGGATATACGTCTCAAATCCGCGCCGCGCGCAGCCGCAGCGCGTTGCTGACGACGGACAGCGAGCTCAGGCTCATGGCCGCCGCGGCAATGATGGGGCTCAACAGCAGGCCCAAGAACGGGTAGAGCACACCGGCAGCGACCGGCACGCCGAGAGAGTTGTAGACGAAGGCGAGAAACAGGTTCTGCCGGATGTTGCGCATGACCCTGCGGCTCAAATGCCGGGCGCGCACGATGCCGGACAGGTCGCCCTTGACGAGCGTGATGCCGGCGCTCTGGATCGCGACGTCGGTTCCGGTCCCCATCGCGATGCCAACGTCGGCTTCGGCGAGGGCGGGCGCGTCGTTGACGCCATCGCCGGCCATGGCGACGACGCGCCCTTCGGCCCTGCGCTTTCTGACGATCTTGCCCTTCTGCTGCGGCAGCACCTCGGCCTCGACCTCTTCGATGCCCAGCTTGCGGGCCACCGCCTCGGCCGTCGTTCGATTGTCGCCGGTCAGCATGACGATGCGGATGCCGTCGGCGCGCAATTCGGCGATCGCCCCCGGCGTCGTTTTCTTGATCGGGTCTGCGACTGCGATGATCCCGGCCACGGCGCCGTCGACGGCGACGAACATCACCGTCTCGCCCTCGCGGCGGCGCGCGTCGGCTTTCTCGGAGTAAGGCCCGCTCTTCAGGCCCAGGTCCGCCAGCAACCCGGCATTGCCGAGAGCGACCCGGCGTCCCTCCACCGTTCCGATGACGCCCTTGCCGGTCGGCGCGTCGAACTCGCGCGCCTCTGCCAGCTTGATGCCGCGCGCGGCGGCCGACTCCACGATGGCGGCGGCGAGCGGATGCTCGCTGGATCGCTCGAGACTCGCCGCGAGCCGCAATAGCTCATCCTCGCCGAGCTCGCCGCTCGACTCGACTGCGACCACCCGCGGCCGGCCCTCGGTGAGCGTCCCGGTCTTGTCGATGACGAGCGTATCGACCTTTTCCAGCCGCTCCAGAGCCTCGGCATTCTTGATCAACACGCCCGCCTGCGCGCCGCGTCCCACGCCGACCTGGATTGACATCGGCGTTGCCAGGCCCAGTGCGCAGGGGCACGCGATGATCAGCACCGAGACCGCGGCGACGAGCGCATGCGCCATGGCGGGCGCCGGACCCCATAGCGCCCACACCGCGAAGCTTATTGCCGCGATCGCCACCACTGCGGGCACGAAGTAGCCCGAAACCAGGTCGGCGAGCCGCTGGATCGGCGCCCGCGAGCGCTGCGCCTCGGCGACCATCTGCACGATCTGCGCGAGTAGCGTTTCGCTCCCGACGCGTTCGGCGCGCATGACGAAACCGCCGGTGCCGTTGATGGTGCCGCCGATCACCTTGTCGGCGGCGCCCTTCTGGACCGGGATGGACTCTCCCGTCACCATCGACTCGTCGACCGAGCTGCGTCCCTCGATGATCTCGCCGTCAACCGGCACCTTGCCGCCGGGGCGCACGCGCAGCCGATCGCCATGCAGCACCGCGTCGAGCGGCACTTCCTCCTCGTCGCCGTTGGCAAGGAGCCGCCGCGCCGTGGGCGGCGCGAGATCGAGCAGCGCGCGCAGCGCGCCGCCGGTCCTCTCGCGAGCCCTCAGTTCCAGAACCTGGCCGAGCAGGACCAGAACGACGATGACCGCGGCCACTTCGAAATAGAGAGCTACGGCGCCTGATTCGTCGCGGAAATCGGCCGGGAAAACGCCGGGTGCCACCGTTGCCACGACGCTGTAGGCATAAGCCGCGCCCACCCCGATTGCGATCAGCGTGAACATGTTGAGGTTCCAGGTGACCACCGATTTCCAGCCGCGCTCGAAAAACGGCCAGCCGGCCCACAGCACGACCGGGGTCGCGAGGGCGAGTTCAGACAATTGGGTCAGTCCGTCGGGAACGAGCCGCTCAAGCAAGGGGCGCAGTCCTGGCACGTAGTGCCCCATCGTGAGCACGAGGATCGGCGCAGTCAGCGCGGCGCCGGTCCAGAACCGGCGTGTCATGTCGATGAGTTCGGGGTTCTTCTCCTCGGCCGACGCCGTTATCGGCTCGAGCGCCATGCGGCACTTGGGACACTCCCCGGGCTCGTCCCGCACCACCTCGGGGTGCATCGAGCAGGTATACCGAATCCGTGGTCGGGCAAGTGCAGGAGCGGCGGGCTCGAGGGCCATGCCGCACTTCGGGCAGGCGGCCGGGCCCTCGCTCTCGACCCCCGGGCACATCGGGCAGATGTACATTCCGGAAGCTGCCACCGCGTCCGAGCGGACCTCTCGTGGGACAGTAGTCCCGCCGGCGCAACAGGAACCGGCGCCGTCGCGCGCGGCCGCTTTCGCGAGCACCGCCTGCGGGTCCCCTCGGAATATTTCCGCGCAGCCTCCGCAGCAGAAATAGTAGGCGTTCCCTTCGTGCTCGGCGCGATGCGCGGCCTTCGACGGATCGACCTCCATGTCGCAGACCGGATCTTTCACCCGCTCGATTGCGATACCGTTGGCTTGGTTCATTTCTTGTCCTCGGGCAGAATGTCCACGCGAAACGACGCATTGCCTCGAGCGCGCGGGCCGTCGATCGCGAGCTCAACGTCCCAGGTGCCGCTCTTCTTCAGCGTCATGTCGATCTCGTGCCATGGCCTTCGATAGCGCGAAGACACCGGTCCGGCCTGGGCGATTGTCCCGTCGCGAAACCGTGCGACCGCGCTCACCGCCGCCCGCTCGATGTAGGCCAGGGTCTCAGGATCGATCAATTGAACCTCCACGTGCAGGCGTCCGGTGCGTGGTTGTTTCGGCGCTGTTCTTACGGTCACGTCATAGCCTCCCACCTTTTGCCCGACCATGCGTACCTCCCAGTCCGCGCCATGGGCCCGGACACCAGTGGCAAATGGCAGGAGCCCGGCAAAGGACAGGAGAACTGCAAAACTCCTCACTTCCGGCGCTCCTCGGCCAGCAGTTCTCTTACGTGCTTCAGGATCAGTGCGCTCAGAGGCGGGGCGCCTTCAAAATTGGTGGAGAAATACCAGCGCCGCTGTCCAGCCTGGTCGATGACGAAATTGGCCGGAGTGTGCATTTTTTCGTCGGGCTTACCCGGTTTTGGCAGGCTCGATCCCACCATGCCATAGGCGTTCCACACGGCCCGCAGCGCCTCGGGGCTGCCGGTGAGGAAATGCCAGGTCGGAATCTCGTCCACGCCCCATTTCCTGGTCGCGGCCATCACGTCCTCCACCGAGGTCTTCTCATCGTTCGCGTTGATGGCAAGGAAGGCGACCTTGGCGGAATCTTTACCCAATGCCTGATAAGCCAGCCGGTAATAATGCGCGTAGATGGGACAGATGTCGGTGCAATAAGGATCGAGCAAGGTGAGGACCACCACCCTGCCCCGGAAGTCCGCAAGGGACACGGAAGCCCCGTTCTGATCCACCAGGCGGAAGCCGGGTGCCGCGCCGTCCAGCTTGTCCAGCTTGGTCCCCTCGTAGGCGGGGCCGGCCGCCTGGTACCACGCTACGAGCGCAAGCACCGCAACAAGAAGCGCCCCGGCCAGGACGCCGAGGCTGATGGAATGGATTCGCGTGCGAATCTTATTTTCCATCCTCGAGGTCGTCGAGGATCGGACAGTCGGGGCGGGCGTCTCCGCGGCAACGCTTGACCAGATCCGCGACAGTCCTGCGCATGGATTCGAGTTCCTCGATCTTGTGGTCGAGCGCTTGCAAGTGACGCGTGGCAAGCGCCTTGACGGCGGCGCTGGTGCGCGTCCCGTCGCGCCAGAGGTCGAGAAGGTCGCGCACTTCCTCGACGGAGAAGCCCAGGCTGCGCGCGCGCTTGATGAAATTGAGCGTTCGCATGTCAGCGACAGAATAGGTGCGGTAGCCGTTCGACCGCCGATCAGCCGAACGGATGAGCCCGATGCTCTCGTAGTAGCGGATCGTCTTGGCGGCGACGCCGGATTTCTCGGCAACGGTTCCGATGTTCATGGTTCCATCACTCCTGCCTGCGAACTGGAGCGGACGCATCTACGCTTCGTCGCGAGCTTTGGGGGAGGCGGTGGTGGACGAAGGATTCGTGGTGGCGCCTTGATCGCCTGAGCTTGACTGGGTCGAACCTGACTTATTTCCCATCTTGTTCATACACAGGCCGAGCGCGCACATCGCCGCGCAAGGCGCGAGCGCGAGCAGCAGCGGGGCGACCCCCACGGCGACCAGCCAGCTCCAGTTGAGGACCAGGCCCGCTCCCAAGGCTGCTACCGTCAACAGGATCAGGTTCCGGCGCCCGCCGAGGTAATGCCGAACAAGGTTGATGGTGGCCTTGGTTAAGGACGGCTCGCCCGCTTTTGTCGTTTCAATCGATGCGTTCATCTCGTCACCTCCGTGGTTTGAACGTGCGAGAGAATATAGGTTCCAGTTACTGGAAGGTCAAGGATCTATTGAAACTATGACGCCGCCGCTATTCGGGGCCACCTCATAGAAGTCCTTGGGGCTACCGCGGCGCGGGCCGTCGATCCAGTCACCCGCACCCCGCTCGTCCACACACAGACCGCAGTTGATCCATGCCAGCTTCACGCCGCTTTTGCGCGCGAGGTCGAAAAGCGAGACGATCCAGTCCTTGGTGGTCGCGTGCTGTTCCTGCTACACCGAAGTGTCCTTGACGGGACTGGCGTGAGGTTGCTGCGCCCTCATGGTGAGATTGACGGCGCCCTCGTACGCGAACACCGTGACGTTGTTGGCTTGCATGAGCGCCGCGTTGACGATGCGCAAGGCCTTCGTGGTCGCGGCGGTCTCGTAAGGCGGGTCCATGATCGCAATGGTTATAATCTTGGCCATGATTCGCCTCCGCTTTCAGTGCCAGATCGCTTTGGTGTCGGGCTCCAGCAGCAGCCGCACCAGGCGCTCGATTTCCGCCGGTTTCACGCCGGCCGCCAAGCGCGGCCATCCAATCGCTGGACGAGCGGGAATCGGGCGGAACATGGATCGTTCGCGGCAAACTCGACGAAGAGAAGCGGCTCCAGCTTCTCAGGAAAGGCGTTCGCTGCTACCAGTTCGACTCGCGAAGCTGGTAGCTCTGCGCCTCGAAGGGCGCAGGAAACGGCTCGTTTGCCGCGCGGCGCAAAAAACATATACCATACAATTCCGCAAGCTTCCCCGTTTCGTAGACGCTCCTACGCGAGGAGCCTCAGGAAGGAGGTGCTTTTTATGGTTGAGAAGGACTATGCAACATTTGTAATTCGTATTGCACTCGGGCTTTTCATTCTGGTCTGGGGCATTGCAAAGTTTGTTCAACAGGATTTCTGGCTGCAAATGTTTCCCATGATCTACTGGGGATTAGTAGTGGGAGCAGCAGTGCTTGCCGTCTTCGGCATAGTTGAAATCGTACTTGCAGCCATGCTGATCCTGGGCTGGAAGGTGACGATTGCAGCGTGGATTGGCTTCCTGATACAGCTTTTAACAACAGTTGCAATCATCGGAAGAATTGCTGCACCTTATGTAATGGTTGAGGCAGATCCAGTGAAACCAAACATTGTGCTCTTTGGCACAGTTGTAATCCTTGGAGCATGGCTGGCGCTTGCGCTAAGCGGCAAAACAGGCCCCTATGCAATTGAGAAATAATCTTGGGACCTGTGAAAAAACGGGCGGTTGTGGTGATGGAAGGAAGGCGTTTTGTGCTACGATTGGCAACATCACGATATCCTTTAGCGACCTCATAAATCCATGAGCAAAAGACTACCGATCGCGATTGTTGTATTTGCAGTGCTCGTCGGGGGATATCTCTCCCTTTCCTCAAGACCGGCTTTCGACCAATCGGGTACGTCTCCAGGAGAAGGGAAAGCGGGGGGCTTTGCGAAGGCAGTGCTTACGGCGAAGTTTGAATATCTCTCCAAGAACGGCAACTCTTCCTGCTCCGCATCGTTCAGATCTTCCATTCCTTCGATGCCTGAGGAAGCCCGGTTGCGGGGCTCCTGCTGCAGCCCGATGAGCCTGCACCGCTACGGCGAGCAGGTCGAGGGCTTGCGGAAATTCAAATCCGTTGCCAGCCAAAACGTTGCCGAAATTCCAGACGATCCTTACGATGTCGAGGCGCGGCTCGCCAAGAGGCTCTTGTCGTACTACGACATGAAGCTCACGCCCGGGGAGCAAGCGCGGTACGACTACGCGATGAAAAATTCCGACGAGAAGGGGCCCTGCTGCTGCCGGTGCTGGAGGTGGAATGTGTTTGGCGGGCTCGGCAAGTATCTCATCCGCAGTCACGGATTCACGGGCGAGCAACTCACCAAGCTATGGGATCTTTCCGATGGTTGCGGTGGCGAGGCGGACCATGTGCAGCATTCATGAGATCATGTTCGTTGATTTCGCTCCCCTCCGTCATCCTTGATTTTCCCGCGCGGCCGGTTCCCGGGCCGCGTCTCCGACCTGCGCCGCTGAGCGCTCGTCGTTCCTCAGGACTCGTGCGCCCTTGCCCCAGGGAATGAAGGCTGCGGTCCGGGCCTTGTAATCCAGAAACGCTGCACCGAAGACGACGGCCAGTTCTGCGTCCTCCCGGCGCGCGAGCCAGACGTACATCACGATCAGGACCGGCCCCATCAGGAGCGTCGGGACGGTCGGCCACTGGATGTTGAAGCCCAGGACGATCAGGATCAGGCCGAGGTACTGCGGGTGCCGGTGGTGACGGTAGATTCCTCCGGTCACGAGACCCCTTTGACTGCGGTAGAGAGTGGCCCAGCCGACGGCGAGCAGTCCCACGCCCGCCGCGATGAGGGCCATGCTGACCAGCATGACGAGGTAGACCGCCACATGAATGGGCATCAGCCCGAGGCGCTCGAGGGCGAAGGCCCACAGGTGGCTCTCGTTCATGCCGAAGGCCGACGCCGGATAACCGAGTAATGGCGCGAGGAGGTAGATGGTGAGCGGAATGCCGAACATCTCGGTGAAGAGCGAAATCAGGAACGCAACGTACAACCCCGCATTGCGCCACTCTCCCCGCCGCCGCGGACGGGCGAAGCCGAGCAGGAAAAGGGCGAAGAGAGCCGTCGCGCCCAGCACCGCCCGCCAGTTCCCGTACCAGAGCCACGAAGGAACGTTTTCGGGGTCGGGCTCGTGAAGCAGCATTCCCAGAAACAGCCAGAGTCCGCCGCCCACGACGACGGCCACAATCGCCCACCGCAGGGCCGGCCACACTGCTTTCAGTTGTCGCATCTGTTGCTCTCCTTTCAAGCGCTGGCCTGTACCCAACTCAACCGGCCTCGCGCTGACGCGCGCGCGCGGTGCTCCTCGCGGTATTGATTGCGGGTCCGTTCCTTCCAAAACGGAATAGGATGCGCGCGACCAACAACGCGCCGAAGATCACGGAGTAGACGAGCGGTCGCGTGTAGTCGAGCTTGACCAGCCACCAGAAGTGAATGACGCCCGCGATGGCCACCAGGTACACAGCGCGGTGCAGTTGTTGCCAGCGTTTGCCGCCGAGACGCCGCACCATGCGGTCGGTCGAGGTGGCGGCGAGGGGGATCATGAGAACGAAGCTCAGGAATCCGACGGTGATCAAGGGCCGCTTGAGGACGTCGCGCCAGATCGCCGCCAGGTCGAACTGCTGGTCGAGCCAGAAATAGGCCACGACGTGGATCACCGCGTAGAAGAAAGCATAGAGACCGAACATCCGGCGCAGGCGGATGAGCCAGTGCCATCCCGTTGCGCGGCGCAGGGGCGTCACGCTCAGCGTGATGATGAGGAAATCCAGCGTCCACGTCCCGGTGGAGCGCCGGATGAATTCCACCGGATCGGCGCCCAGGCCTCCGCTGAAACCCAGCCATATGAGGTAGAAAAACGGAAG
>Ga0184633_10001011_pt1 | contig 11314 bp, 11 predicted proteins | sample PLM31_170_b1_FD_133156 | JGI IMG/M metagenome (GOLD analysis project Ga0184633, IMG submission 133156) | Groundwater sediment microbial communities from an aquifer in East River, Colorado, USA - PLM3-1_170_b1 | ecosystem: Environmental > Terrestrial > Soil > Riparian zone | place: USA: East...
TCAGCGCGAAGGCTGCCGAAAAGATCGCGGCCGTTGGTGGTACGGCCGAAACGCTGGCCTAAGCGCCAGCTGCAGGACGCACATGGCTGTTGATAGCTTCCGCAACATTTTTGCGATTCCCGATTTACGCAATCGCGTCCTGTTCACGCTCGGCCTGCTCGGCGTGTATCGCATCGGCAATCACATTACCGTGCCCGGGGTGAACATCGCGGCGCTCGCCGAACTGGCTCGGCAGATGCAGAGCAACATGTTCGGCCTCTACGACATGTTTACGGGCGGCAATTTGTCGCGCGTGACGATCTTCGCGCTGGGCATCATGCCGTACATTAGCGCGTCGATCATCCTGCAGTTGCTGACCGTTGTGTGGCCGTATCTCGAACGGCTGTCCAAAGAAGGCGAGCTGGGTCGGCGAAAGATCACCCAATACACCCGGTACGGAACGATCCTGTTGAGCGTCATCCAGTCGCTCGGGATCGCGCTGTTCCTCGAGCGTCAGACGGAGATTGCTGGCGGACTGCCGCTGGTCTATAACCCCGGCTTGGGATTCCGTCTCATGACCGTGCTCACCCTGACGACGGGCACCGCCTTCATCATGTGGCTGGGTGAACAGATCACCGAGCGTGGCATCGGGAACGGCATGTCGCTGATCATTTTCGCGGGGATTGTTGTGGGCTTCCCCCGCGGCATGATCAGCACAATGGATCAGTTTGCGACGGGCCAGCTCGGACTGCTGTCGCTCGTGCTCCTCATGGTGGCGATGGTTGCGGTCGTGGGCGCTGTCATTTTCGTCGAGCGTGGCAATCGCCGCGTGACGGTCCAGTACGCCAAGCGCGTGGTGGGACGACGGATGTATGGCGGATCGAGCACGCACATCCCCTTGAAAGTGAACACGGGTGGGGTCATCCCCGTGATATTCGCATCATCGATTCTGGCGTTCCCCGCGACGATTGCGAACATGTTCCAGTCTGGCGGCTGGGCGCAGGCGGTGACGACCCAGATGGGCTATGGGATGCCGCTGTACAACCTGCTGTACGTCCTGGGGATCATCTTCTTCGCGTACTTCTACACGGCGATCATTTTCAACCCTGATGATGTCGCGGAGAACATGCGCAAGTACGGCGGGTTTGTTCCCGGCATCCGTCCGGGCAAGCGGACGGCGGAGTACATCGACAACATCCTGACGCGGATTACGCTTGCGGGCGCCATGTATCTGGCGCTGATCGCCATTCTGCCGCAGTTCCTCATGACCGGGTTCAAGGTCGCCCCCATCCCTCTCATCGGAGAGCGATTGGACGCCGTCCTGCCCCGCTTCATCACCGAAGGGATGAACGTGCAGTTCTACTTCGGTGGAACGTCGCTGCTGATCGTGGTTGGCGTGGCAATGGACACGGTACAGCAGATTGAATCGCAGCTGATCATGCGGCATTACGATGGCTTCATGAAGAAGACTCGTATCCGGGGCCGCCGGAGCTGACGCTGGGCGGGGGACCGATCACAGAGGAGTGGTGACCACGAAATTGCCTGTGAACGCGGTTATCATTGGGCCACCGGGGGCCGGCAAGGGAACGCAGGCCGAGCGCGTCGCAGCGGGCCGCGGAGTGCCGAAGATCTCCACAGGCGAGATGCTGCGCGAGGCGATTCAGCAGGGAACCGAACTGGGGAGGCGCGCCAAGGCGACCGTGGAACAGGGCGAGCTCGTCGGCGACGATCTGATGATTGATATCGTGCGGCGCCGGCTGGATCGGCCGGATGCACGGGGCGGGTTCGTTCTCGACGGGTTTCCGCGGACCGTCGCCCAAGCGGAGGCGCTCGATCAGATGCTCGCGGGCCGCGGCCCGCTCGTGGTCATCGAGATCGGCGTGCTGGGTCGGGAATTGATGCGCCGCATGGCGGCGCGCCGCATCTGCAGTAAGTGCGGTGCGAATGCCGGGCCGGGCGATGTCACGTGTCGGCGATGCGGTGGCGAGTTGGTACTCAGATCCGACGATGAGGACGCGAGCGTGCGGGACCGACGGCTTCAGGTTTACGCCAGACAGACCAAGCCGATTGTGCACTACTACCGGAACCGGCCGACGTTCCGATCGATCGACGGCGTACAATCGCCCGATCGTGTGGCCGAAGATATCGGCGAGGCAATTGACTCGGCGCTGCAGACCGCCGGGTCGACCTCGTGAGTGATCTGTGATTGCGTGCAGGTCCCAGAATGAACTCGAGCGCCTTCGGACCGCGAACCTTCTGGTTGCGCAGGTCCTGGCGCTGTTGAAAGACGCCGTCGCTCCCGGCGTGACGACCGCCGCGCTAGATGCGCTGGCCGAGCGCGCGATCCGCGAGGCGGGGGCGCTTCCGGCATTCAAGGGTTACCACGGATATCCGGCGACGATTTGCGCATCAGTCAACGAGCAAGTGGTGCACGGGATTCCATCGGCGCGCACGCTCATCGACGGCGACATCATTTCGATCGACCTCGGCGTCTTGCTCGACGGCTATTACGGCGACGCCGCGGTCACCGTTCCCGTCGGGCGAATCGCACACGAGTCGGCCGCTCTTCTGCGCGCGACCGAGGAATCGTTGTGGAAGGGGATCGAGAATGTGAAGGTCGGCGCCCGCGTCTCCGACATCGGACACGCGGTGCAGAAGCACGTCGAGGCACACGGCTTCTCGGTGGTGCGCGAGTTCGTTGGCCATGGGGTCGGAACCGCGCTGCACGAGGAGCCGCAGATTCCGAATTACGGCGAGCCAGGCCGCGGTCCGAGGCTGGCTGAAGGCATGGTGCTGGCCATTGAACCAATGGTCAACATGGGGAAGCCGGCCATCAAGGTGCTGCCCGACGGCTGGACCGCGGTGACGCAGGACGGCAGCCGGTCGGCTCACTTCGAACATACGGTGGTCGTCTCTCTCGCTGGCCCCGTCGTGCTGTCGGCGTTCGAGACACCGGCTCGAGAGGCGACGGTGCGTTCGTGGTGATCGTGACCACCGGGGATACGGAGAATGCGGCATTGAGCAAAGACGTCGAGATCGCCGGCACGGTGAGAGCGCAGTTGCCGAACGCGATGTTCCGCGTTGAGCTCGACACGCGGCACCAGATTCTTGCGCACGCGTCGGAGAACGTGGGGCGTAACTTCATCCGGTTGCTCGCTGGCGATCGGGTGCTCGTGGAATTGTCGCCTTTCGATCCCGGACGAGGACGGATCGTCAGGCGGGTGTAAAGAAGACGAGGTGTCCATGAAAGTGAGAGCGTCAGTCAAAAGAATCTGCGACAAGTGCAAGATCGTCCGGCGCCGGGGCGTCGTGCGAGTCATTTGTCCCAACCAGAAGCACAAACAGAGGCAAGGATAGTCAGACTGCAGGCTTCGGGCTTCTGCCCTGACGCGACTGACGACTGTTGACCGACAACTGAGGACTAGAAGGATCAGCTATGGCACGTATAGCGGGTATTGACCTTCCACGGACGAAACGGGTCGAGATTGGCCTCACGTACATCTATGGTGTCGGCCGCACGCGTTCGAATGGGATTCTCATGGATGCGGGGGTGAATCCTGACGTTCGGGTCAAGGATCTCTCCGAAGACGATGTGCGCAAGATCAGCCGCGTGATTGAGGAACAGGGGAACGTCGAAGGAGATCTTCGCAAGACCATTTCGATGAACATCAAGCGGCTCATGGAGGTCGGCTCATTCCGCGGCACACGCCACCGCCGCAGTTTGCCGGCGCGGGGGCAGCGGACGCGTACGAACGCCCGTACGCGAAAAGGTCCGCGCAAGGGCGCGATTGCCAAGAAGAAAACGATTTAAGGAAAGAAGACAGAATTACCATGGCCAAATCCGAACCGGTTCCGGGCGCTTCGCCGGAGAAAACTGGAAAAAAAGAAGCAGGACGCAAACCTCGCAAGACGTTCAAGAAGCGCGGCGAGAAGCGTATCGTCCATCACGGCTTCGCGCACATTCAGGCATCGTTCAACAATACGATCATCACGATCACCGACACCGAGGGGAACGTCGTCGCCTGGTCGAGCGCGGGGGGGATAGGATTCAAGGGGTCCCGCAAGGGCACGCCATTCGCGGCAACGCAGGCTGCGATCAGTGCGGGCAATGTGGCCAAAGGGTTCGGCCTGCGCTCGGTCGATGTCAAGGTGAAGGGGCCGGGATCCGGCCGCGAGTCAGCGATCCGCGCGCTGCAGACGATCGGCATCGACGTGAAGTCGATTCGCGACATCACGCCGATTCCGCACAACGGCTGTCGGCCGGCGAAACGGCGGCGTGTGTAGGCGCTTCGCGCGCGAGCATTAGATAAGGAATCACCGAATGGCACGATATGTTGGCGCGGTCTGCCGCCTCTGCCGTCGCGAGGGGATGAAACTCTTCCTCAAAGGCGAGCGCTGCTATACCGAGAAATGCGCGATCGAGAAGCGGAATTTTCCGCCTGGCCAGCATGGGAAGGCACGAACACGAAAAGCGAAGCTGGCTGGTTACGGCGTGCAGCTGCGCGAAAAACAGAAGGTCAAGCGCATTTATGGCGTGCTCGAAGATCAATTCCGCCGGTACTTCGAGGCGGCTGAGCGGCAGCGGGGCATTACCGGCGAGACGTTGCTCCAGTTGCTGGAGCGGCGTCTCGACAACGTCGCGTACCGGATGGGGCTTGCGACATCACGGCCGCAGGCGCGGCAGCTCGTGCGCCACGGGCACTTGCAGGTGAATGAACGAAAGGTCGACGTCCCGTCTTATTCCGTGCGTGTGGGCGAGCTCATCAGTGTGCGGCCCACGAGTCAGCAGGACGCCGCGATCCAGCACGCACTGGAAGAGGTCAAGGGGCGCGGCGTTCCGGAGTGGCTGTCATTCGACGCCGGCAAGATGAGTGGACGCATCAATTCATTGCCCACGCGGGAGCAGATCAACCTGCCCGTGCAGGAGCAGTTAATCGTCGAGCTGTATTCAAAGTAATGCTCACCTCCTCGTTTGTACCGCCGTCGATGACTGGGAACTTGAAAACGAGGAACTGAGAATTACGAGAAAGGATCATCCGATGCTGTGGAAAGGTTTCCAGCGGCCCAAGCGGCTGGAGTTCGAGCGAGAGACGTTGACCGATCGGTTCGGCCGCTTCTACGCGCAGCCATTCGAGCGCGGGTTCGGGACGACGATTGGGAACGCGATGAGGCGGGTGCTGCTCTCGGCGATCGAGGGCGCAGCCATCACGGCCGTCAAGATTGACGGCGTGCTCCACGAGTTCTCGCCGATCCCCAGTGTCGTCGAGGATGCGACCGACATCATCCTCAACCTCAAGCAGATCCCGATCAAGATGTACGTCGACCAGGCCAAGACGCTGTATCTGCGGGTCGCGAAGGCTGGCGTCGTGAAAGCACGGGACATCGAGGCTGACGGGGACGTCGAGATTCTCGAGCCTGATGCCCACATCGCCACAGTGAGCGAGGGCGGCAAGCTGCACATGGAGATGCGGCTGAAGCGCGGCCGCGGGTACGTCTCCGCGGATAAGAACTTCGACGAAGACCTCGGGATTGGATGGATTCCGGTGGACTCGGTGCATTCGCCGATCAAGAAAGTTAATTATCTGGTTGAAGCGGCGCGCCTCGGCCAGACCACCGACTACGACAAGCTGACGGTCGACGTGTGGACGAACGGAGCGGTGACGCCGCGCGATGGGATGTCGCTGGCGGCGAAGCTGATCCGCGATCATCTGAACATCTTCGTCAGCTTCGAGGAATCGGTCGATCTCCCTCAAGAGGCACAGTCCGACCAACCTCGTGCCGGCACGCTCAACGAGCACCTGGACAAGAGCGTCGAAGAGCTGGAACTGTCGGTGCGGTCGTACAACTGTCTGAAGAACGCGAACATTCGCACCATCCGCGAGCTCGTTCAGAAGACCGAGGCGGAGATGCTGAAGACGAAGAACTTCGGCCGAAAGTCGCTGAACGAGATCAAGGAAATTCTCAACAGCATGGGACTGAGTCTCGGCATGAGGCTCGATCAGCCGGCCCAGTCGAGGGTGGAATAGCTTCGAGGATCAGGGCATGCGTCATCGAGTCGCTCATCGCAAACTTGGACGGGTTACCGAGCACCGGATCGCCATGCTGCGCAATCAGGCGCTGGATCTGCTGCGTCACGAGCGCATTCAGACCACCGTCTCCAAGGCGAAAGAATTGAGGCCGTTTGTGGAACGGTTGATCTCGATCGCGAAGCGAAGCGGCGAGGATGCTGGAAACGGCCGAGTCCTGACCGCTCGGCGCGTCGTCCTGCGGGATATCCATGACCAGGACGTCGTGAAGAAGCTCTTCGACACCATTGCTCCGAGATACGCCTCACGCCCCGGAGGCTACACCCGCCTGCTGAGACTCGGTCACCGGCGCGGGGACAACGCCGAGGTGGCCCAGGTCGAGTTGGTCGGGAGCGAATACAATCCCAAGGGCGCCGCCGAAAAGGGGACCAAGACTGAGGGCGCCAAGCCCAAGGGGATGGGTGGCCGGCTCAAAGCCGCGGCGGAACGACTCCGTGGCAGGAAGGCGGCCGCCGAAGGGGATACCCACGAGAAGGCCGACAAACGAATGTCGGGCAAGTCGAAGGCGCGGTCGTCGTCGCAGAAAAAGCCCGGATAAGATCTTCCCTCACACCGACTGAATCGTCGGGCGTCAGGCTTCCTCCACCTCCACGCCCTCACGCTCAGACTTGGCCGCGGCAATGATCTTGGTCTGCAGGTGAGACGGCACTTCGTCGTAGTGGGAATACTCCATGTGATACGAGCCGCGGCCTCCGGTCGCCGAGGTGAGATGCTGCTCGTACGTCAGCATCTCGACCATTGGGACCTGAGCCTTGATGACGGTGGTCGTCCCTCGAGTGTCCATTCCGGCAATTCGGCCGCGGCGGCTGTTCAGGTCTCCCATCAAATCGCCGGCGAAATCGCTCGGCGCATAGACCTCCACGTTCATGATGGGTTCGAGAATCGTCGGCCGCGCGCGCGTCATGCCGTCCTTGAAGGCGAGAGATCCGGCGAGCTTGAACGACAGTTCGTTCGAATCGACCGGATGGAAGGAGCCGTCGATCACGGTCGCGCGAAAATCCACGACCGGATAGCCAGCCAGGTAGCCGCGCAGGCGCGCGTCCTGGATCCCCTTCTCGACGGCAGGGACGAAGTTTCGCGGGATTGAGCCGCCGAAGATATCGTCGACGAACTCGAAGTCGGCGCCCCGCGCAAGCGGCTCCAGCCTGATCTTGCAGTCGCCAAACTGGCCATGTCCGCCCGTCTGCTTCTTGTGGCGGCCGTGCGCTTCAGTGGCATGCGTAATCGTCTCCCGGTATGGGATTCGCGGTGGCTTCAGGTTGACTTCGACTCCGAAGCGCCGTTTTAACTTCGCGACCGTCACTTCGATGTGGAGCTGGCCCTGTCCGGAGAGCAGCAGTTCCTTGGTCTGCGCGTCGCGGCCGTAGCGGACGGTCGGGTCCTCTTCTTCAAGCCGGTGCATTGATGAGCTGATCTTGTCTTCATCGCCTCGTGTCTTCGGCTCCATCGCGTAGGAGAGAACCGGCTCCGGAAACGCGATTGGCTGAAACGTGATCGCCGAGTTCTTTTCCGCGAGCGTGTCGTTGGTAAGCGTGTCCTTGAGTTTCGCCACCGCGCCCAGGTCGCCGGCCTTGATCTCGGGCACCGCGGTCTGCGTTTTTCCCTGTAGCAGAAAGATGTGACCGAGCCGCTCGCTGGTGTCCCTTGTGAGATTGTGCACCGTTTGGTCGGCCTTCAGCGAGCCAAGCATCACCCGGAACATCGTGATGCGTCCCGCAAACGGATCCGCGATCGTTTTCCACACGAATGCGGCGTATGGTCCGGCGTCTGATACCGGTTTGGTGACGTCATTGCCGGCTTTGTCCACACCCGTGACCGGACGTTCCGCCGCCGAGGGCAGGTACGTGAGCACACCGTCCAGGAGCTGTGGGATGCCGATATTCTGCAGGGCCGACGTCACCACGAGCGGAAACACTTTGGCGCTCAGGACCGCCGTTCGCAGGCCGGCGACGAGTTCTTCTTGGGTCAGCGTGCCTGCCTCGAAGAATTGTTCCATCAGGCTTTCGTCGGCCTCGGCGACGATCTCCACCAGCCTCTCACGGGCGCTGTTGGCCGCATCGACCATGTCGGCCGGGATCGGGCCTTCGCTGAACTTTCCGGAACCGTTGGGCTGATAGGTGTACGCCTTCATCGCGACCAGATCGACGACGCCTTTGAAAGCCTTCTCTTCTCCGATGGGAAGCTGAATGGGAACGACCGTCCGATTGCACGCCTCGTGCAGCGACTGAAGTGAACGTTCGAGGCTGGCGCGCTCGCGGTCGATGCGGTTCAGCGCCACGAGGCGAGGGAGGCCCAGCTCATCGGCGGCGGCCCAGACCTTTTCCGTCTGTACTTCGACGCCGGCCACGGCATCGACGACGACCAGCGCCGCATCGGCGACACGAAGCGCCGCCCGCGCGTCGCTGAGAAAGTTCCCGAATCCAGGCGTATCGATGAGATTGATCTTGACTTTGTTCCACTCGGCGTACGCGAGGCTGGCGGCCAGAGTATGCTTCCGCGTAATTTCCTCTTCGTCGTAATCGGTCACCGTCGCGCCCTCGTCAACCTTCCCGAAGCGATTCACCATCCCGGCGTCGAACAGAATCGTGGAGGCCAGCTGCGTCTTGCCCGAGCCGCCATGGCCGATGAACGCCACGTTTCTGATGCTGGCCGCGTCGTACACCTTCATACAAGAAACCCTCCGAAGTTCTCAGTTTTCAGTTCTGGACCGAAACCAAGGGCAGATCATACTCAAGTTCCGCTACGGAACCTACAAGCGCGGACGGTTGAGGGCTACTCGTAGCGGAGCGCTTCAATTGGATCGAGGCGTGACGCCTTGATCGCGGGGAACATCCCGAAGAACACACCGACCGAGGCGGAGAAGCCGATGCCGACGGCGAATGACCACCAGGGCAGCGAGATCGGAAAGCCCGAATAGTAGTGCACCGCGACGCCAACGGTCGTTCCGAGCAGAATGCCCAGCACGCCTCCCGCGCTGGTGAGAAACACGGCTTCCGCCAGAAACTGCCAGAGGATCTCCCGGCGCCGGGCGCCGAGCGCCTTGCGAACGCCGATCTCGCGGGTGCGCTCGGTCACGGCGATCATCATGATCGCCATGACGCCAATGCCGCCCACCATCAGAGCGATCGACGAGATGACGATGAGCGCCAGGAATGTCGCGCGGCTGATTTGATCCCAGACCCGGAGCACGGCATCCTGCGTCACGAGATCGAAATCGTCGGGCTGATCGAGCCGTAGGCCATGCCGGATTCGCAGGATCTCCTGAAGCTCCAGCAGGGCCTCCTCGCTCGACACCTCGTCGTACGGGACGGCGGCAATCAAGATGCTGCGATGTTCGTACCGGTTGTTGAACCGTGTCGCGCGGATGCCAAACTGTTTCTGGTAAGAGGTCTGCGGAATGATGGCGAAATCATCCTGCCCGAGGTTGAAGCTGCCGACGCTCGGTCGCGGCTCGAGCACGCCGATCACGGTATAACGGCCCGACCCGATGCGAACGGTCTTGTCGAGCGGATCAACGTTGGGAAACAGCGCTTGTCTCGCCGTCTGGCCTAGTACGACGACCGGCCGCTTGTGCTGCACGTCCGTCTCCGTAAAAAAGCGCCCGGAGTCCATGGCCATGTAACTGGCCGCAAGGAAATTCTCCGTCGTCCCCCAGATCTGCAGCGGTTTGGTGCGCTCGTGCCCGTAGTAGAGGCGCTCCAGCGTCGGTGGTCCACCGTTGCCGAGCCAGATGTCGACGAACCGAATCGTTCGCGCGCGATCCTCGATCGCGCGTGCGTCTCCGATCGTGAGGTTCGGACGCTTCAGCAGACTGACAAAATCGCGGCCGGCGGCGAGGCTCACGCCGCTGAACTTTGCGACGAAAATTGTCTTGGGGCCGAGCTGACGGATGCTGTCTCGTAGCGATTGATCCAAGCCTCGAATCAAGGACGTCATGCCGACGATCGCCGTGACTCCGATCACCACGCCAAGCACCGTCAGCGCGGAACGCAGCTTGTTGACGCGCAACGTGTCGATCGCCATCGCGATGATTTCGCCCATCAGCGCCATCACTCTCGCCTCAATGCTTCGATAGGGTCGAGGGACGCGGCACGGTATGCGGGGTACAGTCCGAAGAATAATCCGACGCTCGCGGTCATCGACACGCCCAGGGCCACGGCCCACAGCTTGATCGCGGTCGGCACCGGCGTCACGCGCGAGATCGTGACCGCCAGAAGAACGCCGAGCGCCGTGCCGACGATGCCGCCACACGTCGACAGCGTCACGGACTCGGTCAGCACTTGCCAGACGATGTCTCGCCGCCGCGCGCCGAGCGCCTTTCGCAGGCCAATCTCGCGCGTGCGCTCGGTCACGACCATCAGCATGATGTTCATGATCACAATGCCGCCGACGACGAGCGAGAGCGCCACCACGCCGACGAGGACCGTGTAGATGCCCGTGGTGGCTTGATGGTAAATGCCGAGAATTGTGTCGGACGTGAAGATTCCAAAATTGTTGTCCTCGGCCGGCTTGAGCCGGCGCTCGATGCGGAGCGCCACGCTCGCATCGTCAATCGCCGACGCGATCAGCGATGGATCCCTCGGTTTGACCAGTAACGCCAGGGACTGCCGCGCGCCAAAGAGCCTCTGGTACGCGCCCAGTGGGATCACGGCGAACTCATCGAGCGATCGACCGAACGATGAGCCTTTCTTCTTGCTCACGCCGACCACGCGAAAATGAACCCGCGCGATCTTGACGGTCTTTTCAAGAGGATCGGTATCCGGAAACAAACGGTCCGCGGTCTCCCAACCTAACAGCACGACCGGCTGATGACGGTCCACCTCGACCGGACTGGGGAATCGGCCGCGTTCGGCGTCAAACAGGCTGAATTCGATCAGCTCGCGTGTCACCCCCTGCACCCGCACGCTTTCGAGAATATGCGGACCGAAGCTGACCTCGGCATTTCGCGCCGCTTGGGCCATCACAGCCGAGATCGTGGGACTGAAGCGTCGTACGGCGTCCGCGTCGCGCAACGTGATGAGCGGATTCCCGCGCACCTTCTCCGACTCCTCGTCGGTGCGAACGATTCCCGTGCGCTCAATCGTGAACGAGTCAGCGCCCACGTTGGTGACGATCGCGTCCGTGACGTACGTGTTCAACCCCTGGATGAGAGACACGACGGTGATGATCGCCGCCACCGCGACGATGTTCCCAAGAACTGTCAGCAACGACCTCAGCTTGTTGGTCCAGATAGCTTCGAGGGCGATGGA
>Ga0184633_10001013_pt1 | contig 11311 bp, 11 predicted proteins | sample PLM31_170_b1_FD_133156 | JGI IMG/M metagenome (GOLD analysis project Ga0184633, IMG submission 133156) | Groundwater sediment microbial communities from an aquifer in East River, Colorado, USA - PLM3-1_170_b1 | ecosystem: Environmental > Terrestrial > Soil > Riparian zone | place: USA: East...
AGGATACGCGCGCCTATTTCAGGGGGCTGTGCCTGCAGAAATACTCGGAAGAGATCGTGTCGGCGTCCTGGGATTCGGTGATCTTCGACCTGAAGGAGGGGCCGCTGAAGAAAATCTTCATGCTGGAGCCGCTCCGGGGCACGGAAGCCCACGTGCGGCAGCTCCTCAACGAATCCCCCACGGCCGCCGACCTGCTGCAAAATCTCTCTCGCCCCAACTTCGGCGTTTAGTGGCCGCTCCCGGCGGCCCAACGCGAGTGAGAACATGACGGACGAGCGGTGGCAAGCTGCCTTTCGTGACTACGGGAACGCCAGCTTCATCGAGCTGTTGCGGGCCACGTCGCCCCATCTGCTCCCGACGCTGAGCCCCGGCTCTGCCGAGGAGTCGCCCCCCTTTGCCGCCCCTCACGGCACGACGATCCTGGCCGTCAGATACCGGGACGGCGTGCTGATGGCGGGCGACCGGCAGGCCACCGAGGGGTTTCAGGTGGCGCACCGGAAGATCGACAAGATCTCCAAGGCCGACGAGCTCTCCGGAATCGGCATCGCGGGGGCCGCCGGGCCGAGCATGGAGATGGCCCGGCTCTTCCAGACCGAGCTCGAGCACTACGAGAAGGTGGAAGGGGCGGCCCTTTCCCTGGAAGGGAAGGCCAATCGCCTGGCCCAGATGATCCGTATGAACCTGCCCGCGGCCATGCAGGGTCTCGTCGCGGTGCCGATCTTTGCGGGGTTCGACGAGAAGGACGGGATCGGCCGGATCTTTAAGTATGACATCACCGGCGGCCGCTACGAGGAGGCCGAGTACTTCGCTCAGGGCTCCGGGGGGAAAGACGCGCGCGACTCCCTCAAGAAGGGTTACCGAAAGGATATGTCGAAGGCGGAGGCGCTTCGCGGCGCCCTGGAGGCACTGATGGATGCCGCCGAGGAGGACATCGGCACCGGTGGACCGGACCTGATCCGCGGCATCTTCCCAAGCGTGAAAACCATCACGCGCGACGGCTTCGGCGAGGTGCCAGAGGACGAGGTGCGCCGCGCCTGCGAGGAACTGTTAGCCGAGCGTAAAGGCCGACTATAATGCCTCTGCCCTACTACGTGTCCCCCGAGCAGATGATGAAGGACAAAGCGGAGTATGCCCGCAAGGGCATCTCCCGGGGGAAATCCATCGTCGCGCTCGAGTACAGGGACGGCGTGCTCCTGGTTGCGGAGAATCCCTCGACGCTGCTCCACAAAATTTCGGAGATCTACGACCGCATCGCCTTCGCGGGGGTGGGGAAGTACAACGAGTTCGAGAACCTCCGCATCGGCGGGGTACGGCACGCGGATATGAAGGGGTACAGTTACAGCCGCGGCGACGTGACGGGCAAAGCGCTCGCCAACGCCTACTCCCAGGCGTTGGGGAACATCTTCACCCAGGATATCAAGCCCTTCGAGGTCGAGGTGCTGGTGGTGGAGGTGGCGGAGGCGAACGGATCCAAGAACGAGATCTACCACATCCTGTACGACGGCACCATCGAGGACGAGCACAACTACGCGGCCATGGGCGGCCAGGCCGACGAAATCCGGCGCTTCCTCAAAGATAACTACCGGGAGGGGTTGGCGTTGCAGGAGGCCCTGCAGCTCGGGGTCCGAGCGTTGATGGTGACCCAGAGCAAAGCGCTCACCGAGCTCGATCTGGAGGTGGCGGTGCTGGATCGGACCAAGGACAAGGAGCGGCGCAAGTTTCGCCGCCTCCCGCCCGAGGCGCTCAGCCAGCTTCTTGGAGGAAGCAGGTAGAACTTGCGCACCGGCACCCACGGCCGGTAAGCTGTAGGCAAGATGAAGCGCCGCATTTTCGGGCTCGAGAACGAGTACGGGCTCACCTGTACCCTCAACGGGCAGCGCCGGCTGTCGCCGGATAACGTCGCCCGTTACCTCTTCGAGAAGGTCATCCCCGGCGCCCGCAACGCCAACGTCTTCCTCGAGAACGGCGCGCGCCTCTACCTGGACACCGGGTTTCACCCGGAGTACGCCACCCCCGAGTGCGACAACATCGAGGAGCTCGTGATCCACGACAAGGCCGGCGAACGGATTGTCGAAGATCTGCTCCATCAGGCGGAGAAGCGACTTCGGGAAGACGGGATCTCAGGCAATATCCTGCTGTTCAAGAACAACACCGACTCCGCGGGGAACTCCTACGGCTGCCACGAAAACTACCTGGTCTCGCGCGACGTCTCGTTCCAGCGGCTGGCCGAAGCGCTGATTCCCTTCTTCGTGACCCGCCAGATCTTCGCCGGAGCCGGCAAGGTCCTCCAGACCCCTCGGGGGTTCCACTATTGTCTCTCCCAGCGGGCCCAGCACATCTGCCAGGAGATCTCGGGGGCCACGACTTCCTCTCGCTCTATCATCAACACGCGGGACGAGCCTCACGCGGACGCCGAGAAGTTCCGGCGACTGCACGTCATCGTCGGCGACTCCAACATGTCGGAGGTGGCGACCTACCTCAAGGTGGGCACCACGGCGCTTGTGCTCGACATGATCGAGGACGGCTACTTCGACAAGGACTTCAGTCTGCAGTCGCCGGTGCAGGCCATCCGGGATATCTCGCACGACCCGTCGATTCGCGAAACGATCAAACTGAAGGATGGCCAGACCATCACGCCGCTCCAGCTCCAACGCGAGTACCTCGAGCACGCCACCCGCTACGTCGAGACCATCGACCCAGACCCGATCACTAAGGATGTCCTGGCCCGGTGGACGGACGTCATCGAGAAGCTCGGTGACGACCCGATGCAGCTCGACCGCGAGTTGGATTGGGTCATCAAGAAGCAGTGGATCGAAGCCTACATGGTGAAGAACCGCCTCTCGTGGCGCGACCCCAAGGTCTCGCTGATGGACCTCCAGTATCACGACATCCGCCCCGACCGCGGCATCTACTACCGGCTCGTCAAGCGGGACCAGGTGGATCGCATCACCGACGACGACACCATCGAGCGCGCGAAGCACACCCCGCCCCAAACCACGCGGGCGCGGCTCCGGGGCGAGTTCATCCGCCAGGCGAACCTGAAGGGGAAGGACTACCGCGTGGACTGGGTCTATCTGAAGCTCAACGACCCGGAACGCGAGACCATTCTCTGCAAGGATCCCTTCCAGTCCCACGACGAGCGGGTGGAGCGCCTGATCCGGTCGTTCTGAAAGCCCGGCCGGGCGGGTCCTGTCCCGGCGAGCAGCCCCCGTCGTCCTCGCTCCACCCATCCCCCGGTGGGACCCCTTACGCTGCGGGCGCCGGGGGGCTCCCGCTCGCCGTGCCACCCGCCCGGCTCGGTCGAGCCAGGTTGCGCGACCGAACGCCCGGCGTGTAGCATAGGGGCGCATTTTGCCTGGCACCCCGGAGGGGATGGATGACGCCGAATCCCGTGAAGCGCAAGCTGAAGGAAGGAAGGCCCACGGTCGGCACCTGGCTGAACCTGGCCGAGCCGATCGGCGCGGAGGCGATCGCGGCCCTCGGGTTCGACTGGTTGGTGGTGGACACCGAGCACAGCCCGATCGATCTCGAACAGATGGCTCATATGTTTCAAGCCATCGGCCGCTTTCCGACCGCACCCATGGCTCGCATCCCCTGGAACAACGAGGAGAACATCAAGCGGGTGCTGGACGCTGGGGCCTGGGGCTTTGTGGCCCCGAACGTCCGAAGCCGCGAGGAGGCTGAACTGGTCGTCGCAGCGGCCAAGTATCCGCCGGCCGGCATCCGGAGCCTCGGGGGCGGGCGGCATCACCTGTCATTCAAGACCGACCCGACCACCTACTACCAGCGGGCCAACGACGAAATCATCGTCGTGCTCCAGATCGAGCACATCGACGGCGTGAGGAAGATCGACGACATCCTCTCCGTCCCAGGCGTGGATGCCTGCTTCATCGGTCCCAACGATCTCTGCGCCTCCATGGGGCTGGCGCCGTCGCTGGAGCCGTCGCACCGGGAGTTCGAAGAGGCGGCGCAGGCAGTCAAGCGGTCCGCCTTGAAGCACGGGATACCGCCCGGCATCCACTGCGCGACGGTTGAGACGGTGAACCGCCGGATCGCCGAAGGCTGGCGCTTCATGGGGATCCTCGGCGACCTGCGCTTCATGACCGCAGGGGCCAAGGCGGCGCGCGACGCGATCAAAACCGAGTAGTACCATGAGCAGGCTCGGTCTGGCCCTCCCGTTCACTCAGGCGCTCCCCCTCCCCGACTACCCGGCGCTGGCCGCCCAGGCCGAGGCCGCTGGCTACGACACGCTCTGGACCGGCGAGGTCAACGGGCCGGACGCGGTCACGACGATGACGCTCCTGGCCAGCCACACGGGGCGGATCAACGTGGCGTCTGGCATCATCCCGATCCAGACGCGGACCCCGATCGTCCTCGGCATGACCGCCGCGTCCCTCGCTCAAATCGCGCCCGGAAGGATCCGGCTGGGGCTGGGGATCTCCAGCCGGATCATCGTCAGCCAGTGGAACGGCGTCCCCTTCGAGCGGCCGCTCGAGCAGCTCCGGGAGGCGGTGCAGGTCATCCGGATGGTCCTGGCCGGAGAGCGGGTGAATTTCGAAGGGCGATGTTACCGGATCCAGAATTTCCGCCTGATGCAGCCGCCACCCGCCAAGCCGGTGCCCATCTACCTGGGGGCGTTGGGCCCGCGCATGCTCCAGCTTGCCGGCGAGATCGCCGACGGGGTGCTGCTGAACTGGATTCCTCCTGAGGCCGTCCCCCGGTCGATCAGCGAGCTCGAGATCGGGGCGAAACGCGCCGGACGTACCCTCGCCGATTTTGAAATCGCCGCCTTCATCCGGACCTCGGTCACCGACGACCCGGAACCGGCGCGCGCGGCGCTGGCCCGCGACATCACCGGGTACTGCATCGTGGACTCCTACGCCAAGTTCTTCACCGCCTGCGGCTTCGGGAACGATGTGGAGGCGGTCACTACCGCGTGGCGTGGCGGCGACAGGCAAGGGGCGGTGAGCCGGATTTCACCGCGCTTCCTGGACGGGCTGGGAATCGTTGGACCGGCAGACTTCTGCCGCCGACGCCTGGAGGCCTTCACCAAAGCCGGCCTCACCCAGCCGGTGCTCTTTCCGTTCTCGCCCGACCCCGATCCGCGTCCGACACTCTTCCGCACCCTCCAGGCCTTCGCCGCCTGAGGGGCTGGACCGATGGCCTCCCTGAGAATCCTCGGCGTCATTCCTGCCCGCTTGGCCTCGACGCGCCTCCCCCGGAAGGTGCTCCGCGAGATCGCCGGGACGCCGATGGTCTGCCATGTCTATCGCCGGGCCCGACAATCGGATCGCCTGACTGACCTCCTGGTGGCGACGGACTCCCAGGAGGTCGTGGACGTCTGCGGCGCTTTCGGAATCCCCGCGGTGATGACCTCGCCCGATCATCCCTCCGGCACCGACCGGATCTGGGAGGTTTCCCGGGCGCGGGCCGCCGACCTCTACGTGAACATCCAGGGCGACGAGCCCTTGATCACCTCCGACCACATCGGGAAGCTCGTCGAGCCGTTCCTCACCCGCCGCGACGCGCAGGTCAGCACGCTCAGAATCCGCGCCACCGCCGAGGAGGCCGTGGACCCGAACGTCGTCAAGGTGGTGGTCTCGGCCTGGGGCGGCGCGCTCTACTTCTCCCGCCTCCCGATCCCGCTGGATCGGGACGGGACTGCCGGACCGGCGTACTGGAGGCACCTGGGCCTCTACGCGTACCGCGGGGAGGCCCTGAATGCCTTCCACCGCCTGGGCCCCTCGCCGCTGGAGCGGGCGGAGCGGCTCGAGCAGCTCCGTTTCCTCGAGAACGGCATCCCCATCCAGGTCGTCGAAACCACGGAGCCCACCATCGGTGTGGACACGGAGGCCGACCTTCGCGCCGTGGAATCCTACCTCCGCTCCCATCCCCAGTGAACGTGCGCTGGGGGATGCTCGCCCTGATCCTGGCGGCCCAGACCGTCGCCAACGTGGGGCCCATGGGGCTCCCCGCCATCGCCCCTTTGATCCGTCAGGATCTGGGGCTCTCGCTGACCCAGGCGGGCTCGTTCATTTCCGCCTACTACGTGGGATCCATCCTCATGTCGCTCCCCGCGGGCTGGCTGGCCGACCGGTGGGGCATCCTGCGCATGATGGTGGCGGGCGAGGCGGTAATCACCCTCGGCCTCGCGGCTGCCGGCTGGGCGGGTCCTTCCCGGCCCTGATCGCGCTCATGATCGGGGCCGGTGTCGGATACGGGCTCCTGAACCCGACCTCCACGAAGGCCGTGATCGCCTGGTTCCCGCTGGCCCAGCGCGCCACCGCCGTGGGGCTGAAGCAGACGGGCCTTCCGCTCGGAGGCGCCGTCGGGGCGGCCGTGCTGCCGTGGGGTTCGGGCTGGCCATCTCCGCGCTCGGGGTCGTGGTGGGACCTCCGACCTTCGGCTGGGTCGTCGAGCGGTTCGGCGGGTACCGGGTGGCGTGGATGTCGCTTGCCGGCTCGATGGCGCTCTCGCTGGCGCTCTTGAGCTTTGTCCGAGAGGACCGTCGGCGGTACGACCGTTGACAGCGCGCGTTCCCGCGGGGACAATCGGCCCCGTGCGTTCCGAGAGGCTCTTCTACGGGTGGGTGGTGCTGGCGGCGGCCTTCCTCATCATCACGCTGGCGATCGGGACGCTCTTCTCCCTCGCGGTCTTCCTCAAGCCCCTCGAGGATGGAATGAAATGGGGCCGGGGCGCCATCGGGAGCGTCGCGCTCGTCAACTGGCTGATCGTCGGCCTCGGCTCGTTTGTTTCCGGAATGCTCTCGGATCGGGTCGGGACCCGGGCGGTCGTCCTGGCGGGAGGAACGCTCCTGGGGCTGGGGCTCGTGCTGTCGAGCCAGGTCACTGCCCTCTGGCAGTTCTACCTCACTTTCGGTCTCATGGTGGGCGCCGGCGTCAGCGCCTTCTACGTTCCCCTCACGTCCACCGCCACGAAGTGGTTCAGCGGGCGGCGGGGATTGGCCGTGGCGATCGTCTCGGCCGGAAACGGCCTGGGGATCCTCCTGCTGCCCCCCCTCGCCCGCTTCCTCATCACCCTATTCGACTGGCGAACCGCGCTGCTGATCCTGGGCGACCTGGCGTGGCTGGTCGTCATCCCGGCCGGCCTCTTAATCCGGAACAACCCCGAAGACGTGGGGACTATCGCCCACGGGGAGGCATCGCCCGGCGACGCGGGGACGCCTCACACCGCGGGCTCGGCGCTCCGAAGCGTTCCGTTCTGGACCATCGCGCTGACCCACTTCGCCTGCTGCGCGACCCACTCGGGGCCCATTTTCCACATGGTGGCCCACGCCATGGACCAGGGCATGACGAAAATGGCGGCGGCCACCGTGCTCGGGGTTTCGGGGTTCTCCTCGATCTTCGGCCGGCTGGGAACCGGCCTCCTCGCGGATCGATTCGGCGCCAAGCACATCCTGATCACCGGCCTCAGCGTCCAGGCGGTCATGGTCTTCCTCTACCTCTTCGCCAGCGACCCCACCACCTTTTACGTCCTCGCGCTGGTCTTCGGGACGGCGTATGGTGGGGTCATGCCGCTCTACGCTCTGATCACTCGCGAGTACTTCGGGGACCGGGTCATGGGCACCGTCTACGGCGGGGTTTTCTTCGTCTCCTCGATCGGGATGGGAATCGGTTCCTACGCGGGCGGCTATATCTTCGACTTGTTCGGAAGCTACCGCTGGCTCTACCTGGGTTCCGTCGCCGCAGGGAGCGCGGCCCTCCTGCTGGCCGCCACCTTGAGGCCGCCCCGGGTTGTGTTCCCACCCCCGCGGTCTCCCCGGTGCTCCATTGACACACCCGCAGGGTCGGTGCTATAGAGTCGGTCACACTCACCAGGCAGAAACTTTGCCTCTTTGGGGAATTTCGGTCAACCAGAGCGAGTTCAACAGCCAAGGAGGGACACCAATGGACACGCCCGAACACGACCCGACCCCAGTCCCAAGCGTGGACCGTCGAACCTTCCTGAAGGTCGGCGGAGCGGCCGGCGTGGCCGCCGCCGCAGGCGGCCTGGAGGGAATCCTGGCGGCGGGGAGGGCCCCGGCCTACGCCCAGGCGACGAAGCTCCACATCGTGCGGTGGAACGACTTCATTCCCGAAGCCGACGTCGAGCTGAGGCGCCAGGCCCCCGAGGCCAGCAAGGCCCTCGGCGCCCAGGTCACCTTCGAGTTCATCAACGTCAACGACCTCCAGCCCCGGATCACCGCCGCCATCCAGTCGGGAAGCGGCGCGGACATCTTCCAGATGCTCTGGAACTGGCCGCATCTCTACGCGAGAGCCCTGACCGACGTCTCCGACGTGGCGGATCCCATCGGCAAGGCCCAGCGCGGGTTCTACGACGTCTTCAACTCCGCTGCCGAGGTCGGGGGCAAGTGGCTCGCGGTTCCCCACAGCATCACGGGCAACGCCGTGGCTTATCGCCGGTCCTGGCACGCAGAAATCGGCGTGAAGGAATTCCCCAAGACCTGGGACGAGTGGCGCCAAGTCGGGAAGAAGCTGAAGGCAAAGGGCAAGCCCGTTGGCCAGGCGCTCGGACACAGCTTCGGCGATCCGCCAACCTTTGCCTACCCGCTCCTCTGGGACTTCGGCGGCGCCGAGACCGACAAGAGCGGCAAGAAAGTCGTGATCAACACCAAAGGCGCGGTAGAGGCGGTGAAGTTCATGCAGGCTTTCTGGAAGGACGCCTGCGACGAGGGCGGACTCGCCTGGGACGACACGAACAACAACCGAGCCTTCCACGCCGGCGAGATCAGCGCGAGCCTGAACGGGGCTTCGATCTACATCGTGGCCAAGCGCAAGGCCGACGCGATCAAGGACGAGAAGGGCGAGCCCATGTGGCACGACATCGACCACGCGGCGCTGCTCCCCGCAGGGCCGGCCGGCCAATTCGCCCTCTACTTCCCTTCCCAGCATGCCGTGATGAAGTACTCGAAGAACCAGAAGCTCGCCAAGGACTTCCTCAAGTGGCTCCACCAGAAGGAGAATTACGAGAAGTGGTTCGAGGCCAATGGGGCCTACAGCGTCGGTTCGACCAAGGTCTGGGAAGAGCACGCGATGTGGTCCACGGTGGACAAGCCCCTGCGGGTCTTCCAGCGAGCTGCCCGCAACACGTTGATGCTCGGCCACGCGGGCCCCGCGACAGCCAAGGCCACCGAGTCCTACACCAAGTACGTCGTCGTGGACATGTTTGCAAGGGCCGTCCAGGGCATGAAAGCCGAGGACGCCGTGAAGTGGGCGGAGGGCGAGCTCAAGAAGATCTACGAGGGCTAGCCCACGCCGTTTCCCTCGCGGGTGACGGGCTCGATGTGAATAAGGCCATCGCAGGGGGATCGGGAGGCGCCGCCGGAGTAGAGGTGGCGCTTCCCCGTCCCCGCGACGTCCAGCAACCCGTCCTCGCGCGTTTCCTGGACAACGAGCGGGCCCTGGCGGCCGTCCTCCTCTCCCCCTCCGTCCTCATCCTTGCCGTGTTTATCGCCTACCCGTTCGTCATGGGCGTGTGGCTCTCGCTCAGCAGCACGAGCGTGGGCAACGTCGGCCAGTTCGTGGGCCTCAAGAACTTTGCCAAGGCATGGGACGATTCGATCTTCCAGACCGCGTTCCGAAACACATTCTTCTACACGTTCTGGGCGACGGTCTTCAAGCTGGCCCTCGGCATGTGGCTGGCTCTCCTGCTTAACCGTCACTTCCGCGGCAAGCGGTTCGTCCGGGCCGCTATGCTGCTCCCGTTCATCATCCCCACGGTGCTCTCCACGTTCGCGTGGCGCTGGATGTTCGATCCGACCTTCAGCGTCCTCAACTGGCTCCTCTACAAGATGGGCCTTATCGTGACGAAGTTGCCGTTCCTGTCGGACGGAACCTGGGCCCTCTGGTGCGCGATCGTGGTGAACACCTGGCGCGGCATGCCGTTCTTCGCCATCACGCTGCTGGCCGGGCTTCAGACGATCAACCCCGACCTCCAGGAGGCGGCATCGCTCGACGGGGCCAACGCGTGGCAGCGCTTCTGGCACGTGACCTGGCCGCTGCTCAAGCCGGTAACCATCGTCGTCGTAGTCTTTTCCATCATTCAGACGTTCTCCGACTTCCAGCTCATCTACGTCCTGACGGGCGGCGGCCCGGCGAATTCCACCCACCTGGTCGCCACGTACGCCTACCAGATCGGCGTGGGTGCCGGCCTCCTGGGGGAGGGAGCGGCGATCTCCCTCTTCATGTTTCCGGTGCTCTTCGCAGTGGTTTGGATCCAGCTCCGTTACCTCCGGCGGCTGGAGGGGGCCTGATGGTCATCGAGCGACGTTGGAAGAAGTGGGTGTACTTTTACATCCCCTTGACGTTGTTCATCATCGGCACCCTCTTCCCCTTCTACTGGATGTTGATCACGGCGGTCCGCCCCGACGCCGAGCTGTACCGCTCCTGGCGCGCTGTCACCAACACCCCATTCTGGACGCTACAGCCGACCCTGGCGCACGTCCAGGACCTGCTGGCCCGCACGACCTTTCCCCGCTGGCTCTGGAACACGTTCTTCATCGCCATCGTCTCCACCGGGATCTCCCTCTTCTGCGGGCTCCTGGCCGGGTACGCCCTGGCGCGACTCCGCTTCCCCATGGCCGGAATGCTCGGCACGTCCATCTTCGTGACGTACCTGGTGCCGCCCACGCTGCTGTTCATCCCCTTGGCCGACATCATCAGGAATTTCCACCTCGGCAACACGCCGTGGGCGCTGATCCTCACCTACCCGACCTTTCTCATCCCGTTCTGCACCTGGCTCCTCATGGGCTACTTCAAAACGATCCCGAAGGAGCTCGAAGAGTGCGCCCGGATCGACGGGGCCTCGCGGTTCGGCGCAATGGTCCGTATCATCTTCCCCACCGCCGTGCCGGGCATCCTCTCCGCTGGCATCTTCGCGTTCACGCTCTCCTGGAACGAGTTCATCTACGCCCTCATCTTCCTGTCGTCCCCGGAGCGCAAGACCGTGCCCGTGGGGGTCGTCTCCGAGCTCATCCGCGGCGACATCTACTTCTGGGGTCAGCTCATGGCGGGAGCACTGCTTGGGTCGGTCCCGGTGGCATTCATTTACTCCTTCTTCGTCGAGCACTACGTGGCGGGCCTCACCGGCTCCGTCAAGGGATGACGGGGAGATCTTGCGATGGCACAGGTCGTCTTGAAGGATCTGAACAAGAAGTTCGACGAGGTCCACGTGGTGAAGGACGTGAACCTCCACGTCCGGGACAAGGAGTTCATGGTCCTCGTCGGCCCGTCGGGCTGCGGGAAGTCCACCACGCTCCGGATGGTCGCGGGGCTCGAGGAGATCACCTCCG
>Ga0184633_10001014_pt1 | contig 11310 bp, 9 predicted proteins | sample PLM31_170_b1_FD_133156 | JGI IMG/M metagenome (GOLD analysis project Ga0184633, IMG submission 133156) | Groundwater sediment microbial communities from an aquifer in East River, Colorado, USA - PLM3-1_170_b1 | ecosystem: Environmental > Terrestrial > Soil > Riparian zone | place: USA: East...
AGCTCCGCGCCAGCGCGCCCAAGCGTAGAGGATGGCCCCGGCCGCGACGAAACGGATCCCGGCCATCAAGAACGGCGGGGTCGTCTCGATCGCGAAGCGGATCGCCAGATACGTAGAGCCCCAGAGGACATAGACCGCGGCAAACGCGGCCAGGACCAGGGCCCGGCGGGGCTCCCGCTGTGCCAGCTCAAGCACTCGCCGCCTCCGCGTTCTCCTCCGCCGGGCACGAAAGCGGCAGATCTCCCGTCTCCTTGACGGTCTCGAGCACGATGGTCGTGCGCGTGGATGTGATCGTCTCGATCGCGCCCAGCCTCTCGCGAAGAAGGCGGCCAAGCGCGTCCGTGTCCGACGCGCGGACCTTCACGAGGAAGCAGTCCTCTCCCGCGACATGGTGGACTTCGAGCACCCCGGGGATGCTCGCAAGCGTCTCCGCCGTCTCGACTCCCCCGGCCCGCTCGTTGGAGCGCACGAAGATGAAACACAGGAGGCCCTGTCCCAGGTTGCGCGCGTTCAGCTTGAGCGTGTAGGCCTCGATGATCCCCTTCTCCTCGAGCTTCTTGATCCGCTCGAAGACGGCCGAGGGCGCCAGACCCACCTGTCGCGCGATCTCGGCGTTCGGCGTTCGAGAGTTCTCCTGAAGGATCGTCAGTATTTCTGTATCAACAGCGTCAATCATTCTGTATTAATAGTATTTGACAGAATATTATCCTGTCAAGAGCAGCAATTGGTGAATAAGTCTAGTTGATTGAGGTGGTTACAGTTCGGGAGGCCTGCGGCTTCACCGATCCCGGCGCGACCTTCTCGATCTCGTGGAAGAGGTTGCTCAAAGGCTCGTTTGTCTCGCGGAAAAGCTCGTACACGGCGACTGCTTCGCGCAGGTGCCCGGACTTTGCCAGCAGGACCGCCGCGTCCACCAGCGGATCCGAGCATGTCGCGTGCCGGTTCTTTCCGGAGCCCGCACAGGGCCTCAGGAGTCGCACGGCGGCAAGCGGATCGCCCTTCTCGAGGAAGCATCGCCCAGCGGCGCCGCGGGTTGCGACAGAGATCGCATCGGCGCGCCCCCGGATATCGTAGTTGGGAAACTTTGCCACGCCTTGCCGCTCTTCCCACTCGGCGTGATCTCGGCGGCTCCACTCCGCGGCCGCCGCCGGGGCGTCGCGTCCGTTCAAGATTTCGCGCGTCTGCGCGAGGTTGCGATTGATCTCGGCGATGGCCTGTTCGAGGAGCTCGCGCCGCTCGTCGTTCGGGGTCCCAGATAGATCTTCCGGCGCCTCCCGAAAGTCACCCTTGCTCCAGCGCTCCAGGAGCTTCTGATGTTCCTCCATTTCCTTCATAGAGGCGCGTAGTTGCCGGACATCCGCTTCGGTCCGAGCCTGCGGCGCGACATTCGGATCGAATCGCGGCGGATAGAGCGCTTCGGCCTTCGCTTCGAGTCTCGGAATCCCGGCGGCAGCCTCGGCACATTTCCCCAGCCCGGCCTTCGCGCGAAGCTGGATCGCGGCGATCTCGGTCCGGTGAGGCTCCGGCAGGATGGAGGCGGGGAGGGCCAGTACCGTCGCTGCCTCGGTCTCGATCCCCCCATAGTCCTTGTCCCAAAAACGCCCCGCGAGGATCGTTCGCCGGGCCTCCCAGTCGGCGGGATGCTTCGTCTTGTACTTAACCTGGAAGGTCCTGCGCGCTTTGCTCTGAAGCTCCGACGGCAGGCCCGAGATCTCATCGTAGAGGACTTTCTCCAAGTCCTCCGCTTTGGGCCACTCCCTCTGCGCCCGCGGGAGGTAGCGGGCAATGTCCGCCTCGTTCTGCTCGATCTCGGCGATCAGAAGGGGAAAGACGCGGCTGTCGAGATCGTTTGCCTCCTTCGCGATAGCGAGAGAAAAGAGCCGTTTGGCCTCGGCGACCTCGCCCTTGAAGGAGAGAAGAAGATAGGCGTGAAGGGAGGGCCAGGCTCCCTCGTTCGGGCTTTCCTTCTCACGCGCCCGAACGAAGGCCAGCGCGGGCTCGAGAAGCTCCGTGGGCGAGTAACGCAAGACTTTGTAGAAGACGAACCGCGCCCAGCGGTTCCAGGGGCGGGCGCGAAGAGGCTTGAGGATACTGAGGTATAGCTTCCGAGAACTCTGCCGGCGTTCGAGGGCCTGATGGATCTCCTGGGATTCCGCCTCGACCGATTTCTGGTCCGAAGGAAAGCCCTTCGTCGTCTCTTCCTGCTCCTTAAGCAGCGCTGCAAGCCGGTCGGCCCGTTCCCGCTTCTCCTTCTGTCCGTGCTCTTCCAGGGCGGCCGACAGGAGCTGCATCGAGGTCATGGAGATGTACTGCTTTTCGACGTCCGTCGCCTGAGGCCGCTTGCCGTAGCTCCCCAAGGCCTCGACTATCCGATGCCGCTCCTCCGGCGTCATCCCTTTGACAGCCTCGTCTATCAGGCTCCGATTCCGGGTCCCGATGGACGCTTGTTCCTCGCGCGGCAGCGTCTGCCGCTCCTCCAAGGTCAGAAGGCGATAGCCCTCGGGCATCCAGAGGCGTTCCTCCTCCTGCGCCAGCACCGCCGTCGCGAGGGCCAGAAGGAGAACGCCGATCCCGGCCTTCATGAGCTACGCCGCGAAGTACCGCGCCTGCGGGTGGTGCACGACGACAGCCGATACGGAGGCCTCGGGATCCATCATGAATCCCTCCGTCAGCTCGACGCCGATCTTCCGTCCGTCGAGCAGGCGGAAGAGCGTCGTCTGATCGGAGAGCTCGGGGCAGGCGGGATAGCCGAAGCTGTAGCGCTTGCCCCGGTAACGCCCCTGGAATCGGTCGGTCATCGTCAGGTCGGGAGCGTCCGGGAAGCCCCACTCCTCGCGGATCTTCCGGTGCAGCCATTCCGCCGCCGCCTCCGCCGTCTCGACGGCGAGCGCCTGAAGCGAGTGGCAGAGGAGGTACTCACCCGCGACCTTGAGCTCCTCCGCCTTCGCGCGCACGCCCTCCCCCGCCGTCGTGATGAGAAGCGCGACGGTGTCGAGGGGCGCGCCGTTCGATCGAGGCCGGACGAAATCGGCGAGGCAGAGGCGCTCGCCCGCGACCTGCCGCGGCAGCTCGAAGCTCGCGGCGATCCCGCCGTTGTCGACGAGATGGAGGGCGTTGCCCTCCGAGTACGCCTCGAAGTATCGGTACATCGCGGAGGCGCGGACCCAGCCAGTGCCCTGCACCTTCGCGATGACGTGCTCGAGCTCGGTGAGCTTCGGGTCCCCTGCCTCCTTCAGCTTCCGGTAGCTGCCGCGCAGTCCCAGGTGCTTCGCGTAGAGCATGTGCGGGTTCAGATAGCTCCAGATGTCCGGCAGCTCGAGGTCGGGGAGGACGCGCTCGGCATGGTCGGGCGCCCGAACCGGCGGCACGACCGCGACGCCGTCGCTCCTCACCGCCGGCGCCGCGAGCGGGTTCTCTTCTTCCTTTGCCGCCGGCCCCGCCAGCGCCAGACGCCGCTTCTGCGCCTCGGCCGCGAGAAGGGTGCGCTCCTCCTCGCCGGAGAGGATCCGGTCTGCCAGCGCCAGCCCCCGCATCGCGTCCTCCGCATAGACGACAAGGCCTGCGTAAGCCGGCGAGATCTTGTGGTCGGTGAACTTCTGCGATAGGGCCGCGCCTCCCACGAGCATCGGAAGCCTCACGCCGGCGGCGGTCAGGTCCTGCGCGGTCGTCACCATCTGCTGCGCGCTCTTGACCAAGAGCCCCGAGAGACCGATCAGGTCGGGACTGTGCGCGTGGCACGCCTCGACGAGCTTCTCCGGGGGCACCTTGATGCCGAGGTTCACCACCTCGTATCCGTTGTTGGACAGGATGATCTCGACCAGGTTCTTCCCGATGTCGTGCACGTCCCCCTTGACCGTCGCGAGGATCACCTTCCCCTTTTGCGCGTCGCTCATCTTCTCCATGAATCCCTGCAGGTGGTTGACCGCCGCCTTCATCGCTTCGGCGGACTGGAGGACCTCGGCCACGATGAGCTCGTTGGCGTTGAAGAGGCGGCCGACTTCCCGCATCCCGTCCATCAGGGGGCCGTTGATGATGTCGAGCGGCGCCGTCCCACCCGTCCGCACCGCCTCGAGGTCCTCGATCAGCCCCTCCTTCGAACCCTCCAGGATGTAACTCGGCAGCCTCTCGAGAGGCGTTCCCGCCCTTACCCGAGGCGCCTTCGGCGCCGCGCCCTTCGCCTTGAAGTGCGCCGCGAACGCCGCGACAGGATCGTCGCCGCGGTTATAGAGCAGGTCCTCGGCCAGGCGCTTCTCCACCTCCGAGATCGAGGGGTAGCGCATGATCTTCTCGGAGTTGACGATCGCGAGGTCGAGCCCCGCCTTGACGCAGTGGTAGAGGAAGACAGAGTTCAAGACCTCGCGCCCCGACTCCGGCAGGCCAAAGGAGACGTTAGAGATGCCGAGGATCGTCTTCGTGTCGGGGAAGGCGGCTTTGATCGCGCGGATCCCCTCGATCGTCTCGACGGCGCTTCCGACGTACTTTTCGTCTCCCGTGCCGCAGGGGAAGACGAGAGGATCGAAGAGGATGTCTTCGGGCGCGACGCCGTACTTTTCGGTCAGGAGCGTATAGCTCCGACGGGCGATCTCGAGCTTCCTTTCGCGCGTGACGCCCATCCCGTTCGCCGGGTCCTCGTCGATCGTACCGACGACCAGGGCGGCGCCGTACTTCTGCGCAAGCGGGACGACCGAGCGGAAACGCTCCTCGCCATCCTCCAGGTTGATGGAGTTCAAGATGGACTTCCCCTGGCTCCACTTCAGGCCCAGCTCCAGAACCTTGGCGTCCGTCGAGTCGAGCATGAGTGGGGCCTTGACCATCTTCGTGGTGCGCTCTAAGAACGCGTTCACGTCGGCCGCCTCGTCCCGATCGGGATCCTGGAGGCAGACATCGATGATCTGCGCGCCGTTCTTCACCTGGGCGCGCGCGATCTCGGCCGCGGCCTCGAACTTCCCCTCCGCGACCAGGCGCTTGAACTTGCGACTGCCGAGGACGTTGGTCCGCTCACCGACCAAGACCGGGCGGTTATCCTCGGCAACCTCCAGGACCTCGATCCCGGAGACGAGCGTCTTGCTGTGGATCGGAAGGTGGCGCGGGGCCTTCCCTGCGGCCGCCGCGGCGAGCAGACGGATGTGCTCCGGCGTCGTCCCACAACATCCCCCAACGATGTTGACCCACCCCTCCTCCATGAAGCGAGTGAGGTGCGCGGCGAGCTTTTCCGGCGTCTCCGAGTACTTTCCCTCGACGTCGGGCAGGCCCGCGTTCGGATAGCAGGAGACGCGCGTCTTTGCCAGCGCCGAGAGGGTACGGATATGGTCTGTCATGAACTCCGGCCCGGTTGCGCAGTTCAACCCAACCGAGAGTAGCGGCGCGTGCATGACCGAGGCATAGAGCGCCTCGACCGCCTGCCCGGCTAGCATCGTTCCCATCGGCTCGATCGTGACCGAGACCATCACGGGCACGCGCCGGCCCGCCTCCGCGAACGCCTGTTCGATAGCGATCAGGCCGGCCTTGAGGTTCCTCGTGTCCTGCGTGGTCTCGAGAAGCAGGACGTCGGCGCCGCCGGCGAGGAGCCCCGCCGCCTGCGTCTTGTAGTGTCCGATCATCTCGTCGAACGTGACGCCGCCCGTGACCGTCATGGCACGCGTCGTCGGCCCCATGGACCCCGCCACAAAGCGAGGGCGCCCCGGTGTCGAGAAGCGGGCCGCCGCCTCCCGCGCCAGGCGCGCGGCCTGCTCGTTGATCTCGAAGGCCTTCTCCGCCAGTCCGTACTCCGCGAGCACCAGCGGCGTCCCGCCGAAGGTGTCCGTCTCGACCATGTCCGCGCCCGCCGCCAGGTACTCCGAGTGCATGGCCAGAACGACATCCGGCCGCGTCAGGACGAGGTGCTCGTTGCATCCTTCGTACTCCTCTCCGCCGAAATCGGCAGCCGAGAGGTCCTGTCCCTGGATCCAGGTCCCTGTCGCGCCGTCTAAGATGAGGATTCGCTCGGCGAGGATCTCCTGGAGCGACTCGGCGCGCTCGCTCTGAGAAGAGAAGTTGGGTCGACGCGGTTCCATAGAACCGGCCATTATCGCGGATTTCGGGGACGTTTTCGCGGGATCGGCTATCGGCCCGCAGCGGCGTCGCCCGCAGCACCATGCAGGTGCTGCCGACTCGGGCGACCAGGTCTCCCGCCTCGTCCGTGATGTCCGCCTCGACCAAGCCTACCGTCCGGCCACGCTTGACGACCCGCGCCGTCGCCGTGAGTTTCGCCTTCCAGACAGGTTTCAAGTAGTTGATCTTCAGCTCCAGCGTCGTGAAGCTCTCTCCATCTGCCAGCGTCGCGGCGAAGGCCATGCCCATTGCCGCGTCCGCCAGGTCGCAGAGGATCCCGCCGTGGAGTGTCCCCATCGGGTTGGCGTGGCGTTCGTCCGTGTCCATCTCGAAGACGGCGAGGCCCGGCTCGATCTTCTTCGGAACGAAACCGATGAGACGCGCCACACCGGGCGCGGGCACCTCTCCGCGAACCATCTTTTCGGCCCACTCTCGCATCGACGCCATCGGCAGATCATAAGTCATTAGAGAGAAAAGACTTAAAATCGCTTGACAGGCACAATTGCAATCTGCTATATCTATATAGCAATCTGCTAAGGACGAATATGAGGCTCGGCGAAAAGCTCCGGTACTTAAGGGCGGTCGAGGGAACCCTCCGCGGCTTGAACCGCGAGATGACGCAGGCGGAGGTGGCGCGCTCCGTCAAGAAGGAGCTCAAGAAGAGCATCAGCCAGGCCTACCTCTCGCAGATCGAGAGCGGCGCGCGCCCGCACCTGACCAACACCACCCGCATGCTTTTGGCGAAGTTCTTCAAGGTGCATCCCGGCTATCTCGTGGACGACCCGGACGGCTACCACGCGGAACTGCTCTCGGACGTCCGCGCGCTCGAGGACAAGCTCGATCTCTGGCTCATCGAGGGGGCTGAGCGCTTTCGCCGCGACCCGGCGGTCTCCGAGGCGCTCCTGCTCTTGGCCAAAGATCGGGACACGCGTCGGAGCCTGCTCCTGCTCGGGGCAATCCTGGAGTCATCGGGCTTGGCCGAGCGCCTTCTGGATGTCTTAAAGCCCGAAGCCGGTAGAAACGCGCGCACTCGCAAGCGGCCCTCGAACGGCGCGCCGCGAGGGAGGAGGCAGACATGACCTGGGAGACCTTCTATCTGGTTTGTTTCGTCGTGGGGTTCGCGCTCTCCCTGCTCTCGTTTCTCTCAGGGGCCTTCCACCTGCACCTGCCTCTCAAGTGGCACGTGCCGGGCTGGCTCGCTCACCACACCTTCGCCCATAGCAACGTCCACGTCCATGCCGCGCGCGGATACTCCCCTTTCAACGCCTCGACGCTCATGGCGTTCCTCGCCTGGTTCGGGGGCATGGGGTACCTCCTGTCGCGCTACTCCGCCCTGCGGTTCCTCCTGATCTTCGGCGTCGCCCTGGGCGCCGGCCTCGCGGGGGCGGGCATCATCTTCTGGTTCCTGGTCAAGGTGCTCCTCTCCCGCGAGCGAGAGCTCGAGCCCGGCGGCTCAGACGTCGTGGGCCTCCTCGGCACGGTCAGCGTCCCGATCCGCGAGGGAGGCTTAGGCGAGGTCATCTATTCGCAGGCGGGGACACGCCACGGCACGGGCGCGCGCAGCGAATCGGGCGCGGCCATCCCCCGCGGCGCTGAGGTCGTCATCACGCGCTACGCGGAGGGGATCGCGTCCGTCCGCCCCTGGGAGGAGTTCGTCAGTCCGTCCTTAAAGGAATCGGGTCACAACGACGCCGCACCGGCGTCGTAAGGAGGGGTTATGTTCGGCGTTCCGAATAGTGCCTGGGTGATCGCGGGACTCATGGTCCTCTCGGTCGTTCTGCTTCTGCTGCTGCTGGCGAAGATGTTCCGCAAAGCCGGGCCCAACGAGGCGCTCGTCGTCTTCGGTTTCCGCGGCACGCGGGTCGTCAAGGGGCACGGCACGATCATCTTCCCGATGGTGGAGAACTGCCGGGAGCTTTCCCTGGAGCTCATGTCCTTCGACGTCGCTCCCAAGCAGGACCTCTACACGAAGCAGGGAGTCGCGGTCACGGTCGAAGCCGTCGCGCAGATCAAGGTTCGCTCCGACCGCGAGTCCATTGAGACGGCGGCCGAGCAGTTCCTGACCAAGACGCCGCCGCAGCGCGAAGGGCTGATCCGCCTTGTCATGGAGGGCCACCTGCGCGGCATCATCGGGCAGCTCACGGTCGAAGAGATCGTCAAGCAGCCCGAGATGGTCGCCGAGCGCATGCGCTCGACCTGCGCGGGCGACATGAACAAAATGGGACTCGACGTCGTCTCCTTCACGATCAAGGAGGTCCGCGACAAGAACGAGTACATCACGAACATGGGGCGGCCGGACATCGCGCGCATCAAGCGGGATGCGGACGTGGCCGCCGCCGAGGCGGAGCGCGACACGGCCATCAAGCGGGCCGAGGCGCTCCGAGAGGCCGCCATCGCGAGGGCGCGGGCGGATCAGGAGCGCGTCCTGGCGGAGACCCTCTCTTTGGCCAAGCAGGCCGAGGCGCAGCGGGACATGGAGATCAAGAAGGCCTCGTACCTCGAGGGCGTCAAGAAGCAGCAGGCCCAGGCCGACAAGGCCTACGAGATCCAGACGAACATCATGCAGCAGCAGGTCGTGGCCGAGGCCGTGCGGATCGAGCAAATCGAGAAGCAGGAGCAGGTCAAGGTCCAGGAGGCCGAGATCGCGCGCCGCGAGAACGAGCTGATCGCGACAGTGCTGAAGCAGGCAGAAGTGGACCGCCGGAGAATCGAGACCCTGGCGGGAGCGGAGCGTGAGCGCCTGATCGCGGAAGCGGACGGCCGCGCCGCCGCGACCCGAGTCCAGGGAGAGGCCGAGGCCGAGATCATCTTCAAGAAGGGTGAGGCCGAGGCGAAGGCCATGAACGTCAAGGCCGCGGCGTATCAGGAGTGGAACCAGGCCGCCGTTGTGGACAAGCTCCTGACCGGAATGCCGGAGATCGTCCGCGCGCTGGCCGCGCCGCTCTCCAACGTGGACAAGATCACGATCGTCTCGACCGGCAACGGCGACTCGGCCGGCATGAGCAAGATCACCGGCGACATGACCAAGATGGCCGCGCAGGTGCCGGCCCTCTTCGAGGCCCTGTCCGGAATGCGGATCGAAGACCTCCTCTCGAAGGTGAAGAGGATCGGCGAGAAGCCGCCGGCGCCCCTCCCGCCCGAGGGAGAAGCCCGATAGACAGGAACGTGAACGTTACGGAAAGGAGAATCTCATGGCTTTGCTCGAACGCGTCTCGGCATTGATCCGCGCAAACCTAAACGACCTCGTGGACCGCGCGGAGGACCCGGAAAAGATGATCAAACAGGTGATCCTGGACATGCAGAACCAGCTCCTGCAGGTCAAGACGCAGGTCGCGATCTCGATCGCAGATCAGCACCTCCTGGAGAAGAAACGCACGGAGAACGAGGAGAAGACCGCCGAGTGGATGCGCAAGGCGGAGATGGCGGTGGACCGAAAGGACGACGCGCTTGCCCGCGCGGCCCTGGATCGCTCGATGAGCTACCGCCAGCTCGCGGAGAACTTCGAACAGCAGGTCGGAGACCAGACCGTCCAGGTCGAGAACCTCAAGACGGCCCTCGGCAAGCTCGAGCAAAAGCTCGCCGAGGCGCAGTCGCGGAGCGACCTCCTGATCGCGCAACACCGCCGATCGCGCGCGGCGAAGAAGGCCGGGGAGGCGCGGATGGCCGTGCGCGACGGGTCGGAGTCGAACACCTTCGACCGGATGAAGAAGAAGGTGGAGCAGCAGGAGGCGCTGGGGGAGGCCTTCGCGGAGATGTCCGCCGACACGCTGGACGACCGCTTCGCGGCCATTGAGAAGGAGCGCCAGATCGACGCGCTCTTGGCGGAGATCAAGTCGCGCCGCCAGTCGGATGAGAAGACGAGTGCTTCGTGAGCGACGTTCGAGATGACCGCCCGCACCCCGCGGACAAAGGAGGCCCTTTGAGACACACTCTTCGGCTGTTCCTCGTATCCCTTCTCGTAGTCGGCGTCCCTGGATTGTCCGCTTCAGACGAACGAGCTGGGGCCGAAAGCACGGCACAAAAAGCCGCCAGCCAGTGGCTCGCCTTGGTGGACGAAGGCCGACACGGAGCGAGCTGGGACGAGGCGTCTTCCCTCTTCAAGAATGCGGTCTCTCGCGCCGATTGGCAAAAGGCGCTTCGGGCCGTTCGCGCGCCACTCGGAGGCCTCAAGTCTCGCAAGGTCAAGTCCTCGACCTTCACTCGCACGATGCCGGGAGCCCCGGACGGCGAGTACGTCGTCATCCAATATGAGACCGAGTTCGAAAAGAAAGCGTCGGCCGTCGAGACGGTCACTCCCGAACGGGACAAGAACGGTACCTGGAGGGTCTCCGGCTACTACATCAAATAGCGCGTCGGGTCGAGGTGCAGGGCGCAAGGCCCAGAGGAGTCGAAGAGGAGGGATAATCCGATGGCATGACGTTCCAGCGTCTGGTCTTTCTTTTCCTTTTGGCGGCGGCGTGTGCCGCCGCTTCCAATTTGCTCGCGTCCCGAGATCGCAAGCTCGCCTGGGTGGGCAAGTACCCGAACGCCCTGACCGTCTCGGGCTCACCCGCTCCGGCGGAGCCGGCCCCTTCGCCGGCTCCGGTGGCAGCGGACGTCGTCTCCGACAAGGTCTTTCCTCCCCACCCCGACAAGGCGGACGTCGAGATCCCTCTGGCGGACGTGGACACCCTCTACGGCCGGAAGGCCCTCTTCCTCGACGCCCGCCGCTCCAAGGTCTTCGAAGAAGGGCACGTCGCCGGCGCCCGGAGCTTCCCCGTGTGGGAGTCCGACATCGACGCCCGCGTCAAGGCCTTCTTCGAGGAGGGACAGGACCCGAACCAGCCGATCGTCATCTATTGCAGCGGCGGCAATTGCGAGGACTCGCACATGCTCGCCCAGAAGCTCTACATGGTCGGCTTCGACAACGTCTACGTCTACAAGGACGGCTTCCCCGACTGGGAGAAGCGCCGCCGTCCGGTCGAGAAGGGCGCGCCGCGCTGAGCATGAGGTTGCGGCTTTCGGAAGCCCTCCGCTCCCCCTGGCTGACCGTCCGTGTTCAGATCGCGCTCGGAACGATTTTCGTCGCCGCGGCGATCCCGAAGATCGCCGATCCCCCCGCGTTTGCCCACATGATCTACAACTACCGGATGCTGCCCGGCGCGGCCGTCAACGCGCTGGCGCTGCTCCTCCCGTGGGTCGAGCTCTTGGCGGGCCTTGCCTTGATCCTCGGCGTCTGGC
>Ga0184633_10001015_pt1 | contig 11308 bp, 11 predicted proteins | sample PLM31_170_b1_FD_133156 | JGI IMG/M metagenome (GOLD analysis project Ga0184633, IMG submission 133156) | Groundwater sediment microbial communities from an aquifer in East River, Colorado, USA - PLM3-1_170_b1 | ecosystem: Environmental > Terrestrial > Soil > Riparian zone | place: USA: East...
GACTCCAGCAGGGTCTCCGGGAGCGCGGCGCAGTTGACGGCGACGAACGGCCCCGACCGGCGCGCGGAGCGCTCGTGGATGGCCCGGGCCGCGAGCTCCTTGCCCGTGCCGCTCTCCCCCTGGATCAGCACCGTGGCCGAGCTCGGGGCGACCTGCTCGATCAGCGTCATCATCCGCTGGAAGGCCGGGCTCGTGCCGATCGCCGCCCCCTGCCTCAGCAGGTCATCCAGCCTCTGCTGTAGCGCGCGATTTTCTTCGATGAGCGCCCGCCGCTCGAGCGCCTTTCGGATGAGGCGGATGAGCTGCGCGCGCTGGAACGGCTTTGTGAGAAAGTCGTACGCCCCGTCCTTCATCGCCTGAACGGCTTCCTCGACCGTGCCGAAGGCCGTCAGCATGATCACATCCACGTCGGGGGCCACGGTCTTGGCCGCGCGGAGGAGTTCCAGGCCGCTGAGCCCGGGCATCTTGAGATCCGCCAGCACGAGGTCCACCCCGCCGGCCTTGAGGCGCTCGAGGCCGGCCTGGCCGTCCGAGGCCACCACGACCCGGTAACCCTCGCGCTTCAGGGTGCGCTCCAGGCTCTCGCGCACCGCCGGATCGTCATCCGCCACCAGGAGTGTGGGCGCCTCAGCCATGCTCGTCGTCCTTGAGCGCCAGCCGGATTGTGAAGGTGGCTCCCGAGCCCGGGGTGCTGCTCCACTGGATCTCGCCGCCGTGCTCCTCGACGATCTGCCGGGCGATGGAGAGGCCCAGACCGGTTCCCTGGGGCTTGGTGGTGAAGAATGGCTCGAACAGGCGGGCGGCGACGGCCGGCGCGATCCCGGGTCCCGTATCACTCACGGCGATTTCCGCGGCTCCAGGCAGCCGGCGCGTGCTCACTGTCAGGACTCCGCCTCGCGAGAGCGACTCGAGGCCGTTCTTGACCAGGTTGAGCACGGCCTGACGCAGGAGTGTCCGATCGATCACCATCGACGGCACCGCCGGATCGGACATGACTTTCACGTCGATGCCCTGCCGCGTGGCCAGCGGCCGGACGAACTCAGCCACCCCTTCGACCATTTCGTTCACCGAATCCTCCTCGAAGTTCGGTCGGGGGAAGCGCGCGAACGCCAGGTACTCTTCGGTGAGCGCGTCAAGGGCATCCACCTGTTCCCGGATCGCCCCCACGAGGCCCGATGCCTCCTCCATGTCCGAGCCGGGATGTCCGCGGACGATGTCCTGCAGCATCTCGGCATTGAGCTCGATGGCGCTGATCGGGTTCCTCACCTCGTGGGCGACCTTGAGCGACAGACGGCCGACGGTGGCCATCCGCTCGGCGACAAGCAGATCCTCCTGCGCGGCCTCCAGGCGACCCAGCGTCTCCTTGAGTTCGACGTTGAGACGCTCGACCTCGCCGCGGGCCCGGCGCTCGCGCTCGGCGACATGCCCCAGCGCGAAGGCGGGAAGACCCACGAGCGCCGCCAGGATGGCCACCGGGGTCCAACCCACCCACGGGGGAGCCAGCGCCGCCGCGGCGGCATACAGCCCTCCCGCGACGAGTGCCGCCCCCAGCCCGACCCACGGGCCGAAGTAGTAGGCGTTGACGGCGACCAGCGGGAAGAACAGGAGGTAGAAGAGACTGTCGCCGCCACCCGTGAGCCAGAGGAGCACGAAGACGAGCAACAAATCCACCCCGAGCGCCCCGAGAAACACCGCGCGGGTCGCGCGCGGGTTGACGGTCACCAGCGCGAAGACGCCCACCTTGTAGGCGGCGAACTTGACCACGAGGGAGAAGAGATCGATCCGGTACCGCGGCCTGAGCGGGGCCAGGCCGAGCGTGGCCAGCCCCCCGACCATGATGACGGTGAGCAGTACGGCGAACACCCGTTCGTCCCGCTCGAGCACGCGGGCGGCAGTGTTCAGGAAGCGACGCGGCACAGTGCTCACGCCCCGAGCTTACCCTGAGATTCCCGGCAAGGGCAATGGGCTAGACGCGGATGCACGCGGCCCGGTGCCCCGGCCTGACCTCCCTCAGCTCGGGCACCCCCCCTCTGCACTCCTCGATGGCGATGGGACAACGGGGGTGGAAGACGCACCCCGAGGGCGGATTCATGGAGCTGGGCACCTCCCCCTTGAGGACCACGTGCTCGCGGGCGGCTTCCACGGCAGGGTCCGGGATCGGCACGGCGGAGAGGAGGGCTTTCGTGTAGGGATGGAGGGGTTCCTCATAGAGCGCCCGCCGGTCCGTGATCTCCACGATTTTCCCGAGGTACATCACGGCCACCCGATCGGAGATGTGTCGAACGACGGAGAGATCATGGGCGACGAAGAGGTAGGTCAGGTGAAATTCCGCCTGGAGCTCCTCTAAGAGGTTGATGATCTGCGCCTGAATCGAGACGTCGAGGGCGGAGACCGGCTCGTCGCAGATGATGAGCGACGGCTCCATAGCGAGGGAACGGGCCACCCCAACCCGCTGGCGCTCGCCGCCGGACAGCTCGTGCGGGTAACGGGCCGCCAGCGAAGTCAGGATCCCTACCCGGGACAGTAGATCGTGCACGCGGGCCTGCCGCGCGCTCCGGTCGGGAACAATCCCGTGCACCGCCAAGGGCTCGGCGATGATCTGGCCCACGGTCATTCGCGGGTTGAGCGAGCTGTACGGGTCCTGAAAGATCACCTGGATCTTCCTCCGGATGGGACGGAGCTGGGCGGAGGAGAGTTTCGTCAAGTCCTGTCCCTCGAAGATGATTTCCCCGGCGGTGGGGCGCTCGAGCTGGAGAATGCAGCGGCCGGTCGTGGTTTTCCCGCACCCCGATTCCCCCACCAGCCCGAGGGTCTCCCCCTTCTGGATTGAAAAGCTCACTCCGTCCACGGCCCGGATCAGTCCCACGTTCCGACCGAAGAGCCCGGCGCCGCCGACCGTGAAGTGCTTGACCAGGTTCCGCACTTCCAGAATCACCTCCCCCGTGGGCGAGGGCTCGGCGGACTTCAGCGGGGCTGCGGCCAGCGCGGTCATACTCTTCCTCGGAGGGGGGCTTCGCCCCCCTTCCGATTCCTCCCCCCAAGGATTGCGCCGGCGGAGCCGGCGCTCGAAGGGCACCTCATACGCGGACCTCACTCCCGAGCTGATCGGCCACCCAGCAGGCGGAGTCGTGCCCCTCGCCCGCCGGGAGCAGCGGCGGGACCTCGCTCGCGCACCGGGCAATGGCATACCGGCAGCGCGGGGCAAAGGCGCACCCCTCCGGGAGCCGTACCAGATCCGGCGGCTGCCCCTCGATCGGGTCGAGCTTGGACTTCCGCGGCTCGTCCAGTCGCGGCACCGAGCGCAGGAGCCCGAGGGTATAGGGGTGGCGGGGGTTGGCGTAGATCTCCCGCGCGGTCCCCCGCTCGATGATCTTCCCCGCGTACATCACATTCACGCGGTCGGCGTACCGGGCCACCACCCCCAGGTTGTGAGTGATGATCAGCATCGCGACTCCGAGGCGACGGGAGAGGTCCTTCATGAGCTCGAGAATCTGGGCCTGGATCGTGACGTCCAGCGCTGTGGTGGGCTCATCCGCCAGGATCAGCGACGGATTGCAGGAGAGCGCCATCGCCACCATGATCCGCTGGCGCATGCCGCCGCTGAACTGGTGCGGGTACTGGGCGAGGCGGCGCGCCGGATCGGAGATGCCGACCAGCGCGAGCAGCTCCCCCGCGCGACTTCGGGCCTCGGCGGGCGACAGGCCCAGGTGGATCTCCAGGGGCTCCGTGAGCTGGCGGCCGATGGAGAGCACCGGATTCAGAGAGGTCATCGGCTCCTGGAAGACCATCGCGATCTCCTGCCCGCGGATCCGCCGCATCCCCTCTTCATCCAGGGCCAGGAGGTTTCGTCCCTTGAAGACGATCTCTCCCGCCACGATGCGGCCAGCGGGCGCCGCGACCAAGCGCAACACGCTGAGCGCGCTGACCGTCTTCCCGCACCCCGACTCGCCGACGAGCGCGACTGTCTCCCCTTCCCGAACGTCGTAGGAGACGCCGTCCACCGCGCGGACGACGCCCCCGCCCGTGAAGAAGTACGTCCGGAGGTCCCTGACTTCGAGGAGTGATCCCATCAGCGACAGCGATGCTGAGAGAGATGCCCGTGGGCCTGCGGGAGATATTCGGTGTAGAGGCGGCAGACAGCCTCCGCCACGCACGGCCACTGGTACTGAGCGGCCCGTCGAACGGCCTCCTGGGCAAGCCGACGCCGGAGTCCCGCATCGCCCAGGATCGTCGAGATCCGGTCGGCCAGGATGCCCGGATCGCCCTCAGGGACAAGATACCCCGTGACGCCGTCCTGGACCGTGGTCGTGAGCCCTCCCACCCGAGAGGCGATGACGGGGTTGCCGCAGGCCATGGCCTCCAGCGCCACCATCCCGAACGACTCGTAGTACGACGGCATCACCGTCATCTCGGCGGCGGCGTAATAGAGCCGCAGGCGCTCCTGGGGTTGGGCACCCAGGAACCTCACCGCGTGATGGAGACCCAGAGCCTTGGCCCGCTCCCGCAGGCATGCCAGGTGGCCGTTCTGGGGCTCGTCGGCGTCGCCGCCGATCACGAACAGGGCCGGGCCGGCGCCCCGCGGAGCCCGGATCAGCGGGATGGCCTCCAGCAGGGTCTCGAGCCCCTTGATCGGCCTCAGCCGGCCGACGTAGAGCAACAACGGCGAAGGCCCCAGGCCGAGCTCCGCCTTGGCGGCCTGCTGATTCATCGGCCGGAAAAGCTCGATATCCACCCCGCACGGGATCACGCGGATCCGGTCAGCGCGCGCCCGATAGTACCAGACCAGATGCGCGCGCTCGACGGGATTTGAGGCCACCAGGTGATCGGCTCCCGCAACGATCCGCTCCTCCTCGGCGAGGCGAAGGTCGGGCTCCAGCTCCTCGGGCGACCGCGCCACCTCGTTCTTGAGCTGCCCCAGGGTGTGAAACATCTGGATCAGGGGGATTTCCCAGCGGCGGCTGAGGGTCAGTCCCGCGACGCCGGAGAGCCAGTAGTGGGCGTGAATGAGGTCATACCTCAGGCTTTCCTGGCGCCTGAATGTCTCCAGATTCTGGACGAACTCGGAAAGATGCCTATGGACGCGCTCCCGTGGCATCGGGGCCTCGGGCCCGGCCGGGAGGTGGATGACGCGGCAGTTGGACCCCAGGGGCACTACGCGGGGGATCTCAGGGTTCTGGGAGCGGGTAAAGACATCCACCTGGACGCCCACTCGGCCGAGCTCACGTGCCACCTCGCGCACGTACACGTTCATCCCCCCCGTTTCCTTGCCACCGAGGGCGGCCAGCGGGCAGGTATGAACGCTCAGGACGGCGATCCGCAGCCTCATCGCGTCACCACGACGTTGAACAGATCCTCCGGCGTCGGGCCGAAGCCGTACTTGTAGGGCTCTTCGCCCCGGAGGAAATCGAACCGGCGGAAGCCGCGGTCGATGGCGTCTCGGATCACGTGGCAGAGGAGGACGATCCCCGGTGACAACGCCGCCCGCATCGGATCGAAGCCCGAGTTGTAGAGGCCCACGCTCCCCGCATACTCGTAGGTGAGACAGGAGGCCAGGGGCTCCCCCTCCAGTTCAAGAAACCAGAGGCGCAGCCACCCCCGATCCATCAGGGCCCCGGCGACCGCCTGGAAGAATTCCTCCATCCGCTCGTCCATGAAGCGGGCTTTGCCGGGCCTCGACTTCCGGTGGAGGGCCAGGAACGCCGTCATCGCGTCCGGGAGCCCTTCCACCGTCGCGTGGGAACGGACCGTGGTCCCGGGTAGCTCGCGATCCAGCCGGTGCATCTTCCGCCGCAGTTCGTGCCGGTTCGTTCCCGAGAGCCCTGCCAGGTAGGCGTCCCAGCTCCCGGGAAGCGGGAGGACGGGACAGCGCTCTTCACGCAAGACGCGGGCGGCCAGCCCGTAGACCGGCGCCATCGTCGGCAGGAGGATCATGGTGGCGGAGGTCGCGCGGAGACAGTGCAGGTCCCAGGCCGCCGGCTCGGCGCTCCGGTGTTGAAGCAGCGCGGCCCACACTTCCTCCTCGCTCCCGGCCGGCGCCAGGAGATCCAGGTAGTCTGAAACGTCCACCCCGCCCACGATCCGGAACACGTCCCGGGATTCGGCGTAAAGCGGGAGCAGACCTGTCAGCTGGCCTGAAGAATCGGAGACCGCGAGCAGACGCAGAGGGTGGCGCCCGGCACCGAACGCGCGCCACCAGTGCTCCTGCCATTGCCAGGTAAGGAACGGGACCGGCGCGGCCGCCCGGGCGAGGAGCCCGTTCCAGCTCCCCTCGTCGAGGAGGTCAAACCGCTCCAGGGACTCGACCTTCACGCCTCGTCCTCGGGAGCGCTCTCGCCAACGGACTCTGGCGACTCCGCCTCGTCCATCGCCTCGTCCACCGCCGAGTCAAAATCCTCGCCCAGGTCCTCCCCCATCTCCTGCCCCATCTTCTTCATGAAGCGCGCCACGCTCCGGGGGTCGTCCTCGTCGAAGTCTCCCAGCTTCGCCGGATCGGCCAGCGACTCCAGCCGATCCTCTTCCGACTTGACGGTGGCGAACCGCGACATCAACCGGCTGAGCGACTCGCCCCCACAGCGGGGACAGCGCGGGCTCGAGGCCGAGGAGGGCGTGAGGACCAAGAGGCTTACCCGACGACGACAATCGCGGCACTCGTACTCGTAAATGGGCATCGCCGTGACCTCCGCTGGGGAGCGGCGATCCTCATTGTATCACCTTGTATCACCTTCCCCGCCAGCCCCCCCACCCCTGTCCGGGCTTGTCATCCGGGTGACACAATTGGGCAGGGACACCGATCCGGCGTCAACAATTTCAGGGAGTTTACCATCGCCCCCCCTGGCATCAGCCTTGCTCCGCCTCCCAGATAGGCAAGCAATCCCGACACACAGAGGAACCCGACCATGCTTCGAATTTTGACCGCGCTCACTACGGGCCTGGCGATCCTGGCGGTGGCCACGGTGGCCATGGCTCAGACCACGAAGCCCACTCAAACCACGACGACTCAGGCCACGTCGCCAACGTCGAGCTCCACCCAGGGAGCCTTCGATAAGCTCTCCCTGGGCAATCAGAAGATCGCCCAGGCGCTCTACGACGCCCAGCCGAGCAATACGCAGCCGAGCGGCTCCACGGCGACCACGACGAAGACGTACTCGCTGGACCAGATCGCCGCGATGAAAGAGCACAGGGGTTGGGGCGTGGTTTTCAAGGACATGCAAGCGAACGGGCAGATCCCGTCGGATGTGAAGAACCTGGGACAGCTGGTGAGCGGCAAGTACCAATCCCAGTCGGGGACGTCCGGTGGCACGACGATCACCAGCGGGAGCGGCAGGAGCCAGGTCGTCGGGAATTCGGGGAAGCCGAATGCCGGCAGGTCCGTGAAAGGCCACTTCGATGATGATGCTTCCACGGGCGGTCAGGGGGCTCAATACGGCGACAACTCCGGCCGAGGCAGTCTCTCCAGTGGTTCGGGCCGGGGGTACGGATATGGCCAGGGCGGCAGCTCTGGATCGAGCGCCAGCTCGGGAGGTCCGGGCAACAGCGGCCAGGGGGGCGGCCACGGCAAGTAGATGAAAAGGTCTTTAGTCGTTTCAACGTTTGGCTCGCTGGTCCTCGTCATGTGGCTCGTGGCTTGGACCGTCGTCGGGTCGGCTGAACGCTCGCCCGAGCTCCTCACCGGCGAGCTCTGGCAGACGATGTCTCCCGACGCCAAAGTCGCCTTCGTCAAAGGGCTGAGCGGAAGACCCATCAACGACGTCGTCCGTCAGGTGGATGCCTACTACGAGACTCACCCCGACCAGGTCAGACGGCCGGTGGTGGATACGATCCTTCAAGCCGTCGCGCTCCCTTAACTGAAAAGCGCTTCCATCTTCGTCACCGCGCGCTCCCAGTCGAACTGCCGCTTGACATAGTCCGTCCCCTCCCGGGCAACCTTCGCGCGGAGGTCGGCGTCGGCCACGGCTACCTCCAGCTTCTCGGCCAGATCCGCCACGTCGCGGCGGCGAGCCACGAGAGCGGTCTGGCCGTCGAGCGCGTAGTCGCGGCAGCCGCCGTTGTCGTAAGTCACAAGCGCCGCGCCGCATGCCATGGCCTCCATGGACGGCATCCCCAGCCCCTCGTCCCAGGACGGGCAGAGGTAGATCGGACAGCGGCTGTAGAGCCATGCGAGCCGGGCCTGGGGGAGGTTTTCGTGGTACTCGTCGTAGCCCTCCCCTCGCCTCAGAGGCTTCACGCCGAAGCCGACCAGTCGCACCTCGGGATGCCGCACCTTGACCCGCCGCGCCGCCTCGAGGCCGTTCGCCACGCCCTTCCAGGCGTAGTCGTGGTGGAGCATCAGCACCCGGGTGAGGCCGTCGTTGGGCTCAACCTCGACGCGGGAGAAGAGCGCCGGGTCCACAGGCGTCACGAGCAGCTCGGCGTCGCTGCCGAACTTCTCTCGCATGATCTCCGTGAGCCACGTGGAGATGACGATTTTCCTGAGGGGATATGTGTAGGTCCGGTCAACCTGATCGGGGCTCCCGTGGTAAAGGCTCTCGTAGTGCTGGATCAGGTAGAACTTCCGGCCGCACCGGGCCGGGGCCAGGTTGACGGGTCCGGCCGTCTGCCAGGCCGTGGCCACGAGGACATCCCCAGCCGGCAGATTCTGCTCCGACAGGTCCGGCGTCCAGCGGACTTGCGGCGTGAAATCCACGATCCAATCGGGCCCCTCGCCCCGGAGGTTCCGCCAGACCGCGCGGAGAGGACCCTTGGCCGGGACGACCAGCGTCACGAGGTGGCCGCGGCGTGCGAGGCGATTCGCGTAGGTCAGGATCGCACGGACGCCTCCCGCGATCCTCAGGTGCGGACAGCAGAACGTGATTCTCAACGACGTGTGGCCGTCAGGCGCGGAGGGAGGCGTGCGATCGCCTGGATCACCAGAATTTCTCCCACTTGACGGCTTTGCGCTCCATCCCCTTGGCCATGAGGACGGCGCGCACCTTGTTGATCATCTCCCCGCCTCCCGAGACATAGGCGATCAACCCCTCGACCGAGGGTACCGTGCGCTCGACAATGTCCGGCGCCTCCCCCTTTTCCCCCTGCCACCCGCCAACCGGCTCCCTCACCACGGACAGATACTCGAACGATGGGTAGCGGCGGACCATGAGACTGAACTCGGAGTGGTACGCCAGCCATGAGGGATCTCGGCACCAGTAGATCAGCGTGGCGGGGCGGCCGAAGCCGGTCTGGAACAGGTCCCACAGAATCGAGCGGATCGGGACAATGCCGATTTCCTCGGCCACGAACAGCGGGCGCCGGGGATCCGCCCGGTTGAAGATGAAGCCGCCCGTCGGCCCCTTGAACTCGACGACCTCGCCGGGCCTCAACGTCCGAAACCACCCAGAGCCGATCCCGCCGGGAGCCACATCGGCGCAGAGGGTGATCTCTTTTCGATTAATGGGCGTCGAGGCGATCGAGTACGCCCGTACGCGCTTAGGTCCGAAGGGCACCGACACCCACTGCCCCGCTTCGAATGGAAACTCCGCCGGCTCGAGAAGGCTGAGGTCCACCTCGAGGATCTCGGGTGTGAGCCGGCGCACCGCTTCGACCCTCGCCCGGCACTGGACAACCTTCGGGGCCACGGTCACTCCTTCGGCCTGAAGTGAGGGAGGATCTCTGAGGCCAGGAGTTCCAGCTGCTCGGCCTCATCGGGGACCTCGCAGGCCGCGTTCAGCAGGAAATAGCGGCAGCCGGCCTCGACGAAGCGCTCCAGCTGCTCGATGCACCGCGCCCCAGGCCCGATGAAGCCGTACTTGTCCGCCAGCGGGCCGAAGTCCTGGTTGTAGCGCCGGCTGAGTCGCTTCACCCACGCGGCCTTCGCCTTCTCGTAATCCCGGCCGACGGTGATGAAGGCCAGATGGGCGGTCTCCACCCGTCGAGGGTCGCGGCCCGCTGCCGCAGCAGCTTTATGGATCTTCTCGATGCTCTGGCGGTAGCGGTCGGCGGTGACGACGTAGGAGACCCACCCGTCCCCGAGTGTGCCGGCCCGTCGGAGCGCGGCATCCGATCGCCCACCGATCCAAATGGGTGGGCCGCCCGGTTGCACGGGCTTGGGGTCGATGCTCACCCCGTCGAACTTGACGAATCGCCCCGAGAACGACGCCGGCGTCTGGGTCCACAGCGCGCGGAGGACTTCGATCCCCTCATTCACCCGGGCGCCGCGCTCGGTGTAGGGAATGCCACAGGCTTCAAATTCCTTCGGGTTTTCACCCCCCACGCCGACGCCGAAGATCAGGCGCCCCCCCGAGAGGGCATCCAGCGTGGAGGTGATTTTCGCCACTACCGTGGGGTGGCGGAGCGCCAGGAGATAGACCGCCGTGCCCACCCGGATCCGCCGCGTCCGGGCCGCGTAGAAGGCGAGGAGTGTGAGCGACTCGTAAAGCGGCGTGTGGAAGCTGATGTGGTCGCCGCACCAGAGCGAGTCGAAGCCGAGCGCCTCCACGCGCTCCGCCAGGGCGACCTGCTCCGCCGCCGGATGAGAAGCCAGCGACACCCCGAACCGGATGAGGCTACCGCGGGAAGGCATCTTTGACGCCGCCGTCCACCGTGAGCGTGCAGCCGGTGGTCTTGGCCGAGCGGTCGGAGGCGAGGAACAGCACCGCTTCGGCCACGTCTTCCGGCAGGATCGAGGCGCCCAGGATGTTGCGCTTCCGGTAGAAGTCTTCGAGTTGCTTGACGCTGATCCCCTGAGCCCGCGCCCTGTCGCGGCGAACATCTTCGGACCATAAACGGGAGTCCTGGAACACGGCATCCGGGTTCACGATGTTGGCGCGGATCCCGTAGGCCCCGCCCTCGAGCGCCACGATCTTCGCCAGCTGCGACTCGGCCGCCTTCGAGGCACTGTAGGCGCCGAAGTCCTTCCCCGGCGACATGACATTCTTCGTGGCGACAAAGACGAACGCTCCGCCCAGCCCCTGGGCTTTGAGCAGTCGGAGGGCTTCGCGGGCCACCAGGAAGTGGCCGGTGGCGTTGACGGCCAACGACCGCTCCCAATCGGCAAGCGCCGTGAGGTCCAGCGGAGCGCTGTGGGCGATCCCAGCGTTCGACACGACGATGTCGAGCCCGCCGTAGGCGAGCGTGGCGGCGGCGAAGGCCTGGCTGACCGCGGGTTCGCTCGTCACGTCCATGCGCAGCCCCAATGCCCGTCCCGTCCCGCAGGCTCCCACGATCTCGTCAGCCACTTTCCTGGCTCCGCCGTCGTCAAGGTCCGTGACGACGACGTGACAGCCCTCTTGAGCTAGCCGGCGTGCCACCGCCTTGCCGATGCCACTGGCTCCCC
>Ga0184633_10001017_pt1 | contig 11303 bp, 18 predicted proteins | sample PLM31_170_b1_FD_133156 | JGI IMG/M metagenome (GOLD analysis project Ga0184633, IMG submission 133156) | Groundwater sediment microbial communities from an aquifer in East River, Colorado, USA - PLM3-1_170_b1 | ecosystem: Environmental > Terrestrial > Soil > Riparian zone | place: USA: East...
CGTCCTGGACGAACGTGCGGCCGACACGCTCGGGCTCGGGGTCGGAGGGCGGGTGGAAAGCCTCGGCCGATCCTGGCGGGTCTCGGGGCTGACCACGGGCATGACCAACATCGTGAACTCGGTCTCCTACGTGCCCTTCGACGACTTCGCGGCGGCGAGGGGACTCGATGGGGTTGCCAGCTACGTCCTGGTCGGATCCGAAACCCCGGCCGACGCGCTCGCCGGCCGGATCGAGTCCGCGACCGGTCTCACCGCCCAGAGCCGCGCTCGCTTCTCCGCCGAGGAGCGTCAGCGCGTCAAGGACATGAGCACCGAGCTCATGCAGATCATGACCTTCGCGGCCTTCCTCATCGGCCTCGCCGTGATCGGGCTCACGCTCTACGCGGCGACCCTGTCCCGGCTGCGCGAGATCGGGTGATGAAGGCCCTCGGCGCGAGGCCCGGTCGCCTGGGTCGGATCGTCCTCTCCCAGGCAGCGTGGACCGTTGGGGCCGGCCTCGCCGTCGCGGTGCTGCTCGCGCTGGGGCTTGGCTGGGTCCTGGGCCGCGTGGCGGCCACCCTGCCCCTGGTGGTGGAGGCGTTCTCCGTCGTCCGGGTGGGCGTTGCGGCCGCCCTCCTCGGTGCCCTGGGCGCCGTTAGCCCGCTCATCAGAGTGTCGCGCGTCGATCCCGCGACCGTGTTCCGGAGGTAGCCATGGACGAGATCGCCATCAGGGCCGAGCGGCTCGAGAAGGTTTTCGGGGAGGGCGATATCCAGGTCCGGGCCGTGCGCGGCGTGGACCTGGAGGTCCGGCCCGGAGAGGTCGTGCTCATCATGGGGCCCTCGGGGAGCGGGAAGACCACGCTCCTCTCGATGCTGGGCGCCATGCTCCGCCCGACGTCTGGAAGGATCGCGATCGACGGCGTGGACCTCGCCGCCCTCCCGGAGTCGCGCCTTCCCGAGTTCCGCTCGCGCAGGTTCGGCTTCGTGTTTCAGGACTTCAACCTGCTCTCGGCATTGTCGGCCGTGGAGAACGTGGAGTTCGCCCTGAACCTGGCGGGGGTGACCGGGCGCCGGGCCCGGGACAGAGCCAAGCGTCTGCTCCTGGGGTTCGGCCTGGGGAAGCGACTTTCGTTCCGCCCGGAGAAGCTGTCGGGCGGCGAGAAACAGCGGGTCGCGATCGCCCGGGCCCTGGCGAACGAGCCGGCGGTCATCCTGGCCGACGAGCCGACGGCGAACCTGGACTCGAAGATCGGCCACGAGATCGCCCGTCTGCTGCGGCGGGCGGCCACCGAGGAGGGCAGGAGCGTCGTCATCGTGAGCCACGACATCCGGCTGAAGGACATCGCCGACCGGGTGCTGTGGCTGGAGGACGGAGAGTTCCGCTCGATGACCGAGATGGCCACCGACCCCGTCTGCGGCATGGCCGTGGGTGGCGAAGGCAGCCCCCACTTCGCCCACGAGGGGCAGACCTACTTCTTCTGCTCGACGCAGTGCCGGGACGAGTTCGCCGCCCAGCCCGAGCGGTTCGCCGGACGCGTGGCCGCGCCGGCGTGAGGAGGTGACGAGGATGGAGCCCGATCACGACGTGGTGGTCCGGCTGCGAAGGGTGGAGGGGCAGCTCACCGGGATCCGCCGGATGTACGAGGAGGGCCGGTACTGCGTGGACGTGCTCGACCAGCTCGCGGCGGCCCGCGCCGGGCTCGAGGCCGCGGCCCTGCGGATCTTGGAGCGGCACGTGGACGGCTGCGTGCGCGACGCGTTGGAGAACGGAGACGGTGCGGAGAAGGCGGCCGAGCTCCTGGCCGCCGTTCGGAGGTTCGTGAGGAGCGTGTGAGATGGGAGCTAACGTAAGCATCATGGGGCCGGAGCGGACGCGGAGGTTCTGGAGGGCGCACGGCAGGTCGCCCTTGCACCTCACGCTGCTCCACGCCTTCGGCAACAACCCGACCACCGCGTGGACGCCCGAGGGGCTGTCCATCTGGTACGGCCTGTCCGTCGGCGGAGTGCGAGAGGTCCTGTCGGAGTTCGCGGCGTGCGGGATCGTCTGCCGGACCGCGCACCCGGCGGACGCCTTCGTGTGGAACGGCGCGCAGGACTGGGCGGTGCCGCACGATCTGGAGTCGCGGGCCATCGTGCGTGACCGGTGGATCTCGCAGACCTGCGAACCTGCCGCACCGCTCCGGAAGGTTGGCGGGCGATGATGACCCGGAGGTTCGTCGCGTCGAGGGAATCGAGGTGACGAAACCGCCCTGGCCGATGCTGTGGCTGACGCCGGTCACGACGCACATCGAGGGGGTGAGTCCCGTGACCAAACGAACCACGCTCGCGTTCTGGACGGCCGTGGCGGTGGCCGTCTTCCTCGTGGACGGCGGCGTGTCGAGCTTCCGAGAGCTGTTGGGCGGCGGCGGGGCACGCGATGTCGCTCTCCTCGTTGTGGCGGCTGTGGGCAGCGCGGCGGCGCTGTTCGTGCCGGGCCGCATCGTCTTCGTGACCGCCCGCCACCAGCGGCGAGCCGACAAGCACTGAGGGCCGTCGCCGAGCTCCGCCCGTGCGGCCGACCCTGCTCGAAACCCTGGCTCTAGCCCGCCATCGACGGTCCGGGCCCATGGAGGGCCCCGGCTCCAAACCGGCCCGCCGTGGACGGGCCCGGACGGGGCTTCAGTGGTCCATGTCTCCCATGTCATCGTCGAGGATGGGCATCGGGAGCTGGATCTCAGATGCGGCAGGCGCCGGCTCGAGGGGGGAGAAGGAGATGCCGTTCGGCTCCAGCCCCACGGGGATCGTCGCGACGACCCGTCCCTCGACGAGGTCGATCACTGCCACATCGCCGCCGTAGATGTTCGTGATGTAGGCGTGCCGGCTGGAGGGCTCGATGACGATCCCGTGCGCCCCCATACCGGTCTCCAGGGTGGCCGTGACCGAAAAGGTGGCCGTGTCGATGATGGACACTGTCGTGCTGGGGTCCTCGGCCGTCCCCTGGTTCGCGACGAGCAGGAAGGCGCTGTCTGGGCTCACGTAGACCTGGACCGGGCCGGCGCCGACCCGGACGGTGTCGACGAGCCTGCGGCGCTCGACGTCGATCTTGCCCACGGCGTCCTCGGCGTTCAGCGACACGTACGCGAACCTCCCGTCCGGGGAGAAGCCGACCTGCACGGGCCGCTCCCCGACCCTGATCCGGCCCACCTCCCGGTTCGACTCCGTGTCGATCACGCTCACGGTCGTCCCGCCGGTGTTGGCAACGTAGACCCACTTCCCCTCGGGGCTCGGACGGAGGCCGTGGGGGAAGTCGCCGACCCGGATCGTCGCGATGACCCGCATCGCGGATGTATCGATCGCGCTCACCGTGTCGTCCGTGCTGTTCGTCGTGTACGCCATGCTCCCGTCGGGGGTGAGGACGACGTGGGCGGGCTCCTTGCCGGTCGGCACGGTGCCCAGGAGCTCGTACGTCCGGGCGTCGACCGCGACGGCCAGCGACTCGTGCCCGCTGACGGCCCAGACGCTCCGACCGTCGGGAGCGACCTGGAGGTTGTGCGGGCCCTCGATCCCGGTCAGTGTCGCGATCACCGCGTTCGTCGATGCATCGATGGCGCTCAGGCTACCGCTCCCCTCGTTCGCTACCCAGATGGTCCCGCGGATCACGCCCTGGTGGCCGGTTGCGGGCGGCCCAGCCTCGGCCCCGCCCGCGGTCCGAGCCGGGATGCCCTCGTCTCCTCCATCGGAGAGAAGCGCGACCAGCGCGACAGCCCCGCCCACGGCGACGGTCGCGACCAGGGCCACGAGGATCCGGTTCCTCATTACGTCCACCCCTTTCAGCCAGACCTTCGTGCTGCGGCCAACGTGCCGTGATGCGATGAAGCTTCCGTGAAGAGCCGGTGCGGTTCCTCTGAGGGATCCGTCGGCTGAGGAGGCGGGAGCGGCTCCGCCTGGAGCCGTGGGCTCCCGCCTCACGGCTCGTCGCGCCGGCGGCCGTGAACTCCGCCTCACCAGCTGCCCGGCCGCCAGCCGAGGGCTTCATCCCAATCATGTCGTGCCTTCATCCCGTGTTCACAGCCGCTCCGTAGGTTCGGTCGCGAGGAGGTCGATGCGGATGCATGCGCTGGAGCATGGGGTGAAGGGAGCGGGCGTCGACGGCCCGGCCGTCGGGATACAGCCTGAGCCAGACGCCGGTCACGAGGCCCGGCGTCCCCCCATCCCGAGCAGCGTGTGGATCGGCGTGCTTGCCAGCGGGGGCATGGCGCTCCTGTACACGGCCGTGGTGATCGGGGCGTCGGGGTCCTTGGCGCACTTCCGCGACCAGGTCGCCACGGACTGGTACCTGCTGCTCCCGATCGTGGCGGGGTTCGGGGTTCAGGTCGGTCTCCTCGCCGAGCTCCGGCGGCGCCACAGGATGCAGCGCGCCGCGGCGGCCGCCGGAGTCACGGGTGCCGGAGCCTCCACGGTCGGCATGGTCGCCTGCTGCGCCCACCACATCGCGGACCTCGCCCCGTTCGTGGGAGCGACGGCCGCCGCGACGTTCCTCTATGACTACCGGCTCCCGTTCATGGCTGCCGGCCTCGGCCTGAACGCCGTCGCCATCACCATCGCCGCCCGGCGGCTCCGTCGGGTTCCGCCAGCTACCTACGAGGAGGTCGAACACGCATGCGCAACCGGGTGATCCTCGCGGCCTTCGCCGTCGCCGCGCTCGCGGGCGCGGTTGGGGTGCTTGTCCTGCGGGACGGCTCCGAGCCTCCCCCGCCCGCCGAGGAGGAGGCTGCCACGATCGAGACGTCGTCCAGCCTTCCGCCGCAGGTGGTGAGCGCCGGAGGGGTCGACGTGACGATCGAACCGATCCGGCTCGACGACACCGGCGCCGTCTTCCTGGTCACGCTGGACACGCACTCCGTGGACCTCGGCGTGGATCTGGCCCGGGTGGCGACGCTGGCGGTGGACGGCATCGAGTGGCTCGAGCCTTCCTGGTCCGGGGATCCGCCGGGCGGGCATCACCGCCAGGGGGAGCTCAGCTTCGAGCCCGCAGGGTCGGCGTCGGGCACGGCGACACTCACGATCGCCGGATTCCCGGAGCCGCTTGAGGCCGCGTGGAGCGTCGGCGTCTCGTGAGGGTCTCCACTAGGGCGCAGACCGTGGACGGATCGCAGATCGAGCGAGGAAGGTAAGGACACCGTGACAGCAGGTCGGATATCGCGCAGAAGGTTCCTGGTCGTGACCGGCGTCGCGCTCGGGGGTGCCGCCGCCGGAGGTTTCGCTCTGCTTCGGGGAGGCGACGGGGCGCTCTCCCCGGTGGGACCGTCGAGCGCGGCCGTGATCGCCGCCGAGCGTCGGCGCCGCCTGCCGGGTGCGACGGTCCGCGAGCTGAGCTTGGAGGCCGCGCCGGCCACCGTCGACCTCGGCGGTCGGGAGGTCTCAACCTGGGCCTACAACGGGATGGTGCCGGGGCCCGAGGTACGCGTGCAGGCGGGCGAAGTTCTGCGGGTGCCCCTGCGGAACCTGCTGCCCGACGCCACCACCATCCACTGGCACGGCATCGCCTTGCGCAACGACATGGACGGGGTGCCGGGACTGACCCAACCGCCGATCGCTTCGGGGACGGAGTTCGTCTACGAGTTCGCCGTGCCGGACCCCGGGACGTACTTCTTCCATCCCCACTCCGGCACGCAGCTGGACCGGGGCCTGTACGCGCCGCTCGTCGTGGACGACCCGGCCGAGCCCGGAGCCTACGACCGGGAATGGACCATCCTCTTGGACGACTGGACCGACGGGGTGGGGCCGAGCCCCGACGAGGTCCTGGAGTCCCTCCGGGCTGGCATGGCGGGCGGGATGGAGGAGCCCGGTGAAGGCGAGATGGGCGGCACGGAAGGCATGGAGGGGATGGAGGGCATGGAGGAGCCCGAGGAGCGGTCGGACCCCCTGGGGACGGACACCGGCGACGTCCGGTACCCCCTCTACCTCCTGAACGGCAGGCCGCCCGCGGACCCCGCTACCTTCAGGGCCCGACCGGGCGAGCGCATCCGGCTCCGCATCATCAACGCCGGATCCGACACGGCGTTCCGCGTCGCGCTCGGCGGGCACCGCCTCACCGTGACCCACACGGATGGCTTCCCGATGGAGCCGGTCACCGTCGACGCCATCCTGCTCGGGATGGGGGAGCGCTACGACGCCCTGGTGACGGTGGCCGACGCCGGTGCATTCCCGCTGGTGGCCTGGGCCGAGGGGAAGCGGGCCAGCGCCATGGCCGTGCTGCGCTCCGGCGCGGGCGCGGCGCCCATGGCCGACGCCCGTCCCGCCGAGCTCGACGGTCGGCTCCTGCGTCCGACGGAGTTGCGGGCTGCGGCGGCGGTGTCGTTCGCCGCGGCCGAGCCGGACCGAACGTATCCGGTGCCGCTGGAGGGCGAGATGGCCACGTACCGATGGTGGGTGAACCGGGGCTCGACCGGGGGCGCCGAGCCTCTGGAGCTCGTCGAGGGCGATCGGGTGCGGCTGATCCTGGAGAATCGCTCGATGATGTGGCACCCCATGCACCTGCACGGGCACACGTTCCAGGTCCTGAACGGCTCGGGGCAGGGACCCCGGAAGGACACCGTGATCGTGCCGCCCATGGCGCGAGTCGCGATCGAGGTCGTCGGCGACAACCCGGGCCAGTGGGCGTTGCACTGCCACAACATCTACCACGCCGAGGCCGGGATGCAGACCGTGCTCTCGTACGTCGGCTGAGGCCGATCCCGCACACCGCGTCCCGAACCAGCCGGCTCCTCGGGCGGGCCGCCCCCGTCACCTCTCCGCCACCGCGCGATAGCCGAAGCGCAGCACCCGGGTCGGTCGCCACCGCCGGAACCCCGCCTCGGCAAGAGCCGCCTCCAGCTGCCGGAACGTGTAGGTGCGCGCGGGTGGGAACCAGCGCCGGATTGGAAAGGGCGCGAAGAAGGCGGCGAGCGGGTCGGCGAGGATCAGGCGGCCTCCGGGGCGGAGCACCCGGGCGGCCTGGGTCAGCGCCCGCTCCCACTCCCCGACGTGGTGCAGCACCCCGAGGGCGAGGACGAGGTCGAAGACGGCGTCCTCGTAGGGGAGCTCCCGGGCGTCGACGCGCTCGACCCCCGCTCGATCCCCGAACCGGGCGAGCCGCCGTACGGTCCTGGCCACCATGTCCGGGTCGTAATCGGTCGCGACCACCTCCAGGTCCGGATACCGATCGAGCAGCCGTTCTGCGTTCGCGCCGGTCCCGGCACCGATCTCCAGGAGGCGACCGGCCATCTCCCGCCCCAGCCCGCGCACGGCCCACGGCAGGACGATGCGGGTGCTGACCCACCCCCAGGCCGGACTCTGGATCAGCTTCTTCTCGAGACGGACCACCTCGGGCACGGACGTCTCCCTCGACGAGGATCCGGCCTGCGCGCCGGTCAGGGCGGCCCGTCACGGGTGCCCGGGCCGCTCACGATCTCCCGCCAGATCCCCCTGCGGCGGACCTCGAGCATCCGGAGGCCGGCCGCCGCCGCGTTCTCCTCGGTGCGGCGATTCAGGTTGAAGCCGAAGACGCGCCTCGTGATGGGGCTCAGGGCGTCGGCCACGGCCCCCAGGGCCCGGTTCCGGGGGCGGACGTGCTCCAGCAGCAGCACCCGCCCGCCCGGCTTCACCACGCGGCCCAGCTCGGCCAGGCCCCGGACCGGGTCGGGCACCGAGCAGAACACGCGGCGGCCACCACCGTGTCGAAGGTCCCGTCGGGGAAGGGGAGGCGCTGGACATCGGCCCGCTCCAGGCCCAGTTCCGCGCCGTTCCGAGCGGCCCGACGCCGGGCTCGGTCGAGCATCCGCCGGGAGACGTCGATCCCCAGGACCCGTGTCCCGGGCGGGTAGTAACCGAGGTTGCGGCCGGTCCCGATTCCCACCTCCAGCACCCGTCCCCCGGCCCGCGAGAGGAGCCTCCGGCGCCTCCCGGCCAGGCCGAACCACTCCATGGGCCCCTGGTACAGGTCGTAGACCGTGGCCAGGCGATCGTAGGCGCGGGTCACCGCCGACTGGTCGGTCGACGCGGCCATGCGACCCCTCAGCGCCAGGGCCCCGGAGAGGTTCCTCCGTGCCGGTGACCGGTTTCTTCCTCGGCGTCCTCCTCTGGGGCGTCCCTCGGCCCGCCGTGGTCGTGCCCGCCGCCGTGCATCCCCGCCATCAGCAGGGGGCAGAGGAGCAGGAGGCCGAAGAGCAACAGGGTCCCGAGGGGGACCTTGAACACGGTCGCCGCGATGGCCGCGGCGACCAGGGCGACCGCGATGAGCGGGAGCTTGCCGGTCCGGGCAGAGCCGTCGTCCATCCGTTCATACCTCCTCGTCGTCTGCCCGAACCGTATCCGCGGGATGCGAAGGACCCGTGAACGGACGGTTCGGTTCGCATGAATGCGGCACGCCAGGGCCGGAGCGGGGTACGGCCGCGCACACGCCCTCCGCCGACGTGAGCTCCGGCCACTCGTCGAGCGCCTGGACCCCGTGGCGTCGGGCGACCTCCTCGACGAGCGCGGCATCCGCGGTCCGGTCCCCGAACATCTCGGGGTGCAGGTTCGCCCAGCCGGGCAGGGGGGGCAGTGCGCGCATCAGCGCCACCGGGCGGGCGAACTCGCCGCGCCACCCCCTCGTCCCCACGACGACGCGTCCCCAGAGCTCGGCTATCCCGTACACGAACGCCCCGTTGTAGCCGAGCTCGGGGGGCAGGTCGGACGGGTCGGCGAGGGCCCAGACCCCGCACCCGCAACGGGGGTCGGGGACGCGGCCGTGGCCCTCGTCCAGCGAGGAGAGACACGCGGCCCGGAGCGGACCGCCGAGGGGCCAGGCGACGTCCCGCGTGGCCGCGAGGAGCCTCCTGCCCCCCGGGTCGATCCGCCAGGCCCGGGCGCCCACCACCGGCTCGATCCCGTCCGGGACGCGCAGGTACCGCTCGGCGTCGTCCGTCCTACCCGGGGACGGGAACACGCTGGGGCTCCACGGGCGGGGCCGGGTCCGCTGCAGGGGTCTCGACGGGGTCCTCCTCGATGGGCTCGATCTCGATCACGCGCTGGGGCTCTCCGATGTTCATGCGCACCTCCCCTGGCTCCTTCTCAAGGCGGCCCGCCCCGTTGGGCCGACCTCGCGGCTCCCACATGACCGGTCCAGGCCGGCTCGGGCGGCGCGGATCGCCGGGCCCGGAGCCACAGGGCCGTTAGGACCGCGGCGATCGCGACGATCGACGTGAGCTGGCTGCCGGTCATGCCGAGCAGGCGCCGGGGGTCCGTCCTCAGGAGGTCCGTCAGCACCCGGCTCCCCGCGTACCACAACGTGAACAGCGCGATGGCGGAGCCCGCCGCCCGCGGCGAGCGGAGGAAGCGCAGCAGTACGACCAATAGGACCGCGGTCAGGAGCAGGTCATAAAGGGCAACGGGGTGGACCACCGTCCCGATGGGCGGGGCCCCGGCCAGCGGGTGGTCGGCGCCCACGTACAGGAACCCCCAGGGCACGGACGTCGGCTTGCCCAGGTGGTCACCGATGATCAAGTCCGAGACACGCCCGATGGCGATGCCCAGGGCCAGACCGGGGGCGGCCATGTCGAGCAACCGCAGAGCGGGCAAGCCCTCGCGGCGGGCGATGAGGGTCCCCACGGCCACGGCCGAGATCAGGCCGCCCAGAAGGCTCATCCCGCCGTGCCAGACGGCCAAGGCCTCCAGGGGACCGTCGAGCTCCCGCCAATGCCCGAGCAGCCAGGCGGCGCGCATCCCGATCAGCCCGGCCACCAGGGCCCACCACAGCACCCGCCACAGCGCCCGATCCGGGATGCCGGCCGCGCGCGTGTAGCGCTGCATGACGCGGGCGCCTGCCAGGAACCCGATCGCGATCAGGAGCCCGTGGGGCTTGATCGAGAGCGGCCCCAGGTGGATCTCGGTGACGGGCCTCCAGGAGAGGTAGGCGAGCACGCCGCCGACGATAGGTCCGGGCCGTGAGCATCCCATGTGAGGCCTGTGAAGGCGGTGTGGAGGTCGACCTCGGAACTCCGGGGCGGGCCCTCATCGGGCCTGCTGAACACGTTCACCGATCCTTCACACCGATGGCCGACGGTGTGGGCAGGGAGGAGGAGGCGATCGGGCGATGAAGGGGCTCCACGCCGTGCGGGGGCGGGCCGGCGGCGCCGTTGCCGGGCGCCGGGTCGCGTGCGTGTTCATGGTGCTCGCGGCCGCCGGGCTTCTCGTCGCCGTTGCGCTCGGGGCCACCCTCGTGTCCATCCTGCTGGTCGGGCTGCTCCTCCTGTGCCCCCTGCTGATGTGGGTGCCGTTCCGCTTGTCGGAGGAGGACCGGGAACGGGCCGTGTCGGAGTGGAGGGCTCGTCGTGGTTGACGTGGTGGTGGTCACCTCGCCCCCCTGCCACCTGTGCGAGGACGCGTTGCAAGCCCTGTCCGAGCTGTCGCGCGAGTTCGCGCTCTCGGTCCGAGAGGTGGACATCCGGTCGCCCGAGGGCGCCCGGATCGTCGCGGACCATCGGCCGCCCGTGCCTCCGGCAGTGCTGATGAACGGCACGCTGTTCAGCTCGGGTCGCCTGCCGCGCAAGAAGCTCCGCCGGTTGCTGGAGCGGGCCGCCTGAGATGGGCGGCCTCCTCACCACCGGGTCGATCCTGGCCGCCTTCTTGGCCGGGGCGGTGGCCCTGTTCAGCCCGTGCTGCATCGTCTTCCTGTTCCCCGCGTACCTCGCGTCGGCGGTGAAGAACCGGCGGTGGCGCCTGCTCCCGTTGACCTTCGTCTTCGCGCTCGGGCTCGCCGTGGTGTTGCTGCCGGTGACCCTGGGGGTGGGGATGGTCATGGCGACGCTCCGGAGGTTCCACACGCCGCTGTACGCGGCCGGCGGGACGCTCCTCTTGGGGCTCGCCGTCCTGTCTCTGCTGGGGAAGTCGTGGAGCATGCCGTCGTTCATCCGTTCCCCGTCGATCGAGCGGAGCGACACGGCCGGCGTGTTCGGCCTCGGCGTGTTCTCGGGCATCGCGTCGTCCTGCTGCGCGCCGGTCATGGCCGGCGTGATGGCGCTCTCGGCACTCTCGGGCTCGCTGGTGGGCGCGGCCAGTCTCGGCATGGCCTACGTGTTCGGGATGGTCTTCCCGCTCTTCCTGATGGCCCTGCTGTGGGATCGCTTCGATCTGGGGGAACGCCGAATCTTCCGGGCCAGGCCGGTGCGGCTGCGCGTCGCGGGCCGAACCGTCCACACGAACACCGTCAACGTCGGCGTGGCGGTGGCCTTCGCCGCGATGGGCGCGTTCGTCCTGTTCCTCGCGGCGAACGGCAACACCACCACGGCACCTGCGTTCCAGCTGGCCATCGGCCGGTGGCTC
>Ga0184633_10001018_pt1 | contig 11301 bp, 7 predicted proteins | sample PLM31_170_b1_FD_133156 | JGI IMG/M metagenome (GOLD analysis project Ga0184633, IMG submission 133156) | Groundwater sediment microbial communities from an aquifer in East River, Colorado, USA - PLM3-1_170_b1 | ecosystem: Environmental > Terrestrial > Soil > Riparian zone | place: USA: East...
AGGTGCAATACAGGCTCCTTCCAATCTGCCCGTTCTGCCATTCCCCGGCTCAGGAACCGGATCAGGAGAAAAGGCAAGGCCAGGCAGACTGCCCACAGGGCCGCCCCCAGTCCCGACAGGATTTCCGGTGGAAGAACTGATCGCAGGAGCTCCGGCGGCTTCAGAACCAGTATCTGGGCAGCGGTGGCCAGCCCGGTGAGAATGGTCAGTCCCGGCTCCACCAAGAGGGCAACTGCCGTCTGACCTACGGGGACGCCTTCTCGTCGGAGTTGTATCCCCTTGCTGACCTGTTGCCAGCCCAAGCCCGGCAGGTATTTGGCCGGCGCAGACAACAGATGAAGCATGACCGCTTGCCGATAGGACACCTCAGGCTGCAGAGCTCGAATGATTTCTGCCCACGCCAACGTCCCGATGTATACCGTAATCCAAGTAATGAGCAAGGCCATCAGGAGTGAATCGAAATCCACTTGCATCCCCGCAAAGTCAACGAGCGACAGATTCGCGCCCAGCGACCGTAGCATCAGGCTCAAACTCAGCCCGATTAGCGCCAGCTCTATCACCCGCCGCCAGGGGCTGACCCGAAACCGGCCCCATAACGAGTGTAACCCGAAAGCTCGGGGCTCACTCATCCTGTACTTCTCTGCGACACACGTAGAGAAAGCTGAACGAGAAATTGAAAGGGATCAGCGGCGCCACCGCCAGGTTTAACAGCTTGCGGGGAAAGCGACGATAGTATTGCCAGTCAAGCCGCGAACGTGGAAACATAAAATTGTACTTGTGTGCTGTACACACCCTTAATCCATTCTCTTCCAGCAGCTGGCGCCAATCCTGATAAGCGGCAAAACGCTCGAGCGGCTGCCGGTGGGAACTCGCGCGGCCCTTTCGCCAGACCCACCAGATCAGATCCACCACATAGAAGGCGTTCGGCAGCAGGATCGCGCTCGTGCCTTCCGGGCGCAGCACCCGCACCATTTCCCGTACACCTCGCTGGGGGCTGACAAAGTGTTCCAGGCTGCCCAGATTGGCGAGATAATCCACCGAACTGTCAGGCAGAGGCAGATGCTGGGCGTCGGCAAGGATCAGCCGGGCCTCGGGTTCAAACGCACGCGCCAGTTTCAGCGCTTCCACTGAGAAGTCAAGGCCCATAGTTTGCAGCCCGGCTCGCCTGGCGTGATTCAGCAACCGCCCACTGCCGCAGGCGACATCCAGGAGCGCCCGGCCTGTTTGAACGCGCAATTTCCTGAGGACCCAGCGATAGAAAGAATCGCTGTCGCGCAAGTCGTCTTTGCGGAAACGGGCTTCGTACGCCATACGCAACTGGCTCAAGTCTCTCGGCTCCATCATATTTCACGCGTGGTGCTGAGGTGGTGGTACAACTGAAGAGTCTGGTGAGCGGTCTTCTCGGCAGTAAACAGCTTCGCGCGTTCCAGCCCTGCCTGGCGCAGCCGCGCGCGCAGCGCCGGATCGGCGGTCACGGTTTCGATGGCCTGGCTCCAACTGTAGCTGTCGCTGGCCGATTCCATCACGATGCCGGCATCGCCGACCACCTCGCGCACCGCGCCGGCGGCGTGGACGATCACTGGGGCGCCGCAGGCCATGGCTTCGAGCGGAGCGATACCGAACCCTTCGTGAAGCGAAGGGAACAGGAAGGCCAGGGCGCCGCCATACAGGCCGACCAGTAGCTCCCGCGGCACGTGCCCCGTCAGGACCACAGCTTCACGCGCATCCGTCTGCGCCAGCCGCCGCGCGAATTTCCGGTCGTGTCCCTTCGGGTACTTCGCGCCAGCCAACACCAGCTTTCCCGAAAAACCGCTCCGCCGCCGGAACGCCAGAAAGGCGTCCAGCAGCATCGCCAGATTCTTCTTTGACGAGAGGCTGCCGACGTGAAGAAAGAAGCCCTCCGGCAGGCCATAACGCTGGCGCGCCTCCAGCACCTGGCCGGGTGCGGCCGGGCGATAGAAAGGATCGTACCCGGGGGGGATCACGATGATTTGCTCTCGAGGCAACTGGTAATAGGCGACCAGGTCTGAGGCCGTGGACTCGGACAGCGCGATCAAGCGATCCATCTGCCGTAATTGGCGCGGCAAAAGGTAACGCCAGTACAGGACATCCACCAGGGGGAAGGCCCGCGGATAACGGAGTGTCGTCAGATCGTACACCGTGGCGAGGGCCCTGGCTGCGGCGCCTGTGCCCGGAACGACCTGATTCTTGACAAAGTGGATCAAGTCCACTCGCCGCCGCCGGATCTCCACCGGTAGCAGGGCCTGCAGAATCACTCGCGCCAGGAAGCGATTGTGAACCGGCAGGATACGCTGCCGGGCACGCGGGTTCAGGCCGGCAAGAGCTGGCTCAGGAGCCTCCAGATAAACCAGGTAGTCGTTCTGAGCATCCAGCAAGAGCAGGCTCTTGAGCAGGGTCAGCGTGGCCGCCCGCCCGCCTCCTGGCCGCCTGATTCCCAGGGCTTCGATGGCGATCCGCATGAGCAAGGGCTGCTTGCAGTCAGGTGGGAGTGGCGCGCTCGGGTTTGCGCAGAATCCAGTTGTAGTTCGGCGCGAAGATGAGCAGAATCCGCAGCAGCCAGGCCGGCAGATGCCTCAGCCAGAGAAAAGGCCCCAGCTCATTCTCGATGCTGTATGCTTCCGGCGCTCGAATCATGGCTACGGTGTAATCCTGTATCTCGAAATCCCGCCACAGTTTCTGCAATCCCCAGTATGTGACGGGACGCTCCTGATAGGACTGCCCGCGGCCGGTCAGCCGGAGGCAGGCACTGGCCAGCGGCCGTGGCAGCCAGGAGAGTAGTGGCAGTCCATAGTGATCCTCGATGGGGGCGAGCCGGTTGGGCCCGCTGAAGACACAGACCCCACCCGGTTTCAGCAGGCGAAAAATCTCTGCGCTCAAGCGCCTGGCATCGGGCACGTGTTCATAACTCTGGGCGCAAATGACCACGTCAAAGGCCCCGCCCGGCAGGGGCGGCTGCAGGCCATCCGCCACCAGGAAGTGAGTGTTTGCCCGGCGGGAATGTTTTTGGGCCCATACGATGCTGGCGCGGTCAATATCCAGCGCCACCATCAGGGCGAAATCCTCGGCCAGCACTGCCGAAATGACCCCCCGCGAACACCCGATATCCACGCCCCACAGCCCGGCCGGCCATTGGCCATGAAAGTCGTGCAGCATGGAGCGCAGCTTGCGGGCCTTGCGAGTGCGGAGTTCAACGTCAAAAAGCCTGGCAGGAGCGGGCCGCCCGCGACGTAGCGTCATGCACTCCCGATCACGCCCCGGAGAGCTGGGTATCAGCATGCTTGATAGATGCGGTCCAGGCGCCTGGCCAGTTCACTCCAGTTCAGTTCACTCTCAATGCGAGCCCTGGCGACCCGGCCCATCCTCTGTCGTTCCTCGTCGCAGGTCAACAAACGGATGAGCGCTGTACTCAGCTGTTCCGGATCGCTCTCATCTACCAGCAGACCGGTTCGGTCCGGCTGCACGGCCAGCGGAATGCCGCCCAGGCGGGTGGCGACCACCGGCCGGCCGGCCGCCATCGCTTCGAGGATCACCGTCGGCTGACCATCGAGATTGCCGGCCACGTCGCGCACGGATGGCATGACGAAAACCTCGCATGCCGCGAGAGAGGCCGGCATTTCTGACCAGGGCACGCTCCCCGGCAGAAACACTTTCCCATGCAGGCCCATATCGCCGATCAAACGCTCCAGCCCCTCTCGTTCGGGCCCTTCTCCCAGAATCACCAACCGCGCGCGCGGCACGGCCGCCAGCACCCGGGGCAAAGCCCGCACGAGTTGGTCGAAGCCTTTCTTAGCAACGAGGCGCCCGGCGCCCAGGATGATGTGGTCCTCGGGTAGGAGGTCCAGCCGCCAGCGCAGGGCCGGCGAGGCCTGCTCCAGCATGAAGCGCGTCGGGTCTGCGCCATAGGGCAGCAGGTGCACTCGTTCGGGCAGGGCACCCAAATGAATGGCCGCCTCGGCCAGCGGCGGGCTGCAAGCCGTGATCCCCTGCGCCCGCCGCAGGGCCCAGCGGCCCACTCCCCCGATGAGGGCGCTGCGCTGGACGAGGTACATATCGGAACCGTGCAGGCTGATAAAAAGTGGCTTGCGATTCAGCCCGGCGATCCAGGCCGCCAGGAAACCCGCCGGGACGACCCAGTGTGCGTGAACCAAGTCTATCTGCCAGCGGCGAATGATCCGGTGCAGCCGGAGCGCCAGGCCCAGTGCGAACAATGGCGTCTGAACCGCCGCCGCACCTCGCAGACGACGATCGTTTTCCAGCGAGGCCGCATGCCCCATCGCTCCCAACTTCGCGGGCCAGATGTATCGGAACCAGTGGATCCGGACGGGCGAAGGATACGGACGAACCTGATGGGCAAACGGCGCAACGACGTGCACCTTATGGCCCCGCGCGGCTTGTGCTTCGGCAATCGAGCGCACAAAGCGTGCGTTTCCGTCCTGCTCGAAGCGTGGGTAACTCGAGGTCACAAGACAGATATTCACAACCAGGAATCTCTTCAACTTTCCAGGATCTCGAACACCCAGGCCCGATCCTGGTGATACACCGGGCGAAAGTGCGGACTGGCGAGTAAGCGCTCCGGCTCCAGCACCGGTCCCCCATAATTGACCTGCCCCTTGCGTTGACCAAGGTAAATGTGAGTGATCCCGCGTGCGCGCAACAGGGCCAGCACATCGGGATGGTCAATCCCTTTGCTCAACACTTCGGCGCTCATGAGGTTGATCCATTCCCGATAGCCCGGCCTCGGCCCCTGCTCCGAGCCGTAGTTAATAGGAGGGAGGGTGGTCTCCCTGCGGGCCAGTAGCGGCAGCCACCATCCCCCGTCAGAACCCACGATCAGGGCGTCGTCATACGCAAGAAATGAGTTTACCAGAAAACGCGCCTCTCCGGGGATATTCTCCCGAATCCAGGCAGCGGCTCTTACATCCGGACGGGTCACGAGCGCATGTTCCGCTGCGTGCAGATCCCCCAACCGCCCGCGAGCTCCCCATAGACCTGCTCCAACTACCAGCAGCAAAACGGCGAGCGGCAAGCCAAAGCCGGCCCTCGGGATTTTGGATTCTGCATTTTGGATTTTGGAAATGGGATTTGCGATTCGTTTTTCGGGCTTTGGGATTCGGGATTCGGCATTTGCAATCCGCGATCTGCTCTCTGCGATCAGCCATCCACCGCCGGCCCCCAACAAGATCCCGGCCGGAACATAGGCCGCAATGAATAACGCGAAATTGCTGATTGCCCCCTGGCCAGGCAGGCCAAACCACTGTGGGTTGGCAGACAATAAAAGCAGGAGCGACCACAGGCTGATCAGCGCCACGCCCTCCTGCCGGCGCCACAGCCCCCAGGCAATAGTGATCGGCAATAACAGCCAGAGCGCAGGCGGTAGGTAGACGAACAGGTTGCCGATCGCGTTGTATTGCTGCAACCAGGCGGAAGCTTCCCCCGCCGGAGCTGACAACTGGCTGGCGAAAATAAGCGTGATCTTCCCGGCAAAGGTGCGAATGAACCAGGGGAGGAAGAGCAGACCCGCTCCAATTCCCAGCCAGAGGGTCCCGATGAAAGGAGCGCGCGCCTGTCCTCTCAGGGCTTTCAGCAATAGAAAGGCTGCCAGGAAAAGCACTGCGAAGATCAAGACTCGATAATGCGTGAGCGCCAGCCCACCGATGGCGATCCCGGCAAGCACCAGCAACCGCCGTCTGCTGTCTGCCGCCTGACGTCTGCCGTCTGTCGTCTGTCGTCTGCTGTCCGCCGTCTGCTGTCCGCCGTCTGCCGTCGGCCGTCCGAAGTCTGAAGTCTCCAGAGCTATCCAGGCCAAGTACACTGCCCCCGGCAAAATGACTTGCCCGGCCAGTTGGGTATAACGCCCCCAGTTGGTGTAAAACATAGGCATGGGCGCCAGCAGCCCCGCCACGAGCACAGCCCCGACGCCTGCCCAGCGATTGCCGCCCAATTTCAGCGCCAGCGGGTACAGGCTCAGCGCCGCCAGCCCGTTCAGAATCTGCCCTGTCCACAATACCGACCGCGCCAATGGCAGCTCGGTGACCCAGTGGAACCCTGCGGCTGCCGCGTGGAAGCCGAAGTGATAGGTGAAGGTCTGCAAATCGGCATACGGTTCCCAGGAACGGAACAGCCCGCCGTGGTCCACAAGCAGTTGGGCAATCATCGTATGTTGGTACGAGTCCCCCCACATGGGTGCAGCCAGCGCCTCGATCCCCCAGAAGCGCACCAGAAAAATCAGCCCGGCGACCACAAGAAATGCCAGGTCGGGCCAGAACGCTTCCGCATGAATCTCTCCCGATAATGGCAGCCGGAAACGGAGTTTCCGGCTGCCATTATCGGGAATCTTCATTCCTCGCCATATCAGGATCGCCAGTGCCGCCGATATGGGCAGCCAGGCGTACAGCGACCCCAGGTGAATACCGGCGAGGTCGGTCCAGAGCATCAGGATGGGATAAATCGCCAGGCTCAGACCACCGGCCAGACCCAGTTTCGCCGGCCAAGGGAGAGGGAGATGATCCGGCCACAGCAGGATCAACAGCGCCCAGCCCGGCAAGACGAAGAGCAGAACGCCCACGCCCAGAACGCCGATCCAGGTCAATCCGTTGCGTGCCAGCCCCAGAGCAGCCAGTCGGGGTTCATAGACCAGCCGGAAACTCATCTGGGCGTCCAGTGGGTTTCGAAGCTGATACATTGCGCCATCAAGGTATGCGTCTCCAGGCGCGCTGCCAACCCGCAGTCCTCCTGCCGCTTCGAGTTCCAGCTCGGCGTAATAGTAGTGGCCTGCAGAATCGGGCCGGGGAGGGAAGGAGAAACGATAAAAACCGGGACCGCTGACAGCTTTAAGCGAAAGGCTCGCCACGGCCAGATCGGAGAAGGATACAGAATCAGAATACAGATGCAGCCTCACTTCTCCATCCCCCGGAGCTTCCGGCCGCAGGTATATCTCTATCCCTGCGAGAGCGGCCTGGCGGGCCACGAACGTCTGACCCAGGCTTTCGCCGGCCTGAAGTGAAATTGCCCTTTGCTCGTCCACACGCGGCTGATCCTGCCCCGTGAAAACCGAACAGCCGGCGAGAAGAACGAAACATAAGAGGATGCCCCGAAAACAGAAACCGAAAACCCTGCTTTCAGTTTCTGTTTTCGGGATTCTTCTTTGCTTCACCCCGGTCTTCCCGCGAAAGCTCAAGTCTGCGAATGCGATACAGCGCCTCTTCCAGTATCTTGCGATTGAACCCGATCAGGTCGGCGACCAGCCCAATCAACCCCACCTGAAAGCCCACAATCAGCAGGACCGCGGCCAGGATCACCGATTGAATATGCCCGGTCCCCTGGCCGTTCAGGAAAAAGTACAAGTATCGCACGCCCAGCAGGATGCCTGCGGCGATCAGCACTCCCCCGATGGCCAAAAATATCTGCAGCGGGCGGTACATCGAATACGCCCGCACAATCGTCCCCGCGGAGTTGGCAAGGTAGTGGGGCAAGCTGTGGATCAGGCGCGAGGGACGCGACTGCGGATTGGTGCGCACCGGCACATACTCCACCGAGATGCGCCGCGCGCCGGCCTGAATCAGCGTCTCCAGCGTGTAGGAATAGTCGCTCAGCACCAGCATCCGCAGCGCCGCTTCGCGGCTGAATGCGCGAAAGCCGCTGGTGGCGTCCGGGATGGGGACCCCGGAGGCCTGCTGCACAACCCGGCTGCCCAGACGCTGCAGCACCCGTTTGAGTGGCGAAAACGCAGCGAGGGTCGCGATACCCCGGTCGCCCACCGCCACCTGGGCCCGGCCTTGCAGCAGAGGTTCGATCAGCCGCGGGATGTCTTCGGCGCAGTATTGATTATCGGCGTCCGTGTTGACAATCAGATCGGCCCCTCGCAGCAGGCAGGCCTCGAGGCCGGCGGCAAATGCCCCTGCCAGTCCCACGTGCTGCGGGAGACGCACGATGTGGTGGACCCCCAGCGTCTGCGCCACCCGCACCGTTTCGTCAGTGCTGCCGTCGTCTACGATCAGGTATTCGACAACGTCAATCCCGGGGAGCTGTTTGGGCAAGGCCGGCACGGTCAGCGGCAGTGCCGTCTCTTCGTTGTAACAGGGAATCTGGATGATGAGTTTCACAGTCGGGTCAGGAATTGGGCCAGAGACGGCAGGCGACGTTATCGTGCACGTCGTATCCTTCAGCAGAGTGAATGGTCAGACGAGCCAGCGTAATCGAGTCGTACATCCCCAGACAGAAGCTGGAGCCAGCCAGCTTTTCGGCTCGTACCCTCAATGGATGAGAATCCGCGACAACCATCCCTGGTTCCCAGAGTTCGGTCGGCATTTGCCCCAGGCCAGGAGGCGAGTCGTGCTGTGCAATCAGATTCCCCGCTCCATCGAAGAGGTGAAGGAAGACCGTATACGATCCGGGGATCTTGCGTGTGGATTTCCAATTCAGGATCAGCCACAGAGCATCTTCGTCCAGGAACTTTTCCGGCAAAAAGCCCAATAACAAAATGTTCTCTTCGAAGTGAACCGGAGCGCTGACAAAGTACGGCGAGGTTTGCGCCCAAGCTTCCGTCAAGTTCGTACGGCTCAGGAAGAACCGATTCTCAGACTCATATACGAGCTGGCCTGGAAGCGTGCCCGGTGATAGCCCGATATCGTAGGCTATAACGGCGCCGATGTGGGCCTCCTGAATTTCTGTCACACTCATCTCGGATGGATCATTGAAAAGAAATACTTTGCGGGGGTACAGCATAGAATAGCTGCGCTGTCTGAGGTAGCTCTGCGGACGACCTTCCGGATTCTCTGAGCGCACAATCAGGGCAACGTTCTCTCCTGCGGGCGTCGTGTCAAGCACGAGCTGAACCAGACGGCCAAACTCCGGCCGGCTGGATTGCGACTCGAGAAACTGTTTCCGTTCAGGCATCGTGAGGCCGGAGAAGTTTCGAAAAGCGGCGCTCACCTGGCGAACGAAACTCACCGGCCGGCTGGAGTAGGCTGCCGGGCCTGTGCCTGCCGGCCAGACGTCTCTCGCTGGATCTATCAGCAGAACTGCGAATAGAGTCAGGACTACCAGGGCCTTCTGAAAAAGCTCAAGACTCGACGACCGTCCTGACTTGGGACTCGCGTTGACGCCAGCGCTCGCCAGGCGAGAATCGAGAGGGTCGCTCTGGAAGAGGGCTACCGTCTGGAGAGCAAACAAATAGTAGCATAGGCCGGTGAACACGATCAGATAGCGTCCCAGGCGGATCAGCTCCAGCCAGTGAGGTTCGACAAGAAAGAAAGCCAGATAGGGAACCAGGAGAAAGAGTATGTGCCCAAGGAGATAGTTATACGGCCATATGAACCCATACTTTCTCCAGTGGCTCAAGGCCAGCACTAACGTTACCGGAGGAATCAAGAAGAACAACCCCTGGTATGTCGGCTGCGCCATCCACTTTAGAACAGAGGCAGACACCTTCGGGAGTAGAGACAAATGTTGCAGAACCTCTATCATTGCGACAGAGGATAGCGTGCTGTCGCCGAGAGCCATCCGGGTGCGGACGACGAACCAGGGAACATAGAGAGCCATCACCAGTAGAGCATAGATCGAAGCGGCGGTGAATGACCGCCGTCTGTCCTTTCCCGGCTGCGCCCGTATGGTTTTGACGAGAAGCGCTGCCAGCGCCGGGACAATCAGCAAAAGCCCCTCAACCTTGGTCTGGGTAGCAAAGCCTGCGGCGGCGGCAGAAATCAAAAGGAAACTCCAGCATGGCCGCACAAAGAAAAAGAACAGGTACGCCATGCTGCTAAAGACAAAGTACAATAAAGGGATTTCGGCGTAATAGTGCTGACTCCAGAACAGGATATTGGGCATGAACGCGAGCCCCAGGGTCAAAAGGATGGAAAGGGTCCGATTCGCGTGGAAGCGCCTCAGGTTTGAGTAGAAGACTGCGAGCAAGCTGGCATAGAAGATGGCCGGGATCAGCAACACAAGATCGGCGGCCTTCCCAAGGGTCAAATAAAGCAAAGTTCCCGCGAGCGGAACAAGTACAGGATAATCGAGGTGTGAGAGCGCGTAGTAGCGATCCTGTATGAATGGGAAGATGCTGCGATGATAGTAAAACGCTCTGGCTTTCAGATCCCAGATCGCCCAGCCGTCCCACTCAAATATCGGATGAAAGGCTGCTCGAAATGACAGAGCCGCCAGAACCGTCCCCAGCGCGAGCAGCATGGCCGCATCCAGCAGTCCGAACGACCTCAAGGCCGTCAAAACTTGACCGATCCGGTCTACCGCCGATTGTTTCGGCCAAGAATGAGTATGGGTGACCTTCCTGGCGAGGTAAACCGTCCAGCCGGCGATCCAGGGGGCGCTGAGCGTTGCCAGGCTGAACGACAGCCCGGCCATCGAGAAGATAAGCATTTCCGTCGTGACCAGCCCTACGCCCAGGCCGAGAGAGAGGCCAGCCATCTCGAGAAAGGAGAATTCGAGGTGACTGGCTTTAACTGCGCGAAGAAACAGGTAGCCGGCCTGCCCGAAAATGCAGAAGGCCAGCACAACCCTGGAGAGCGTCTCAAAATCAGGCAAGGGCTCTCCCTGAGTCAATCGAGACCCTGAGGAAACTCGGGGTACTCCTCCAGGATCACTTCGTCGTTGGCCACGGGGTTTCCTTGAGCGTCAAAGACAGGTGGCCGAACTGCAGTGTCGCGCTCATATAGACCCACGTAGAGCGCCAGCGGCCCTGCAGGTCTCCTGTCAGGAAAACGGAGCGTATGTGTATCCACTACCACTTCGCCCTTTTCCCACAGGGAAGTAGGATACCATCCCTGGCGTGGCGGGCGGTCATCCTGGGCATAAGCGCTTTCGGGTGTGTCTCGCAAATGCACGAAGACCACATAATCCTCCTGGATGTTTTTCAGCGCCTCCCAGACGAGCTCAACCTCCACTCCCCTTTTTCCCTCCAGAAGTTCCCTGATCTCATATCCCCTCAGGACGATCCCACCGCCAAAGTGATACTCCACGGGTTGAACGTTCAAGGAAGGTTCGGCCATGGGGGGGGGCACTTTGATGGGGATCTCCACGGAATCTCCCGCAGGCTCCCCGCTAGCACTCTGCACGGGCAGTGGCTCGTCGCCAGGAACGCGTAGCATTGACACTCGCAAACTGGCGGCCGCAGGGGCCGGAAGTTCCTTCCCGACGGCGACCGTGTACTCGTCACAGAACGGCACGTTTACCTCCCAGAGGGAAGTGGCGTAATTGCCCCGCCCCGGATACGTTTTCAGCCGCCCATAGCCCTGGCCGTCCGGCCCGACAATCTCCAGAAACACCGCG
>Ga0184633_10001020_pt1 | contig 11294 bp, 7 predicted proteins | sample PLM31_170_b1_FD_133156 | JGI IMG/M metagenome (GOLD analysis project Ga0184633, IMG submission 133156) | Groundwater sediment microbial communities from an aquifer in East River, Colorado, USA - PLM3-1_170_b1 | ecosystem: Environmental > Terrestrial > Soil > Riparian zone | place: USA: East...
ATACACCCCGCCCGCCTTGCGCACCTCGGGCTTGTCTTCCACGATGGCGCGCTTCTCGGTGACGCGGATGGTCTTGCCCAGATACCGCTCGTAAATCGAGCCGAGCAGCTCTACGCCGATCACGTCGAAGCGGTACGGGCAGTTGGGGAAGTACAGCCCGGCGATGATGCCTGCGACGAGGGCCGCCAGCGGCGGCGTGTCCCACGCGATCTTCTCGGCGTGGTGCGGCTTGAAGATTTCGCCGTTGAGGCGGTCGTTCACCTCGCGGAAGAGCGCGTTGAGGTCGTCGGTCAGCAGCCTCCGCTTCCCCGAATACTCCCACGCTTCGACGATCTCCTTCAACCCGCGCGGGGGCAGCACACCCCGGTCTTCGGCGATGCGGATGAAGATCAGCCGGTCGAGGAACACCTGCACCGCACTGTTGAGGTCGGCGGCGTCCATTCCTTCGGCTTCGCTCAGGACAAGGCCCCGGTGCGCTTTGTACACCGCCTTTGCCAGCTGCTCGCGCCACGCGGTCAGGTCGGCGAGAAACGCCTGATCCACCGGGATGCGCTGGCGCTTCTCGCGCGCCGTGAGCTTGAGCAGCCGGTCGAGCGACCCGGCGCGCACGGCCTCGCGCGAGAGCTCCCACAGGTGGCCGAGCGCGGCGGGCGTGAGGTAGTCGCTGTAGCGATAGGTGAAGATGAGTCCGGCGTCGGGATGTTTGGGGTCGGGCTTCAGCGAGGCATCATAGAGCCGGAACTCCTCGAAGTCCGTCACCGCCGCGATGAACACGTCCTTCGTGTTCCAGGCGTAACTCTTGGCTTGCATGATCACGTCGGAGCGTTCGAGCGGGACGTGCGGGGCTTTGGCCTCGACGAAGAAGCGAGGCTGCGCCTCGACGCGGAAGGCGTAATCCACGCGGCCCACGGTGCGCCCGCTCTCGCGGATCACCTCGCGCTCGGTCGGCCCGACCCCGGCGGTGTTGCGCACGTCCCAGCCGAGCGCTTCAAAGAGCGGGTCAATGAATTCGGCCCGCGCCTCGGTCTCGTTGTAACTCGCTTTGAGATACTGGTCGCGGTGCCGGTCGAACCGGGTCACCAGTTCCGCGAGACGGGCGCGGAAGGCTTCGGGCGGGGCGGCGGGTGTGGTCGGCATGACCGCCGATTATAGCCGGATGGGGATGGGAAGGAAAACAAAAAAGCGCCCCGGTTTTGCTCTCTCCTTTATAATACCCGCACCCTCGCCTCCCCGGAGAAGCCCCTATGCGTCAACCTCAGCCCGCCACCCGCCTCGAGCACGACCTGCTCGGCGAGCGCGCCGTGCCCGCCGACGCCTATTACGGCATCCACACCCTGCGCGCGCTCGAAAACTTCCCCATTACCGGCACGCCCATCAGTATCTATCCGGAATTCGTCAACGCGCTGGCCGGCGTGAAGCAGGCCGCCGCACTGACCAATTACGAATTACGGCTGCTCGACAAAACCAAAACCGATGCCATCGTGCGCGCCTGCGAAGACCTCCGCGCCGGGAAACTGCACGATCAGTTTGTGGTGGACGTGATTCAGGGCGGCGCGGGCACGTCCACGAACATGAACGCGAACGAGGTGATCGCCAACCGGGGGCTGGAGTTGATGGGCCGCGCGCGCGGCGAGTACACGTACCTTCATCCGCTGGAGCACGTGAACATGAGCCAGAGCACCAACGACGTGTACCCGACTGCGGTGAAGGTCGCCTTGCGCTTTGAGATTGATCGGCTGCGGGCGGCGATGGCAACTTTGCGTCGCGAGTTCGAAGCCAAAGCAGAAGAATTCAACGGTGTGTTGAAGATGGGCCGCACCCAGCTGCAGGATGCCGTCCCGATGACGCTGGGGCAGGAGTTCAGCACGTATGCGGTGATGTTGGGCGAGGACGAGGAGCGCCTGCGTGAGGCCGCGCTGCTGATTCAGGAGATCAATTTGGGCGCTACGGCCATCGGCACGGGCCTCAACGCGCCGCCCGAGTACGCGCCGCTCGTGTGCAAACATCTCAGCGCCATGACTGGCATCCCGTTCGTCACGGCGCACAACCTCGTCGAGGCCACGCAGGACGCGGGCGCGTTCGTGCAGCTCTCCGGCGTGCTCAAGCGCGTGGCCGTCAAGCTCTCCAAGACGTGCAACGACCTGCGCTTGCTCTCATCTGGACCGCGCGCCGGGCTGGGCGAGATCAACCTGCCGCCCGCGCAAGCCGGGTCGAGCATCATGCCCGGCAAGGTCAACCCGGTGATTCCAGAAGTCGTGAATCAGATTGCGTTTGAAGTCATCGGCAACGACGTGACCGTCTCCTTCGCCGCCGAGGCCGGGCAGTTGCAGCTCAACGCCTTCGAACCGATCATCGCCCATAACCTGTTCAACAGCCTGATCTATCTGCGGCAGGGCTGTCTGACCCTTGCCGAGCGCTGTGTGCGCGGCATCACGGCCAATCGCGAGCACCTGCAACGCACCGTGGAAAATTCCATCGGCATCGTCACCGCGCTCAACCCCTACGTCGGCTACGAGAACGCGACGGCGATTGCCAAGGAAGCGCACGCCACCGGCCGGAGCGTCTATGAGCTTGTGTTGGCGAAAGGGCTGTTGACCCAAGCGCAGTTGGACGACAGCCTGCGCCCGGAGATTCTCACCCAACCCCGGCCCCTGCCGGAGCGGGAGTGAAAAAGACCTCGCAGGTCTCTGAGACCTGCGAGGTCTGGCTTTAGTATCCAAACTGCTCTAAACCGGAACCGCCTCCGCCGTGTGCCCGTTGCCGCCGACCGTTGCGGCCACTTCTTCCTGCTTGCGGAACTGGCTCATGTACAGGTCGTAAAAGAAGCCTTTCTGCGCCATCAGCTTGTCGAACTTGCCGCGCTCGATGATCTGGCCCTGGTTCAACACGAAGATCATGTCCGCGTTGCGGATGGTGCTCAGGCGGTGGGCGATGACGAAGGCCGTGCGGCCCGTGAGCAGTTTCAGGAACGCCTGCTGGATCAGCCGCTCGGTGCGGGTGTCCACGCTCGAGGTGGCTTCGTCCAGGATGAGGATGCGCGGGTCCGCGAGCGCCGCGCGGGCGATGGAGAGCAGCTGTCTTTGACCCTGGCTCAGGCCGCTGCCGCGCTCGCCGAGGACCGTCTGGTATTTCTCCGGCAGGCGCTCGACGAACGTATCGGCGTGCGCCAGCTTGGCGGCGGCGATCACTTCCTCGTCGGTCGCCGTGGGCCGGCCGAAGCGGATGTTCTCCATCACCGTCGTGCTGAACAGGAACGTGTCCTGCAGCACGATGCCGATCTGCCGCCGCAGGCTTTCGGCGGTCACGTCGCGCACGTCCATGCCGTCAATTTTCACCGCCCCGCCCGTCACGTCGTAGAAGCGCGGGACCAGGTTGATGATGGTGGTCTTGCCTGCGCCTGTCGGGCCGACGATGGCGACCGTCTGTCCCTGCTCGACCTTGAAGTTCACCTCGTGGAGCACGGGCGTGCCCTTCTTGTACTCCGCCGAAGCGTGGTCGAACTCCACTGTGCCCTTGATCTCCGGCATTTCTTTCGCGCCGGGCTTGTCCTGCACGGCGGGCACCACGTCGAGCAGGCCGAAGATGCGCTCCGCGCCCGCGAGGGCGCTCTGGATGTTCGTCCACAGCACCGAGATCTGCTGGATGGGCTGATTGAAGCGCTGGACGTAGCCCAGGAAGGTGATCACGAGGCCGAGCGAGACTGCGGTACCGAACAGGTTCGCGCCATTGAGCAGCGCCAGCCCGCCCGCGCTGGTGACAATGGCCAGCGCCAGGTAACCCAGCGCCTCCAGCGTCGGCGCGAGCGCGGCGGTGAAGGCCACGGCGCGCACGTTGGCGTCGCGGTTGGCGGCGTTGGTGACGCGGAAGTTCTCGATGTTTTCCTCGGCGCGGTTGAAGGCCTGCACCTCGCGCACCGCGGCGATGCTCTCCTGCAGTTCGGCGTTGACCGACCCCATCTCCTGGCGCGTCTTACGGAATGCCTTGCGCGCCTGGCCCGAGAAATACAGCGTGGCCAGCGCCATGATCGGCGTCACCGCCATGCTGAGCAAAGCGAAGGGGATGTTCTTGGTCAGCATATTGTAGGCGATCCAGACCAGGAGCAGGACGCCGCCCGCCACGTTGACCAGCGCGAAACTGATCGCCTGGTTGATGGTTTCGGTGTCGTTGGTGACGCGGCTCATCAAGTCACCCGCCTCGTGCTCGGCGTAGTAACTGAGCGGGAGGGCGTGCAGGTGCTCGAAGACCTCCTGGCGCAGGGTGCGCAGGACGTGCTGCCCCGCCCACGTCATCGCGAAGAAGGTCATGCCGGTCAGTAACGCGCCCGATACATACAGGAGGATGATGAGCACGATCATGCGCCCCAGGCCGGCCAGGCGGTCAGCCTGGGTCAGGCTGGCACTGTCGGCTTTGGAGGCCGGGAACCCGCCCGTCGTGAAGGCGGCCTTAATCACCGTCTGCGTGAAGCCGCTGGGATTATTTCCTTCCCTGAGCCAGCAGTTCGACTCGGATGCGTTCGACTGGCCCGAAGCGCCGGGGATGCGAAGCGTGCCGAAGGCGCTGGCCGCTGCCGGGGCGAGATAGCAATCCACCAACTGCCCGGTCATTTCCGGCGTCGTCACCTGCGCCCAGGTGGAGATGATGACGAAGACCGCCGCCGCCAGCATGGCCGGCCAGAACGGTCCGAAGTGCTGCGCCAGGCGCGCCAGTGTTGCGCCGGTGCTTTTGGGCTTAAGCGTCTCTCGATCAAGGATGTAGCGAGGACCACCAGGACCAAACATGGTTTATCTCCTATCGGACTACGCAATACGGAATACGCATTACGCCTCCAGATTGCGTAGTGCGTATTCCGTCAGGCCGCCGCCATCTCCGGCGCGGCTTTCACTTCCGCGTGGGCGTCACCCACCAGCTGCGAATTGTAGATCTCGGCGTAGATCGGGCTGTCTTCCATCAGGTCAGCATGCGTGCCGCGCGCCACGACCCCGCCCCGGTCGAGCACGAGAATCTGGCCGGCGTTCATGACCGTGCTGATGCGCTGGGCGATGACGAAGGACGTGCGCCCCTTCATCAGTTTGTCCAGCGCTTTCTGGATCTGCGCCTCGGTCGCCATGTCCACGCTGCTGGTCGAGTCGTCCAGGATCAGGATGCGCGGGTCGAGCAGGAGTGCGCGCGCGATGGCGACGCGCTGTTTCTGGCCGCCGCTCAGGGTGGTGCCACGCTCGCCCACGGGCGTCTCGTAGCCGTCCGGGAACGACAGGATGAAGTCGTGCGCCGCCGCCGCTTTGGCCGCGGCGGTGATCTCGTCCATCGTCGCCTCGGGCTTGCCGAAGGCGATGTTGTCGCGGATCGTGCCGGAGAACAGCGTCGTCTCCTGTAGCACGATGCCGGTCTGCGAGCGCAGTGACTCGAGCGTCAGATCGCGCAGGTCGTGCCCGTCAATCAAGATGCGGCCCTCGGTCGGGTCGTAGAAGCGCGGCAGCAGGTTGATGATGGTCGTCTTGCCTGAACCGGTCGCGCCCAGCAGGGCCACCGTCTCGCCCGGCCTGGCTTCAAAGTTCACCTTGTTCAGCACGGGGTCGCCGCCGCCGAAGTAGCGGAAGGTCACATTCTCAAACTGGACGTGGCCCTGCACCTGCGGCAGCGCGGTCGCGCCCGGCTTGTCGGTCACGTCGCTCTTCGCGTCTAGAATCTCGAAGATGCGGGAGGCGGAAGCCGCCGCCTGTCCGAACTGGGTGATGATGAAGCCGAACTGGGCCACGGGGAAGAACAGGTAGATCAGGTACAGGCTGAACTCCTGCCACTCGCCGAGCGTCAGCGTCCCCTGGATGATCTGCCGACCGCCCGCATAGAGTGTGGTGGCCTGTCCCAGGTTGGCGATCAGGAAGATGAGCGGGAACAGGAAGGTGAACAGCCGCGCGATGACGAGTTGCTGGCTCATCAGGTTGTCGGCGGCGGCCTGGAACTTCACCGCCTCGCTCTTTTCGCGCGTGAACGATTTGACCACCTTGATGCCCGCCAGGTTTTCCTGCAGGATGGTGTTCAGCGCCGAGAGTTTCTGTTGGACCTTGCTGAACAGCGGCTGGCTGATCGAGCCGAAGATCATGAACAGGATCAGCGCCACGGGCAGGATCCAGATCGTCACCAGCGCCATCCGCGCGTTGGTGGTGAACAGGATGATGAGCGTGCCCGACAGCAACAAGGCCGCGCCGACCAGTTGCAGCAGGCCCTGCCCGAGGAACAGGCGGACTTTTTCCACGTCGTCGGTGGCGCGGATCATCAACTGCCCGGTCTGGTTGCGGTCGTGGTACGAAAACGACAGGCGCTGGATCTTGGCGTACAGGTCGTTGCGCAGGTCGAACGCCACCGCCTGCGAGTTGCGCTCCGCCCAGTAGGCTTGCAGGAAGGCGAACAACCCGCGCAGCGCGGCAAAGACGACGATGGCGATGCCCGCCGTGATCAGCGCGTTGGGCGCGTTGGTCTGGTCGGCGGTCAACTGCGCCACCAACTGGTCTTTCGTCCAATCGGCGGGATATTTCAAAAATTCGAGAATCTGGGGCAATACCGCCGACATAAACGTGGACGGGATCTTGTCCAGGTTCTCCAGCACGGTCTTGGCAGTCACGCCCGAGGTCACCGCGTCCAGGATGCTGCGCACCAGGCGCGGGACGGCCAACTGCGAGAGCGTGGCGACGATCAGGAACAAGTAGGGTAACAGGGCCTGACGCTTGTAGCGCCCCAGGTATTGGATGGCGCGGCCCATGGCCCGATTGTCGAGGCCGCGTTGTTGGCGGCGATCACGCCAGTTTTGATTTTGCACAATGACTACTCCTTTGCGCCATTCTTATAACTTTTATCAACCGCACGCGGCGCTCGCGCAGGCTGATGTTGGGGGCGCAGGGGATGCCGCTCACTCTTTCGGCTCCAGCCGGCGAGCGGCCTCGGTGAGATAGGGAAGAGTGGTGATGATTGCCTTCTGCTGCTCCGGGGTGAGCGCGGTGATCAGCTCTTCGAGCCAGCGGCGGCGGGCCTCCAGGCTTTTCTGAATGAGCACGCGGCCTTTCGGGGTCAGCGTCAGTTGCTTCGCGCGTCGGTCGTTGGGGTCTTCGGCGCGTTCCAGAAGACCCTGCTGCACCAGTTTCTCCACCATCTGGCTGGCAGCGGCGTTGGTCACGCCGAGGTGGCTGCCGACCTCGGAAATGCCGCACGCGCCGTGGTAGTGCAGGCGCATGAGCGTGGTAATCTGGGGCATGGAGATGCCGGAGTCCTTCCAGACCTGGATCGAATCGCGCATGGAGCGGTTCATAAAAACTTCGGCCCATTCGCGCAGGACTGCGGTGAATTGATCGGCAGGCGGCATAGTTAATCTCGCTGATTAGTTAAGCGATGTTGAATATATTGCAGGCTTTACTACCTGTCAAGAGGAGCAAACCTGTCCGTTTGGGGAGGGCTGTAGCAGGTTGGGTCAGCCAGCGCGGCCCGCGGTGAGCAGGCCGATGGCGGCGACCCACACCAGCGCCTGCACGAACACCGTCGCGCTCAAGAGCAGGTAGGCCGCGGCCCGCTCAGTCTCGCGGCGGTGCAGCCAGAGGCCGCCGAGCGTGTTCAGCGCCCACGCCAGCCCGGCGATGACGGGGAGGATGAAGAGACCGGTCGGCGGGCCGAACCGGTCGGGTTGGCTCTGCGCGTTGAAGTGCAGAGCGATCTCGGGGGGAAGCTGGGGGAAAATCGCCAGCAGGTAGCCGACAAGTGCAAGGACGCTCGCCCCGCCGACGAGGATCAGTCCGAGCGCCAGCCGATCGCGCCACAACGCCGATTGCTCGAGGCCCGGCCTGATCGACTCGGGTTCGACGTGATCCTCCACGCCCTCGGCGCGCAGTTCGGCAAACGATTGCAAAAAGGTCTGAGAGTCGGCGGGTGAGATCGCCAGCCAGCCGCCGGGATAACTGAGGAGGACGAGACCCGGCTGATCGGCGGCGGCGAGGAATTCCACGTCCCCGAAATCGGGAACGCGGGTTCGGCCCACGATGCACCCCGGCCACGTGATCCCTGGTGGGCGCAGCACGGTTTCGACCTCCGCGCTGGCGCGCACCTCGCCGATCATCTCCATCGGGATCACTTCCCGTCGCCCGCCCCACTCGACGACGAGTGCGTTCCGGCTGAGCACGTAGCGTGCGCGGGCCAGCCCATAGCAGCGATACGCGATCCAGGCCAGCACGGGCGCGCTGGCGGCGAGCAGACAGATGAAGATGAAGGTGGGGAACGAAAGCGGCGCGAAGCGGATGAGCGCGACGAGGACGGCGTCGAGTGCGAGGGTGAGCGTGATGGCGCCGAGGCCAATCGCGAGGCCGGTGGATTTGGGAGGAGAAAAAACCATGGGCAGAGGCGCAGGGGGGCGGGGGCGCAGGGGAGAAAGTCCCATTGGCTCCCCTGCCCCCCTGCTCCCTTGCTTAAATCGCCGGGGCCTTTTCCGTCACATACACCGGCTGGCACCAGCGGCGATACTTGGGCACGCGCCCGCGCACCACGTCGAAGAACAGGTCGCGCAGCTCGCCCACCAGCGGCCCCATCTTGCCCTCGCCCACCGGGCGGTGGTCAATGTGCGTGATGGCCGCCATCTGCACGCCCGTGCCGCTGAACCACAGCTCCTCGGCCAGGTACAGCTCGGTGCGGTCAATCGAGCGCTCGACGACTTCCATCCCCATTTCGTCGCGCAGCAGCTTGATGAGGGTGCGCCGCGTGATGCCCTGCAGGATGTTGTCGTGGCCGGGCGGCGTGACCACGACCCCGTCGCGGAGCATGAAGAGATTTTCCGCCGAGCCTTCCGAGACGTGGCCGTCCTGATTGAGGACGATGGCCTCGTCGAACCCGGCCAGCAGCGCGTCGGTCTTGGCGAAGGCGGAGTTGACGTACGCCCCGGTGATCTTCCCGCGCGCCGGGATAGAGTTGTCCTCCACGCGCCGCCACGAGGAAATGGTCACGTGCGCGCCCTCGTCGTTTTCGACGTAGCGCCCGAAGGGGATGGCGAAGATCGTCACCTCGTCGGTCAGGTCGTTCAGCCGCACGCCGATGACCTCGTCGGCCTTGTAGGCGAGCGGGCGCAGGTAGCAATCCTGCCGTAAGCCCTCGGTGCGCAGCAGGTCGAGGGTGATGTTGACCAGCTCTTCCTCGGTGTAGCCCAGGTCCATGCGCAGCAGTTTGGCCGAATGCAGGAAGCGGGCGTAATGGTCGTAGGGACGAAAAACGAGGAGCTGCTCTTCCTCCTCGTTCCAGTAACCGCGTATGCCGCCGAAACAACCGGTCCCATAATTAAGCGCGTGGGTCATGACGCCGACCTTCGCCTCCGAGTAGGGAACAATTCGGCCTTTGAAGAAAGCGTAATTGGGAAGGTTTGCCATCTTCGAAATTGCCTCCTTTGCTAAGGGGCGTCGAGGATTGATTTGTTCCCTTAGCGACCCACATTATACTGTTTATCTTGACGGAAACAATAGCCAGAAAGTTGTAGTATTTGCACAAACGGCCTCACTTAGTGCGCGGCGGCCCCTGCGGAATGCGTTTGCGAACGGCTTTCAGCCAGTTTTGACTTGGTTGAGGGCTTCTTCTAAGCGGCGATATCTTCCAGCGGCGTTTGGGAGGCGCACAGCGGGCATTCTAATGGCGCCCACAAACCGCTCGGAAGGTACGCCATGCTCTCCAAAGGAACGTTCTGGTCCGCGAAGAAGCCTGGAGCCGAAGAGCCTAGCACGAGCAGGGCGCCGATCACCACGGGTCTTGCGCCACAGGACCGTAACTCCGCAAAGGTTCCGCGAACCGCCGATCCCGCATTGATGACGTCGTCGATGATCGCGATATCTTTTCCGTGGACCAGCTTGCGAAGGCTGTTCGGGATTCGGTATTCCACTGGATACAAGGCGTCACGCTGCGGGGGCACGAATCGCTCCGTGTAATAGAATTCCACATCAAGCTCGGAAGCGACCGTCTGTGCTACCAATGCGCCGCCCACCAGGGGGCCGCACACCGCCGCAACGTTGTACCTCGAAAGCCCATTGGCCAGTTCGACGGCGAATCGCCGAACATCGCCCGGTCGCAGAAACAGCAGATCAAGATCGAGCCACAAGTCACCGTGATGACCGGATTCGAGTCTGAAATGCCCCTTTCGGGCGGCCAGTAAGTTCAAAAGTTCTTTCTGCATCGGTTCATTGCGGTAGCGTGTGGTCATTTCCTCATGCAAAGTGCGGCTAGCGATTCGCGCTCACTGGCGCGCGGCGGGTGAGGGAAGAGTCGTTGGCGAACCCGAACAGTTGAGATTGGGCGCCCGCTCGGCCACAAGCGGCGCAGCCACGCATCCGTGGGCAGCGCATGGTGGGCGGCATTGCCATTGTGTGCTACCCATCTCTCAGCATCTTATCTGACTTATAGGCTATCTCTATCGTGTTGTTGGGCAGAAAGTTAGATGTCAAATAGCGAAGCGATTGCTCTCGATCTTCACCACCGTCATTTGTCAAAAATATCTGCTCGCAGAAGGCCGCAATGTCTTGAATGATTCGTTCATAGCGATAATACGCCAACGCTATTGGATCAATCTGCGTTTGACCATAACTCCCGTAGAATAGGGTTTCTTCTTCTTGTGCAGTATGCCCGGCAAACCCCTGACCACCGCCGATGAACATCAAATCACGCTCTTTGGGGGCCAGGATTGGGTTGTCCCAATCGACAATGTAAAAAGCGTCGTTGGCGTCAATCAGGATATTGCCGGCGTGAATATCAGAATGACACAATATCAATTTCGGAGATCGAGCCTGAAGTGCCTGAGCGAGCCGTTCAGCGCGCCTGACGAGATCGAGAATCTCATCGCGTCTGGCCTTCAAGAACGCAGCTAATTCTACTGCAACGGGGTCATCAAAAGCGTCAACCTCAACACGCTCCAGGAACGTCTTTACGATTTCGCGCCACTGTGGAGAATATGTCTCCTGCTGGATGCATCTGATTAGCGCTGGAGGCGCCACAGCCGTATGAATGCTTTTGAGGGCGGTGCCAAAATCGCCCCAGTGGCGATCCGACAAGCCAATCTCATAACCATTGCGGCCCCCCACAAAAGGGTAAAGAATCAACTTGAAGGCGTCCAGGCTTGCCCAGAGTTGGCCTGTTTTGGTTGCCAAGGGGGCTATGATTTGCAGGATGCCCTGGTCGCTGAGAAATTTGGGTAACGCCACGGCAGTCTCGTCAAAGATGCCTCGTCTCAACTTCACAAAGTACGGCGTTTCATCCTCTGCTACGGCGCGATAGACGGCCGTATTCAG
>Ga0184633_10001021_pt1 | contig 11286 bp, 8 predicted proteins | sample PLM31_170_b1_FD_133156 | JGI IMG/M metagenome (GOLD analysis project Ga0184633, IMG submission 133156) | Groundwater sediment microbial communities from an aquifer in East River, Colorado, USA - PLM3-1_170_b1 | ecosystem: Environmental > Terrestrial > Soil > Riparian zone | place: USA: East...
CAAACGCCAGGGAAGATTTCCCCGACCCCGAAACCCCGGTAATCACCGTGAGGCGATCATGCGGGAGCGCTAAGGTCACGTTTTTCAGGTTGTTTTGGCGGGCCCCCACGATCCGGAGCCACAGGGGCTGGGCCATTCGAAAGAACCTCCTGAGGTGGGATTATAGCCCGGCGCTTGGGCAGAACAAGGCACCTTTCTTGCTTGACAAGTTTTAGGAACAATTGTATAAATAAATCCAATAAAATGAAACAACCACAGAATACCCAAAAGCTAAAAGAACTGAAAAAACCTTCGACTCCGGCTTATCTGACGACAGGCCAGGCGGCTCGCCACTGCCAGGTCTCAATCCCCGCTCTCAAAGGGTGGATCCGCAGTGGACGGCTCACAGCGTTCAAGACTCCCGGAGGGCACAGCCGAATTGAACTGGGGGAGTTTCAGCGGTTTCTTCAGAAGCACGGAATGCCGACCTATCCCGTGGCCTCGCCGACTTCCCGCATCCTCATTGTGGATGACGAGCCGTTGATCGTGGATCTGTTTGTAGAATTGCTCACCCGCGACCCGAGAGGATTTACCCTCGAAACCGCCACGAATGGATACGACGCCCTCATCAAGGTCGGGTCCTTCAAGCCGTCCGTCCTGATCCTCGACGTGGTGATGCCGGAGCTGGACGGGGTCGAGGTCTGCCGTCGTCTCAAAGAAGATCCGGAAACTCGAAGGATCAAAATCCTCGGAGTCACCGGCTACCCGGACTCGGTCCCAGACCTGATCGCAGCAGGCGCAGATGCGTGCCTCACGAAGCCCCTGAATCTCCGCACAATGGAGCCGGAGCTGGAACGCCTCCTGAGCGTTTGAGGGGCGCGTCAGGGCGGAGGAAAGCAAAGCAAGATGGCGATCCGAATCCTTGCGGTTGATGACGAACCGGATCTCCGACAGCTCGTCCGACACGCCCTGACGCAACGGGGCCACGAGGTCAGGACGGCGGGGAACGGGAAGGAGGCCATGGCCCTCTTAGGGCAGGAGGAGTTCGACGTCGTCCTCTTGGACCTCCGAATGCCCGAGATGGGTGGGATTCAACTCCTCCGCTGGGCCAGAGAGATGGGGATCGAGGCGGAGATCATCATCCTGACGGGCCACGCCGATGTGGACACCGCCATCGAGGCCATGCGCCTGGGGGCCTACGATTATCTCTCCAAGCCCTTCCGCCTCCAGGAGGTGGAGCAGATCGTCGTCAAGGCGGCGGAGAAGCGGGAGCTCAGGAAAGAAAACGTGGTCCTCCGCCATGTCCTGGCCCGCCGCGAGGGTCTCCCTCTCCTGATCGGGCAGAGTCCGGCCATGACGAATGCGCTCCAGACGGTGGATAAAGTGGCCCCCACCGATTCGCCGGTCCTGATCCAGGGGGAGAGTGGGACCGGCAAGGAGCTGATCGCCCGAACGATTCACCTCAAGAGCCCCAGGGCTCAGAAGCCCTTCGTGGCTATCAACTGCGGAGCCTTTCAGGACCAACTGCTTGAATCCGAGTTGTTCGGTCACGAGCGGGGTGCCTTCACCGGAGCCGTGGCGACGAAGCACGGCCTCTTCGAGGTCTCCGACGGGGGGACGCTCTTTCTTGACGAGATCGGGGAGATGAGTCCGGCCATGCAGGTCCGCCTCCTCCGGGCGCTGGACTCGGGAGAGATACGACGTGTGGGGAGCCACCGAAACTTCAAAGTCAGCGTCCGCATCGTCGCGGCCACCACTAAGGATCTCGTCCAGGAAGTGGGGGAGCGGCGGTTCCGTGAAGACCTGTTTTTCCGGGTCAGCACCATCGTGTTGAAGCTTCCTCCGCTCAGGGAGCGAGAGGGAGATATTCCGTCCCTCGTCGAGCACTTTCTTCAGAGTGCCCAAGGTCGCCGGCGCCTCGGGATCACCCCAGATGCCCTGGGGATTCTCGAGAAGTATTCCTGGCCAGGGAATATTCGCGAGCTCAGGAATACCGTCGAGCGGCTCCTCATCCTCGTGGACCACGCGGTGATTGTCCCGGGTGACCTCCCCGACAACATTCTTCAGATCCCGAAGGCCTACAGCGAGGACGAGCTGGCCAAGTTTTCGCTCTCCGAGGTTGAGCGGCTCCACATCCTCCGGGTGTTGGCCCGGACGAACTTCAACAAGAGTCAAGCCGCTCGGATCCTGCAGATCGATGTAAAAACGCTGGCAAACAAGATGAAGGCCTATAAGCTCCCGTAGACGGCGTCCGTGGCGATGATCTCCGCGTCTTTCCGGTGTTTCTCTGCTCCCCCAGGGGAGAACCTCGATTCGTGGACCAGATTAACCCGCTAATGCTATGAGGCGGTTTTCGTTTCTCTCCTGGGCATTGCTCTCGCTGTCGTTAGGCACCAGACAGGCGATGGAATACAAAGCGATGAGGGCGTGGTGAACGTGACCCTGGAGAGCTCCATCCTTCAATTGGTTGTCTTCCTGGTCGACGACCAACGCTATGCGCTCCCGGTCCTTTCGGTGGATCGAGTCCTTCCGATGGTTGCCGTGACGCCTCTCCCGAAGCTGCCGGCTGCAGCCCTCGGAGTCATCAACGTCCACGGACAGGTCATTCCGATCCTCGATATCCGGCATCGGCTCGGGTTCCCGCCGAAGGCATACGGCCTGGAGACTCACCTCCTCGTCGCTCGAACGACTCGGCGGACCGTGGCCCTTCCGGTCGATGAGGTCCTGGGGGTCCGGGAGATCCAGGCAGAGGACGTCACCTCGCCGGAGGCCGTTCTTCCCGGGATCAATCACGTGGCGGGGATCGTACCCCTCTCGGATGGCCTTCTCTTTATTCATGACTTGAACACCTTCTTCTCCCTAGATGAGGAGCAACAGGTGGGGAGCGCTCTCGAGGAGATGGCCCGGTGAGGTTACCAGACGCAGTATGCGAGCAGGCGCGAGACCTGGTCGCGAGCCGCTTGGGTCTTGACTTTCCAGACCGCCGTCGGGCGGACCTGGAGCGGGGACTAGCTCGCGCCCTTCGGTCCTCTCCGGTCGTGGATCCAAAGGCCTATCTCACCTGGATGACCACGTTGTCGGACGACAGCCCCGAATGGAGACAGCTGGCCGGCTTCCTCACGGTTGGCGAGACCTACTTCTTCCGCGCCCAATCGAGCTTCGAGGCGCTAGAGGAGAAGGTGCTCCCCCCCCTCATTACGGCCCGACGATTAGAGGGCGTCCTCCGTCTCCGACTCTGGAGCGCGGGATGCGCGACCGGGGAAGAACCCTACTCCCTCGCCATGCTGTTGGATCGCCTGCTCCCGGACGCCTCCGAATGGTCCCTCACGATCCTGGCTACGGACATCAACCGGACAGCCCTGGAATCGGCTCGACGGGGGATCTACCGCGAGTGGTCCCTTCGTGGAACCCCACCCTGGGTTCGAGATCGGTACTTCCACCGCCGGGGACGAGACACCTTCGAAGTAGACCCGCGGATTCGTCGGTTGGTGACCTTTGCCCCGCTTAACCTGGCCGATGGCTTTCCGGCCGCAATGACGAACACGAGCGCCATGGATCTGATCCTCTGCCAGAACGTGATCATGTACTTCACCCGGGAGGCCCAGCGAGCCACTGTCGGCCGGCTCCAGCGGGCGCTCGTGACCGGAGGATGGCTGATCGTGAGTCCGGCTGAGGCCTCTGCCGAACTCTTTCGCCCCCTGATGCCCGTCAACGTCCCTGGCGCCATCTTCTATCAGAAGGAGTCGGAGAAGGAGATCATGTCGGCGCCCTCGCCCCTCACGCCAAGCTGGCAGGTCGAGCCGGTCCTTCCCGACTTCCCGGCTTCCTCGCTCCCTATTGAAACGCCCGTCAGTCCGGTCAAGTCACCGGTGAAGGAGCGGCCCGCATCCCGGCCCGATCGGGATTCCTATCTCGGCCGTGCGCGGATTCTGGCGGACCAGGGAAACTTGGAGGAAGCCCGCCGCTTGTGCGAGGCCGCGCTCTCGGGGGATCGACTCGATCCTGAAGCCCAACTCCTCTTTGCCGCGATCTTACAGGAGCGCGGCGAGATCCAGGCGGCACTGGAGGCCCTCCGCCGGGCCATCTATTTGGCCCCGGACTCGGCCTCGGCCCACTTCCTCCAGGGTAGCCTCCTCATCAGGGAGGGGAAGCGCCGGCGGGGACGGCAATCGATGGAGACGGTCGTGCGTCTTTTGAGCTCGGTTCCTCGCGATCAGCCAGTGCCGGGCGGCGAGGGGCTTACCGCGGGTCGGCTCGTGGAGACCGCGCGGGCTTATCTGGAGTCGCGTGGATGAACGCAGCGGGACGATTCGACGGGGATCCGGCAAGAGGGGTGGGTTTGGTGGACACGGATGGAAGAGGGCGGGAGACGCGATCAGGCATCAACTGGCAGGAGATATACGCCCGGCTCGAGCAGCAGCGCAAGGCCCTCGAAGCCGGTGGCCCTCCACCCGAAGAGGTGAAGCGGATCCTGACTGCACGGGCGAAGGCGTTAGCTGGGGTCCGGGAACAGAGCCAGACTCCCGCCGACGTGCTAGAGCTTCTTGTCTTCTCTGTTGACAGAGAGCACTACGGAGTTGAGCCGACTCATGTTGCGGATGTGTCCGCCCTCCGACGATTTGCGCCAATCCCTGGCACACCGTCGTTTGTCCTTGGGGTCATGAACCACCGGAGCGGGCTTCGTGCGGTCCTGGATTTGCGACGACTGCTCGACCACGGCGGGGAAGGGCGCACTGAAGCGAAATGGGTCGTGGGGGTGGAGGCCGGGGAGACGATGTTCGGCATCGCGTGCGACGCGGTCGCGGGGATTGTTCGGATCGGGGCTCACGAACTGGCCCCCCCTCCGGCGGCGTTGAGTGCTGGGCGCCGAGCCTTCGTCCGAGGGGTAACCGCAGACATGGTCACGGTGTTGGACCTCGAAGCCCTGGCTCGGGATCCGCGGATCGTAGTGAACGACGAGATGGGGTGAGCCCCGATTCAGCCGTGACGGGCCAGCCGGATTCGGACGCACGGAGGAGGTAGCGATGAAATTGAGTATCGGTCAGCGCATGGCCATCGGATTTGTGGTCCTCATCATCTTGTATATGGTGGTGGCCGCGATCGGAGGGGTGACGCGAACCCGCACCAACGATATCTACGAGAATACGATCCGCCAGCAGCAGTCGCTGGTGGACGCCCAGGAGGCGGAATCCGCGATCAACTTGGCGTCTGCCGAGTTCCTTCGCTACCTCGTCACGTCGGATGAGAAGGTACTGAATAGGTGGGAGAAAGGGATTTCGGCGGCCCGCCAGGCATTGACGGGTCTCCGGGACTCGGCTGCCACTCCGGATATCAAAGCGGGTTGGGCGGAGATCCTCAACTTCGTGAACACCTACGAGGACGCAACCAGGGCGGTCCTCGCGGCGAAGAGGGCCGGGCAGGAGCCCCAGGTGATTCGTCTCCGGGAAGAGCGCGTCCAGCCGCTTCGTGAGCAACTGGTCGCCCAGATCAATCGTCTCGTTGAGGCCGAGCGCACGCGGACCAAAGAGTTGAAGCAATCAGCGGTAGCCGAAGGGAGCGTGGCGTCGTGGGTCATGACCATCCTCGGGGCGTTTTCGGCCATCTTCGGTATTGTCATCGCTTGGGTCGTGACCCGGTCGATTACCGCGCCCTTGCGCGGTACGATCGGGACCCTCGCCTCTGCGTCCTCCGAGATCCTGGCCGCTACGACGCAACAGGCCTCCAGGACAGCGGAGGAGGCGGCGGGAGTCCAGCAGGCCTCCACGACCGTGGATGAAGTGAAGCAGACCGCGCAGGTGTCGGCCCAGAAGGCGCGGGCCGTGGCGGAGGGGGCGCAGCAAACCGCCCAGATCTCCCAGGAGGGACGGCGGGAGGTGGACGAGAGCATCAAGGCGATGCACGAGGCCAAAGCGCGGATGGAAGCCCTCGCCGAACGGATCCTCGCGCTGAGCGAGCAAGCCATGGCGATCAGCGAGGTCATGGCCACGGTGAACGACCTTGCGGAGCAATCGAACCTCTTGGCGGTGAACGCCGCCATCGAGGCCGCCAAGGCCGGGGAGGCCGGGAGAGGCTTTGCCGTGGTCGCGAACGAGGTGAAGGCCCTGGCAGAGCAATCCAAGCAGGCCACGGCTCAGGTGCGCGGCATCCTGAATGAGATCCAGCGAGTGACGCAGGCGGCTGTGATGGCCGCTGAGCAGGGGGTCAAGGCCTTTGAGGCAGGGGAAGGCGTGGCCAGGCGAGCCGGGGAGGCCATTCGGCTCCTGGCCGAGAGCCTGATCGAATCGGCCCAAGCGGCGCAACAGATCTTGGTCTCCGCTCAACAGCAAGTTGTGGGGATGGATCAGATCGTCCTCGCGATGCACAACATCCAGCAGGCCTCGACGCAGAATATGGTTTCGACGCGCCAGGTCGAGCGGGCCGCAGAGGATCTGAACGAGCTGGCGCGACGGCTCAAGACCCTCGTCGCAGTGTCGGTGGCGGACGGGGCGGGCCGGTAGGGGGCGAAGGACGCGTGAAGCTTCGAGTGGTACCCGCCAGGTCGTGAGCCATGGCGACGAAGAGTGACGACATCAGGGCCCGGCTCCTCTCCATCTTCCGGGTAGAGGCCGAGGAGCATCTTCAAGCCATCACGGCCAATCTCCTTGCCCTTGACCGGGGACTCCCTCCGGCCGAGGTCCGCCAAGTCGTGGAGGCCACGTTCCGGGCGGTGCACACGCTGAAAGGGGCGGCCCGCTCGGTCAGTCTGATGGACGCTGAGGCGCTCTGCCAGGCGCTAGAGTCTATCCTGAGCCGGATCACACGGGGCCACCTCGCGGTCACCCGCCCGATCCTGAATTACCTCCACGAAGGGGTGGATGGCCTGGCCCGCGTCCTCGGCGGGGGAGAAACCTCGACGGTGGTCCGTGAACTGATCAGCCGCCTCGATCGCGCGACGAGCGAGCCGGTGGCGGAGGTCTCGGAGCCCGTCCATCCACCTCACTCCGTCCAACCGCAGCCCCAACCCGCGGAGGCCCCGCCCGCGGAGGGGCCAGCGGCCCCGGTGGCTTCCGGGCTCCTGCCTGAGGAAACGATCCGCGTCTCCGCGACGAAGCTGGATGCCGTCTTCCTTCAAGCGGAACAGCTTCTCCTCCCCAAGCTCTACTTGGCGCAGGCGGTGCGAGACACCAAGGAGATCGTGGATGCCCTGTCGCGCTGCCGGGGGGAACTGGATCGGGCCTGGGCTACTTCTTCTCGACTCTCCCACCGTAATGGGCACGGCGAGACGCTTCCGGCGAATGTGGACTCGGAATTGCGGGGGTTGGAGAGCCAGGCCCGTCAGTTCCATCAGACTCTCGTTCGCAGGAGCCAGGCCGCCTCGCGCGCCGTAGACGGTCTCCAGGAGGAGATGCGCAGCCTACGACTGATGCCCGCCTCGACCATCCTGGACTTTTTCCCCCGGATGGTCCGGGACCTGGCCCGCCAGCAAGGGAAAGACGTCGAGTGGCTGGTGCAGGGGGCCACGCTGGAAGTGGATCGAAGGGTCCTGGAAGGAATCAAGGATCCGTTGATCCATCTGGTGCGAAATGCCATTGACCACGGAATTGAGGCGCCGGCAGTCCGGACTCAAGCTGGCAAGTCTCCGAAGGGGAAAGTCGGGGTGAGCGTCGCCTCCTTGGAGGGGGGGCGCATCGAGATCCGGGTCGCCGACGACGGCGGGGGGATCGACCAGGCCCGGCTCCGGGCGGCGGCGGTCCGGGCTCGGGTGCTCACCCCCGAGGCCGCTGAGAGCCTTCCGGACGAGGCTGCCCTGGAGCTCATGTATCGCTCCGGGGTCAGTACCAATCCTGTTATCACGGACGTTTCGGGTCATGGCCTGGGCTTGGCCATCGTGAAGGAACGGATCGAGCGCCTCAAGGGCGAGATTCACGTCGAGACGCGGTCGGGGGCGGGGACAACGGTGCGGATGATCCTGCCGGCCACCATCGCTACCTTTCACGGCCTCCTGGTCCGGGCGGGCGGGCAGATGTTTCTCATCCCCACCGAGGCGATCGAGCGAGCCATCCGGATTCGCCGAAGTGAGGTGGAGAGTGTGGAGGGGCGGGAGGCGATCCGCTGGGATGGCCGGCCCCTCCCTGCCGCCAAGCTCAGCGCGCTGGTCGGAATTCCTGAGAGGGAGGAGAAAATCGAGGCGGGGAGCCATCAGTTTTGCGTCGTCATTCGATCCGCCGAGGAGCAGCTGGGTCTCCTGGTCGAAGAAGTTGTGGGAGACCGCGAGGTATTGGTCCGCGAGCTTCCACCCCCTCTCGTGAGGGTCCGCCATATCGCGGCTGCAGGCTTTCTGGGGATCGGCCAGATCGTTATGATCCTCCGACCGACAGATCTCTTCAAGCCGGTCCACCGGACACCGAGAGCGACAGTGGCCCGCCCGGCGCCGGAAGATCGTGGCCGTCAGCCCTCGATTCTCGTGGTGGATGATTCCATCACGACCCGGACGATGGAAAAAAACCTGCTGGAGGCGGCCGGATTCCAGGTCCGGGTAGCGGTGGACGGGGTCGAGGCGTGGACGTTGCTCAAGAGCGAGTCGTTCGATCTCGTCTTATCGGACGTTGATATGCCCCGCATGGATGGGTTCGAGCTAACCGCCCGGATCCGGGCTGATCGAAAGCTCGGTGACCTCCCTGTAGTCCTCGTTACCGCCATGGAATCCCGGGAAAACAAGGAGCGGGGGATTGAGATGGGCGCCAACGCCTACATCATCAAGTCCAGCTTCGACCAGTCAAACCTGCTGGAAATCATTCGCCGGCTCGTATGATGGCCGGCGCGACGCAGCGCGTGATTCGGGTGCTGATTGTCGAAGACTCCGCGGTGACGCGGGAGTTTCTCCTCCACTTGCTCAGTCGCGACCGCGTGTTTCAGGTTGTGGGCATGGCGCGGAACGGGCTCGAGGGGGTGGAGCAGGCCGAGCGCCTGAGGCCCGATGTCATCCTCATGGACGTGTATATGCCGAGGATGAACGGTTACGAGGCGACCCGTCAGATCATGGAGCGCGTCCCCTCACCCATCGTGATGGTCAGCGCCAACTTCAACCGGGACGAGGTCGCAATGACCTTTGAGGCCCTCAAGGCCGGGGCCCTCGCGGTCGTGGAGAAGCCCGGCGGCCCTGATCATCCTAAACACGGGGAGACCACCCGACTGCTCCTCCAGACCGTCAGGCTCATGGCCGAGGTCAAGGTGATCCGGCGGTGGCCCAAGCACAAGCACCCGGTCCCGCCGACCCCCGTCCCCGCGAAGTCTGACCAGCGGATCCGGCTCGTCGCGATCGGTGCGTCCACCGGCGGCCCCGGAGTCGTGGCGGAGATTCTGGCCGGGCTTCCAGCGGCTCCCCCCATCCTCCTCGTCCAACACATTGCCCCGGGATTCACCACGGGGCTGGCGGAGTGGCTGAACCGGGGGACTCGGCTCGAGGTCAAGCCGGCCAAGTCGGGGGAGGCCGTCCGGCCGGGGACGGTCTACCTCGCACCCGAGGGCCTACAGATGGGAATCACGAAGGATGCTCGGATCCGACTGACGCGCGAGCCGGCGGAGGATGGCTTCTGCCCGTCGGTCACCCACCTGTTCCATTCTGTGGCGGAGAGTTACGGTCGCTCTGCGATCGGCATCCTCTTAACCGGAATGGGGCGAGACGGGGCGTCAGGCCTTCAACGGCTCCGGGACGCGGGCGGGGTCACGATGGTCCAGGACGAGGAGTCGAGCGTGGTCTTCGGGATGCCGGCAGAGGCCATCCGCCTTGGCGCCGCTGAGTATGTGCTCTCCCCGGAGCAAATCTCGGGGACGATCCGCTCTCTTGTGACGCAGGGGAAGAGCTGACCATGGCCCGAAGGATTCTGGTTGCGGAAGACAGTCGGACCCAAGCGATGCGTGTGCAGATCTTGCTGGAGGGCGAGGGCTACGAGGTCACTGTGGCCGCGGATGGCCGCGAGGGACTCCGCTGTGTCCAGGCCGCGCCGCCTGACCTCATCATCTCCGACATCGTGATGCCTGAGATGGACGGCTATGCCTTCTGCCAGGCGGTGAAGTCTGATGAGGCAAGAAGGCGCATCCCTTTCGTGCTCCTCACGGGGCAGAACACCGCTGAGGATATCCTTCGAGGGCTGGAGTACGGCGCCGATAACTTCATCCCCAAGCCCTTCGAGGACGACTATCTCCTGGAGCGGGTCCGGCGGATCTTCGAACACCTCGATCTCCGCCACGAGGGGGGCCAGCTGGAGGTCAAGATCCCCATGCGGGTGGGGGATCGGGACATCTTCATCTCCGCCGGCAACCTGCAGATCATCGAGCTTCTCTTCTCCACCTTCGAGGAGCTCGCCCGGGTGAACGCCCGACTGGTGGAGTCCCAACGGATCGTGGAGGAATACGCCAAGAGTCTGGAGGTCAAAGTCCAGGAGCGCACCGAGCAACTCCTTCAAGCGGAGAAGCTGGCCGCGATGGGCCAACTCCTCGCCAGCATGGCCCACGAGCTGAATAATCCCCTCTCCGTCGTCAATGGCCATACCTTCCTCCTTCGGAAGGCGGCGAAGGACGGACCCTTGGCGGAACGCGCCGCAAAGATCGGCGAGGCCGCGGAGCGGTGCACGCGCATCGTGAACAACTTTCTCGGACTCGCCCGCCGGCGTCCACCCGAGCGGCAGATGGTCAAGATCAACGAGGTCATTGAGGAGGCCGTCGAGCTCTTGTCCTACGAGCTTCGGGTAGAGAACGTAGAAGTGATCTTGACCCTGGGGACGGATCTCCCGAGCCTCTGGGCTGATCCTCACCAGCTCCACCAGGTGGTGGTCAATCTCGTCTCCAACGCCCACCATGCCATGCGCCAGACGCCCCCGCCGCGGCGGATTACCCTGACTTCTCGATTCGACTCCGCCAAGGAACGGGTTTCGCTTGAAGTGGCGGACACAGGCCCGGGGATTCCGCCTGAGATCCGGTCGCGGATCTTTCAAGCCTTCTTCACGACCAAGCCCCCAGGGCAAGGGACCGGCCTGGGGCTCTCCCTCTGCCAGGGGATCATCGAGAATCACGGGGGGACGATTGCGGTCGAGAGCGAACATGGTCACGGGGCAATCTTCAGAATTGATCTCCCCGTTGAGCCGGCACCCCAGGCCGCGGCGGGTGAAGTCGCCCCCCCCCCGGCGCTGCCGCCACTCAGAGGGAGGGCGATCCTGGTCGTGGACGATGAGCCCGAGATCGTCGCGGTCCTCACCGAGATGCTTTCCACTGATGGCCAGCTCGTGGAGACGGCCGCCAATGGGGCCCGGGCGCTGGACAAGCTCCGGG
>Ga0184633_10001022_pt1 | contig 11281 bp, 18 predicted proteins | sample PLM31_170_b1_FD_133156 | JGI IMG/M metagenome (GOLD analysis project Ga0184633, IMG submission 133156) | Groundwater sediment microbial communities from an aquifer in East River, Colorado, USA - PLM3-1_170_b1 | ecosystem: Environmental > Terrestrial > Soil > Riparian zone | place: USA: East...
AACGGCATAACGACCCACGAGCGAAATATCCTCGGCCCTGACGTCCGGGCGAACGGACTCCGGCCGGAGGATCCGCTCGCCCGTGAACTCATGGACGCAGCCGGCGCAGGGGCAGTTTTCCCGGAGGTACTTGTTCGTAAACACGGTCTGATGCCCGTCGGCCCAGAGGATGTGGACCTCCCGATTCTCGACGCGACGGATCTCAACCGGGGTGGTGTTCACGCGCGTCCCCGTGCTATAATTCTTTACTGATCATGCAGGTACGTCTCTCGCGACCTCTTGAAGATCACGCCCGGTCGGTTCGGGCGCCGATGACCATGGACGAATTCCTTGCCCGCTTCCCCGAGGTGCCCCGCGACCTCCGCGACGAGCCCGTCCTGGCGGAATACGTGAGCGCGCTCGGTTACCTCCTGCGCACCGCCCAAAAGCCCTCCCCGTGCATGCGCGATGGCGGCGACGCCCAGCACGTGTTCTACATGCGGCTCGTCAACGACCTGGCAATCTATGGCCTGGGCCTGGCCAAGCGTGACCGAACCCTCGGGCGGCTCCAAGCGACGCTCGAGGAGTACAAAAAGCAGCCCGCGACGTTCGCCTGCACCCTCGTGCCCCGCCGGGCCCCGGGCACACCCCGATCCGGCTGCGCCTGACACCTTTTCAGCCGGTCTCCGGTTGAGCGAATCGGGAGTTCCGCACCCGCGCCTGGACGTCCCGCACGCGGTCCTGTTCGAACTCGATCTCGACCTCATGGTGCTCCACGTTCCAGTGGCTCACCGTGGCGAGCCACCCGAACGTTCGCTGCCGGTGAGGCACAACGCGGCGCCCACGATACACCAGGGTCCGTCGCTCCGCCGACCCGAATAGGTGGCGCTCTTCAGCGTCCGGTCCGCACAGCCGGACAACCTCATCGTACGTCGTCTCCCCGGGCGTGATACGCGCGAGCGCGTCACGCGACAGCACGACGCCGGTTTCCCGCCCACCCCAGTGGTCACCCGGCCGCCCGACCCGGACGCGCGCCGCGACGCCTTTGGCGATCCGCTTCAATAGGCGGGTCACCAGGGGACCGGCGAGGTTGCCGAGAATGAAAAAGAGCATGGGGATCACGATCGGCGTCCACGCCTGGAACCCCCTGAAGTAGCCGAATTGAACCTTCAGTTCCTGGGGCGCGAGCCCTCCGGATCTGTCCAGGAACAGCGAGACGACCTCGGTGCTCTCCAGCATCTCGCTCATCCGCCGGGTGCTCGCTGGCGGGACCACCTCGTCAATCTTGAGATGATCGGCGTCAGCGAAGTTTATCAACAGGTGCGCCGGGTCGTCCGCGAGCCGCACGACGCGATCCCGATGTTCGAAGTACATCGGAAACAGTCCGCCGTGGCGGACCTCGTTGAAGCTGATTGAGACCACGTGCCGCTGACCCCAGAACACGTTTTCGATCCACCGCGCCTTCTTGGGCTTGATGAGCCCATTGATCGTCATCCTGAGATCCATGCGCCAGGCCGGATTGGCTAGCTTCGGCGTCCACGGGATCCGGATATACGTCGCGGGAGGAGTGAGGCCGGAGGGCCCGCCGCTCCGGACGAACGTGACGAACGGAGCGCCGCCCTCCACGGGTTCCGGCGGCACATCGCTCTCCATCTGGTAGAGGCTTTCAGCGAACAGGGCCAACCGCCCCTCGTCGATCACGACAAATCCGCGCGCCTCGACGTATCGGGCCAGGGCGGGGTCGGGGGGGCCGGTACCGGCGTCACCCGTCACCGGCCCGGGCCACAAAAGATAGAGATCCTGCTCGAACTCCCTGGCACTTCGAGTGGGTGGGATGACGAGACTCCACAGGACGTCCACCGTCACGGGGCTGAGCGCTGGGGTGACGCTGGCGCGCACGAGCAACGGGCCGATCGTGAACTCCGGGTTCGGACGGGACGCGAAAAAGAGCTGAGCGTGGCTTGAGGGAGGCGCGCCGCCGAGCAGCAGCGCGACGAGCAGCCCTACTGCCCCCCCGAGACGAACCTGCTTCACCCCACGCCACTCCTTTGGCCCGGCCTACGAGGTCAGCCGGACGGCGTATTCTAGGCGGAGCCGCCGAAAGGTGTCAATCAGCCCCTGGGCACTCCGAGTGGAGCAAACCGCCCCGGACCCCGTAGCGCCCGACGGTGGTGGCGGCGTCCGCGCCGACCACCCGGATGCGGTGATGCTTGAAAAACCCGTTCTTTTTCCTGGTTGTCGGCGGCGACCGGACCTTCCTCGAATACCTGAACGTGAATCTCCAGTACCTCTTCCGCTATGTCGTCGGCTACCGTCCGGCGCGCCAGATCTTCGACCCGATTGAGCGCAGCGTGGCGATCCAAGAGGCCGCGATCTCCAATCAGACCGATCGCGTCCAGAACGGCGTCTCGCTGCGCGTGAACAACAAGTGGCTGAACGAAACCCTCGAGGCGGAGGTTGCGACGGTCCTCTTTTTCACGCGACTCGACTTCGTCGTCCGTCCCAAGTTGATCTACGCTTTGGCGGATCGCTGGAAGGTCACTGTGGGCGGGGACATCTTCCGCGGCGACCCCCAGTCGTTCCTCGGACGTCTTCGAGACAACTCGACCGCGTATGCCGAGCTCCGCTGGAGTTTCTAGTGCCGGACCAACTAACTTCGCCGAAACCCTCGCTAGGCCCCGGCCGCCAGGGAATCGGTCTTCGCCGCCATGACGAAGTCATTGCGGTGAAGCCCGCGGATCTTGTGGGTCCACCAGGTCACCGTCACGCGGCCCCATTCGGTGAGCAGAGCGGGATGATGGCCTTCTTCCTCGGCGAGCGCGCCGACGCGATCAGTGAAGGCCAAAGCCTCCGCAAAGTCAGGGAAGGAGAACACCCGCTCCAACCTCAGAATGCCGTCCCGCTCGACGAGTTCCCAGTCGGGGACTTGTGGCTTGAGTTCCTGAATCTCCGCCTCGGTCACCCGCGGTGCCCCGCGCCGGCAGGCGACACACTTTTCGCCCGTCAATTGACTCATTCAGACACCTTGGCCCAGAGCCGCTTTTCCAGGCGCTCCCACACCTCCGGATTGACGAGATGCGGCGGGCGCTCACCCCGGAGGACCTGGAGGATCTGGGTCGCCGCCGATACGGCCAGGTCGCGCTTGGCCTCGACCGTCACCCCCGCGACGTGCGGCGTCAGGATGAGATTTCCCAGCTCATAGAGCGGGCTGTCGGGCGACGGCGGCTCGGGCTCGAAGACGTCCAGAGCGGCCCCGGCGATCCATCCCTCCTTCAAGGCGCGGATGAGCGCCGCCTGTTGCACGACGGGCCCGCGCGCGGTGTTGATGAGAAAGGCGTCCCGGCGCATCTGCCGCAGTTCGGCCTCGCCGATCATGCCTCGGGTCTCCTCCGTCAATTCCGGATGCAGGGAGACGAAGTCGGCTTCCCGGAGGAGCGGCCCGAGCTCCTTCACCCACGTCGCCCCGACCGCCTCGGCCTTGCTCGGCGGGACGTAGGGATCGTACACCAGCACCCGCATCCGAAAGGCGGCCACGCACTTTCGCGCGACCTCGGTCCCGATCTGGCCGCACCCGATGACGCCGAGCGTCCGCCCCTCGAGGTGAAAACGGGTTGATCGATGGCCCTCGGCCCAGCCCTCGCCCAGCCGCGCGCGAATGTCCGAGCGCGTGATCTGTTTCGCCAGATCGAGCATGAGTCCCACGGTGTGTTCCGAGACCGGCACGGCCCCGAGACCCGGGTTATTGACCACCGCGACGCCCTTGGTCGTGGCGGCCTGGATGTCGATGGCGTCGGTGCCGCGCCCCGACGTGCTGATGACGAGCAAATCGTTTCCCTCGCGGATGGCATCGCCGCGGAGCCGCGCGGGATAGCGGACGGCGACCGCCGCGGCGCCGCGGACGGCCTCGCGGATCGCGCCCTGGGTCGGGTCGTGAAGGACCTGGACCTCGGTATGGCGAGCGAGCAGCTCCTCGCCGGCCGGATCGTACATCGACTCGATCAGCAACACTCGCGGTCGCTTGGTCGCTGGCATGCATGGACTCCCGGAGAACGGGCGCGTCACCGGGTGGCGCGGCCAGAGGTCATCTGATCATACTTGACGCGCTCGTGGGCCGCGATCGGGTTGACTCCCTGAGCGATCCAATCCTTGACGCGTTCTTCCGTCTCCGCGCACTCCTGGGCAATTTTCAGCACGTCCGTGATGTGCTCCTGAGGTACCACCACGACTCCGTTGTCGTCCGCCATGACGAGGTCCCCCGCCCGGACCCGCACGCCCGCCAGCTGCACCTCGATGCTGTGGCCCGCGAAGGCGCAACGGTTTCGGATCGACTGCTGAATGACGCCCTTGGCGTACGCCGGGAACCCCTGCGCCTTCATCTCGTCCACATCGCGCGTGACGCCGTCGATCACGACTCCGACGAGGCCGTGCTGGATGGCCGTGAATGTGGCGACTCCTCCCCAGCTGTTGACGTCCATCCGGCCGCCCTGATCAATGACCAGCACGTCTCCGGGCTTCGCGGCGACAATGGCCTCGAGTGTCCCGAGCACCGGGGACGCCGACCCTTCGGGGATCAGCTTCATTGTCATCGCCCGGCCGACGACCTTCTGGCACCCGGGCCAGAGCGGCAGGATCCCGTGGGGCGCCCCTTTCAGCTGCAGGCGGTCCAGGCCGTCTGACACGTTTGAGGTGGACAACTTGAGGTACGCCTGCACGATGGGATCGCGACTGGGGGTCGGGAACGGCGCCATGCGGAGGTCCCTCCTTTACGGGATAAACATGGTATCCTCCGGAGACATCAAAGTAAATCAGCGGCTCCGGGTAGGCACTCCCGTCAGGGCATGCTCGAATAATGTCGTAGGCCTCTTCGGGATCAACACCCGATACCCTTAACATCGCATTCCACGACGGAGGTATACGGATGCGCCGTATTCGGTACCCGATTCTTGTCCTCGCGGGACTCTTCGCCCTTTTCGCGGCTCAGGCGTGGGCAGGAGCCCCAACAGAGCAGCTCAGGAGCTCCATCGACAGGATCATCCCGATTCTCCAGGACCCGGCCCTCAAGGCTGACGGAAAACTCACGGATCGGCGCGCCGCCGTCCGGGCTGTCGCCAGCGAAATCTTCGACTTCGCCGAGAGCGCCAAGCGCTGCCTGGGTCGGCACTGGGAGAGCCGGACGGACCAGGAGCGGGAGGAGTTCACCCGGCTCTTCCAGGACCTGCTGGAACGCACGTACATCTCCAAGCTCGAATCGTACGGGGGAGAGCAGATCACGTATACGGCCGAATCGGTGAACGGAGACCTCGCCACGGTCAAGACGAAGATCATCACCAAGAAGGGCTCCGAGTTCCCCGTAGACTACCAGATACTCCGGCGCGGGGATCGCTGGTTCGTGTACGACATCTTCATCGACGGCGTGAGCTTTGTCGCCAATTATCGCGCCCAGTTCAACAAGATCATCCAAACCTCGTCCTACGAGGAGCTCGTCAGAAAAATCAAGACAAAACAGGAGAGCTTATAGGAGCTCGCGCGCCTGAAGAGACCGGCCGGCAAGGACAGTCGTGAGCGCCGGCGGGGCATCCGGCAGCGGGCGGCGCGCGATGGTGGAGGCCTGAATCTCCATCGGCACAGCGACGCCAAGGAACCGGGCCACCAGAGCGGCCGAGCGCGCATCCTTCCAGTAGTCGCCGTGGCCGTTGCCGGACAACTGCCGCCGCTCTGTCCACAGACCAGCCGGTTGCCCAAAGCGTCCCACGGCGGTGGGAAAGAATCCTTCTCCGGCAGCGGTCTGCCCCAGCGGGAAGGCCCAACGCAACACGTTATCGTCCCGCGAATACAGGGTCAGCGTTTTCCTCGACAGGACGGCTCCCGGCCAGAGACGCCGCCCGGGCTCGACCATATCCACCTGGACCGCGGCCGCCATGAGGCAGGTCCCCGCAAAGCGCGCCGAGGCGGAAGGCGCCGCGGCGAGCCGGTCGAGGAGCTCCAGGATCACGCGGTTCCCCAGGGAGTGGGCAACGAGGTAGATCTCCGTCGGGGTTCCTCCCGGTCCCGCCAGCGTCGGCAGATACCTCGCCAGGACCGCCGCTGAATCTTTCGCCGGACCCATCTCGAAGGGATAGCTGAGGAAGGACACCGGCCCCAGATCCGCGTCCCCGGGCCAATACACTTTGCCGAGGTCGGCCAGGAGCGCGGCGGCACCCCTCCCGATTTTCTTCAGATCTTCCGTGAACTCTTTGTAGCTCGCCCGCGCCGCGTCCTCGGTGCTGTTGTACCCGTGCACCAGCAGCACCACACGGCGCCGTCCATGCGGAAAAGGCGGGGTCACTTCCCGGACCTCCCGCGCCACCGGGCCGCCGGCCCGCCGCGTCCGGACACTCAGCTCGTTCCACACCTCGCCGACCACGCCGATCACTTCCGCAGCTGCTGTAAGGCCGCGACGAGGTCGCGAGCGACGGGGGCCAAGAAGCCCCCCAGGATCGCCGCCACGAGGTACAGCCCCAGGCGTCGGAACGTCAAGATCGGCTCGTTGGTAAAGAGCCACAATCCTGCCACGATGAAGAGGCCGCTCAAGACGATGGAGGCGATCTGGAGGCACAGCTTCCACCGGAAACCGGCCGAGATCTGGAGCCCGTCGAGGCTCCGCTGCACCTGGTGGGTCACGCGGTTACGCGGGTCCACCAGGTCGGCCAGCCGGCTCTTCTCTTCCTCCGTCAACTGCGCCCGTGGCTTCTCCGCCAGAGGACGGGCGCCCACGAGCTTCTTCACGTCCTCGGCGCTCGCCTGGGCGGCGAGGCAGTACAGCAGATGCGGGTGGTGCCACGGGTAGTCCAGGACGATCTGTGCAGCCGCGTTCATCTGGCCGCTCACCTGCTCGATGGGCAAATCATAAAGCGCTTCCCGGTCACCCGACGTCGCCAGCCGGATCAAATCCTTCTCGGCTTCCTCGGGATCGGCCTCGAATCCCTGGACGAGGCGGGCCTGCCTCGCCTGATTCTGCAGCCAGCCCTTCACCCACCACGCCTGAAACCAGCGGCGCAGCGGGACCATGTCCTTGACTGTCTGAATGAACGCCATGCTGATGACGCCCACCGCGGCCAGCGCGGTGGCGAAGGGAAACGCCCACTCATAGACAGCCTTGACCGCCTCCTGGATTGCCCTGGGAATCTCCATCCTCGACGCCTCCCCTCACTCACTTCCGTTTTTTGCGCGCGTGGCTCTGGAGCCCACGCTCCCAGAGATATTCAGTCTCGCCGAGATGTTTGCCGACCCAGCGCGAGAGCACGAAGAAGAGGTCGCTCAGCCGGTTCACATATCGAAGCGGGCCTTCCCCGATCGGCTCGACACGCGAGAGCGCGAGGATCTCCCGTTCCGCGCGGCGACACACCGTGCGGCATTGGTGGAGAAAGCCACCGATGCGGCCGCCACCGGGAAGGGTGAATGACCTCAGCGGTGCGAGCTCCTTCTGGCAGCGATCCATGAGCGCTTCGAGCGCCTTCACCTCAGCGTCGCCGATGCGGTGCATGCCCTCGTACACCGCGTCCTCCGGCGTGGCCAGCTCGCTCCCGAGATCGAAGAGCTGGTTCTGGAGTCGTCGGAACACCTCGTCGAGCCAGCGGTGCTTCTCCCCTTCCTCGAGCCGCTCCTCGTTAAAGACGCGCGCGAGGCCGAGCACCGAGTTGAGCTCGTCGATCGTGCCGTACGCGGCGATCCGCGGCGAATCTTTCGGGACGCGCTTGCCGCCGACCAGCGCGGTCATCCCTTTGTCGCCCGTGCGCGTGTACACGCGCGTGATACTGATCGTCATGACCCTGACCTCCCTGAGGCTCGGCTACTGCAAGAATGTCTCCCCACGATGGATCGATCGCCGGTGGCCACCAGAGCGTGCGGGAGCGTGATCCCGAGCTCCTCGCCGGGGACCGTGCCTAGGACGGTCTGGGCCTTGCCCGCCATCGGAGATCGCATCACGGCGCAGGCCGAACAATGAGATCGATTTCCACCAGCGCGCCCAGGGCGAGCGCGGTGACGCCCACCGTCGTCCGTGCCGGGAACCGCCCGGATCTGAAATAGCTGGCGTACACGCCGTTCACAGCTGGATAGTCGGCGAAGTTGACCAGGTAGATCCGGGCTATGACTGCGCGGTCCAGACTGGTCCCCGCCCCACGAAGAACCGTCTGGAGGTTCCGCATCACCTGGTGCGTCTGCTCGACGCTGCCACCTGGAACCAGGGCACCGGTCTGCGGATCCGTCCCTAGTTGGCCAGTCACGAAGAGGAAGTCGCCTGCGCGCACAGCGTGGCTGTATGGGGCCGTGGGCGGCGGGGGGGGGGCATCAGGAAACATGAGGAACTCCAGATCCATGGCGTGGCTCCTCGGGGCGAGGATTTCCTGCTACGCGGGGCTCGTGCAGTGTTTGCAGCGCGTCGCTTTCGCGAGAATGCTATCGCCACAGGCCGCGCAGGTCTTCATGGGAGGACCCGGCGGAGCGGGCTTTTCCTTCAGGAGGGCGCGCGTGATGAGTAAAGACGAAGAAGGCAATGATGGCGAAGTCCGCGACGGACCCGAGGAAGTTTCCCGCGCCCAGGGCCGACAGGACCTTGCCGTCCGGGGCCGTCTTGAGCGGGATCTGCCAGGCCCGCCAGTCCCCGCCGACGAGAAACAGACTGACGACAGGCATCAGCAGATCGCCCACGACGGAGGACACCACCTTGCCGATGGCCGCGCCGATGATGACCCCCACCGCGAGGGCCAGCGCGTTAGTCTTGCGGAGAAACTCGAAAAACTCGCCTAGCATCTGACCCCTCCTCCCCTGAAAATGCTGGACTTACAACCGTCAGTCATCTTGAGCTGAAGTGGGCTGGAATGGGCCTGAATAAGCTTGGCGTGGGCACAAAATGGGCACAACCGAGGTCCCGCGCGAATCTTCTACTCGTCCCGGCGGCCTCGCGCTTCCTCCGCGACCCTGATCTCCTCGGCGAACATGCCGACGTGCAGCGGGCAGGGTGGCTTGTTCTCGTCAACGTACTGACACTCGGTTTGGTTACACTGAACGAAATATCCTCGCGGCCGCCCGAAGCCGTTCGATCGACGGAGACGGATCACGACCGTTTCGGATACCACCTCGCACCCGAACTCCCGCGTGTGTCCTCGGCTCATATGATCTCCTATGATGAGACAGCAGCCCCCGATACGGCTCTCCCCTCCTCCTCGTACGGATCACGCTCAAGTCTTGGGGAACCGTGGTCATACTCTAGTTGATCGAGCGGTTCGGATATCGTGCGCCCGCTCAAGGCGTGAGCACCCACAAGCGACTCCCCGTCGATATCGATGAACACGATGGCTTGATGCCACGCCGGGCGATTCACCCAGATCGCCGATGCCTCTGATCCCGTGCGCGTATTGACGCCTTGCCACACGCCGCCCGCCGGCCGGCGATCCCGCCGGCTCGTCGTCATCTCGCGCTTGCATTCTTCGAAGCCGTCACTCGAGAGGGCATTCATAATCTCCTCTGGCGCCGCGACCCATCCGTGCTCCTGTTCGATCCATGTCATCCTGCCCTGCTCGCGAAGCTCATTGAAGCCTTTCATCTGTCGCATTGGGGTCCTCCGATCCCGGTGAAGACGCTGACAGTCAGCGCTTGTCGTCGTACTGTTTGACTGGCGCGGAGCCCCATTCGCTCCGACTCGTCTCGTGGCTGGATCGCTCCCCGATCTCTTCATTTCCCGCGCCTCTGCCGCTCACTCCCGCTCAGCCTCCGCAGGATTCCGGGCCGGAGATTCCTGCGTTCCCCCCCAGCTCCCCCTCCTCTACCCGCCAGGCTCCGGATCCGGCGGACCGCGTGGGCCTGGCCCTCAACGTTGGCGAGGAGGTTCCGGTCGCCATCCCGCTTCAGCCCCTCGTCGATGAGGGCCCGGAGGACGATCTGGAGGCTCACCGGGAGCTTGAGCGTGGTCGTCGCCTTCCCCGCCAAGACCCGCGCCCGGTCGTGGACGGCTTGGGGGAGAATGAGGAGGACTCTGGTCTTATTCTCAAACATCACAGCACCTCCGCCTCCTGCCGGCCGGGCCTCCTCAACCAGACGCCCGGACTTGGTTACCATTACATAACTTATACTTGACATATAATTTATATTTATGATATACGTTAAGTCAAGCGCAAAGATATCGAGAGGGCGGACGGAGGGCCGAAGCACCAGGTGAAGGAAGAAGGAGGAAGGGTCATGACTCTCGAAATGTTCGCGACGTCGGAGAGCCGTCCGGTGCCGATTCGCGTGCTTGCTCGCATGGCTGCCACCGGCATCTACCTGCTGCGCGGCATCCCCCGCGACCTTCAGCGGGCCGCGCGGGCCCGCGCCATGAGCGAGGGGACCACGCTGCGCTGCGTACTCCTGCAAGGCTTGCGTGAGTACGCGGCGGGAACCTGGACACCCCAGCCAGATGATAATTCGCCCGAGTCCTAACCACGACCAACCCCGTTGAAAGGAGGTTCACTATGGCTGAGGAACGAAAAGGCATCGTCGAGTCCGGCCGGCCGCCGTGCCCTGACCGGATCGAGGTTGACCGGGACGCGCAGCTGGTGTCGGCGGCCACGGTAAAAGCCTGGGTGGCCCATCTTCGGTCCCACGGCTGGACGGAGAAAGAATTGGGCCTTGTCTGGCTCACTCGGACCAGGCAGGGGATCACGCGCTAGAAGAGGCCAATCTAATACCTAAGTAGCATTGAGCATAAAGAAACTGAGATTCAAGCGAAAACGGCCGACTCCCCTCTATTATTACCGGGAATTGCAAACCCTCAGAGATCCTCTCCATTTTCGCACCCCGTAGACCGGCGGGGGAAGGCGGAGCAAGGAATCTATAGGGCCGTGAACGCAAGGGGACCGACAACTCGGACGGTGGGAGCGCCATGCTGAATGACATTCTGGCTGTGTGCGTAAGCGCCGCGGTCGTGGTGGTGTTTGCCACGATCTTCGGGGCGGTAGAGCTACTATGGAAAGTGCTGCACGCGGCCCGGCGCGTGAGCGGGCTATGACACGCGAGGGTGCCGCGAGGATTTCAGTGACGCGTAACTATTAATGGATAAAAAAACTGGTGGGCAGGGACGGGATTGAACCGCCGACACCAGGATTTTCAGTTCTCGTCCCACCCAGGGACTATCGGGCACTATTGGCTCGAATCGGCAAGAATCCTGGAGTTTCTGAGCCGGCCGTTTCGATCATTCTGCCCGTGGGTCCCCATTCCCACTCGATAGTTCTGACACAGAACTGACACAGCCTCCAGACATACGCGGTACTTCGGGGCCTACTGGATC
>Ga0184633_10001023_pt1 | contig 11261 bp, 9 predicted proteins | sample PLM31_170_b1_FD_133156 | JGI IMG/M metagenome (GOLD analysis project Ga0184633, IMG submission 133156) | Groundwater sediment microbial communities from an aquifer in East River, Colorado, USA - PLM3-1_170_b1 | ecosystem: Environmental > Terrestrial > Soil > Riparian zone | place: USA: East...
ATCTGCCCCTGGACTGAAACGCGCCCCCCGGCGAGCATTTGTTTGACTTTGCGGCCTTTGGGTATATATTTACTGCTAGATTACAATTGCAATGATTGTCAGCAGGTGAAGATACCCAGCCACAGGAGAGACCAATGGATCAAGAAACAAAGCACTTCTATGCTAATGCTACGGCTGTGTTTCTTGGCGTCTATGATGTCGTTCTGAAGTTCCAGACTCAAGGCCCAGCTGAGAAAAATGATGTTGCACAAGAATCAGGCATACAGGTAATTGATAGATTCGATGTACGGATGAGTCCACAACATGCTAAGGCATTGGCGGCGTTACTTGCCAAGAATGTCTTAGAATACGAGAAGATGTTTAATGTACAACTGCCTATTACGCCCGAAATAGAACCATACTGGAAAGAAATTACATCGAATCGGTGACTTATGTCCGAATCACAGACTATTGATAATCGGCTGGTGCTGCCGCCAAGTCTTGTTCAAGATAAGCTGCTGCTTAGTGTATTCGTCTCCGAAACTTCTGCCGAAAGGTGGCACATGCAGAACGAAATTCGGAATGTCTATAGAGAGTTGGAACACGTATTCCCCAAAAGCATTCAAGTCTGGCAAGTATTCAAGGCGGGCCACATGACGTTTCTGCCAGAAATCCCGGCACAATTGGCGGCATCTCCCCTGGAATACTTGCCAATTTCAGGGCCCGAAACGGCCTCCAGGAAAATAGGTGCAACATATGATCAGAGGGACTCGTCTCAGCAGCCACGAGGAACTACTCTACTAATCGAACTCAAGGCTAAACGGTCCGAAATGATTCGGCGGGCGATTGAATACCGGGCCACTCATGGCGATCCAGTCCAAAACCTAGTGAACTTGCTTTCGACTGTGACGGGCGATCCCCAGCGATGGCAAGAAATCATTGACGCGCCTTACGGCTAAGACTTGCCTGAAGCTATGGCAGCTATCTTGAGGAACATGAAGGACCCCGGAACCCCACTTCCGGAGTTTGCGATCCTAGATACAAGCCTGCTGCTCGAATTATCATTACAATCTCAGTCCGCAGCCGTATCGTTCTTGAACCGTCTCGCCTCCGCAGCATTAGGCGGTAATGCATTGCTCCTAGTGCCCTTGCTTGTCATAGAAGAGTGCTATTTCAAGTTGATTCAGATACAATATGAGAATGCAGGCTATAGGAATTGGCACTACGATGGTTACAAACCCCATCCACACCTTATATCTCGGTATTGGCCCACACTCAACGCCTTTGAGCAAGCTGTTCTCAATCTTCCCGCTGTGATTACCGGGCCAGATGATCTGATTGTTACTTCATTGTCAGCCATTGCTCCTCTCCATCAACAGATGTTGCAGAATATCCAAAGTTTCTGGTTGTTGCCCAAAGATGCATATATCGTTGCCGAAGCGCAACGATTGGGGGTCACCGACCTAGCGACTCTAGATAGTGATTGGGATAGATTGGACGGCTTTACTGTGTATAGGCCCCTTTGATTAATCGCCTCGGGAAACTAATGCTACGAGAAGCCTGGAGCTTTGATATGCTTCAGGCTTTGTCGTTTTTGGGGACCGCCCTGGGGCGCGTGAGCCGAAAGCTTGCCGATGGGCACGGGCTGCAGGCTGGAATTTGACAATGAACCAACTCGCTTGTTGACCTCTGCAAATATTGCCTGTGAGACGTGCGTGGTAAACTTGCCGTAGACAATGCGTGGAAAAGTAATCCTCACAAAATGCAAAACCGGCGAGGGACGGCTTTTGCCAGTCCAAACATAGCCTTCATCAAATACTGGGGGAATCGCGACGAGAAACTGCGCCTCCCAGCCAACCCTTCTCTTTCGATGAACCTCGCCGGGCTGGAAACGGTGACAACCGTGGAGTTCCGGCCGGGGCTGGCAGAAGATGAGGTCGTCATCGGCGGCGAGGCGCAGGCGGGCGCGGCCAAAGCGCGGGTGTCCGCGCACCTCGACCATGTCCGCGCGCGGGCCGGGTTGGCGCTGCGAGCGCGGGTCACATCGCGCAACAACTTCCCCGCCGGGGCCGGGATCGCCTCGTCGGCTTCGGCGTTCGCCGCGCTCACCGTCGCGGGCGCGGCGGCGGCGGGCCTCACGCTCTCCGAGCCCGAACTATCGGCGCTCGCCCGGCTTGGGTCCGGCTCCGCCGCGCGCAGCATCCCCGCCGGGTTCGTCGAATGGCAATTGGGCGATGCGCCCGAAGCGTCCTTTGCGTTCTCCATCGCCCCGCCCGACCACTGGACGCTGAGGGATGTGGTCGCCGTGATCAGCAAAGCGCACAAAGCCGTCGGCTCGACGGGCGGGCACGCGCTCGCGGGAACGAGCCCTCTGCAGGCCGCGCGGGTGGCTTCCGCGCCAGAACGACTGCGCGTTTGCCGCGAAGCCTTGCTCGCCCGCGACTTTGCAGCGCTGGCCGAAGTCGTCGAGGCCGACTCGAATTTGATGCACGCGGTGATGATGACCTCGACCCCCCCGCTCTATTATTGGGAACCGATGACGCTGGGGATCATGAAGGCGGTGCGCGAGTGGCGCGCGGAGGGAGTGCCCGTGTGCTTCACGATTGACGCCGGGCCGAACGTCCACTGTCTGTGTCCCGCCGAGGCCGCGCCGGAGGTGGAGCGCCGCCTGCACGCGCTGGGCGTGAGCGAGATTCTCATCGCCGGGCCGGGAGGTGGGGCGAGGTTGATTGAGTAGACAACATCTGAAATATACCCGTTTCTCGCCAGCCATGACAAATTTCGATAACGGGTTACAATTGGGGCATGGGTGATGGTTTCTTAATTACGACTTATCCGACCGAGGCGATAAAGGAAGGAGAGCGCATATGGCCCAAGTAAAAGTCTTTTATGACCGAGCCGGCAATACATTGACGGTATGGTTCGGCAATCCGCAAGACGAATACGTCTGTGAAGAGACGGGCGACGAAGTGATTCTAATGAAGGATAAGCAGGGACACGTCATTGGCTTTGAGAAATTGAACTTTACCGTCCCACAATCGATGGATTTACGAGTCGCCTTTGAGACGGTGGCGGCATGAAGGCGACACTTTGAATCGCACAGGGGCTTGACGCCGGGGCGCGGCGCGGTTGATTAAGGGGGTGATGCGGCAGTTGCCCCTCCCGCGCTCCGCGCGAGCGGGTCGCGGGAAAACTGCGCCAACACAAGGCGAAGCCGCCCTCCGGCGGCTGAGACCCAAGTCCACGAAGGTGGACTTCGCTTTGTGTAGCCGCGATTTCCAATCGCCAGGCGGCGGAATGGGCGTGACCGAGATTCTCACAGCCAGGCCGGGCGGCGCGGCACGATTGGTAGATCAGTGAGGGGGCAGCACGGCTCGAAAGTGCGCGCCCAAGCGCCTTTCGTCTATCTTGTTCAGCCTCCCGGCGGGCGGTATAATCCCCTGCAGCGCGAATGCGCGCACGATTGTGAGGACAGAATGAGTTTGGACAGCGTTGTTAGTTTCTTGATTTTCCTGCTGGTGCTCAGCGGACTGGTATTCGTCCACGAGTTCGGCCACTTTATCACGGCCAAGCGGCTCAACATTCACATCGAAGAATTCGGGATCGGGTTCCCGCCGCGCGTGGTCGGGGTGGTGCGCGACGCCGAGGGCAGGCGGCGCTGGTTCTTCGGGCGGAACGCGCCCAAGCCGGAGGAGCTGGGCGGGCCGCGCACCATCTATTCGTTGAACGCGATCCCGCTCGGGGGCTTCGTCCGCCCGGTGGGCGAAGACGACCCCACCATCCCCGGCGGGCTGGCCTCCGCGTCGAAGACCGCCCGCATCGCCGTCCTCGCCGCCGGTTCCACCTTCAACTTCCTGTTCGGCCTCCTCGTGCTCGTCGTCGGGTTCCGAATGGGCTGGCCGGATCGCGTCTCCATCGTGCAGGTCGTCCCGGACACGCCCGCACAGAGGGCGGGCTTGCAGGCGGAGGACGTCGTCCTGCGCGCCGAGGACACGGACATCCATTACCCGCAGCAGTTGAGCCGGATCACGCGCAGCCATCTCGGTCTGCCGCTGCACCTGCTGGTCGAGCGCGGCGGGCAGCAGGTCGAGATCACGGTCACGCCGCGCACCCAGTGGCCGGAGGGCCAGGGGCCGATGGGTATCCAGATGGGCCAGGGCGAGAACAGCATCGTCTATTACGCGTGGCCGCAGGCGTTCGTGCGCGCGGGACAGGAGATTGCCTTTCAGGTGGGCGAGCTGATCCACCTGCCGGGCCGCATCCTGCGCAACGAAGAGTCGCTGGAGACGGCGCGCCCGTGCGGGCCGGTGTGCCTGAACGACCTCACGCGCCTGGCCGTCAACACCGCGCAGGAGACCCGGCAGACGTTTCCGATCTTCCAGCTCGTCGGCGTCATCAGCATCGCGCTGGGGATGACCAACCTGCTGCCGCTGCCCGCGCTCGACGGCGGGCGCATCCTGTTCGTGCTCATCGAGGCCGTGCGCGGGCGGCGCATTGACCCGGCGCGCGAGGGGATGGTGCATCTGGTGGGCATGGCGATGCTGCTGGCCCTCATGGCCCTCATCACGTATCAAGACATTTTCAACCCCATCATCCCGAGGTAGCCGATGCCGACCGCGCAAGTCTTCACCACGATTCTGGAACACCTGCGGGACACGCACAAACCGCTCCCGGCGATTGACCTGTTTCACTTCTCCAACCTATCGAAGAACAACCTGGCCGCGCTGGAGGAAGTCTGGCCGGGGCTGCCGGTGGAACGCCGCCGCGGGGTGATGCACGACCTGAACGAGTTGGGCGAAGCCAACTTCGAAGTCACCTTTGAAGACGTCTTCCGGATGGGGCTGGAGGACGAAGACGCCGAAGTGCGCGCCACCGCCATCAACAGCCTGTGGGAAGCGGAAGAACCCGACCTCATCGCGCCGTTCATCGAGTTTTTGCAGCGCGACCCCGACGCGGGCGTACGCGCAGCGGCGGCGAGCGCGCTGGGCCGCTTCGTCTACATGGGCGAAATCGAAGAGCTGCCGGAGCCGCAATTCCATCGCATCGAAGACGTGCTGCTGGCGACGGTGCAGGGGAACGACGACTTCGAGGTGCGCCGCCGCGCGCTGGAGGCCGTGGCCTACTCCAGCCGGCCCGAGATCGCGCCGCTGATCGCGAAGGCCTACGCCGACCCGGAGACGAAGTGGCGGGTGAGCGCCGTCTTCGCCATGGGCCGCACGGCGGACTCCGACGACTGGGGAGTGCAGGTGTGCGCCGAGCTGCACAACACAGCTCCGGGGATCCGCTTCGAGGCCGCGCGCGCGGCGGGCGAGCTGGAGCTCGAAGACGCCGCCCCGGCGCTGGTCGAGTTGTTGCAGGACGTTGACGCGCAGGTGCGCGAAGCCGCCATCTGGAGCCTGAGCCAGGTGGGCGGCGAGGAGGCGCGGCGCGCGCTCAACCGCCTGCTGCGCAAGGCCGACGAGGACGAGCGCGACTTCATCCAGGACGCGCTCGACAACCTAGACTTCGCCGAAGAGATGCGGGATTTCTCCACGCTCATCTTCGACGAGGAAGGCGACGAACTGGACGACGAAGACGATCACAAGTCGCAACTCAATTGACGCTCCTGCTCCAGATCTTCATCAACAATATCCTGCCCATTTTTCTCGCGGCGGGAACGGGCTTTGCGCTGGGCCGCAGCCTCAGGCCCGATCTGAAAACCGTCTCGCGGCTGGCGCTGTACGTCTTCAGCCCCTGCCTCGTCATCACCTCCCTCACCCACAGCGAACTCTCGAACGCCGATTTTTGGCAGATGGCGTTCTTCACGCTCGCCATTCTGGTCATCATGGCCACGCTGGCCGGGCTAGCCGGGCTGGCCCTGCGGCTGGAGCGCCGCCTGCTGGTCACGCTGGTCATCGCCTCGGTGTTCGTGAACGGCGGGAACTACGGGCTGGCCGTGAACAAGTTCGCCTTCGGCGACGCGGCGCTGGCGCGCGCGGTGGTCTATTTCGTCTTCAGCACGATCACCGTTTACACGGCGGGCGTCGCCATTGCCTCGTTTAGCAAGTTGCCGCTGCGCCACGCGCTGGCCCAGGTGCTCACGCTGCCGGTGTTCTACGGGCTGATCGTCGCGGGCATCTTGCGCGCCACGGGTTGGCAACTACCGCTGGCGCTGGAGAGACCGATCACTCTCTTGAGCCAGGCCGCCATCCCGGTGATGCTCGTCCTGCTCGGCCTGCAGATCGCGGAGACGCGTGCGTGGCCACGCGCCCGGATGGGCCTGATCCTTCTGGCATCGCTATTGCAACTGGTGATTGCGCCCATCGCCGGGCTGCTGCTGGCCGGGGCCATGGGCCTCACAGGCGTGACGCGGCAGGCGGCGGTGCTGGAGGCGTCCATGCCCACCGCCGTGATCACCACCGTCCTTGCCGTCGAGTACGATCTGGACAATGCCTTCGTCACCGGCACGGTCGTCCTGTCTACGTTGCTGAGTCCGCTGACACTCACGCTGTTGATTGCATACTTACAGAGATAGCGTGTACACGCATGGCACGAATAAGGACGGATGAATACGGATAATGAGAATACCGGCAAGTCATCCACGTAACCATTCTGCGAAGCCTCTCGGCCCCGCGCCAGAGGCTCTTCCCCATTCGCTGCGCTCAGGGTCTTCGAGCTTCGCTCAGAGTGGCCGGTCGGGTCGCTCTGCTCCTGAAATGCGCGCCGCATTTCGTGCGGCCGTGCTGCTGATCCTCGTTTTGGTCAACGTGCGCAGTATCGCCCCGCCCCGAACAGCCTGGGCGCAGGAGAATCTCGCCGTCCTCGCCGCGCCGCCGCCGGAATACGAGTTCGGAAAGACGATGACGTTCGAAGTCTCCGCGCGGAGCAGCGGGGCAGAGATCATCGGCGCGACGGTATTCGTGCGCGCGCCCGGCTTCGCGCGCACGTTCGTGGGCGAGGCGCGCCTCGCGCCCGGGCGGGAGATCACGGCCACGTATGCGCTCAATCTCAACCTGCGCCCCCTGCCGCCGTTCGCGCCCGTGGAATACTGGTGGGAAGTCCGCGACAGCGCGGGCGGGAGTCTGATCACCGAAGCGCAGTCGTTCCCTTACGAGGACAATCGCTTCGGCTGGCGCACGCTCACGAGCGGCATCATTACCGTCCACTGGCACAAGGGCGACACCGCGTTTGGACAGGCGGCGCTGGATGTGGCCGCGAATGCGCTCACGCAGGCGAACCGCGACATTCAAGCGCCGCTGCCGGAGCAGGTGACCGTCTACATTTACGCCGACACGGAAGCGGCGCGGGCCGCGCTCGCGCCGGTCGGGCGCATCTGGGCTGACGGGTACGCCGATCCGCCGCTCGGGCTGGCCGTCGTCGCCGTCGCCGACGACGTGGGAGCGGCCGTCAACCTCGGGCGCGAGATCCCCCACGAGTTGACGCACATCCTGATTTATCAGGCAACCCGTGACCGGTTCGCGCAAGTCCCGACGTGGTTGAACGAAGGTCTGGCGGTGATGAATCAGGCTGAACCCGATCCCGGCTTCTCCGCCGCGCTCGACGCCGCGCGCCAGGCCGGAACATTGCTGCGCCTGAGCAGCCTGTGCGGCCCCCTCCCCGCCGACCCGGCTCAGGCCCAACTGACCTACGCCGAAAGTGAATCGCTGGTGCGCTACCTGCGAGACACGTACGGCGCGACAGGCATCACGGCGTTGCTCGCCGCCTACGCAGACGGCCTCGGGTGCGCCGCCGGGGTGGAACGCGGGCTGGGCCTCTCGCTCGACGAGCTGGAGCGCGAGTGGCTGGCCGAGGCGTTTCACATCGGCCCGATCAACCCGCTGCCCGGCCGACTCGACCCGGTCCCGTGGGCCATTCTGGCCGCGCTCGTGCTCCTTTCGCCCGTGCTGTTTTTCGTGCTCATCCGCCGCAGACCTTCCGCACGCCGATCCGCCTCATCCTGAGACTTCACAAGTCCCGCGAAGCGCCCCGGCCCTTTCCGCTTCGCTTCAAGGGTGCTTCGCGAAAGCGAAGCGGAGTGGGGCGGAGACCTGAGAGGTCCGGGCCAATGGTATAATCCCGCCTGAAAGCCATCCCATTCAGGATGGCTTTCGTCATGCCGATGACTGACAAACACGAGCGACTGCACGCGATTGTGAGAGGGGTCGTGCAGGGGGTGAACTTCCGCTATTACACCCAGGAACGCGCCCACAGCTTGCGCCTCACCGGCTGGGTGCGGAATCGCGCGGACGGCGCGGTGGAGGTGCTGGCCGAGGGGCCGCGCGCGTCGCTGGACCAGCTCCGCGAATTTCTGCGGCGCGGCCCGCCCGCCGCGTCGGTGACGGAAGTCAAAGAAGAGTGGCCGGCCCCCACGGGCGAGTTCAAGTGGTTCGATATCCGATTCTGATTATGCGCCGCAATCCGGAACGGGCCGCGTGGGTGGTCCTGTACAGCACGTTTTTCATCTGGTGCGCGCTGGCCGTCGCTATACCTCTCGGCGGCCGGTGGTGGCTGCTTCACGCCTCCACATCGCAGACAATCACCATGCAAAGCTCCGGCACGGTGATCGTCACGCGCCCCGACCGCGACACCCCGGAGGTCATTCTGGGGGACATCCCGGTCGGCTCCACCCTCGAGACCCAGAAGGACTCGCAGGCCACCCTGACCTTCACCTCAACTGACGGACGCGAAGCTCTGGCGATCCTGACGGTCTATGGCAACACCAAGCTGGTCATCACCCGCGCCGACCGGCCGCGCTACGGCACAGGCGTCAACCCCAGCCGCATTGACCTGCAAGTGCTGGTGGGTCGTCTGCGGGCGGCGATCAGCCCGAACGTGAGCCGCGCAGTGCAAATCTGGATGTATTCCAAGCCGGAGGCCATCACCGTGCTCGGCGTTCCCGGCAGCTACGTCTCGCTCGAGACGACGCTCGACGAGAGCGTGGTCACCGTCCGTGAGGGGGAAGCTCTGGTCATCGCTCAAAGCCGGGGCGTGACCGTGAGCAAAGATGAGCGCGCCGAAGTCAACCCGAACGCGACGCCGAACGGCCCGCTGCCCGCGGAGCGCAACTGGATTGTCAACGGAGATTTTCAGCAGCCCTTAGAGGTTGGTTGGACGAAAGACATCCGCCAGCCGTCAATTCCCCAGGAAGACTGGGGAGCCGTAAACATTGTGTCTATAGACGGGCGGCAGGTCGTTCAATTTCTGCGCGCGGGGCAGGCCTGGGGGCAAGCGGGGATCGTGCAGGAGATCAATCGGGATTTGACGGATTACAAATCGCTCCGCCTGCATTTGGCTGTGTTCGTATCTCTGCAAGACCTCTGGAATTGCGGAGCAGTCGGCACCGAGTGCCCCGCGATGGTGGATATTACGTTTGTGGACAAAGGCGGCGGCGAGCGCCACTGGCTGAAGGGATTCTACTATCGCTTCAACGAGAATCCTGCCTTTGGCCTCACCTCGTGCCCCTCCTGCAACGCCGTGAGCAGTGGACACGAACTCATTCCGGTTGGAGAGTGGCGCACCTTTGACTCGCTCAATCTGCTGGAGGAGTTCAGCCGGGCCGGGGTGACCGTGGTAACAATCAAATCCATCGCCATCTATGGGGGCGGCCACATTTTCGACAGCCAGGTCACCGAAGTCGAACTGCTGGCGCAGGAATAGGCCCTCACCCCCGGCCCCTCCCCGCTTCGCTTCGGGGGATGCTCCGCGATCTCCCGATGTGGCCCTTCGACGTCGCTCAGGGTGCTCACATCGGGGGAGGGGGGGAGGGGGTGAGGCTAAACCGCCCGCGCCCCCACGATGCCCGGGATTTCGGTGGCGTTGCCGGCCTCGTCGCGCCACACTTCGTGCTCGAAGCCTCTTGACGACGAAAGCACAAACGAGAACACCGCGCCGACGCCGGGGGCGTGGCGCACGAGCTGGTAGTACTTCACATACTGCTGCGCTTTCGTGCGCCGATCCACGTCCGAATACGGGTTGCTGAACTCGGTGACGAAGAGCAGCTTGTCCGGATAGCGGCGGCGGTATTCCTGCCAGCCCAGCCCGCCCGCGGGCGCATTCATCTCCGCCTCGTCGCGCCAGTAGCAGTGCACGCCGATCCAGTCCGCCGCGTGCACGGCCTCGTCGGACTCCTCCAGAAACTTCACATCGTTGGTGCGCCCGGACATGGGGACGCCGTCCGGCGAGAGGCCGGGGTAGCCGAACAGCGCCCCCGGATAGAGCGCCTGGAGCCGGCTGCGCACCTCCAGGAACCACTGCCCGAACTCGCGCCCGTTCTGCCAACTGGTCGTCCAGCCCTCGTCAATCAGATTGACTTCGTTGTGCACCTCGAAGTAGCGGATGCCGCGCTGATAGAACTGCCCCATATCGTGGCTCAGGTCCTGCGCGAACTCCACCGCGCCATAGTTCCGGCCCTTGAACGAGGCGAACAGGCGGACCAGGATGAACATGCCGGGATTGATGGAACGCAGCCGGTCCACGTCTTCCGGGGCCGCGCTGGACGCCAGTTTCACCGCCTCGACCCGCGCCTGCGCCACGGCTGCGAAGTCAGGCTCCTGCATGCGGCCATCGGAGCGGCCATGCACGCCCGAGAGGCAGAGGCCGGGCGGCCACGGATATTGGATCGTGGGCGGCGGCTCGGGGGACGAAGTCGCCTCGACGGGCCACACGATGAACGGGGTCGGGTCAATGATATCGTTGGGATAGTTCGTCTGCCCGGCGGCGGTCGCACCCTGCTTTTTCAATGTCACATGCACGTAACCGCCCGCCGTATTGCCGGTCGCGCCCGCCAGCCCGACGACCTGCCCGGCTTTCACCGCCGCGCCCTGCGCCACCGACGCTTGCCCGAGGTGGCCGTACAGCGTGCGGTAGCCGTCGCGGTGCTGGATTTCGACGCTCGTGCCGTAGGGCTGTTGCAGCCGGTTCCCCGCGTACACGTCAACGCCGGCGACCGTTCCATCGGCGCAGGCGTAGACTTTCGCGCCGTTGGGCGCGCGGATGTCCAGCCCGTCGTGGCCGGGGAGGCCGTCGCGCCGGAAGACTTCGGGGTTCGCGCCAAAGCCCAGGATGAGTTTGGCGTAATCAGTGGGCCAGAGGAGCTTGAGCGGTTCGCTCGCCTGCCCGTAGCGGCTGTTCGCGGCGATGCGCGCCTGCAACTTTGATTTGAACTCGTCCGGCGACGCGGCGGGGATGTAGTCCACCCGGAGGCTGGGATAGTTCTTTTTGAACCACGCCTGAATATCGCCCTGCGCGGGGTAGCCGTTGGGCAGCCCGGCGATGGTGATGACCTGCTGCGGCGTCATGTAGCG
>Ga0184633_10001024_pt1 | contig 11259 bp, 8 predicted proteins | sample PLM31_170_b1_FD_133156 | JGI IMG/M metagenome (GOLD analysis project Ga0184633, IMG submission 133156) | Groundwater sediment microbial communities from an aquifer in East River, Colorado, USA - PLM3-1_170_b1 | ecosystem: Environmental > Terrestrial > Soil > Riparian zone | place: USA: East...
CCCGCGCCGCAGGCCCCATCGCGTCGCGCCCGTCGAGGCAGCGCAGGATCGCGTCCGCGCACCCCTGCACGTCGTTCGGCGCGAACAGCGCGCCGTTGACGCCATTCCGGACGAATTCGGGGATCGCGCGGTAATCCGCGCCTGCGACCGGCCGCCCGGAGGCGAGCGCCTCGAGGACGACGAGCCCTTGCGTCTCGAACTTCGAGGCGATCGCGAACGCGTCCGCCGCCGCGTAGTACCTCGGCAGGTCGGCGTCCGGCACGAAGCCCGTGAAGATGACCTCCCCGGACAGGTCGAGGTGACGCACCATGTCGTAGTACTTCTCGAGGTACGGCCCCGAGCCGACGACCAGCAGCTTCGCGTCGGGGTTGACCTCCTTCACCGCGCGGAATGCGTGGATCAGGGTGCCGAGGTTCTTCTCCGGGGCCACGCGGCCGACGTGCAGCACGACGTCGTGCCCGTTGAGGCCCCAGCGGTTGCGGATCGCCTGCCCCGAGACATCGGGTCGGAAGCGGTCCGGGTCGACGCCCGTCGGGATGACGTCCGCGATCGTCGCCTCGGGCGAGAGGGCGAGGATCTCGTCGAGGATCGCGCGGCTCGGGACGACGACGCCCTGGCACTTCCTCAGGAAGATCCGCAGGTAGAGTCGCAGGCCCCGCTCGAGCAAATGCAGGTTCAGGCCGAACGGCGAGTAGAACGGCAACGTGTCCTGGATCATCGTGTGGAACGTCTGGACGATCGGGATCCTCGCCTGCCACGCCGCCCAGAGCCCTTTGATGCCGACGAAGCCGACGCCGTGGCTGTGGATCACGTCGATCTCGTAGTCCTTGACGAGGTCGACCTCCCGCCCCGGGAACATCGCGAGGCGGTACCCCGGGTACGTGCGGAACTCCTTCGCGCGCACGTAGACCATGCCCGGCTCGTTCGTCCCGCGGCGCTTCGGGTCCTCGGGCGCGAACACGACGACCTCGTGGCCGTCCGCGAGGAGCTGGCGCCGCGTCGCGAGGACGGACGTCACGACGCCGTCGACCGCAGGCAGGTAGGTGTCCGTGAACAGCGCGATCTTCATGGCGCCACCGCCCGCACGATCCGCCGGACCTTGCGGAGCACGTCTGTCGGATCCTCCCCGAGGACCCGCAACATCGCCTCCTTGCCGACGGCTCCCTCGTCGTAGATTACGTCGGGAATCGTCCGTGCCTCCACGATTGCTCGTTCCGTGCCCCACTCGAGCGTCGAGACGCCCTCAGGCTCCTCGGTCCGGTCGAAGGACGCGAGCGCGAGGCGCGCGGAACGGAGCCCCCGTGCATTTTGCCGTCGATACTTCAAGTTTGTGGCGGAACGGACCGCCGGGTGGAACCGCATCGCCGTGAGGATGATCCTCGAGACATGCTTCGACGCGCCAAACGCCGCGGGGCCGATCGGCTCAAGGTGGTCCCCCACCCGGACGATCCGTCCTCGCAAGGCGCACACGTCCTCCGTCGTCCCGGCGCCGGGGAGGGCGTACCCCACGTTGATGCCGACCTCCGGGGCGAGGTCGAGCGGGATCGCCTCGGCGAACTTCGGCGCGGCGTCCGTGACCGCCTCCCACACCGCGTAGCGGTCCGGGACGACGTGGGAGTCGATGACCTCCACGCCACGCCCCGCGCGGTACGACGTGAGGAAGCCGGCCGCGACGCGCCGCCGAGCGGATTGCACGGCCTCGAAGAGAGGCTGCCCGAGGGCGAGGTAGCCTGCGACGGACGCGGCGAGCGTGCAGCCCGCGCCATGGAGCTCCTTGTTGTGTCGGTATCCCATGAGCCGCGTGAGGGAGCGTCCGTCGTAGAACACGTCGACGAGGTGCCCGGCGAGGTGGCCGCCCTTCACGAGGACCGCCTCGGGCCCGAGCTTCCGGATCGCCCGAGCGGCCTTCTCGGCGTCCTCGACGCGGCGGATCCGCATCCCGGCGAGGCGCTCCGCCTCGTGGCGGTTCGGCGTCACGAGGGCCGCGCGAGGAAGGAGCCGGTCCACGAGGGCGCCCTGGAAGTCCTCCCGCTCGAGGGATGCCCCGACGGTCGCGACCATCACGGGGTCGACGACGAGCGGGAACGCGCGCCTCGCGAGGTCCTTCGCGACGGCTCGCACGATGTCCGCGGAGTACAGCATCCCCGTCTTCGCGGCGCGGACCTCGAAGTCCGTCAGGACGGACCTGAGCTGCTTCCGCACCTCGTTCGCCGGGACCGGGAAGATCGAGTCGACCGCGCGAGTGTTCTGCGCCGTGACGCACGTGATGACGGACGTCCCGTGCACCCCGACGGCCGCGAACGATTTGAGGTCCGCCTGGATTCCGGCACCGCCCCCGGAATCGCTTCCCGCGATCGTGAGCGCGGTCCGCATCGGCCGCGTCCGATGAAGTGCCCCGGCTTAAGGCTGCTGTCCTCCGGGGCGACATGCCTCGCGGAGCCTGGCATCGTTATATAGGGATTGGAGCATGCGAACGGGGCGATGCGGGCGCGGAGCGGGCACTTCAAGTTCGACCGGAAGGTGACGTGGAAGAGCCTCGTGCCGGCGTTCCGCCCGTTGCTCCTCAAGTTCCTCGAGGAGGCGCAGCAGTTCCCCGAGGACCCGGAGATCCTCGAGGTCCTCGTCGAGGAGAACCTCCGCGACCTGCGGAAAAACCGCAAGCCGGAGGGCTACAACCGCGACGGCGTGATGCGCCTCATCTTCCCGATCTCGAAGAGCGTCGAGTTCTACGTGTACGGGCGGGGCAAGACGATCGAGGTCGCGCGGGTCGCGGAGCAGCTCAGCCGCGTGCTCCAGAAACACCGGCTCAAGCACACGATCGAGTGGGACCGGCTGAGCCTGTTCGCGGAGCGGAAGTAGGGGTCAGAGGGGCACCTCCGCGACCGTCGTGTAGACGGGGCCTTGCGGGGTGAGGACGCTACTCTTCAGCCGCACGCGGTCGACGAGCGCCTCACCGAAAGAATCGCGCGCGTGGGCCTGGAGGATCTGCCGCACGCGGTCGAGGTTGCCGCCGCCCTTCACCCGCGCGAGGGTCAGGTGCGGGCTCCACGGCCGTCCCTCGGGGCGGAAGCCGAGCGGGGCGAGGGACACGTCGACGCGCGCCGCGATGTCCGCAAGGGGGCGCGCGCCCTCGATCCCCACCCAGATGACGTTCATTCGCGAGAGGCTCGGGAACGCACCGGTCCCCTGGAGCATGGCGCGGAACGGAGGGTGGCCCTCGCAGGCCTTCCGCATGATGCCGACGATCTCGTCCGCGAGACCCTCCTCCGTGTCCCCGAGGAACTTCAACGTCGAATGGAAGTGCTCTGCGGGGACAAGCTTCAGGGACGCGCCGGAGGTCTTGAGCTCCTGCATGACGTCGGAGAGGGAGCGACTCGGGGCGAAGTCCACTGCGATGAATCCCCGGAAGGCCACGGGCTCACCTCGCGACCGCGGCGCCGCACGATGGGCATTCGTCCGCCGCCAGCGGCACGGGCGTTGCACAGGTCCCGCATCGCTTCGACCCCTCGGAGACGAATCGCCCTCGGTCGTCGAATGCGCCGCTTACGCGGTCCTCGGCGACGGCCCGCCGTAGGATCTTCTCCGCGTCGCCGCGCGGGACGGACAGTTCCGCCGCGAGGGCGTCGACGTCGACGGCCCCTGGGGCCTCCACGAACTCCGCGACGTGCGTGAGCGCGACCTCCCGTAGGCGAAGGCGTCGCGCGTAGTTGAAGAACGCGAGGCCCGGGACGAAGAACGCGGCGGCGCAGACCGCAGCCGCGCCCGCGCCCTGAGGCTGCGCCAGGGCCAGCCCGACGAGCGCGAGGACCGCGGCGGCGAGGGCGAGCAGGAGCGCGAACAGCCCGATCCGTCCGTACAGGGATTGCGCGCGCACGCGGGCGACCCCGTCAGTCCGTGACCATCGTCCCGTGGAACGGACGGCCGAGGATTGCGTTGCGCAACGACCTGAGGTCCCGGCCGTGGACCACGGCGAGCGGGATGCGGTCCCGCACGAGCGCGCGCGCCGCGACGGGGTCGAAGACGACGCTCGGGCCCGCCGCGGCGTGGCCTTCCCCGGCGAGCCGCGCGAGGTCCTCGAACCGGACGCGGTCCAGGAGCCGCGCCGCCGGATCCTTCCGAGGGTCCGCCGTGTACACGCCGTCCACGGAGGTCGCGTTCACGATGCGCGCGGCCCGTACGTGTCGGGCGAGGGACGCGCTCACGCGATCCGTCGTGTGGCCGGGGCGCGTGCCCCCCATGAGGACGATCCGGTATCGGGACGCGAGCCGTGTCGCCTCCGCGTACGAGAGCGCGGGCTCGCGGTTCGCGGCACCCTTGAGCGCGGCGCCAAGGAGCCTCGCGTTGAGCCGCGTCGCGGCGATGCCCATCCCGTCGAGGACCCGCTCCGACACGCCGAGGCGGCGTCCCGTCTCGATGTAGTATCGAGCGATGCGGCCGCCGCCCGTCACCGCGAAGACGCGCACATGCGCCGCGACGTCCCGAAGGAGCGCCGCGAGATCCGAGAGGTATCGGGCGTCCTCTTCGCCGGGCACGAGGATCGAACCGCCGAGTGAGACGACGACTTTCTCCATGTGAATTTCAGGGGACACGCAAAAGATAAAGAACGATAAATACGCTGTGGTCGAGGAATGGCGGAGCGGTTGACGATTGACAAGTACAAGTTCCGTCGCGCGCTCGAGGAAATCGAGAAGGCGGCGGGCCGCGGCACGGAACTCGTCAGTGTATACGTTCCTCCGACGCGGCAGATCTCCGACGTGACGAACTACCTGAAGAGCGAGTACTCGCAATCGTCGAACATCAAGAGCGCGAGCACCCGCAAGCACGTCATGCAGGCGATTGAGTCGAGCCTCCAGAGGCTCAAGATGTACCGGCAGCCGCCGCCGACGGGCCTCGTGGTGTTCACAGGCCACAAGCAGATCGGCGCGGACCAGACGGAGATGGTCGCCCGCGTGATCGAACCGCCGGAGCCGGTGCCCTCGTTCCTGTACCGATGCGACTCGAAGTTCTACACGGAACCGCTCTGGGAGATGCTCACGGAGAAGGAGGTGTACGGCCTCCTGGTGATCGACCGGTCCGAGGCGACCCTGGGCCTCCTGCGAGGGAAACGCGTCGAGACGATCAAGAACCTGCAGAGCCTCGTGCCCTCCAAGCACCGGATGGGTGGGCAGAGTGCGCGGCGCTTCGAGCGGCTCATCGAGATCGCGGCCCACGAGTGGTACAAGAAGGTCGCGGACCTCATGACGGAGGCCTACCTCAGCCGGCCGGAGATCCAAGGCATCCTGATCGGCGGGCCCGGCTACACGAAGGAGTACTTCGCGACGCAGGACTACTTCCACCACGAGCTCAAGAAGAAGCTCATCCCGACGTTCTTCGACACGGGCTACACGGACGAGTACGGTCTGAGGGAGCTCGTCGAGAAGGCGCGCGAGGTCCTCGCGGGCATCGACCTCATGCGCGAGAAAAGTCTCCTGCAGCGGTTCATGGAGGAGGTGCGGAAAGAGACCGGCGGGCTGTCCGCGTACGGCGAGGTGGAGGTGCGAAACGCGCTCGAGCACGCGGCCGTCGACACGCTCCTCCTCTCGGAGGGCCTGCGAAAGACCCGCGCGAAGGTCCGTTGCGCGAACGGCGACTGGGAGGGCGAGCGCACCGTGGCGGACGAGGCCGATGCCGGCGCGTGCCCCGTGGACGGCGGCGTCCTGACCGTCGTCGAGAACCGCGACCTCGTCGAGGAGCTGAGCGAGGCCACGGAGCGGACGGGTGGGATCGTCGAGCTCATCTCCCGTGACTCGGAGGAGGGCGCGCTCCTCCTCAAGGCGTTCGGCGGGCTCGCGGCGATCCTCCGCTACCGGGTGACGTGATGGGCCACGACCCCTGGGCGGACCTGCGCGCCCAAGCGGACGACGTGCGGCGCGCGATCGAGGCGGACCTTGGCGTGGGGGACGTCGGTGGGATCGACGAGGCGCCCGAGGACAGAGGGGTCTTCGCCCTCGCGACGTTCTCCTACGCGAAGGCCCTCCGCAAGTCACCGGCGGACATCGCCGTGCGGGCGGCGAAAGCCCGCGCGCCAGCGCCCTTCCGGGCGCTCGAGGCCGCCGGGGGCTACGTGAACTTCCTCGTGGACCCCGGCGCGTTCGCACACGCCGTCCTGGCTGCCGTGACGTCGATGGGCGACGGTTACGGGCGGTCGCCGCCGAAGCCGACGCGCATCCTCCTCGAGCACACGAGCGTGAACCCCACGGGGCCGATCCACGTCGGCCGGGGTCGGAACCCGATCTACGGGGACTCCCTCGGCCGCGTCCTCTCGATGGCCGGCTACCCCGTCACTCGGGAGTACCTCGTGAACGACGTCGGGAAGCAGATGGTGGTCCAGTACTGGGCGACGAAGAAGCTGTCCCCCGCCGACGTCGGCGCGGCGGACCGGGAGAAGGAGGACTACCGCCATGTGAAGTTTTACCAGAAGGCCGCCGCACTCCTCGAGGCCCAGCCGGGGCTGAACGACGAGATCATGGGGCTGATCCAGCGGTTCGAGACGGGCGACACCCAGCTCACGCGGGAGGTCCGCGCGGTCGGCGAGAACGTACTGAAGGGGATCCTCGAGACGCTCGCGCGGATCGACGTGTCGTACGACTCGTTCTTCTGGGAGAGCGACCTCATCCTGGACGGGAGCGTCCAGAGGGTCATCGAGAGGCTCAAGCCGCTCGCGCGGGAGGAGGACGGCGCGTACTTCCTCGACCTGTCCGCGTTCGGGCTCGAGGGCGATGTCGCGAAGTACTTCTTCGTGACGCGCCACGGCACGTCCCTGTACACGACGCGGGACATCGCATACCACCTGAAGAAGATGGAGCGGTGCGACGTCGCGATCAACGTCCTCGGCGAGGACCAGAAGCTCTCCTTCCAGCGGCTCAAGGTGGCATTCAGGCTGCTCCGCATCGCGTGGGAGCCCGAGACGATCTTCTACGCATTCGTCGGGCTGCCGGAGGGGCGCATGTCGACGCGGAAAGGCCTCGTCGTGAACCTGGACGACCTCCTCGACGAGGCCGTCGACCGAGCCTACGTCGAGGTGTCAAAGCGGCGCGAGGACCTCCCCGAGGCACGGAAACGTGAGATCGCGGAGTTCGTCGGCGTCGGGGCGATCCGGTACAACATCGTGCGTGTGCAGGCGGAGAAGCGGATCGAGTTCCGCTGGGAGGAGGCGCTGAACTTCGAGGGGAACTCGGCGCCGTTCCTGCAGTACGCCCACGCGCGGGCCTGCAGCATCCTCGACAAGGCGGGCCCGTTCGAGCCGGGCGACCCGGCGCTCCTGACGCATCCCGCGGAACAGCGACTCCTCCGGTGGATTGCAAAATTCCCCTCCGCGGTCGAGCAGGCGGCCGCGACACGTCGTGTCCACGCGATCGCGTCGTTCGCGGCGGACTTCGCGTCGCAGTTCAACGGGTTCTATCGCGACTGCCCGGTCCTCTCGTCCGGATCCGCGCTCCGCGCAGCGAGGCTCCGAGTCGTGGACGCGTCTCGGGTCGTTCTGATGAACGCGCTCGCCTGCCTCGGGCTCAAGGCTCCGAGGGAGATGTAAAAGGGAAAGAGAGAAGAGGGACGCCTACAGGCGTTTCTTCTCTTCCTTGATCTCGCGCTTCGGCCTGCCTTCGCCTTCCTCACGCGGTCCCCGGCGCAGCTTCCACGGCTGGGCCTTGCCCGTCCGGACCCGGCGGCGGTGGATCATCGCGAAGATGCCGACCCCGAAGACGCCCACGATCGCCAGCACGAACGAGAGCGTCTGGAGGGTCGACTGCCGTACCGTGACCGACTTGGAAGCGCGGTTGTCTCCGCCGATCTGCGTGAAAGGCTCCGTAGCGTCAAAGACCCGGACCTCAATCGTCTTGTTCCCCTGTCCGGATACGCGCGCGATGAACACGAGCGTGACCGTCTCACCCGGTCCAATCGTTGGGTCCGGTCGGTCGCCGCTCGCGTTCCGGAAGCTCGCAGTCGTCGTGAGCACGGTCGTCTGACCGCCGGCGATCGAGCTCAACGTCGTGGTGACCGCCGTGGCTGCCCCCCGGCCGACCCGGTTCGTCACGTTCACCTTCACGGTGATCTCCGCGCCGTCCTCGGGGTCCGTCGGGGTCACGGTGAGCGTGTTGGCCTCGATCCGCAGATCCGCTCGGTTCTCGGCACGAATCCCGACGGGAATGTTCCTCGTCAGCTCACCCGTGTTCTTCGACCCAGAGCCGAACCCTGCGTCCGTCACCTTCAGGACCACTCGGTACGAGCTGTTGAACTCCGTCCAGGTGAACGTGATGTTCATCCCGTAGAACGTGTGGTTGGTCCCCGCGAGCGGAGTGCCGCCCACGCTGACCGGTCCCGGGATCGTCCAAGTGTAGTTCAGGTCCGCCGCTTTATCGAGGTTGTCCGTCGTCTTCGACGCGTTGAAGGAGTATGTGTTGCCCTCAATCAGCCCTGTCGTGATGACGACCCATTCGTCCAAAGGGTCGAGGATGTCGAACGCCGGTTCCGGCTTCGTCGTGTCGTTCACAAGGGCCGTGATTGTCGCGTTCGTTGAGTTCCAGCCTACGCTGTCCGTCACGGTCAGGTTCACGGTGAAGTTCCCGGGGTCCTCGAACGTCCAGTTCACGATCCGCGTTGTCGCGTCCGTGATTCCGTCTTCGTCGAAGTCCCACGCGAATCCCGCATTCGTGATCACGCCGGTCTTGTTCCCGCCCTGCGTTGCGTTCACGAAGGCGAGGTCCGTGGAGTGAGGCGCTCCGTCGAACCGAACGCGCGTGTCCTCGTTGACCTTCAGGACGAACCTGTTCGGGAGCGCGCCGGCTCCCGTGCGGTTCGTGCGCATCCGGGCGACGGGCAGCTGGTCGTCGACCCACAGCGTGATGTTCCGGACCGTGACGTTCCCGCCCGCCTCGACGACGGTCAGGTTCACGACGAATTCGCCGCTCCGTGTGTATTTGAACGTCGGACGAATGCCGTGAATCGTCGTCAGGTTGAGGGAGCCCGTGACGTTGTCAAAGGGCCGCCACGTGAAGTTCGCGTCCGTGATGTCGCCGATCGGGTCCGTGCTGTCCTCCGCGCTGAGCGTGAGGTCCGTGTCGTTCGCGACGTACGCCTGGTAGTTCTCGAACGACGCGTTCACGACATGGAACTTGCCCGCGGGGCCTGCGACCTTCGCGCGCGCCGTGCCGTGTCCGGACTCCTCGATTGTCATGCGCGCCTGGGGCGTCGACGCCGTGACCCCGGGGTCGACCGTCACGTTCGTGAAGCCGCTCGTCGTGACCGTGCCGAACGTCGTGACGACCGTCATCTCGTACATCCGCGGCAGGACAATCTCGTAGACCTGGTCCTGGTAGACGGAAACGTTCGCGTCGCCGATCGCCGTGACGTTCACGAAGTATCGCGAGGCGCCGTACGCGATGTACGGCGGCGCGACCTTGAGCGCGTACGTCGCGGTCGTGTTGATCCACACCTGGCTGCCCGCCGTCGTCAGGCCCGCGACCGTGACCGTGTAGTCCGTCGGGCTCGCGTTCGAGAGGTACGACTTGCCGTTCGTCGTGAGGAAGCTGTCCGTCGTCGCGTAGAAGGGTCCGTTGCGCTCAAACCAGTCTCCGAAGCTTGTGTTCTCCGCGGCGCTCACCACGCCGTCCCGGGTGCCAGAGGCCTCGCCGAACGTGAAGTCCACCTGGAGCCTCAGGTCCCGCAACCCGGGCGGGTTGAGTCCCGCCAGCGTCGTGTCGGGGTTCAGGGTCAGGTTCCGGTGGATCGTAAGATTGTTCCAGTCCGACGCGCCATACACGACCGTCGTCCGGTACTCCTCCTCCGCCGAGCGTTCCAGGACCGTGTCGATTCTCCGCGCGGGTCCCGCCGACAGGAGCACACTCGTGACATTCGCTCGGAGTCCGTTCGCGTCGATCACCATGAAGTACGATCCGGCGACGGGCACGTTGAACGTGTACGAGCTGCCGACGACCTTCGCCCGGACGATTTTCGACGCGGGGTTTGCGGCCGCACTTGTGTCGTAGAGGTACCCCTCGAGGCCCGCGGAGATGAAGTTGTCCTCCTCGTCCGTGGCTTGCCCGACGACGACGATCCCCGCGCCAAGCGAGATCGTGACCTTCGACGTCGTCGCCGTGTTGACGGTCCGCCGGTCGAGCGCGAAGCCGGTCTTGTTCGTCCGGAGTTCGAACGAGGCGCTCCAGAGCGTGAACGTCGCGTTGCCCGATACGTTCGTCAGCGAACGCGCGACGACCTCGTTCAGCGTGGCGTTGATGAAGGCGACTTCGACGGTCGCGTTGAGAATCGGCGCGTTGTTGCTCGCGTCCACGACGCCCACCGTGAGGGAGCGGTCCGCCGTCGGCGTGGGGGTGAGGCAGACGTCCTCCCTCACGGTCTTCGTGCCGTCAAACCTTACGATTCCGGAGCTGCCGTCGAAGTATCCGGATCGGTCCACGAAGAGGCGGTAGTAGCCCGGAGTCGGGGTGAATGCGAACGTGCCTGCGGCGCCCGTCGTCGCGGTCACCGTGGCCGCGCTTCCGTCCGCATCGATTACGCTCACCGTGGCGCCCGCGATGAAGACGGTGCCGTTGCCGCATTCGTACACCAGCCCTGTGAGCTGGCGTGTCTGTGCCTGGGCGATCAAGGGGAGCACGCCTGCGAGCCCGCTCAGGACGAGCAGCGCGAGCAAGACGAGCGCCCCCAATTCACGGTGAAAACGCGGGTACATCCCGGAGACTCTCCTTCGTGGGCTAGGCCCTATGTCCTCTCACAGCCACGGCACTGGCCGGGCGTAAGGCCGCCGAATCGAGTGACGGTATATAAGCGTAGTGGGCTGTCGCTCGAACCTCCGATCCCGAGAAGAGTTCCATCGAGATTTGTCCATCGAATGTCGTTGGCGTCCGCGCACGTCCTCGTCGCCGCGACCGCTGGATTCCTCCCGACGCACGCCTTGATCGCCCTCCGTAAGGTCGTCCGGTTCTCGCCCGAGCGGGGCTTGGTCCGCCCTGCCCAGGCCGTCGTGAGGCCGAACGTTTATTCCGGCTCTTGCGGCTGCCCCGGCCCATGTCCCGGCGGCGGGACCCGGCGGAAGATCGCGAGCGCCTCGTCGAGGACCTCGTCCGCTCGGGCTACATCCGCTCAGAACCGGTGCGCGCCGCGTTCCGCCGCGTGCCTCGGGAGGCGTTCGTGTCGCCCCGCGACCGGAACCGCGCATACGTGGACACGCCCCTGCCGATCCCCTACGGGCAGACAATCTCCGCGCCG
>Ga0184633_10001026_pt1 | contig 11254 bp, 12 predicted proteins | sample PLM31_170_b1_FD_133156 | JGI IMG/M metagenome (GOLD analysis project Ga0184633, IMG submission 133156) | Groundwater sediment microbial communities from an aquifer in East River, Colorado, USA - PLM3-1_170_b1 | ecosystem: Environmental > Terrestrial > Soil > Riparian zone | place: USA: East...
ACCATCGGGCGGCTCGAGACGCCCATGCTGTACGAGAACGGCGCGCAGTTGTCGACGCCCGCCCGGCTCCGGGTCGAGACGAACGCGATCGGGCGTGGGATGAACGCGGAAATCATGAGGCGGTACGCGTCGTCTCTCGTCATCTTCGAGGGGTCGACGATCATCGGTTTCCCGATGCGCGCATCGACGAAGCCCGAATAACCCTTCGCCTGGCCATAGAGCTATTAGGACGACCCGGGCCTACGTCTCAACGAGGACGGCGAGATGGCGCGAGCGGCGTACCGGCTCCTGTACGACGGGACCTGCCGCATCTGCACGCACGTCGCCCGCTGGGTCGGACGAATCGACGTCCGAGCTCGGATCCTCGTGCAGCCGATCCAGGAATCGCGCGACGTCGTCCGCGGGATTCCTGACGAGGTCCTCGTCTCGGCGTACCACATGGTTTCGCCGGACGGCCGTGTGACGTCCGGCGGCGACGCGGTGCCCGTTCTGCTCCAAGCCCTCCCGCTCGGCGGGGGACTCGGCCGTCTCGTCGCGGACTCGGGGTCCCTGATGCGAGTCGCCCACCGCGGCTACGACCTCGCTGCGCGGTTCCGGGGCGCCCTCATGTGCGTCGCGCCCGCTTCGACGCCTTCTCCGGCGCCGTCGTGCCCGTGACGAGGGACCTCAGGACCTTCAGGTTCTTCCGGTAGCCGCCGTCGTCCCCGGGGTATTCGAGGCAGCCGGGGAGTTCCCTGAACCGCCCGTCGTTCACGAGGAAGCGGAACGGCTCCTTCCCGAGCTTCCCCTTCCCGATGTCCTCGTGGCGGTCGACTCGGGAGCCGAGGGGCCCCTTCGAGTCGTTCAGGTGGAACGCGTGGACCCTCGCCAGGCCGACCGTCTCATCGACCTTGCGCATCAGGCCGTCGTACGCCTCGCGCGTCCGGAAGTCGTAGCCCGCGGCGAACGTGTGGCACGTGTCGATGCACACGGCGAGCCGGTCCGGGTGAGAGGAGCCCTTGACCATCTCCGCGAGCTGCTCGAACGCGTAGCCCACGACGGTCCCCTGGCCCGCCGTGTTCTCGAGGGTCAGGAAGACGTCCGGGGCGTCCGCCTTCGCGAGGCACGCGTCGAGGCCTTCCGCGATCGTCCGGATTGCATGGGCCTCGCCCTTCCCCATGTGGGCGCCCGGGTGGAAGATTACGTCGCGGATGCCGAGGACCTGCGCCCGCTCGAGCTCCTCGACCAGGGCGTGTCGGCTCACCTTGAGGGCCGCTTTCTTCGGCGATCCGAGGTTGATCAGGTAGTTCGCATGGACCACGACGCGCCGGATCCCGTTCGCCGCGAGGTTGTCCCGGAACGCCTGCGCCTCCTCGGGCAGGATCGGCTTCGTGTTCCGGAGCATCCGCGGGCTCCGCGAGAAGATCTGGATCGCCTCCGCGCCGACGGCCTTGCCGCGCTCCGGAGCGAGGGCGATGCTCTCCGCGATGGACACGTGGGCTCCGAGGTACGTCCGAATCCCCGGACCGTGGTAGCGCCTCGCGGGACATGAGCTTTGCCGATTGAGGCGAGACTCGGGCAAACCCCTTTATTCGGCGGGCGTCTCGATAGAATCGGGTGACGAGGAGATGGCGATCGTCAAGGAGGTCGAATCCCGTTTCGTCGGGATGTTCTTCCTCCTCGGCCGAGTCCTGTCCCAGGCGGCGGACGGCCGCCTTCGCCTCCGCGTCGCCTCCGACATGGGCTACGCCCCTCGCCGTCCGCGTCGGTCGTCTTCGTCCTAACGGACCCGATTGGGCCATATCCCCGCGCGCCGTTGACGGGCGAGGCCATGCCGCCCATGAAGACGACGACCCTCTTCGTCCTGTCTGCGGTCGTCACCGCCACGATCGCCCTCGGCGCCGGAATCGCCTTCTCCGGCGTCGTCGTGCCGGACCGCCTCCGCCACGACACGGACCGCTGGGCCGTCATCGAGGACATCCGCGGGGACCGGATCGCCGTCGAGACGACGGACGACGCGGTGTGGGCGCAGCTCACTGCGATGCACGCCGGCGTCACGGAGATGTGGGTCGGCGGGCCCGTCGAGCGGTACGCGAACGGCTGGGGCTTCCGCTTCCGGCCGTCCGGGCTGACCGTCGCGGAGGTGACCGCGGAGGGACTCCAAGCGACGATCCGTGACATCGGCGCGGACCTCGATTACTGGCTCGGGGTCGGCATCGCGTACGTCGGCGCGGAGGTCGTCGAGACTCACGAGGACGGGCTACTCCTCGGCTGAGCCGGCCTCGGTCAGCCGCCTCGCCTTCACGACGAGGTACGCGGACGTCAACGTCTTGTGGCCGCTCGCGAAGCTGTCGGAGAGCTCCCCCCACCGTCCGTCCTCGGCCCACTTCCGCACGGTGGCCTCGCGCAGGTAGTTCTCGACCTCGTGGATCGCATCGAACTGCGCGGTGATCGTGTCGACGCCGATGAATTCGATTGCGAAGCGGTTCTCTTTGAGGAGGTCCGTCATCGCGTCCTCGGAGAAGGACCAGCGCGACCCGCGCTTCGTCTCCTTCCAGTGGTCCGCGTGGTGGCAGCAGAAGATGAGCTTCCCGCCGACCCGTAGGGCCCGCGCGGACCGGAACACGATCTCCGGCGACATGCACAGGTTGCTCAGGATGAAGTCGAACGGGTCCGGGGAGAACTCGTGGTACGACGATTTCTCGACGTCGCCCCACACGAACTCGGCCCGGGGGAGGTTCCTTACGCCGGCGTAGGACCGCGCCTGCATGAGCTTCGAGCGGTCCGTGTCGACGCCGATGACCCGCGCCCCGAGGTGCGCCGCGACGAACGCGAGACGGCCTTCCCCCGTGCCGACGTCGAGGACGCGCGCGCGGCGGAAGTCTTCGTGGCGGAACTGCGCGAGGAGCATGGGCCGGAGGCCGAACGACTCCTTCGCGGCCTCTCGCCAGGGGAGGGGTCGCGTCAGCCGCACGACGTCGGGCATGCCTCTCCGCGGAAGCGGCGGGACGGATAAGAGGCCATCGATGCGACCGCGGGGACGCACACGCTTATTATCGGCGCGCCGTATGGGCCGCCCGAGCCCGCGGATGGTCGAGCAGGAGCAAGGTCTCTTCATCGGCGGCGCGTCCGTGCGCTCGTCGTCCGAGGCGACGACGGACGTCCTCGACCCCGCGACGAACCGCCCGATCGCCCGCGTTGCATCCGGGACGCGGGACGACGTTGGCGCAGCGGTCGACGCCGCGAGGGCCGCGTTCGAGCGTCCGGAGTGGCACGACATGGATCCGAGCAAGCGGGGCCGACTCCTGTGGCTCCTCGGCCAGCAGATCCGGGACCACTTCGACGAGCTCGCGCGGCTCGAATCGACGAACGTCGGCAAGCCGCTTCGCGAGGCGAAGGGCGACGTCGCGTACGTGTACAGGTTGTTCGAATACTACGCTGGCATGGCAGACAAAATTCAGGGCGAGACGATCCCCGTGCCCGGGGCGCGCCTGGACTACACCCTCCGGGAGCCGCTCGGGGTCACGGCCCACATCGCCCCCTGGAACTACCCGCTCCTCCTCGCCTCGCGGGGAATCGCGCCCGCCCTCGCGGCGGGCAACACGGTCGTCCTGAAGCCCGCGACCCTCACGCCCCTCACCGCGTTGAAGCTCGCGGAGATCGCAAAGGCCGCCGGGGTCCCGGACGGCGTCGTGAACGTCGTGACGGGCCCCGGCCGCGAGGTCGGCGAGGCCCTCGTCGCCCACCCCGACGTGGACTCCGTGACGTTCACCGGCTCGACGGAGACGGGGAAGCAGCTCCTCCGGATCGTCGCGGACCGCGTCGTGCCGACGACCCTCGAGCTCGGAGGGAAGAACCCGCAGATCGTCCTGAGGGACGCGAAGTTGGACCGGGCCGTGAGGGGCGCCCTGTGGGGCGCGTTCCAGAACGCGGGGCAGATGTGCTGGGCGGGCTCGAAGCTCCTCGTCCACGAGGAGATCGCGGAAACGTTCTTCGCGAAGCTGAAGGAGCAGACGGAGAAAATTCGCGTGGGGCCGCCGCTCAACGAGGACGTCCAGATGGGCCCCCTCGTATCGAGGGACCATGCGGCGAACGTCACGCGGGCGATCGAGGAAGGGATTGCGAAGGGCTCAAGGGTCCTCGCGGTCGGCGGGACCTCTCACGCGCCCGAGCTGAAGGAAGGCAATTTCGTGTCCCCGACGGTCCTGCAGGATCCGCCGGACGGATCGCGCGTCGCGCGGGACGAGGTCTTCGGACCCGTCCTGTGCGCCTGGGAGTTCCGGGACCTCGACGAAGCCATCGCGCGGGCGAACGACACGCCCTACGGCCTGAGCGCGGGTGTGTGGACCCAGGACGTCGGGATGGCCCACACGATCGCGCGCCACCTGAAGGCAGGGATGGTCTCCATCAACGAGTATCCCGTGACGTTCCCGCAGACGCCGTTCCTCGGCTGGAAGGAATCCGGCCTGGGCCAGGAGCAGGGGATCGACGCTGTCTTCTTCTACACGCACGTCAAGAACGTCCTCGTGAACCTGGAGTAGATCGATGTCTCGTAGGTCGCCCCAAGGGGCAGGCCACCGGGCGGAAGCGGCGGACGACGCGTTCGTCGTCCCGTTCGTCGACGAGGGCCTCGGGAACTCCGCGTACCTCGTCGGCTCCCGCGAGGCGGGGACCGCCGCCCTGATCGATCCGCTGCGGGACGTCGACCCGTACCTGGTCGCGGCGAAGCGTCGAGGCGTCGACATCACGTTCGCCCTCGACACGCATCTCCACAACGATTTCCTCTCCGGCGTTCGCGAGGTCGCGGCGCGCACGGGCGCGGCCGTCGGCGCGAGCGCGGAGGCCGAGCTCGAGTTCGACCATCGGCCGCTCCGGGAGGGGGACCGCCTCGACCTCGGGGGCCACGGCCTCGAGGTCCTCGCGACCCCGGGCCACACTCCGGAGCACATCGCGTTCCTTCTCCGGGGCCCACGGTCCGACGCGCCGATCGCCCTGTACAGCGGCGGCGCCCTGATCGTCGGTGGCGCGGCCCGGACGGACCTCCTCGGCGACGCCGCGACGGAACCTCTCGCCCGGAAGCTCTACCGGACGATTCACGAGAAGCTCCTCGCCCTCCCCGACGACGTCGTCGTGTATCCGACACACGGGGCCGGCTCCTTCTGTGCCGCGCCCACGGGCGAGGACCGCACGACGACGATCGGGATCGAACGGCGGCGGAATCGGCTCGCGACGGCGCGGTCGGAGGACGAGTTCGTCAGGCTTGCCCTGGAGGGCCTCCCGTCGTACCCAGCGTACTTCCGCGCGCTCCGTCCGATCAACCGGCGCGGACCGTCGATCCTCGGCGGCGTCCCGACCCTCGTCGCGCTCCCACCCCGTGACGTCCGGGCGTGGCTCGACGGCGGGGGTACCGTCCTGGATGTCCGGCCCGCGCAGGACTTCCTCCAAGGACACATCGAGCGTGCCTACGGCGTCCCGCTCGAGGCGCCCCTCGTCACATGGGCGGGCTGGCTCATCCCGCACGGCGAGCCGCTCGTCCTCGTGACCGAGGAGGCCGCGCGCCGCGAGGAGGCAACGCGCCAGCTCGTGCGCATCGGCTTCGACGACCTCCGCGGGTATCTCGAGGGCGGCATGGCCGCCTGGGTTGCCGCACGATTCCCCGTCGAGCGGACGCCGACGGTCGCACCGGCAGACCTCCGCGCTCGCTTGGCGTCTGCGGACGCGCCGGTCGTCATCGACGTGCGCCGGGACGACGAATGGGATCAGGGCCACATCCCCGGGGCGATCCACATCCAGAACGGAGACCTGCCGGCCGCGAGCCTGGACCTCCCGAAGGACCGGCCGATCGTCGTCCACTGCCGCGCCTGGAACCGCTCGACGGCGGGCCTGTCCGTCCTCGCCCGGCGCGGCTTCCGGAACCTCGCGCTCCTGCGCGGAGGCCTCGACGCGTGGGAGGCTGCGGGGCTCGACCTCGAGCGCGACGCAAGGACGTGACCGCGTGGCGGGGCGGCTCGTCCTCGGCCTCCGCGCGAACTGGAGGCAGTTCGCCCTCCTCGCCGTCGTGAACGCGTTCGTGGGCGCGATGGTAGGCATGGAGCGGACCGTCCTTCCGCTCCTCGGCCGCGACGTCTTCGGCCTTGCGTCCCAGGCGGCCATCCTCTCGTTCCTCGTGTCTTTCGGCGTCGTCAAGGCGCTCTCGAACGCGGCGGCGGGGCGCCTCGCGGACCTCCACGGTCGGAAGCGCGTCCTCGTCGCCGGCTGGGTCGCCGGGATTCCCGTGCCGTTCCTCCTGATGTTCGCTCCTCCGCCGCACTGGTGGCTGATCGTCCTCGCGAACGTCTTCCTCGGCGTGAACCAGGGCCTCTGCTGGTCCATGACCGTCGTGAGCAAGATCGACCTCGTCGGGCCGAGGCAGCGGGGCCTCGCGACGGGCCTCAACGAGTTCGCCGGATACGTGGCCGTCGGTGGCGCGGCCCTCCTGACGGGCTTCCTCGCCGCCGCATACGGCCTACGGCCCGTCCCCTTCCTCGTCGGCGTCGTCGCCGTCACGGCAGGCCTCGCCCTGTCCGTCGTGGCGGTCCGGGAGACGCGGCCCTACGCGGAGCTCGAGGGAGGGTCCGCGTCGAAGGGACCGTCGTTCCGCGAGACGTTCGCCGCGGCGACGTGGCGGGACCGGAGCTTGTTCGCCTGCTCCCAAGGCGGCCTCGTGAACAACCTGAACGACGGGGTCGTGTGGGGTCTCCTGCCCGTCTTCCTCGTCGCCCAAATCGGGGGCCTCGCGCAGGATTCCATCGGCCTCGTCGCGGGCCTCTACCCGCTGAGCTGGGGCGTCCTCCAGATCGTGACGGGTCCTGCCAGCGACGTCCTGGGAAGGAAACCACTCCTCGTCGCGGGGATGTGGGTCCAGGCCGCGGCCTTCCCACTCTTCGTCCTCGGCGGCGGGCTCCCAACGTGGATCGTCGCGTCCCTCCTTCTCGGCGCCGGGACTGCGATGGTCTACCCGACGTTCCTGTCGGCGGTGAGCGATCTCGCGCCGCCGGGAGCGCGAGCGGCGTACGTCGGCGTCTATCGATTTTGGCGGGACCTCGGCTTCGCGGTCGGCGCGATTCTCGTCGGCCTCGTTGCGGACCTCTTCAGCTTGGACGCCGCGTTCCTCCTCACGGGCGCACTGACCTTTGCCTCCGGCGCAATCATCGCGATCTGGATGGCGGGACGCCGCACCCCGAAAGCTATGAGTGCCCCGCGCGACATCCCGATCTAATGATCTACGTCGCGCCCACCGCGGTCCTGGCCGGCGACGTTTCGATCGGCGATTTCGCGAGTGTTTGGCACGGCGCGGTGCTCCGCGGGGACTTCGACGCCGTCGAGGTCGGCGAAGACTCGAACGTCCAAGACAACGTCGTCGTCCATGTGGACCGCGGGCTGCCCGCACGGATTGGGAGACGGGTCACCGTGGGCCACGCGGCCGTCATCCACGGCTGCGTCGTCGGGGACGACTGTCTGATCGGGATGAACGCGACGATCAACAGCGGCGCGATCATCGGCCGCGGGTCCGTCGTCGCGAGCGGCGCCGTCGTGCCGGAGCGGGCGGAGTTCCCGGAGGAGAGCGTGATCATGGGCGTTCCCGCAAAGATCATTCGGCCGGTCGACGAGGTCCTGCGAACCCGCATCGAGCTCTCGTGGAAGATCTATCGGGACCTCGCGCCTACAAGCCTGCCCTCGCGTCCCTCGATTCCGGGCGATCCGTCGAAGCACGTCCTGCTCGACATGTCCTCGGAGTTCACTCGGCTCCTCCGGGGCCGCTGATCCGACCCAAATCCTTTTCGCCGGATGCCGTCATCCGTCCGCGATGACGCGCTTCACGCTCGACGTGCAGATGCGCTTCCGAGACATCGACGGGATGGGCCACGTGAACAACGCCGTCTTCCTGTCGTACATGGAGCTCGCCCGCACGCACTTCTACCTGAAGTACGCGAACAAACGCTCCCTCGAGGAGATTGACTTCATCCTCGCGCACGTGGACATCGACTACGACTCGCCCGCGGAATGGGGCGACGAGATCCAGGTGTCCGTGTGGCCCTCGCGGATCGGGAACACATCCTTCTCCCTCAGCTACGAGGTCAAGGACAAGAAGACGGGGCGACGGATCGCGAAGGCGAACAGCGTCCTCGTGTCGTACGACTACAAAGAAGGGAGGTCGAAGCCGATCCCGCCCGAGTTCCGCAAGGTCCTTGAGGAGTGTCTCGAGACAGCGACATAATCCGGACTACAGCCAGCGGTCGCGGTCCGGATAGTACCTCGGTCGGCGGTCCGGGAACCGCGCCTTGTAGCGGAGGTATTTCGCATGCCAACGACGGTAGCGTTCATCCGACGTGCGGAGCCTCACGTGGGGCATGTCGATGAGGGCGCGCTCGATGGCCCACACGTCTCCGTCCGCGAACCGCCAATCGACTCGGAGCGTCCGCAGCTCGAGCACGCCGAAGCCGTCGATGCGGCCCGTGAGGTCCACGAACGGGTCCACGTAGGAGTCCACGAGGTCCCGGACGTTGCGGAACACGGGCTTGCGACCGTGAAGTCCCGGGTCCCGTGAGCGCGCGACGGTGCCATAGCCGCTGGCTGCCCGGAACAGGAAGAGGACGTGGTCGAGGTCGTCGACGGACTCGAGGTCGAGAAGAAGCGCGGGATATTCGTGCTGCTCGAGGATCGTCGCCGCGCTGAGGGCCGCCTCCAGGCAGTGCGCCCTGCCCTCTCGAATGACACCGCGGAACGTCTGCAAGGTCTCGCCCCGTTCCTCGTGGTTGTACAGAAGGGAATCGAGCCACCGCTGGACCATCCGGGGTGTTTCCAGGGCATCGATGAGCCGTCGCTCTTTCGGCGTGAAGGCGGAGCGTGGAGGAGGGCCTGGCAACGGGCACGGAAGGCAACGCGCGACTAATCAGGCTTCGGCCGCACCGAGCGAGATGGCACACCGACGGCCAGCCTCTTTTTATCCGAGCTCGTCCATCGTGGGACCGAATCCCGGGCGGGTTGAGGGGGAAGGAGGGTGCGGTCTTACTTGGCCATGGGGCTGGCGTTGGCGTTCGTGTTCCTCGCGATGTCTCCGCTTGGAGCCGCGAATCGCACGATGATCGTCCGCGGCGGCGGGGCAGGGACGTTCGGCGCGGACCTCGATGGGGACGGTGATGTCGACGGTTCGCGCTTCGGCGTCGGCGCCGTCTTGCTCGCGGACGGGACGGCCCGCGGGCACTTCGAGTGTCTGATGGCGGGTGCCTCCGATTTCCTCGGCCTGCGCCTCATGGCCGTGGAGGGGACCGTCCACGAGGGATCCAGGAACGCGGACGGGTCCGTGACCCTGCGAGGGGTCGCCTCCGTGAACCTGGCGGGCGGGGTACTCTTCCGGGGGGTGCCCTTCGAGGTCACGCTGTGGGCCGGCGGGCCCGGCTCGGGAAGGCTGGCCCTGACGGTCCTCGGCGCCTTCGACGGCGTCCCGGGGGACACGGTCGCGGACAACGGCAACTACGACCTCCCGAGCGAGACCGTGACGAGCGGCCAGATCGTGATCGGCGCTTGACCTTGACGCGGCAGGCATCCTCACGGAAAGCGTAATTGCGGGCTTCGCCATCCCTCCGCGAGGAGGACCGTGGCGAAGCGGAAGGCGGCCGGCGTGGACTCGAAGGGAGCGTCCGCGCGATACTGGAAGCGCTACCGCGAGCTCATGCCGAAGCATTTCTGGTCCGACGAGACGCGCCTCGCGAGCGTCGTCCTCGCGGGGGCGAAGGGCTCGACCCTCGTCGACGTGGACGGCAAGGAGTACGTCGACCTGACGAGTCAGTGGTCCACGAACAACCTCGGAAACGTACACCCGGAGGTCTTCAAGGCGACCGTCGAGGCGCTCGAGCAGTACGGCTTCCTCATCTACTTCATGAACCCGCACCTCCCGATGATCGAGCTCGCGGAAAAGCTCCTCGAGGTCCGGCCTTCGGACAATCTCACGCGGGTCTTCCTCGAGGCCACGGGGACGGGCGCGGTCGAGGGAGCCGTGCGCCACGCCGTCGAGGTGAAGGAGCGTCCCCTCGTCCTGGGGTTCATGGGCCAGTACCACGGGCTGAGCATCGGGACGCTCAACCTCGGAGCCCTGGACGCCGGCTCGCGCCGCCACTGGGAGGCGTTCCAAGGCGGGGTGCTCCACGCGCCCTACCCGGATCCGTACCGTCGGCCCCGCAGCATGTCCCCGGAGGACTACGGGGAATGGGTCCTCGACTTCATCGAGGGGCAGATCCTCGAGCGTCTCGCCGCACCGGATCGCATCGCCGGGGTCCTCTTCGAACCGGTCGCGTGCGAAGCGGGCATTTGGATCCCGCCCGCGAACTTCGTGCGTGGCCTCGCGAAGCTGTGTCGGGACCACGGCTGGTTCTTCATCGACGACGAAGTCGAGGCGGGCCTGGGCCGCACCGGAAAGATGTGGGCGATCGAGCACTTCGGCGTCGCGCCGGACCTCATGGCCATCGGCAAGGGGATCAGCGGGGGCCTCATGCCCATCGCGGCGGTCCTGGGCTCCGAGGAGGCGATGGGTACGAAAGAGGTCACCGCGGGCACGACGTTCGGCGGCCATCCGGCCGCCTGCGTCGCCGCGTCGAGGACCCTCGACGTGATGCGGCGCGATCGGATTCCCGAGCGGTCCGCGAAGCTCGGCGCGAAGGCCCTCAAGCGCGTGAAGGAGTGGGAGGACTTCGATTTCGTCGGCGACGTACGAGGGCTCGGCCTCTGCATCGGCGTCGAATTCGTGGAGGAGAAGGGGACCAAGGCGCCGAACGCCGAGGCGGCCCGTGCGGTCTTCTACGATTGTGTCGAAGGAGGCACCATTCCCCTCTGGGGCGGCCACGGAGATCACGTCCTCCGGATCCAGCCACCGCTCACGATTCCGGAAGCGCTGCTTGAAAAGGCCCTCGACACAATGGAGGCCGCCCTGCGGACGTGGGCGAAGGAGCGCGGCTAGGTCAGCGGAGCCGGTACACGTCGTAGGGCTTCCCGGCGATGCGCTCGATGACCTTGCGCGCCTCGAGGTCGAGCTTTACGGACTCCATGTACCAGGGGATCGAGCCCGAGAACTTGCCCTTCAGCGCCTTCTCGACCGCGCCCGTGAGCTCGTCGTGCGAGAGCGACTTGGGCCGCAGGACGCTCGTAATCGTCTTGCGCATCACATCGTACTTGTCCTTCGCGATGTTGATGCCCTTCTTGCCCTGCGGGTGGAGCGTGAGGATCTTTTCCTCCATGGGAT
>Ga0184633_10001027_pt1 | contig 11253 bp, 11 predicted proteins | sample PLM31_170_b1_FD_133156 | JGI IMG/M metagenome (GOLD analysis project Ga0184633, IMG submission 133156) | Groundwater sediment microbial communities from an aquifer in East River, Colorado, USA - PLM3-1_170_b1 | ecosystem: Environmental > Terrestrial > Soil > Riparian zone | place: USA: East...
GCCGTGGCCGCGCGGGGCAGAGTGCGCTGATTCGGGTACTCAGGCGGCGCCAGCGACCCGCCTCTTGAGAGCGAGGGCTCGGTCCAGCGCCCAGTAGGCCCCGATCGCCGTCGCGAGGGACGGCAGGGTTCCCCCGACCGGGGCGGCCAGGGAGTAGACCACCCCCCCGAGCGCCCAGGCCGCCAGGCCGGCCGGCGAGAAACCGCCGAAGCCCCCCTTCTTCTCGTACAGCGCCACCACGTCGACCTTTCGCCGCACCAAGAAAAAGCGCGCGATGAGGACCCCGCCCACTGGCACGAGGATTCCCCCTAGGAGCAGCATGAAGCTGGCGAAGCGCTCCAGCCAGATTCGAGAGAGAAGCGACAGCACCGCGCCGACGATCCCGACGGACCAGACGGTCCCGCCCTCGCTGGCTCCAGGGAAGAGGCTCTTCCACGCGAGCGCAGAGAGATTGATGTTGACGAAATTCGTGGTCAAGGTCGCCAGGATCAGGAGCGCCGCCCCCGCCCCTTCCAGACCAACCGCCGCGAGCATCGCGCCAGGATCGCTCGAACCCGCCGCGCGCGCCGCGGCAAGCCCCAGCGGCATGAGCCAGAGGCTCGTTAAGGCGAGGCCCAGAAACGCCGCCACGGCGCCCTTGGCCGCGGAGCGCGTGTAACGGGAGTAGTCGGCGAACATCAGGATCCAGGAGACCTGGTAGCCAATCACGATGTCGAGGCCCCGGACCCACGAGACCTCTCCCGTGCCCGGACGCGCGAGGGTCTCGGCCGGCAACCGGAGGCAGGCGACCGTCAGGAGCGCCCCTAAGAAGAGGAGGAGCGGAACCGCAAATTTGTCGGCGAGCCCGACCGCTCGCGGGCCCTTCGCAACGACTACCGTCGCGAGGATCCCCAGAACGAACGCCCAAACGGGTTCCGAGGATCTCCCGCCCAGGAGGCGCGCGCCCGCCGAGCCGGCGATGACGTTGTTGATCGCGATCCAGGCAAAGTTCGTCACGAAGAGGAACAGCGCGACGAGACCCGCCCCGCGGCGGCCCAGCGCCGCGCGAGCCAGGACGACTGAAGGAGCGCCGTAGCGCGGGCCCAGAGGGACGAGCGCCGCCACGAGGCCGGATCCCAAAACGCTCCCGGCGGCGATGAGCCAAAGCGCGGAGGTCAAGCCAAAGGCCGGTGCCAGGCTCGCGCCGACCTGCAGCGTCGTCGCCACGATGTTCGCGCCGGCGAAGATCAGGAAGAGCGTGAATGGAGGCTGGGTCCGGGAGTCCTCCGGGACGATGCCGATGTCGGCAGCCTTCACCGGAAGAGCTTATGCCGGAGGCGCACGGGGTAAGATCCGCGTTAACGTCTGATCGCTCTTTTTTTCAGGGAGGGGGAAAATGAAGATCCGTCCTGCCGTCCTCGTTCTCGCCGCCGTCCTCGTCTCGCTCTGCGCTTCCGATCTCCGCGCGCAGGAACCGACCGCCATCCGTGGCCAGGTCACCTCGCGCGAGAGCGGCGCCCCGATCGCGGGCGCAACCGTCGCTATCCCGTCCCTGAACCTCTCCACCGTCACGGACCAGGATGGGCGTTACGTTCTGCCGGTCCCCGAGGACACTCCGCGCGGCCAGACTGTCGAGATCACGGTCACGGCCCCGGGCTCCCCGCCGCAAACGGTCTCGATCGGCCTGACCGGGGGCGCGATCACGCGGGACTTCGCCCTGGGCTTCAGGGTCTTCGAGACGGTCACGGTCGGTTCGCGCGTCGCCGGCGCCGCGGCCGAGAAGGCCGTCCCGGTGGACGTCTTCTCCGAGGAGCAGATCCAAAGCGCCACCGGCACGACCGAGACGAGCCAGATCCTGCAGGCGCTGACTCCCTCTTTCAACTTTCCGCGCCCGACGATCACCGACGGCACAGACTCCGTCCGTCCCGCGACGCTCCGCAACCTGGGCCCCGACCAGCTCCTGGTGCTCATCAACGGGAAGAGGCGGCACACGAGCGCGCTCGTCAACGTCAACAACTCCGTGGGACGCGGCTCGACCGGTGTGGACTTGAACGCCATCCCGGCCGCGGCCATCGCGCGGATCGAGGTCCTGCGCGACGGGGCCGCCGCGCAGTACGGCTCGGACGCGATCGCGGGGGTGATCAACATCGTGCTGAAGTCCGGTGTGGACCCCCTGACGCTAGCGGCCAAAGGGGGCGCGACCACGCACTCCGACGGCCAGCTCGTGGATGGGAGCGCGACCTGGGGAGCGCCGGTCGCACGCGGCTCCATAAACCTGACGGCCGAGTACCGCGACCGCAAGGCGACCAACCGCGCCGGCTTCGACCCGCGCGATCAGATCGCGTCCGGAGACGCCGGCAACAACGCGGTGCCGCAACCCAACCACCACTGGGGAGACTCCGAGGCCGAAGACATCATGGGCTTCGCGAACGCGAACATTCCGATTAACGACGACGGGACGGTGTCCCTCTATGGTTTCGGCGGCTGGAGTAAGCGCGAGGGCTCGCACGGCGGCTTCTACCGGCGGGCGTTACAGGACACCAACTGGCGCCAGATCTACCCTCTAGGATTCCTGCCTTTGATCGAGCCGGAAGTCGAAGATTACTCGGCGGCGGGCGGCGCGCGCGGCGTCGTGAACAACCTCTTCTGGGACCTCTCCGCGCAGTACGGCCACAACCGCTTCGACTTCAACATCACGAATACCCTGAACGTCTCGCTCGGGCCTACGATCCCGCCCAACAAGACGAGCTTCTACGCGGGATCGCTCGAGTTCGACCACTACACGGTCAATGCCGACCTGACTCGCGAGTTCGATGTCGGCTTCGCCGGCCCCTTAAACATCGCGGGAGGCCTCGAGTACCGTCGCGAGAACTACAAGCAGCTCGCTGGTGAGCCAGACTCCTACCGCGACGGTGGAGTCCTCAATCAGCTCGGCGGAAAGGCCGCTCCGGGCGCGCAGGTCTTCCCCGGCTATCGACCCTCGAACGCCGTGGACACGGACCGGGACAGCTACGCGGCGTACGTGGACTTCGAAGCGGATGTGCTCCAGGCCCTGCGGATCGGGATCGCTGGCCGCTTCGAGGACTTCAGCGATTTCGGCAATACGAGCGACGGGAAGATCACTCTGCGTTTCCAACCGATCCGGCCGGTCGTCTTCCGCGCCGCGGCCTCGACTGGCTTCCGCGCGCCCTCCCTCGGGCAGGCCAATTTCTCCTCCGTCAGCACGACCTTCCTACAGGTCGGAGGCGTGCTGACCCCCTTCGAGGTCGCGACGTTTCGAGTGGAAAGCGCCGAAGCCGCCGTTCTCGGCGCCGAGCCGCTCAAACCAGAGGAGTCGGTCAACTTGAGCGCGGGTATCGTCTGGGATCCCATTCCGCAGTTCGGCTTCTCCGTGGACTTCTGGTCGATTGACATTGACGACCGGATCGTCCTCTCCGGAAACTTCACCGGTGCCACGATTCGGGCGCTGCTCGCCCCCTTCGGCGGCGTCAACGGGGCCCGCTTCTTCACAAACGCGATCGACACCGAGACGAAGGGTTTCGACGTGACCGTGCGCTACGATCTGGACCTGTCCGCCGCGGGGCGATTCCTCCTGACGGGGGCCTACAGCAAATCCGAGACAGACATCGTTCGGGTCTCGCCCACACCGCCGCAGCTCGCCGGCTTCCAGGAAGTCCTCTTCGACCGCGTCGTGCGCCGGCTGACGGTGTGCGGCCAGCCGGAAGACAACCTGCGCCTGGGCGTGGACTGGCAGAAGGACCGGCTGGGGTTTCTCACGCGCGTCAGCCGCTACGGCCGCTATTGCAGCTTCACGAACCCCGCCAGTCAGGACCAGGAGTTCTCCGGCGAATGGGTCACGGACCTGGAGTTGGCCTACACCTACAAGCCCCTGACCTTCGCCGTCGGCGCCCAGAACGTCTTCGACAACTTCCCCGACACGCAAATCGGGGCCGACTTCAACCTGGGAATCTTCCCGTACCCGCGAAACTCCCCGTTCGGGATGAACGGGAGGTTCGTCTACTCGCGGATTGCCTACGCCTTCTGAGGGATGAGCCGCCGGCGCCTTCGGGTGCCGGACGACCTTTTCGTTCATGAACGAGCCCGTCGTCCTCCCGCTCTGGGCGGCCGTGCTGCTCGTCCTGCTCGCGGCCTGGGCGGCGCTCGACCGGCTGCTTCTTCCGAGCGTCCGCTGGCTCCTGCGCCGGCGTGTCAACCGTGTCCTCGAAGAGATCAACACGCGCCTAAAGATCCAGATCCAGCCCTTCAAGCTGACGAAGCGCGCGGTGTTGATCGATCGTCTGATCTACGACTTGGAGGTCCAGGAGGCTGCCGGCGCGTTCGCCCGGGAGAACGACATGCCCCGGGAGGTCGCCCTCGAGAAGGTCGCTCGCTACGCCCGCGAGATCGTGCCGGCTTTCAACGCCTATGTCTACTTCCGTCTCGGCTACTGGCTCGCGAGGAACGTCGCCCGGTCCCTTTACCGTGTTCGCCTGGGCTACTCGGACGAGGAGGGGCTCGCGAGGATCGAACCCCGCTCGACGGTCGTTTTCGTGATGAACCACCGGAGCAACATGGACTACATCCTGGTGTCGTACCTGGCGGCGGAGAAGGCCGCCCTCTCCTACGCGGTCGGCGAATGGGCGCGTATCTGGCCACTCCAGACTCTGATCCGCTCGATGGGGGCGTATTTCGTCCGGAGAAACTCGAAGAACCCTCTCTACCGCAAAGTCCTGGAGCGCTACGTGGCGATGGCAACCGCGGCCGGCGTGACCCAGGCGGTCTTTCCCGAGGGGGGCCTGTCGCGGGACGGACGGCTCCGGCCGCCCAAGCTCGGGATCCTCGATTACATGCTGCGCTCCTTCGACCCCAACGGCGAGCGGGACTTAGTCTTCATTCCGGTCGGGATCAACTACGACCGCACGCTCGAGGACCGAAGCTTCCTGCTCGAGCTCGATCCCTCCCGCGAGCGGAAAGGCAGCGCGCTCGGGAACACCGGGCGTTTCGTCGGGAAGAATCTTTCGCTCATGGCGCGCAACCGGTGGCACCGCTTCGGGTACGCCTGCGTCAACTTCGGCTCCCCCGTGTCCGCCAGGGAGTATCTGAAGGCCCGCGGCCTCGACCTGCGAGGGTTTCCGAAGGAGGAGCGCTTCGCCCGCGTCGAGGAGTTCGCGAAGGAACTCATGGCCGCCGTCGCGCGCGTGGTCCCCGTCGTGCCCGTCTCAGCCGTCGCCACCCTCTTCATCCGGAACCCGGAGAGGGCGTGGAGTGAGCTGGAGATCAAGTCCGAGGTCCTCCGCCTCTTCCAGTCGCTCCAGGCCCGTGGCGCGCTTGTCTATGTGCCCCGGGGCGACCAGGACTACGCGATCGGCGTGGGGCTCCGCATGCTGACGCTGCGCCATCTCGTGACGGAGAACAACGGCCTCTTCCTGGCCCGGCCCGAGGAGCTGCCGCTGCTCAACTACTACGCGAGCTCGATCGCGCACTTCGCAGGCGCAGAAGGGCAGCGAGACTGATCAGCGCCCAGGCCCCTTCCATCACGGCGAGGCCCGCCTGCCGGGCGCGGACGGCGAAAATTGTCAGGACGGCCGCGCCCACGAGGTTCAACGAGAGGTAGAGAAGGCTTTCGCGGGGAAGGCGGCCCATCTGGTGTCCGCCGTAGGCGAAGAGAACCATTGCGGCGCCGGCGAGCGAAACGAGCTGACCGAGCATTTCACTCCTCTTTCACGAGCAGCGAGAGCAGAATGCTGACGACGCTGACCACGAGCGCTCCGAGGAAGGCCGCCCAGAAGCCGCGGACTTCGAAGCCGAGCCCGAAGGAGCGGGAGAGGGCACCCGTCAGCCAGAGGAGGAAGGCGTTGATGACAAGCGTGAAGAGACCGAGCGTCGCGATTAAGAGCGGGCAGGTCAGGAGCGTCAAGAGCGGCCGGAGGAGAGCGTTCAAAACGCCGAAGACAAGCGCGACCAAGAGGAGATAGATCCACTCTCCCCGGTATTCGACGCCCGGCACGATCTCGATCGCGGCCCAGAGCGCGGCGGCGTTGATGAGAAGCCGGATGAGGAACTTCACGGCGTCATTCTCCTTTCGAGTCGTGGTCTAGTGCAATCCGAATGCCGCGGCGGCGCCTCGGGAGTACGGGCTGAGAGCGAAATCCGAGATACTTTCCGCAAGTGCCGCGATCAAGCGAGGGGAGAAGGGTCTTCGTAGCCGGCGCGACGGGGTACCTCGGGAGGAGCGTCATCCCGGCGCTTCTCGCACGCGGGCACACCGTCGCGGGGCTGGTCCGGCCGGGCTCGGAGGCGAAGCTGCCGGCGGGGTGCGAACCGATCGTCGGCAACGCGCTGGAGAAGGACTCCTTCGCCGCCCGGGTTCCTCCCGCAGACACGTTTCTTCAGCTCGTCGGCGTCTCCCACCCCGGGCCCTCCAAGGCCGCGCAGTTCTCGAGCGTGGACCTCACCTCGGTCCGCGCCTCGGCCGAAGCGGCGGCCGACGCGGGTGTCGCCCACTTCGTCTACGTCAGCGTCGCGCAGCCCGCTCCCGCGATGAAGGCCTACGTTGAGGTCCGCGCCCGGGGCGAGTCCTTGATCCGCGCGAAGGGGCTGAACGCCACGTTCCTGCGCCCCTGGTACGTCCTCGGCCCGGGCCATCGCTGGCCTTATCTGCTGCTGCCGGGTTACTGGCTCTTCGAGCGCTTCCCGGGCACGCGAGAGGCCGCGCGCCGCATCGGTCTCGTCACGCTCGAACAGATGACCGCCGCTCTCGTCGGCGCGGTCGAGAACCCCGAATCGGGAACCCGCGTCGTCGAGGTCCCGGAGATCCGCCGGAGTACGATGACGTAGGCATCGGCGGGGAGGCGGATATGACGCGCGTGGCCGGACGGATCATCATGGGGATCGCGGGAATCCATTTTTTCTTCGGACTCTGGTTCGGACGGGGCCAGCTCGCGGCGATCGCGAGGGACGGATTCGTGAACGCCGTGGATGGACACCCCGGCCGGCCGCTCGCCTTCTGGTTCCTCGCCTTCTCTGCGCCGGCGTTTCTCGCGGGTCTCTTGATCGCCGGGATCGGCACCCGTGGAGAGGCCGCGCCGCGGGCGCTCGGGTGGTCCGTCTTCGTCTTCGCGCTCGTGATGAACCTGCTGATGCCCCTTTCGGGAGGATGGCTCCTGTTCGGGCCCGCCGCGCTTCTCCTGATCGACGCACGACGCAAGAATCCGCGCTGGCGCCGGGGCGCTCTCTCCATCTCGACGGATCGAGGCCGGCTCGACCGCGGGATGATCCACGAGTTCCTGCGCAGCTCCTACTGGGCGAAGGGCATCCCGCGCGAGGTCGTGGACCGCTCGATCGAGCACGCGATCGACTTCGGCGTTTACGACGGGAAGCGGCAGGTCGGGTTCGCCCGCGTCATCACGGACCGCGCGACGTTCGCCTATCTCTCGGACGTCTTCATCCTGGAGTCTCATCGGGGGCAGGCCCTCGGCACGTGGCTGACGGAGGCCATGCTCGCGCATCGGGAGCTCCAGGGCCTGCGCCGCTGGATGCTCGCGACGCACGACGCGCACGGGCTCTATCGCAAGGCCGGGTTCACCCCCCTCGCGCATCCGGATCACTTCATGGAGCTCGTCTTTCGGGGGATCTACGAACGGGAGAAGACGCCCGCGAAAACGACATCCCCTTGATTCGCGCGCGAGACACGCGCATTCCTGTTTCTTCGCGCTTCGCAAGGAGAGAGTACATTGAACGCCAAATCGAACTGGTGGGAAAACTTCTTCGAGGGTCTCGTCGTCGACTTCTGGCGGGCAGTTAATACCGAGGAGGAAACGCGCGTCGAGGCGGATTCCCTGGAAAGGCTCCTGAGCGTTCGCGCCAGCGGATGCATCCTGGACGTTCCGTGCGGAGACGGACGGCTGGCGCTCGCGCTCGGGGCGCGGGGCTACGCGATGACGGGCGTGGACATCTCGGCAGGCTTTCTGGAGGCTGCGCGCGCCCAAGCCGCCGAACGCCGTCTGTCGATCGCCTGGCGCCAGGGAGACATGCGGTATCTGCCGTGGGAGGGGAAGTTCGATGGCGCCTTCTGCGCCGGCTCGAGCTTCGGCTATTTCGACGACGCTGGGAGCGAGGCATTCCTCGAAGCAGTGTCCAGAGCGCTGAAACCGGGTGCGAGCTTCGTCCTCGAAACGGGCTGGGCCGTGGAGTCGCTTCTCCCCGGCTTCAGAGACCGGATCGAGGCGGAGATCTCCGGCATCCGATTCCTGGCAGAGAACCGTTACGTGCCCGAAAGCGGCCGCGTCGAGAACCGCTTCACGATCTCGAAAGGGGAGAAGGTCCAGTCGCAGCTCGCCTCGCACCGCGCGTACACGTACCGTGAGATCGCGCGCCTCTTGGAGAGGGCCGGGTTCCGGGACCTCGAGGGTTTCGGGGGATTTTCCGGCGAGCCGTTCCGGCTCGGATCACCAAAGCTGGTCCTTTTGGCGAGGAAAGGGAAATGAGCCAACGGCAGCCCCTCACCCCTTGCTCGCCCGCGTCCTGGCAGAGGACACGCAGCCAGGCGCGGGCGAGGATACGGATGGCGTGGGGGTGGTCGTGTCCCCGCGATCGGGTGGAGGCGTAGACGGCGACCGCCCATTGGGAGGCGTGTCGGGAGTTATCGGCGAAGGTGGTGCGCCGGCGCACCACCACTGAAGCCGCGCCAGCCGAAGTGCCCTCAGCTGCGGACGCCCGAAAGCGCTTCGAGAACGCCGGCCATCACCTCGTGAATGGCGCGGAACGGTCCTGTCGGGCTACTGCTTGTCGTATACGCCGGTGCTGCTGACCTTCGCGCCCTTCGAATCGGTGCCGCTCGTGGTGACCGTGCGGCTCTTGCCGTCGGCCGCGGCGACAATGCGACCGGTCACGGTCACCTTGCCGCCCTTCTTGACGGTCAGTTCCAGCGTGTGATCGTCGACTTTCTTGTAGGAGCGCGCATCGGAATTCGGATCGCCGGTGACCGGGTAGTCTTTGCCGTCGAACTTGCCCGTCCACTCGTTATGCGCCGCCTTGCCATCGCTGTCGATGCCATCCACCGTCACTTTCACGTTGTCGCCCGCGGCCGCATAGACGACGGTGTTGTTCTTCGCCGCTCCCGGGGCGAGCTTCGACTTGGCCTCGTTCAGCTTCCAGGTGCCCATACTCACGTCTGCGGCGAAGCACACCGTGGCGCCGGCGAAAAGCACCGCTAGAGTCATCAGGATCGTCTTCGCCTTCATGTCCCCTCCTTTTCTTTTGCGAAGCAGGTCTCAATTCGTGCGGCCACTCTAATGTGTCGCGCTTGCGGTGCAGATCCCGAGGCGGCACGCGACCTGGCTCTCCCCCGCCCGTGGAGGCGTTCGTCTACCGCCGCCCGCGGCCCGCCGAGACGCCGAGACGCCGCTCTGCCTGCGCACCCCGGTCAGTCTCACCCGCCTGTGCTTGACGGCCGACTGCAGTACCCGTTCAGTACCTGGCAGGAGGCGGCCACGACAACGCCCCAGGCCAGACCCTGGACGCCCTGGAGTACCCTCTCACAGAGGAGAGGGGGAAGCCCGCTGTGATATCGCCACTTCGGCAGCCTTTGCGAGCTCGGCGGAGAGCCGGTCGAAGGCCTTCTCCATTCCGGCCTTGATCTCGCCGGCCCGTCCCGGGGGAAGATTCCAGGCCACGCATCGCCCTCCCACCATTCGGTTCCCGGCCCCCGTGCCGAAGGCCTTGAATTCGAAGACGCCGCCGACCTCGTTCCAGCTCACCGCGACTTCGCGCGCCGTGATGGCGAGGACCCGGCCGGTCATCGTTCCTCCCTCATGAAGGGAAAGCGCGCACCCCTCTCCCGCGACGCCGATCTCACCCGAGGACGTAAGCCAGCGAGAGAGGCCTTCCGAGGTAGTGAAGTAGGGGAGGAGTGCCTCGTACTGGAAGACCGCCGGGCGCAGGACAAGGATCGCCGTCTTCGGCTTTCCGAAGTGATTCTCGACATAGTGCTTCAGGACAGCCAGCGCGTTTGTCCAGCCCGAGAGGATGCCCTCGTACCCCTCGTCCCACGCCGAGCCCTCGAGGAACCCCGAGTTGACCAGCGTCACGCGGGTCATGCCGCCCTCCTTCGCGATCGAAATCTCGAGGCGAAAGGGGGGGCGGCCGGGAAGCTGCCCCGCCAGGGCGAACCGCTCTCCCGGAACGACTTCCACGACCGGATAGGGGATCTCGTAGCCGAAGTCGTCGAAGAACCAGGTATACGTGCTCCCCTGCTTGACCTCCCCTTTCGCGCGGTCCACGAACCACTGGGCGAGCTTTTCGGGGTCCGTCCAGGCCTCCCAGACCCGCTCGGGCGGCGCCGACGTCCGGAGCTCGGAGCGGATCGTACGCGTGGAGGGCGGCTTCGGGCTCGACATGGTCATCCTCCTTCTTCCTTTTTCGGCTCAGGGACGTAGGGATAGCAGGTCAGAACCAGCCGGTAGGGGCGACCTGGGGCAGCGCTCCCGTCCTCACGCAGATTCGGTGAGGTGTGCCGCGCGATGACCTCCACGAGAGCCTCCTGCAGCGCCCGGGCGAAGGACTCGCGGTCCTCCGCGCTCTGGAAACGGAATTGCGACTTCACAGAAAGGGTCGGAAGAAGCTTTTTTTCCCGCTCCGCCCCCCGCCAGGCCCTAGCGACATCGGAGCGCACCTGTTCGGCCAGAGCGATTTGATACGCCGCGCTTGCGGTGTCCTGGATCCCGCGCCAGTCCGCCGCCATGGGGCCCAGGACCTCCGGGGAGAGGACGTAAGCGCTCGCGCTCGCCACGTAATGCTGCTCGATCATGTTGCGCTTTCGCTTGCGACCAGCCGGGCGAAGCAGGCCCGAGCGCGCGAGCGCCCGGACGTGATAATTGACGCGCTGACGCGGAAGGCCGAGCCTCTTGCCGAGCTCGGTCGCGGAGGAGGGTCGCCTGGCGAGATTGAGGATCCGGAGACGCAGGGGATGGAGAAGCTCGGTCGCCTGGCGCCGGTCCGCCACGTACTCGAGCTCCCTCATGGGGCTGTCGGCCGATGGGCCCATATGGAAAGAAATCCTTATACAGAAAAATATATTTGTCAACACGCTTCGGTTTAACTGGTTCAGAGCGCGAAATGCCTCGCCTGCGCCTGACGTTGTGCGGCCATGTCCATGAAGTCCTTTCGACTTGCTCTCGGGAAAGGCGGCTAGCGTGCCTCGCGGAAGTATGTTCCGTGGGGGTCTCTCACCGCGGGTCCCTGGGGGAGAGGCTCAGCGTCGCGGCGGTGGCAGAA
>Ga0184633_10001029_pt1 | contig 11245 bp, 10 predicted proteins | sample PLM31_170_b1_FD_133156 | JGI IMG/M metagenome (GOLD analysis project Ga0184633, IMG submission 133156) | Groundwater sediment microbial communities from an aquifer in East River, Colorado, USA - PLM3-1_170_b1 | ecosystem: Environmental > Terrestrial > Soil > Riparian zone | place: USA: East...
GACCTGGGACAAGCTCCCGCCCGAGCAGCAGGCCGCCCTCAAGAAGCTCGGCGAGGAGTTCAGCGAGCGCGGCTGGGAGATCGGCCGGCGCACGGACAAGGAAGGGATCGACAGGAATCGCGAGAAGGGCATGGAGTTCATCCCCCTCACCCCGGCGATGGCGGCGGCGGCCAAGGACACCCTGACGAGGGTCGTGCTGCCGAACTGGCTCAAGCGCGCCGGCCCCGACGGCAAGTCGGTCTTCAACCAGTACCTGGCGCCGCACGCCGGCTTCACGCTGCCCTGACGGAGGTCGTTCGCGGTCTGAGCGGGCCGACCGGCGCCTAGGCGGCCGGCCCCCGGCGCAAGGCTGACGGGCGTGACGCGTTGCCACGCAGGGCTCGCCGGAATCCCGCGTCCCACCGCTCGAGCTCCCCGGTGTGGATGTAGCGGTCGGGGCTCTGGAGGATCTCGCGTCCGGCGAGCTCGCCCTCGTAGATGGCCTGGTCGATTTGCCGTGGCGCGAGACAGTCCCCGATACGGCAGAGCAGGGGGACCCGGCCTCTGAGGGCGAAGTAGAGCGCGTCGTTGGCCCTATGCCCCGTGGCCAGCACGATCGACTCGATCCCCGAGAGCACGGTCTCCTCGCCGGTTGAGAGGTGGTAGAGGCGTACGCGATCGCCGTCGATCGACCTGACCCAGTGATTGGCGGTGAACGTGAGTCCCTTCGTGAAGAGCCGCCGGTAGACGAGTGGGAGCTCGAGCGTCTCGGCGAGCGCGGGGGCGAGCGCAGGGAAGCGCGTGACCACGTGGACCTTCTTGCCCCGGTCCAGCAAGAACTCCGCTGTGCCGGCGGCGTAACGCGTGCCGTCGTCGTCGATCACGAGGACCGTCTTGGCAATCCGCTCGGGCGCGGTGAGAACCTCGAAGACCGTGAGCACGTGGTCCTGGTCGACGCCCGGAATGCGCTCGACGAAGGGAGCGGCCGGCGAGAAGCCGGTCCTCAGCGGCTCCGAACCGGTGGCCACGACGATGCGGCCCAAGCCCGCCGCCAGCACGCTCTCGGCCGTCGCTTCCGACCGGAGCCGGACGTCGACGCCCAATTTCAAGATCTGACGCTCGAGGTCCTGGATCAGCGGCCGGTAGTTCTCCCGGAACGGCGTCTTCAGCAGGAGGTTGACCTGCCCTCCCAGCCGGTCGCTCTTCTCCAGCAACGTCACCCCGTGCCCGCGCTGCGCGAGCACCTTGGCCGCCTGCATCCCCGCGGGTCCGCCGCCGACCACGATCCACCGCGCAGGCTTCGTGGCCCGGCGGAGCGTGTCCGCGCCGAGCCGCTCCTCGCGTCCGGCGGCCGGGTTCAACGTGCACGTGATCGGCGCGCCCTTGAAGACCCGCGCGATGCAGCCCTGGTTGCAGCGGATACAGCGGACGATTTCGTGCTCGCGGCCCTCGCGGATCTTCGCGACGAGCTCTGGGTCGGCCAGAAGGCCCCGCGAGATGCCGATGATGTCTCCTTTGCCTGACGCCAGGACATCTTCGGCGACCCGCGGGTCAGCCAGCATGCCGGCCACCATGAGCGGGACGTTTTCGAGCGCCGCCTTCACCCTGGCACCCGCGTCGATGAAGAAGTCGGCGGGGACGTCTCCGGGCGGGACCTGCCAGGGCGGGCTCGAGTGGGTCCCGGAGGTGAGGCCGACGAAGTTGATCAGGCCGGTCCGCTCGAACAGGCGCGCGACCTCCGCCCAGTGGTCCGCGCCCTTGCCTCCGGGGACCATCTCCTCGAGCGGCAGGCGTACGCCGACGACGAAGTCGCGGCCCACGCGCTCGCGTACCTGCCCGAGGACCGCGAGCGGGTACCGCAGTCGGTTCTCGAGCGGGCCTCCCCACGCATCGTCGCGCTTGTTGTAGATCTCCGACATGAACGCGTGGATCAGGTGGCCGTTGGCGAAGTGGAGCTCGACACCGTCGAAGCCCGCGTCGCGGGCGTGGGCCGCGCTGACGGCCCAGTACGCCGCCACCTCGTCCATGTCCTCCGGCTCCATCGCCTTGGGCGTCTCCGCGCGGCCCGGCGACTTCACGGCGGAGGGCGCCAAGAGGACCCGCCAGTCGTCGGTGGCTGCGGGGTTGGCGAAGGGGCCGAGGTGGTTGAGCTGCGCGAAGATCTTCGTGTCGAAGTCGTGCACGACCGCGGTGAGGACGCGGTCGCGGGCGACGATCTCGCGGCGGTAGGCGAAGTTGTAGCCGCGCATGGGCCCCTGCGAGTGCGGGTGCACCATGCGGTTGCCCGTGATGATCAGGCCGACGCCACCCCGGGCGCGCTCCCGAAGGTAGTAGACAAGCCGCTTGCTGGTGATGCCTTCGGGGATCTCGTAGACCTCGACGGTCGCGGCGTGCGCGAGGCGGTTCCTGAGCGTGACGCGATTGATCCGGATCGGCGAGAAAAGGTGCGGGTAGGCAGCCTCGCCCGGGCGCGCGCTCATCGCGAGAACTCCGCGTCGTGCGCGATCCACCAGTTCGCAATGTCGACCCGCCGCGCGAACCAGACCCCGCCTTTGGCGAGGGCGTACTCGATGAAGTCACTGAGCGCCGAGGCGCGCGCCGCCTGGCCCGTCCACCGCGGGTGGAGCCCGATAGACATCATCCGCGGGTGCGTCTCGCCTTCCTCCCACAGGTAGTCGAGCGCCCGCTTGAGGTAGTCGACGAAGTCGGACGGGCAGCCGTAGCCCTGACCCCAGACGAAGCGGAAATCGTTGTAGGTCAGCGTATAGGGGATGATGAGGTGGCGCTTGCCCGTGACCTCCACGTAGTAGGGTAGGTCATCGTTGTAGGCGTCGGAGTCGTAGAGGAAACTCCCCTCCTCGACCAGGAACTCACGGGTGAGGGGCGACGGGTTGTAGCGGCTGAACCAGCCGACCGGCCGCTGGCCGGTCGTCCGCTTGATCGACTCCACCGCGGCGCGGAGGCGAGCCTTCTCCTCCTCCGGGGAGAGCCGCCAGACCTCCTCCCAGCGCCAGCCGTGGCTGCAGGGCTCGTGACCGGCCTCGCGGATCCAGGCCGCGACCTCGGGGTTGCGCTCGAGCGCGACGGCGGCGGCGAAGAAGGTGATCGGGATCCGGCGCCGCTCGAACAAGCGCTGGAGGCGCCAGATGCCGGCGCGGGAGCCGTACTCGTACACCGACTCGACGGCGAAGTCGCGGTACTTCGGCTCCATCACGTAGTCGACCTCGCCCTGCCCCTCGTTCCGGTCGTCGCCCGCGGGCTTCGAGTACTCGGATCCTTCCTCGTAGTTCAGGCAGATGCTCACGCAGACCCGGGCGCCGTCCGGCCACCGCACCCGGGGCACATGCCGCCCGTAGCCAATCAGGTCACGTTTCGGTCCGGGAAGCTCTCGGTCGACGAGGTCCATGGGCGCCCCCGATCTCGGATGGCCCGGCGAACTGGTGCGGGCCGCGGATTGATGTGCACCCCGGCGTCGGCGCGCGGTGCGGCCGGTATCGGGTGCGACGGATTATGGTGGACGGCCTCCGCGGGTGTCAAGGAGCCGGGGCGCCGGAGGCAGGGGCGCCGGAGGCAGCTTGACGCGGCCAGCGGCGTCATGATAGCTTGCCCGGACAACTCGGGTCCGCCTGCAAAAGGAGACGACCATGGCGACGGGTCCTCGTCTACCGAGCGTCGCTGAGATCGTCGATCTGGCCACCGGGTTCGGAATCGAGATGTCCGAGACGGAGGCAGCGTCGTACCAGCGCCTGATGACCGGCGCGCTGCGCGCGTACGGTCGGATCGACGAGCTGACGGAGGTCGTCCCGCCCGTGAAGTATCCGCGGGACCCCGGTTACCGGCCCCCGCCAGAGGAGAACCCCTATAACGCCTGGTACTGGCGGACGAACATCAAGGGCGCGAGCTCGGGACCGCTGGCGGGGATGCGGGTGGGGGTGAAGGACGCCATCTGCGTCGCCGGTGTGCCGATGATGAACGGCTCGCGGGTACTCGAAGGCTTCGTGCCGAACATCGACGCCACCGTCGTAACGCGCTTGCTCGACGCAGGCGCCACGATCGTGGGCAAGACCAACAGCGAAGACTGCTCGTTCTCGGCCGGCGGCCACACCTGCACCTACGGCCCCGTTCGCAACCCTCGCAAGCCGACCTGCTCGCCGGGCGGCTCGTCGAACGGAAGCGCGGTCGCCCTCGCCGCCGGGGACATCGAGCTCGCGCTAGGGGCCGACCAGGGCGGCTCGATCCGGATCCCGGCCGCCTGGTGCGGTGTGGTCGGCCTCAAGCCGACCTACGGCCTCGTGCCGTACACGGGCTGCATGTCGATCGACCTCACCCTCGATCACGTGGGGCCCATGGCGAACACCGTCGAGGACGCGGCGCGGATGCTCTCGGTCATCGCCGGATCGGACCCGCTCGATCCGCGCCAGCGCGGCGTGCTGCCCCCCGATTACGTGAAGGACTACCGGCCGGCGGTCGGGAAGGGCGTCAAGGGCGTGAAGATCGCCGTGCTGAAGGAGGGGTTCGGCCAATCGCAGTGGGAGGATCTCGGGTTCTGGGCCAGCGAGGAGGTCGTTGACCGGAAGGTCAGGGCAGCCGTCAAGGAACTCGAGAAGGCCGGCGCCGTCGTGGGCGAGGTCTCTGTCCCGCCGCACTACGACGGCGCGCGAGTCCTCAACGCTCTCATCGTCGGCGGCGCCACCGAGCTCATGTTGAAGGGGAACGGCCTCGGTAGCGGCTGGATGGGCTTCTATCACACCCAGCTCGTCGAGACCTGGGGGAGGGGTTGGCGGTCACAGCCCAGCAACCTGCCGGCGACGGCTAAGACCGTGCTGCTGCTCGGCGAGCACCTGCATCGGACCTACTATGGGCGCTACTACGCGAAGGCCCAGAACCTCAGACCCCGCATCAGGAAGGCCTACGACGACGTGTTGGCCTCGCACGACGTGATCGTGATGCCGACGGTACCGTTCCGGGCGCCGCCGCTCCCGCTGCCGGACTGTTCGATCGAGGACACCATGGTCTTCGCCTTCCACAACAACAACAACACGCCCCAGTTCAACGTGACCGGCCACCCGGCGATCAGCGTGCCCTGTGGGATGGAGGACGGCCTGCCCATCGGGATGATGATCGTGGGCCGACACTTTGACGACGGCACCGTGCTCCAGGTCGCCGATGCCGTCGAGAAGATCGGCGACTGGAAGACGAGGTAGGCCACCCTAGTCCAGGGCCTCGGCCTCCGCGCGCGGGAGCCCGACTTGCTCGCCCGCCTGGAGGATCTCCTCCCAGGTCGTCGCATCGACGGCGAGGCCGGTGCGCGAGCGCTCTTCGCGGGCGATCCGCTCTGAGTCGCCGGGGACCAGGACGGGCTCGTTTGGATTTGCCGGCGGCGACGCCTTCACGTAGTCGACGAAGCCGTCGATCTCGCGGCGGAGCCAGTCGACACCAGTCAGGCGAGCCGGATCGATCAGGACCGCCAGCATGTTGTTGATGATGCCGCCGAGCCGCGGGCTCCCGGGCTGAATCGTCGGGCCGCGCGACAGGGCGCCCGCCAGCAGCTCGGTCACCACCGCCAGCGCGTAGCCCTTGTGGCGCCCGAACGGCAGCAGCGCGCCGTCGGGTTCGCGGTACATCACGGCGGGATCGCCCGCGGGCTGCACGCGCGGCACGATCACGGGAGCCAGTACGTGAGCGACGACGTCCAAGACGAGCTGAAGTGCTTGAGCATCGTGTCCAGCCCGGCGTTCGTGCGGGATCCAGAGGGCAACGGCGTGGCCGAACGATTCATCGGCACGCTCCAGGAGCAACGGCTCTGGGTGCGGACGTTCGAGACCGTCGAGGAGCTGCGCCAAGCCCTCCTCGAGTTCAAGGACCGCTACAACCGCGCGTGGCTCTGCGAGCGGCACGGGCATCAGACGCCGGCCCAGGTCCGCGCCCAGCTCTGCCGGAGGGCCGCATGAGGCCCACCGGGCTCGCTCGCCGGGAACGCGAGGGCCGTCGACGCGCTCAGAGCGCTCTTGAGAAGGGGGGCCGCTCTCTCGGTATCCCCCGGAATCTCGGTCATCCGCCGCACCAGCCGGTTACCATCAAGTCGGTGTCCACGAAATCGGGGGCGGAACATGACAGGGGGCGGAACATGACTTGACACTCCGGACCGGTGCCCCTTATCCTCTGCCCAGTTCCTGAGGCCAGAGGCGAACATCTTCCACCCAGCTGCCGCCCTCTTCGTGCCGTGCGCAGTGCGTGCCGCGAGCGCGGCGTTACTCGACGCCGCACATCCCTTACGCAGTCCGACCCGTTCCCTGACATGGCCGGTGCAGCGATGACCGACGGCACGGCCGCGCTCGCCACCGAGCGGGTCACCATGCGCTTCGGCGGGCTCGTTGCCGTCTCGCAGGTCTCGTTCACTCTGGAGCGAGGCGCCGTCACCGCGATGATCGGTCCTAATGGAGCCGGCAAGACGACGATGTTCAATATGATTTCCGGCCTCCTGACACCGAGCGACGGGCGCATCTGCTTCGAGGGGTCGGACATCACTGGCCGGCCTCCGTATCGCATCGCCGCGCTCGGCCTGGCCCGGACCTTCCAGAACGTCCAGCTCTTCGCCAACCTGAACGCGCTCGAGAACGTCATGGCGTGCCGCTACTGCCGGACGCGCTCCACCTTCGTGGACTCCCTCTTCTGCCTCCCGCGCCACCGGGCCGATCGCCGGCGGACGAGGGCGGTGGCGGAGGAAATGCTGCAGGGGGTGGGGATCTGGGAGAAGCGATTCCTCATGCCGAGCGAGCTGCCCTACGGCGACCAGCGCCGTCTGGAGATCGCCCGCGCGCTCGCGACCGAGCCTAAGCTGATAATGCTGGACGAGCCGTCGGCGGGAATGGTGCCGGCGGAGGCCCACGGCCTCATGGAGCTCATCGGCAAGCTGAAGCAGCGCGGGCTCACGATCTTCTTGATCGAGCACAACATGAACGTGGTGATGTCCATCTCCGACCGGATTATCGTACTGAACTTCGGCGAGAAGATCGCCGAGGGCGAGCCGGCGGAGATCCGGAAGGATCCCGACGTCATCGAGGCCTATCTGGGACCGGAGGCGTGAGCATTCTCCTCAGGGTGACGGGCCTCCAGGTCATGTACGGTCCCGTCTCCGCCGTGGCGGGCGTCAGCCTCGAGGTGCCCGAGGGGGAAATCCGGGCCATCCTCGGCGCCAACGGCGCCGGGAAGAGCAGCACCATCAAGGCGATCCTCGGGCTCCTGAAGGCGCGCGCCGGCACCATCGAGTTCGAGGGCCGGCCAATCCACAGGCTCCCGACGCACCGCATCCACCGGCTCGGCATCGCCTGGGTCCCCGAAGGCCGCCAGCTCTTCTCCACACTCACCGTGCACGAGAACCTCGAGATGGGAGCCTTCGCGAGGGGCAACGGCGCGCGGTTCCATGCCAAGCTCGACGAGGTCTTCTCGCTCTTCCCCCGGTTGCGGGAGCGACGGGCGCAGGTGGCCGGGTCGCTCTCGGGCGGCGAGCAGCAGATGCTGGCGATCGCTCGGGCGCTGATGGCGGAGCCGAGGCTGCTGCTGATGGACGAGCCCTCCCTCGGCCTCGCCCCCAAGATCGTCCAGCGGTTGTTCGAGCAAATCCAGGAGATCAACGCGGGCGGCATCAGCATCCTGATGGTGGAGCAGAATGCCCGCCAGGCCCTCAAGATCGCGCACTACGCCTATCTGCTGGAGGTCGGTCGTCTGGTGGGCGAGGGTCCCTCGCGCGAGCTCGAAGCGAGCGAGAACGTCAAGCGGGTTTACCTGGGCGGCTGAGGCGCGCATGGAGCTCTTCCTCCAGCAGGTGCTCAACGGGCTCATGATCGGCAGCACGTATGCCGTCGTCGCCCTCGGCTTCTCCCTCGTGTTCAGCGTGATGCGCGTGGTGAACATGGCGCACCCGGAATTCTTCATGGCCGGTGCCTTCGGCGCGTTCCTAACGATCACCTACGTCACGCGAAACGTCGTCGGCGTGCTCGTCGGCGGCATGGCGGTGGCGTTGGCGGTCGGTCTCGTGGTGGAGCGGCTCGCCATCCGTCCGGTCCGCGGCCGCTACGTCATGATCCCGTTCATCGCCACCTCCGGGGTCGGCATCGCGCTCCAGCACGGCGCCGAGCGCCTCTTCGGGTCCGATCCGGTGCTCGTCCCCCCCGTCATGCCGTCGGTCTCGTACAGCCTCGGCCCGCTCTCGGTGACGCGCATGCAGCTCGTCACCCTGGGCACCGCCGCCGTGCTGATGCTCGCGCTCCGCTACTACGTGCGCAACACGAAGTGGGGGCGCGCCACGCGGGCGGTCGCCGAGCGACCCGACGTGGCGGCGGCCTTCGGCGTGGACGTGAACTTCGTCTCGCGGCTGACGGTCGGCATCTCGGCGCTGATGGCGGGGGCCGCCGGCGTGACGATCGGCCTCCTCTACACGTCCGCGTGGGCCTTCATGGGGCTCCTGTTCGGTCTGAAGTCGTTCGTCTGCATGCTGGTGGCAGGCAACCGGCACATCGAAGGGGTCATGGTGATCGGACTCCTCCTCGGCGTGCTCGAGGCGCTCGTGAGCGGCTACGTCACCTCGACACTGCGCGACGCCGTGGCCTTCGGGGTGCTCGTGGTGGTGCTCGTCTTCAAGCCCAAGGGGCTCTTCGGCTCCTACGATGTCTGATCTCCTGACGTTCTGGACGCCGGTCCTCATCACGGCCGGGATCAACAGCATCATCGCCCTCGGCCTCTACATCACGATGTCATCGGGGCCGCTCTCGGTCGCCCACGCCGCGCTGGCGGGCATGGGCGGCTACCTGAGCGCCGTCCTGACGACGAACTTCGGCTGGCCCTTTCCCGTCGCCATCGTGGCGGGGATGGCGCTGGGGTTCCTTACCGGGCTCCTTCTCGGCCTCCTGATCGTACGAATGAATGAGCTGGTGGCGGGGCTCACGACGCTCGGGTTCGGCGAGACGATGGTGGTCATCGCGTTCAACATCGATTACATCGGCGGCGCCAACGCCTTTACCGGCATCCCGATGCGGACGAGCCTCTCCCTGGTGTACGTGGTGCTCGCTGTCGTGCTCTTCGCCGCCTGGCGGTACGATCATTCCCGCCTCGGTATCGCCGCGCGCGCCACACGCGACAGCCCGGTCGCGGCCGCGGCCATGGGGATCAACATCGTCTGGGTGAAGTCGTTCACCTTCGGCATCGGCGCCGCCATCGCGGCGCTCGGCGGCGTGCTGCGGGCGCACTACATCCTCGTCCAGGGCCCCGAGGACATGGGCTTCTTCATCTCCGTCGGGTTCCTCATCTTCGTCGTCTTCGGCGGTTCCTACACGTTCTGGGGGCCGCTCTTCGGCGGGATGGCCCTCACGATCCTCCCCGAGTTGCTCAGGTTCTCCGCGAAGGACCGTTTCATCATCTACGGCGTCCTCCTCACCGTCATGGTCATCATCCGGCCCCAGGGACTCATCACTCGCGTGCCAACCGGCGCCGTGCCGAAGGGGTTCGGCCGGCGGAAGCGCGCGTCAACCCCCGTGTGAAGAAGGAGCGTGCCATGAAGCGTTGGACTCCTCTGCTGGTCGCGACGATCGTATCGATGACCGTGCCCGCGTTCTCCCAGGAGAAGGTCGTACACTTCTCGAGCATCAACGGGCAGACGGGCCAATCAGCTGCGTATGGAAGCAAGGTGATCGAAGGGGTGAACCTGGCCGCGAAGGCGATCAACGAGGCCGGCGGGTTTGCGGACAAGTGCGGCGCGCGTTACAAGCTCAAGGTCACCACCGGGGACATGGCGAACTCCCGCGAGCAGGCGGTGTCCCTCTTGCGGCAGGCGGCGAGCGACGCGAGCGTGCTTGCCGTCGTCGGTCCGTCGCCGTCGACGGGATACGTCCCCATGGTCCCGGTGGCGGGCCAGCTCAAGATCCCCATCATTGCCACGGGCTCGGCGGCACCGATCAAGGAGTGGAACCCCTGGGCCTTCCGGCTCAACACGGTCTCCAAGGTCGCCGTTCCGACTCTGATGCGGACGCTCAAGGCGAAGTTCGACGTCAAGCGTGTCGCGCTCATCTACGACATCACCCAGGACGGACAGCGCGGGGAGGCGGAGCTGATCAAGAACGCGGCGAAGGACATCGGCTACGAGGTCGTGGCCTTCGAGGCCTTCCGGGCAGGGGACAACGACTTCCGGCCGCAGCTCTCCAAGATCAAGGCTGTGAAGCCTGACTGGATCGGCATCTACGGCGCCACGCCCGAGCTGGCGAAGGTCGTGAACCAGATGGCCGAGCTGGGCGTAAAGGCGGAGATGCTCACGGGCTTCGGCACCTTCAACGATCCCGTGGCTTGGGATCTCACCGAGGGCCGGGTGAAGGGCGGCTACTCGTGGTCGGCATACTTCGCGCTTGAGGACCCGGCGCGCCCGGAGGTCGGGAGGATGGTCCAAGCCTACAAGAAGGAGTACACCCACGATCCCACCCTCTATTCGTTCTACGGATGGGACTCCGTCCACGTCTACGTGGAGGCGGTGAAGCGCGCGTGCACAACCACCGACCGTGACAAGTTCCGTCAGGCCCTCAACACGATTGATAACTTCCCGACGCTGTCCGGCAAGGCGACGTTCAAGAACCCGCCTGACGGCGAGAACCTGTCGGCGGCGGTCATCGTGAATCAGACGACGGGACGCGGCACGTTCGAGACGGTGAAGTAGCTCCCACGCTCAGAGCGACCAACGCCGGGCGGCAAGGAGAGCTGCCGCCCGGCGCCACGGAGCGCTCAGATGAGCCGTGGTCACACAGCGGGGCGGTTCTGCATGGCCGCCGCCAGCTTCCGCGCGACGCTCTTGCCGTCGCCCGACTGCCCGAGGAGCTTGCCCCGGTCGACGACGACCTTGCCCCGCAGCAGCACGACCTCCGGCCAGCCGTGGACCTCCCAGCCTTCCCACGCGCTGTAGTCGGAGCCGTGGAGCTCGGCCGCGCCGAGCGTCTTTCGCACTGACGGATCGAAGACGACGATGTCGGCGTCGCTGCCGGGAGCGATCGCGCCCTTCCGCGGGTAGAGTCCGAGGACCTTTGCGGCGTTCGTCGAGGTGACGGCGACGAACCGCTCGAGCGACATCCCGCGCTTCGAGACCCCCTCGGTGTAGATAATCGGTACGCGCGTCTCCACCCCGACGTGGCCGCCGGTGGCGTCGGCGACGTGCCGGCTGCGCAGCTTGATCGCCCGCGGCGTGCACAGCTCGTCGGTGGCGACGGTGGCGAGCGAGCCGTCGAAGAGC
>Ga0184633_10001030_pt1 | contig 11241 bp, 9 predicted proteins | sample PLM31_170_b1_FD_133156 | JGI IMG/M metagenome (GOLD analysis project Ga0184633, IMG submission 133156) | Groundwater sediment microbial communities from an aquifer in East River, Colorado, USA - PLM3-1_170_b1 | ecosystem: Environmental > Terrestrial > Soil > Riparian zone | place: USA: East...
CCGGCCAGCGCCGCCGGCTCGAACAGCGCGCCGGCGCCGTTGACGTGCAATTGAACGGAAATGAAAGGGGCGCGGCGATCTTCGAGTATGAGCACCGTCAGCCCATTTTTGGGCTTGGCTTCCACGGGCTTGGGTAGTTTCACCCGCAGGATCTCGCGCGCCACCGGCGCCTTGTTCTTGCGCTCGACTTTGCTCGCCGGCGTCTCCAGCGATTCCTGCGCGGCGAGACGGGCGGATGGCAGAGCGAGCAAGGCCAAAACGAAAACCGACGAGCGGATTAGTCGTCGTGCGCTGTTTTCTGCCACTCTTGATCCCATTTTCATCTCGCTTTAACGCTGCCGCCCCGCTTCGGCCTTCGGTAAGGTGGTGACGACGGTGCGGTTGCTCTCGGAAAAATAAGCGCGCGCCGCCCGCTGCATATCGGCTTGGGTGACCTGGTCATATTTCCGCCAGACCGAATTGATCAGCTGCGGATCGTTGTAATAGACGGCGTAGTGACCGAGGGTGTTCGCGCGCGAGCGGCTGCTGTAGAGTTGCTGGGCGCGCTGCCGCTTGAGCTGCATGCGCACCTTGTCGAGATCTGAATCCGCCACTGGCTCGTTTTGCAAACGGGCGATCTCTTCGTACAAAAGCGTCTCCAGGGCCGCCAGATCGGTCCCCGGCCGGGCGTTGACGGTAAACCAAAAGAGCGACGGCCCGCGCCGCTCGTCCGGTCCCGCAGAAACGCTCAACGCCAGCTCCTTTTCCTTTACTAACTTTTGGTACAGCCGCGACGACACGCCGCTCGACAACACTTGGCCCGACATGGCGAGCGCATACCAATCCGCCGTGTTGCCGGGCGGAATTTTATAAACGATATCGATGCGCGGCGCCTGGGCGAAGGCGTCTTCGATGGTGCGGCGCCGTTCGGCGTTTTGCCCCGGCTCGCCGACATCGGGCGCGGGCGGCGGCGGCTGGGCAGGAATATCCTCAAAGTATTTTTTGATCAGCGCGAGCGCGGCGTCCGTCTTGAAATCCCCCGCCAGCGACAGCACCGCATTATTGGGCGCATAATAATCGCGGAAAAACCTGGCGGCCTCCTCCACGGTTGCCGCGTTCAAGTCGTCCATAGAGCCGATGGTGGAATGTTTGTAAGCGAAGTTGTCATAGGCCGTGTCGATGACCGTTTCGTAGGTTCGCCCATAGGGGCGGTTGTCGTAGCTTTGCCGCCGTTCTTCCTGCACCGTGAGCCGCTGGTTATCGAAATTGGCCTGAGTGATGCTCGGCGAGCGCATTCGGTCGGCCTCGAGAAAAATCCCCAGTTCCAGCTGGTTCGCCGGCAAAGTCTCGAAATAGTTGGTGCGTTCGGCGCTGGTGGTGCCGTTGGCGCTGCCGCCGTTGTTTTGCACCAAGATGAAATGCTCGCCCTTGCCGACGTTCTCGGAACCCTGGAACAACATATGTTCGAAAAGATGGGCAAAGCCAGTTCGCCCGGGCCGTTCGTCGCGGGAGCCGACGTTGTAGGTGACGCAAATCGAATAGGTCGGCGCGCTGTGATCCTCGGCGAGAATGACGCGCAAGCCGTTTTTGAGTTTAAATTCTTTGAAGGCGACGTCGAAGGTTTTTCCCGAAGCGTGGATGGCCGGAGCGGCGCCAGCCGCGGCCGACACCTCGAAAACCGCACTCCCCAGCCACGCGACGATGACGCACGCCGCTAAGAAAAAATTGCGCCTGGCTATCCACGTCGCGGGACTTAGGTTGATGAAGAGATTCATCGAAATTTCCAATCCCCGTTACCAACCGTACCGGCAACGGCGTGTATCCTATATAGCAACAGCCGAAGATAATTTGTATCCCTCGCCGGTGAAAAACTTTTCCGGTTGACATGCCCATGCAATGCGCAATAAGAATGCAGTGGCAATATCTTAAAGCTTCCGGAGGTCTTTGATGAACAGTTCTTGGGAAAAAGTCACAGTCGATAACAGCCCGATGGGGCTCTATGTCGCCCAGCCGGAGGGCCCGGGCCCGTTTCCGGCCATCGTCGTCATCCAAAATCAAGACGGCGTGCGCTCATTCACGCAGGAAATGACCCGGCGGGTTGCCGAAGCCGGCTACGTCGCCGTCGCGCCGCAACTCTATCACCGTGAAGGTGAACCGAATACGTCTGAGGAGACGGCGAATTTCAAGAATTTTCGCCGCGACACCCATGTGATCAACGACATCCATGCGACGATCGATTTCCTGCGCGGCTGCGCCAACGTCGATGCGACGCGTTTGGGCGTCGTCGGCTTTTGCATGGGCGGGCGCGTGGCGTTTCTGATGGCCGCGGCCAGTAAGTCCTTCAAGGCAGCCGTCGATTTTTACGGCGGCGGCGTCTACTCGCAATGGGGCAATGATCGCCCGGCGCCGTAGGAGCTGGCGGCCGAGGTCTCCTGCCCCGTTCAAGGCCACTTCGGCGAGCTGGATAAAAACCCGCCGCCGGATGAAATGCGCACCCTTGACGCCGAGCTGACGAGGTTAAGAAAAGAACATGAATTTTTCTTTTACGCCGACGCGCCCCATGGATTTAATCGAAGTGGCTGGAAAGGTTACAAACCGGATCATGACAAGACTTCCTGGGCCCGGACTCTGGACTTTTTTAATAGGCATCTGAGCGGTGTGATCACCAAGAAAGTTGCGGCGGTGGGCTGACCAGGAGGAGAAAGGGGTCGGGAGTCTTTGAATTCAGGACTCCCGACCCCCTAGCCCGCGTCGAAAATGGCCGACAACGAAGCATCCATGAAGCTCATATCTGATTGCGCCCGGTTCACCTTAATATTCTTGCTCACTGCCTTTTGGACTACCCTGGCCGGCGCCGCGGAGCCGAAAACGATCAACGTCGGCTGGACCGGCGGCTCGGCCTGGACCGCGCTGCCGGATCGGATCGCATCCGAGAGGGGGATTTTTGAAAAGGAGGGGCTGCGGGTTCGCTACATCCAGTTCCAGGGCACCAACCTCATGCTCAACGCCCTGCTGGCGAATGAGCTGGATTACGTCACCATCCTGCCGTTCATCGCCGGCGCGGCGACGCGCGGACTGCCGGTCAAGATCGTCGGCGCCACCACCAGGGCCAGCGGTTACGCGATCATCTCGCGGCCGGACATCGACAGCGTCAAAGCGCTTAAAGGAAAACGCATCGCCATCAACACCTTCGGCAGCTCGGCGGATTTCGCGATTTTCCAACTGCTCAGCCGCAACGGTCTCGATCCGAACAAAGATGTTACGTTACTCGCCGTCGCCGGCAGCCCGGACGCCCGTTTCGCCGCACTGATCGGCGGCTCGGTCGACGCCACGGTCGTCAACAGTCCCTTCGAATACCGGGCCGAACAGAAAGGTTTTAAGACGCTGTTGTCCGTGCGCGAGGTGGCCGAGTTCGTCAGAATCCCGATCGTCGGTTTGAGCACGACGCAGCGAAAAATCGACAAGGAGCCGGACGAGATCGTGCGCATGTTAAGAGGGCAGCGCGCCGCGATCCTGTTTCTGCAGAGCCAGCGCGAAATCGGCGTTGGCTTGCTGGAAAAACTCCTGAAGCTCGACCGCGCCGCCGCCGAGCGCTTCTACACGATTTATCGCGACCAATATAACCCTGACCTCACGCTGCCGGATTCCGTCGCCGAAGAATGGATCGCCGTCGGAACATTTCGCGCCAAAGAAAAAATCAGCGTCAAACCCCAGGTGGTTTACGACTGGACGTTCGCCGAACGGGCAAGGCGATGATCACGGCGTCTTGATGAGCCTGCGGATATCGACCAAGTGAAGTTTTGAAATGGCATCCCGCAATGGTGATGAAAAAACTATGAGCATCAATCTTGAGATTTCCCGTCGTCAGTTTCTCACGAGCGCGGGCGCGCTTGTCATCGCGTTCGGCTTGCCGATCGATTTACCGGCGCAAAGCACGCCGGCGCTCAAGACTTCGGGCGGGCCGTTGCCCCCCAATCAGCTCGACTCCTGGCTCATCCTGCACAAGGACGGCGGCGTGACCGTGTTGACCGGCAAGGTCGAGCTTGGCACCGGCGTGTCCACCTCGCTGCGGCAAATTGTCGCCGAGGAGCTCGATTGCCCTTTTGAAAAAATCAGCTGGGTGCAGGGCGACACCGCCAACACCGTCGATCAGGCGCCGACCTTCGGCAGCCAAACGATCAAGCGCGGCGGCAGCCAGTTGCGCCTGGCCGCGGCGGAAGCGAAAGCGACGCTCTTATCCCTAGCGGCGACGCGGTTGGGCGTGCCAGCTGAGGCGCTCATCGCGACTCAAGGCGTCATTAGCGCACGGAATGACGCCAAGAAGAAAGTATCCTATGCAGATCTACTCGGCGGTCTCTCTTTTAACCGCGAAGTGACCGGCAAGATCAAACCGAAAAGTTCGAGCGACTTCAAACTCGTAGGAAAATCGGTGCCGCGTGTGGATATTCCGGAAAAAGTCACCGGGGAACATATCTATCTGCAAGATCTGCGCTTGCCCGGCATGCTCCATGGCCGAGTCATCCGGCCGGCGACCGTGGGCGCCAAGCTCGTAAGGGTCGATGAGGCTTCGATCAAAGCGATTGCCGGCGTCGTCAAAGTCGTCGCCAAGGGCAACTTCGTCGGGGTCGTTTGCGAGCGCGAAGAACAGGCGCTCCGCGCCGCGCGCGATCTCAAAGTCAGTTGGCAGGAGGCGGCGCCGCTCCCGCCCATGAGTGAGCTCTACGCCACGCTGAAAAAAATTCCCAGCAACGACAAGCCGCCGGCCAATAGCGGCGACGTGGAGGGCGCGCTCAGCGGCGCGAAAAAAAAACTCGCGGCGATCTATCAATGGCCGTACCAGTTGCACGCTTCCATGGGTCCATCCTGCTCCGTCGCCGACGTGAAAGACGGCGCCGCCACCATTTGGTCGGCGACTCAGGGCGCCCATCAACTGCGCCCGACCATCGCCCAGCTCATGGGAATTCCGTCGGCCAACGTGCGCGTAGTGTTTATCGAGGGCGCCGGCTGCTACGGCCACAACGCCGCCGATGACGCCGCCGCCGACGCAGCGCTGCTCTCTCAAGCGGTAGGCAAGCCCGTGCGCGTTCAATGGATGCGCCATGATGAGCATGGCTGGGAACCGCTCGGGCCGGCGATGGTGATGGACGTGCGCGGCGGACTGGACGACCAGGGCAACGTGGCCGCCTGGGACTTTAACGGTTGGACGCCGACCCACTCAAGCCGCCCCAACGGCAGCGCGGGTAGTCTTCTGGCGGGCTCCCTCACCGGAATGTCCGCCGGCACACCCAATCAGTCCGGCGCCGAGCGCAACGCCAATCACACTTACAACTTCAAAAACAACCGCGTGATGGTTCACTGGCTGAACTCCAGCCCGCTGCGCGCCTCCGCTTTGCGCGGACTGGGCTCGCCCCAGAATACTTTCGCCAACGAGTCCTTCATCGATGAGCTTGCTGCGGCCGCGGGCACCGATCCCCTCGAGTTTCGCCTGCGCCACCTGAGCGACCAACGCGCGAAGGCGGTCCTGGAAGCGGTTGCCAAGCGGGCCGGGTGGACCCGTCGCTCCGCGACGCAAAAAACCAAACAAGGTGCCGAGATCAAGAGCGGCCGCGGCGTCGCGTTCGTGCGATATGATCGGACCGAAGCCTATGTCGCTGCCGTCGCCGAGGTGGATGTGAATCCGGCCGACGGTGAAGTTAAAGTCAAGCGCGTGGTGGTCGCCCACGATTGCGGTCTGATCATCAATCCCGACGGCCTGAGAAACCAAATCGAAGGGAACGTCATTCAGGCAATGAGCCGGACGCTCAAAGAAGAAGTGAAATTCGATCGCTCGCAGGTGACCAGTCTTGACTGGAAAACCTACCCGATCCTTCGCTTCACCGAAATACCGGACGTGATCGTCGAGCTGGTCGACCGGCCGGATCAACCGGCCGTGGGCGCGGGCGAGGCCACCACCAGCGCGATTCCGGCGGCGATCGCCAACGCAATCTTCAATGCCACCGGCGCACGCCTGCGCACGGTGCCGTTCACGCCGGAGCGAGTAAAGGCCGCTTTATCGTAACCGATGGAGTGAGCGTGGAGCTTCGCGGGAAGGCTCCGCATGCGGTTATCCACCACTCCAACACGCCGCCGCTCCACGATTCCATCAATTCCTCCACGCCGTCGGTTTAATTATTTTCCCTGGGCTGGCGCAGACTACGGCCCACGGCAGAAGGATCGACATAATCTTTCCGGCGATCGACCTGCTGCAGCCAAAACTCGCGCCGTGCTATGATCGGAACGGTCTTGAGCCATGCCGGGAACCTTTTCAATTGACGAACCGGCCGGGGAGGAGAGCTTCGTGAAGATCATGGTCGTGATGGGCGAATACCCGCCAGAAGAGCGGGAACGCAGACGCGCGGCGGTGCTCAAGTGCGCGTCGCCGGGAACCGAGATCGGCTTCGGCGTGATCAAGGCGACGTTCTTCGTGCGCGCCAACGCGCAGATCAACGCCCTCTCGGCCGGTCCGCTGGTGGCGGAGATCGCCCGGCAGGCGGAGGCCGACGGCTTCGATGCCGTGGTGCCGTTCGGCACGCTGGATGCCGGAGTCGAACTGGCGCGCAACCTGGTTCGCATCCCGGTGATCGGCGCCGGGCAATCGGTCATGCACCTCGGTGCGCAACTGAGCAACCGTCTTGGCGTGGTCGCTTATGAAACCACCAGCATCCCGTACATGCGCAAGAATTTTCACGCCTGGCGGGTGTTGGATTCGGTGGTCGGCATCCGCGCCATCGAAGTTCCGTTGCTCGACAGCACGCAAAATCGCGCGGCGATGCGCGAACGTTTTCTGCGCGTCGCCCGCGACTTGATCGACAACGCGAACGCCGAGATCATCGTTCCGATGGGAGTCACCATGGTGCCGGTGCAATATCCGCCCGCAGAATTTAGCAAGGAACTCGGCGTGCCCGTACTGGATGCGCTGGCGACCAGCATTCAAACCGCCGAGATGATGGTGCGAACCGGGACCGTGCACAGCGTAAAAACCTATCCGCGGCCCGAGAAGAATTAGACATCCAAGGTTAATCCAAGGCCCGGCCCATCCGGTACGCGGATCTCTCCGCTTTCAACCTCGAATCCCCGCGCGAGATCGCCTTCGAGCTCTTCGAACTCGGCAATCTCCGAGGGAACCAGAATTGCCGGCGTCGCGCTGATGAAATGAGCTTGGGCCGCTTCCACCAGACGTGAAGTACCCGTACCGCCGACGTGACAGGAGAGCCCGGCCGACTGGCAGGCCCGCACCACGGCCAGGCTTCGGCGAATGCCGCCGAGCTTGAGCAGTTTGATGCTAACCGCCTTGGCGGCCCCGGCGCGGGCGAGTTTTTCCACGTCCGCGGGAGAATCGACCGACTGATCCGCCAGGACGATCGGCTTGACCGCGCGCGTGACCGCAGCCATGCCGGCGAGATCGTTCGCCGGCACCGGCTGTTCGACCATCGACAATCCGTCGGCCGTAAGCCGATCGATAACTTTGATCGCGGTGGCCGCGTCATAGGCGCCGTTGAAGTCCGCGGTAAGCGTTACCTCGGCGCCGACCGCTTTGCGAATATTGCTGAACCGATCGAGATCCTTTTCTACACCGGCGCCGAGCTTTATCTTGAGGTGGCGGTAACCCTGCTTCACGAATTGCGCGGCGCGCTCCGCCATCCATTCGGGCGCGCCCATGCCGAGCATTTTGAGGACTGGAATCCATTCCCGGCGCGCACCACCGAGCAGCGCGGCGAGCGAAACGTTTTGTATTTTTCCGAGCAGATCGTACAGCGCGATTTCGACGGCGACTTTGTGGCGCGGAAACCCTGCGACGCTTTTGTCGAGTTGATCCATCAGCGCATCGACGGAAAATGGCTCATGTCCCACGAGGCGTTGCCCGGCCGCGCTTTCCAACGCCCGAATTCCCGGTTCGAAGGTCGCATTGTCCTTCGGCATTACGGAGGACGCGCCGATGCCGATAATGCCGTCCTCGGTTTCGATCTTGACGTAGAGCGCCTGCACGGCGTCCGCGCTGTAGCTCGCGGTTTGCCAGGGAACCTTGCGCTTTAGTTGATGCGGAATGAAGGTGACTCGCGCGATCTTCACGGCCGCTGATTTCTCATCGGTCAGCTTATTTTCTGCGCGCTCAAGCCGGGTTCGTAGAGCAGTTGAATCACGATCCCATCGGGATCGCCGCAATAGAAAGAGGCGCTGCCGTCGCGATGAACTTTGAACGGGTGAACGATCCGCACTCCTCGGGCTGCGAATTCCTGCTCAAGCTCTTTGACCCGGGCGATGCTTTCGACCAGGAAGCCGAGATGATCCAACTGTTTTTCCGCCGCGGTGTCGGCGAAGCCCGGAGTAACCTCATGGAGTGCGATATTGTCGCAGCCGGACGAAAGATAGACGTTTTGGGGGTCCGGCTCCCACACGACGTCCATCCCAAACATCTCCCGATAGAAGCCCTTGGAGCGCGCCACGTCGGCGACCTTGAGGGCGATATGGCGCATCCCTTTGAGTCCGGCAATTCGATTCATGCGTTGCACTATAGCATATTGCCGCCGAAATGGTCGTGCCGGTAGCGGTTCTTCCCTCTTGCGGCGCGACTACAAAAGCGGGATAGTTTTACTGTGAAAGAAGCCCTGTGGTGGCATAAGGAAGTAGACGGCCGCATCCTTTGCACCCTCTGCCCGCGCTTCTGTCGGATGGGCGAAGGCCAAGCCGGCTTCTGCTACATCCGAAAAAACATCGGCGGCAAACTCTATTCGCTCGGCTACGGGACTTCCACCGGCTTCGCCATCGATCCCATCGAAAAGAAACCGCTGAATCATTTTCTACCCGGCAGCGAGATTCTGAGTTTCGGCACCGCCGGCTGCAATCTCGGCTGCCGCTTTTGCCAGAACTGGAGCATCAGCAAGGCCAAGCTCGATGAAGCGCAGAGTCTCAACGCCAGTCCCGAACAGGTGGTGCAACTGGCGATACGCAATCAAGTGCCCAGCATCGCGTTTACCTACAACGATCCGGTCATCTGGGGCGAGTTTGTCATCGACATCTCCCGTGTCGCCCGGGAGCGCGGTGTCAAGAGCGTCATGGTCACCGCCGGTTACATCACGCCCGAAGCGCGGCCGGAAGTCTATCGCTACATTGACGCGGCCAACGTCGATCTAAAAGCCTTCAGCGAGCGTTTCTACCATAAATTGACTTTCTCCCATCTCGATCCGGTGCTCGATACGCTGCGCTGGCTGAAGCATGAAACGGACATATGGTTCGAGATCACCAACCTGATGATTCCCGATGAAAATGACGATCCTGACGAAACCCGGCGGCTTTGTCATTGGGTGATTGAGAATCTAGGCGACTCCGTGCCGCTCCACTTCACCGCCTTCCATCCCGATTTTAAGTTGATGGACAAGCCTAGAACGCTCGCGGCGACGCTGAGGCATGCCCGCCAGAACGCGTTATCGGCGGGAATCAAATACTGCTACGTGGGCAACGTCTTCGACGACGAAGGACAGACAACCACTTGCCCCTCCTGTCATCGCGTTCTCATCCGGCGTTCATGGCACGATATTCTGGAATACAACCTTGAGGGAAATCACTGTTCCTGCGGCGAGGAGATTCCCGGACAGTTCGCCGCCGGCGCTGTTTCGACAAATAAAGGTAAACCGAAATCTCTCGTTCTGTAGGCGCCCTCTCTCGCTTTCCCTGGCGAAAAACGGGAATTTGTGTTTTATAGGAGGTTCAAATTCAAGCGAATCTGCGCCAATGGCTAACAACAGAAAAAAAATCCGCGAAGCGCACCCGCATCTGACCATCCTGGAAGACATCAGCACCCTCATCAGCCACTCCCACGACCTCCAGGAAACCCTCAATAGCATCGTCGCCACGGTGGCGGAGCGGATGGGAACCGAGGTTTGCTCGCTCTACATCCTTGACCAGCGCAAGGAGCGGCTTACCCTGCACGCGACCATGGGCTTGGACCCGGAATCCGTCGGCAAAGTCGCGATGGCCATCGGCGAAGGTCTGACCGGATTGGTGATCGAGCGAATGAAGCCGGTCATGGTGATCGATGCGCCGGCTCACCCGCGTTACAAATACTTCCCCGAAACCCATGAAGAGCATTTTCATTCCTTTCTCGGCGTGCCGTTGATCGAGAATAAGATGCCTTCAGGCGTTCTGGTCGTGCAAACTTCCCGGCGGCGGGAGTTTTCCCGGGATGAAATTCGGCTGCTCACGACCATTTCCGCCCAAGCCGCGAGCGTGATCGTCCAGGCCCGCCTGGCCGACTCCCTGAGAATCAAAGAGGAAGAACGGCAGGAATTTCAAAAGCGCATGAACGCAGCGATGCGCAAGCTGCGTTCTTATGAGGGAAAGCGGCGAGAAAGGGCGGCGAAGGGCCATTTAAAGTGGCGCGGTCGGTTGACCGGACTGGCCGCCTCCCCCGGCTTCGGTCGCGGAAAAGCCTTCGTCTTGGAACCTCGCATGAATCTTAGCAGCATCAAGAAGAAAAAGGCTTCAAGCCCGCAGCGTGAAATCGAGCGTTTTCGCGGTGCCGTTGAGAACGGGATCGAGCAAATCAACGTTGTAAAGAACCGCATGGGCACCTTGATCTCAAAGGAGGAAGGGGCGATCTTCGACGTCTATCGGCTCATTCTCGAGGATCCGGCAATCATTCAACAGATCGAAACCCAGATCCGCAAAAAAGGCTATGCCGCCGAGTACGCCATCCGGGTGGTGTTCGAGCGCTATCTGCAGACTATTTCACAAATCGACGACGATTATCTGCGGGCGCGGACCACGGATGTTAAAGACGCCGCGCAGCGGCTCCTGGAAAATCTCTCGGGGACTCAGGGCCGACAAATCGAAATACCCAAAGACGCGGTGTTAGTCGCGGAGGATCTCTCACCGGCGGACCTGAGCACGCTCGAGGGAGACAAGTTCAAAGGCATCGTGCTCGCCACCGGCGGTGTCACCTCCCATGCCTCGATCCTGGCCAAGTCCTTTGAAATTCCGGGGGTCGTCGCCGTTGACGGTCTCATGGACTCGGTTCATCAAGGCGATTTGGTAATCGTCGACGGGAATTCGGCATTCGTTTATGTCAATCCCAACCACGAGATCATCCGTGAATATGACCGGTTGGAACTGGACTATCTGAAACTCAACCGTGAATTGGACGAACTTAAAAACTTGCCGGCGGAAACCCTCGACGGGCACCGCGTGTCGCTCTACGCGAACATCGGACTCCTAAGCGATGTGGCG
>Ga0184633_10001031_pt1 | contig 11240 bp, 13 predicted proteins | sample PLM31_170_b1_FD_133156 | JGI IMG/M metagenome (GOLD analysis project Ga0184633, IMG submission 133156) | Groundwater sediment microbial communities from an aquifer in East River, Colorado, USA - PLM3-1_170_b1 | ecosystem: Environmental > Terrestrial > Soil > Riparian zone | place: USA: East...
GATCACCACGAAGATCGCGGCGAAGAGGAGTCCCAGCGCGACGAGGCCGCCAACGGCCGGATCGGTCCATTCGCCGAACTGCTTGTTGGTGAGGCCGATCAGGATCGGGAAGAGCGTCGCCACGAGGGCCGCGGCACCGAGATAGTCGACGCTCCGCTTCACGCCCTGCTCGCGGTGAGTGGGCAGCGTCCGCCAGATGATGACCAGCACGATGGCACCCAGCGGCAGGTTGACGTAGAAGATCCACTGCCAGCCGACGGTATCGGTCAGGATGCCGCCGATGGCCGGGCCGATGAGCGAGGACAGGCCGAACACCGCACCGAAGAAGCCAAGGTACTTGCCCCGCTCGGACGGGCTGAAGATGTCGCCGATGATGGCGATCGAGATCGGGAAGAGCGCGCCCGCGCCGAGGCCCTGGAGCGCCCGGAAGGCGATCAGCTGCCACATCGACTGCGACAGGCCCGACAGCGCCGATCCGATCAGGAAGATGGTCACCCCGATCAGGAAGAGCGGTCGCCGGCCGAACAGGTCGGAGAGCTTGCCGTAGATCGGGCCGCTGGCGGTGATGGTCAGCAGGTAGCCGGTGAAGGCCCAGGTGTACACGTCGTTGCCCGCCAGGTCGGTGACGATGACCGGCAGCGCGGTGCCCACGATCGTCTGGTCGAGCGCGGCCAGCAGGATGCCCAGCAGGACCGCGCCAAGGATCTCCAGGCGAACGCGGTGGGGCAGCTCGATCGGGGGTCGGTCAAGGACAGGGGCAGGCGCGGCGGCGGTCATGCTCGTGCGATCTCCGTTGTGGTGGGGTGGGCGTTGGCGTGGCGACCCGCGGGGTCTGCCGGCCGCGGGCAGTCTAGAGGCTTTTCGTTAAGGTGGCGTGAGCGCGGCGCCTACAGCGCGGAGCCGCGGTCGATCTCGTCGCGAAGTGCCAGCAACACCTCCAGGTGCGCGAGATCGCGGGGGCGAGCGGACGCGCGCTTCATGCGGATCAGGTCGTCGATGGCAGCCACACGTACCACGGCGCCGTCCAGATCGAGCTCCGTGGCGTTCCTTGCCAGTTCGTCGAAGCCAGACGCGCCGGCAGGTGTGGCAAGGATGTCCAGGTCACCGGCATCGGTCACAAGCGTGAAGGCGTCGCCGGCCGCCAGCGTCCTGGGCTCGAGTCGAAACGGGAGGCCTTCCGGAGCCCCGCGCAGGGTGGCATGCAGCTCGCGGAGGGCTTCTGCCAGCGCCGCGAGGTTGGCTGGATCACGGGCGTAGCAGACGTCGACATCCACGGTGAGGATCGACGAACCGCGCAACTTCCCCGCAAACCCGCCGATGACGATGTACCGCACCTCATGCCGGTTCAGCGTCGCCAGCGCGCGGATCGGGTCGAAGTCGCGCTCGACCATCAAGTACCGGCTGAGCGACCGATTGCGACCATGGCACGCGCCTCTCGCGCCGCCAGCCGCGCACGCTCGCCCGGCGTCATCCGCAATCGATCGCGGATCAGCGACCGATCCTCATCCGCGCCACCCGCCTCCTCGAACGCCAGGCTCTGCCCGGCGGCGCGCAGGAGCTTCTCCAGGGTGTCGACCCGCGGCGTGATCTGTCCCGTCTCGATGCGCCCCACCGTCGCCTGCGGCATCCCCGCCCGCGCGGCGAGCTCTCGCTGGGTCAGACCGGCGAAGCGCCGGGCGTATCGGAGCATGCGGGCTGCCTTCATGCGTCAAGCCTAGCATGTTGATAGCAGATACGCTATCAGGTTGGGGTCTGGTGCAGCTCGCTGCATCGGCCTAGCATGTGCACTCCAACCCAGCCTCAGAGGTAGACCGATGGCCGATCATCCCAACGCCGCGATGGTGCGCAGCATGATGGAGTCGCTGAACAGCGGCGATTTGGAGGGCATGGCCGACTCGCTGGCCGATGACGTCGTCTGGCACGAGATCGGCAACCCGGAGCCGGTCCGCGGCAAGGCTGCGCTGGCGGCCCGCTTCACCGGTCCTGGCGCGCCGGACTACGAGATCACCGGTGAGCTCCACGACGTGATTGCCAACGACGACCACACCATCGCCCTGGCGACGGCCACCGGCAAGCGCGGCGGACGGACGCTCATCTACCGCGTCGCCGAGATCTACCACATCCGCGACGGCAAGATCGCCGAGCGCTGGGCCTTCTCCGACGACACCGGGGCGATCAACGAGTTCTTCGGCTAACCCCGCGGCAGGCATGGCGAAGCTGCGCATCACCCGCCTGGGCCACGGCGGGATCCTGTATCGCTCCCCTGGCGACAAGTGGCTCTGGGTGGACCGATGGAGTGGCGCGCCCACCTACGTCGCGCCGCCGGAGCCGTGGCGCGTGGACGTCATCGCCCCGACCCATGGGCATTTCGACCATGTCGGCAACGATGCCGTCGACGTCGTTGAGCTGGCCGCCAAGGGCGGGACGGTCGTCTGCTCGCACGAGATGAGCATCTACCTGGCCGGCCGCGGGGTGGAGGCCGTGGGCATGAACAAGGGTGGCAGGTTCGATGTGGTGGGGATCGGGCTGACCATGGTCCACGCCGAGCACACGGGCGGGGTGACGGTCACCGGCGGCGAGGCGGAGGCGACCCGCGAGGTGGGCTGCTGGGGCTGGCTGTTCGAGTTCGAGGACGGCACCCGCGTCTACCACACCGGCGACACGGACCTGTTCGGCGACATGGCGCTGGTGCGGGACCGATGGGCGCCGAGCATCGCGGTCCTGCCGATCGGCGGTCACTACACGATGGGCCCGGCCGATGCCGCGCGGGCTGTGGCGCTGATCGGTGCAGGAGTTGTCATCCCGGTGCACTACGCCACCTTCCCGGCTCTGGCGGGCACTCCCGCCCAGCTCCAGGCGGCGACAAGTGCCCAGGTGGTGGCACTCGAGCCCGGGGAGACCTGGGAGGCTTAAGCGCCCGGTGCCCGCCGCGGTCTACCTGGAGATCGGTCCCAAGCGCACCTTTGCCGGGGCGGTGGAGTGGCCGGGCTGGTGCCGCAGCGGCCGCGGCGAGGATGAGGCGCTGGCGGCGCTGGTCGCGTACGCCCCACGTTACGCCGCGGTGGTGGCGGGGAGCGGCATGGCCTTTTCCGCCTCGACCGACCTCGAGGTCGTCGAGCAGCTGAAGGGTGGCTCCGGGACCGATTTCGGCGTGCCCAGCGAGGCCCCCAACGCCGACGACCGGCCGCTCAGTGCAGCCGAGCTCGATCGCCAGTCACGGCTGCTGACCGCCAGCTGGGACGCCTTCGATGCGGCATGGTCCGAGGCGACGAAGGCCAAGGTCGAGCTGCGCAAGGGTCCGCGCGGCGGCGGTCGCGATCTGCCGAAGATGGAGAACCACGTCCTCGAGGCGGAAGAGGCATATCTGGCGCAGCTCGGCAGCCGCTGGCCGCGCATGCCGGGTGCCACGGTCGCCGATCGGATGGCTGTCGTGCGTGCGACCGCCCTCGACGTGCTCGGGGCGCGGGCCCGAGGTGAGCCGATCGCCGACCCGCGCCAGACGAAGCGCCCCTGGTCGCCGCGCTACTTCGTGCGCCGATCCGCGTGGCACGTCCTCGACCACGCCTGGGAGATCGAGGATCGCTCCTAGCGAGGCACCTCGACCAGGAATTCGCCGACGACGTGCCCCACCAGGATGCCGCCAACCAGCACCGCCAGGAGCAGGATCACTACGTTCAGGACCCGCGCACGTAGAGCCAGCGTGACGCGCAGCTCCCCGTCGATGCGCTGCGTCTGCAGGCCGATGAGGGGCAGCGCCGCGATCAGGAACGCCACGAACGGGGCCGCTAGCAGGAAGAGGTCCACGATCAGGGGGGCGGTGACCGCGGCCAGCACCGGATCGACGGCCGCGGCCAAGCCGGGCACCGCAATGTCGTAGGCGAGGATCGAGATGCCGACAAAGGTGAGCGTCGGCGCCAGGAGCAGAGCGGCGACGAGAGCGGTTGCGGTGGGGTGGCGTTGGAGCGGATGGGTGGGCATCGGCGGACCTCCGGCAGAGACCAGCCTCGGAGCGAGCCGGTCAGCGAGGGAGCGGAACTGGGCGGTCATCGCGCCGCGCAGCAGATCGAGCGTGGTAGCTGGCGTGCTCGGCAGCTCGTCGAGCAGGTCGGTCAGCTCCTCGCCATAGCGCCGTCGCCAGGCGGACGGGTAGAGGCGCAGGATCGGCTTCATTGGCTTCATCGGTTGCCAACCCGCGCGAGACCGATGCTGACGGCGGAGTTCAGTCCGGTGAGCCGACCGCGCAGTGCAGCGAGGCCGGCATCGGTCAGGCGGTAGGGGCGTCGCCGGCCCTCGAGCGGGAGGGCCTCGACCAGGCCGTCCTCCTCGAGCCGCGACAGGGCGCCGTAGAGGGTGCCCGGCCCGAGCCGGATGCCGGCGAAGGCGGCGACGTCGAGCAGCATGGCGTGGCCGTGCTTCGGGCCGCCCGAGAGGCTGATCAGGAGGAGGAGGCCGGGATCGGAGCCTGGGGATCGGTCGGACACAGGGTGCCTCGTGCTACGTCGTGGATACTACGTGTCGCGTAGTATCAGGTGAGCCGCGCGCGATGTCAAGCTGTCGACGATCCGATGTGCGCTCAGTGCTCCTTACGGCCAAGGAGGGCGCCGGTAGGCCACGAAACGCGACCAACTTGGCGACAGTGAGCACCCAGCGCTCCTCGCGGCCAACTTTGGCCGGATTCGGCGAGTCTGTCTTGTCAACTTGGCGATAAGGAGCGCTCAGCGCTCACGGGCGGAGCGTCAGGCAACGACGCGATCGGTCGAGGTGTTTCGTCGCAGGGTAAGCCAGCGGCGGCAGCCGGCGGCGTGGAACCAGCGCTCGGTCGTGACGCCGTCGACGTTGTCCTGCATCCAGACCCAGTCGAGGTTGCGCGCCGCCGCATCGATGATCGAGTCAGGCACGTGCGGCAGCTCGCCGCCGAAGCGGAACTCGTTGACCGGCCGCTCGCCGCAGATGGGGCAGGTGATCCACAGCATCAGCGCGTCCCCGCCGATCCCTGGTCGGCCATGGCGTGGTCCGCCGCGAAACGGGAGAGCCCGAAGGACGCGATCAACGATGGCGTCACCCCGGTGGCGATGAGCTCGGCCATCGCCTCGCCGCCGGCCGGGATGGCCTTGAATCCCCAGGTCCCCCACCCTGTCGTGATCAGGAATCCATCGACCCCGGTGGCGCCCATGATCGGCGAGTAGTCCGGAGAGATGTCGCAGATGCCGGCCCACTGCCGCAGGATCCGCAGGTCGCGCAGGAACGGGAGGATGTGAGTCACCTTGGTCGAGACGGTCTGCAGGAATTCGAACGAGGACGCCATCGAGTAGCTCGGCTGCGAGTCGAACTCGGCGCCCATCAGCATCTGGCCGCGGCCGGTCTGCGAGACGTAGCAGAGCAGCTCGGAGTCGCTCACGATCCCATCGAAGCCGGGGGCGTAGGCGTTGGTGACCAGGGCCTGGAGCGGGTGGGTGCGGATCGGGAGGCGAACGCCGGCCATGGCCGCGACGGTCGTCACCCGCCCGCCGACCGCGCTCAGCACGACGCCCGCGGAGATCGGTCCGGAGGCGGTCTGGACACCGACCACTCGCTCCCCGTCCCGCAGGAGCCCTGTGACCGGGGTGTGCTGCAGGATGTGCACCCCAAGCCGCATGGCACCCTGCGCATACGCCCACACCACGCGGTCGTGGCGAGCGGTGGCTCCGCCTGGGTGATACGACGCTCCGAGCACCGGGTAACGACCACCACCCGACAGGTCAAGCTGCGGACAGAGGGCCTTGGCCTCCTCCGGCGTGACCATGACCGTCTCGGCGCCGCAGGCCTGGTTCATCAGGGAGCGCGCGCGCTCGGCACGCATCCCCGACTCGGTATGCGCCAGCCACAGCAGGCCCTTGGTGGAATGCATGATCGAGCAGCCGGTCTCGTCCTCCAGGGCCCGATACAGATCGAGGCTGCGTTGGTAGAACCGCACCGATTCGGCGATCCCGTAGTTGGCCCGGATGATGGTGGTGTTGCGCCCGCTGTTGCCCGAGCCGATGTAGCTGGCCTCGACCACCGCGACGTTGGTAATCCCGTGCCGCGTGGCGAGGTTCCAGGCGGTCGCCAGCCCGTGTCCTCCCCCACCGATGATCACGACGTCATACGAGCGCTTCGGCTCGTGCCAGGTCAGGTCGAGCAGGGTCTCGACGAACTCGTTCACGGCAGGCGGTCCATGAGCTCGTGCGCGTAGGCGGCCGCACACAGGAGGAGCGATCGGTCATCGGTCAGCCACAGCTTGGCCGGGACGCCTGCGACCAGCCCCTGGGCCAGCGCCGGCCGGGCCACGGGGAGTGGCCAGTCGACGTGCGGGAGTACGTGATCGCGCAGCTCGTCGGGGGTCAGCCACCATCCGACGAACCCCACCTCGTCCTCGACGATGGCCGACTCGTCGCCCATCCCTGCCGCGGGGCTGCCGATGAGCAGAAGGTCGTCCGGAGCGAGCCGCAGGGCGACGCCATCGGGCCAGTCGAGGGCATCCAGGGCTTCGGGTGCCGCCATCACGCGGACAGCACGGAGCGGCTCAGGCGCGCGCACGGAGCCCCTCGGGGTCGTAGAAGGGCGGCGCGGTCACCAGGGCCGTGCGTCCGTCGATCTCGACCTGCTCCGGGAACGGCGTGCGCTTCAGCCAGCCGAGCATCACCGCCTGGCCGAGGGTCGGCGATTGGAAGGTCGACGTCACGTGGCCGACCACCTCGCCGCTCGACCAGATCGGGCTCCCCTCGACCGGTGCCGGCACGGGCATGCTGAGGCCCACCAGCCGCCGCTGGTCGGGCAGGTCCGCCGTGCGGATCAGCGCGTCACGACCGATGAAGTCGGGCTTCTCCATGTTGATCGCCCACTCCATGCCCAGCCGCCGCGGGGTCGTGTCGAGCTCGGTGTCCATGCCGATGATCACGTGCCCCTTCTCCAGCCGCAGCCCGAAGAGGGCCTGCAGGCCGTGCGGCCTGATCCCCAGCTCCTGGCCAGCGTCCAGCAGGCCGCGCCACAGGTCCACGGATCGGTCGACCGGGTGGTGGAGCTCGAAGCTCGCCTCGCCGGTGAAGCTGAGGCGCATGACGTGGCACGCGATGCCGGCCAGCTCGGTGCGGATGTGCTGCAGGAACCTGGGCGGATCGACGAGGCCGAGGCGCGCCAGCAGCTCACCGGCGCGCGGACCGGTGACGTTGATGGCGGCCAGCGACATCGTCCGGTCGAGGAGGAGGACGCGCAGGCCCCAGGTCTCGATCCAGTCGCGCATCCACATCTCGGCGTTGCCCGCCCCGCCGGTGGTGAAGGTGAGCACGAAGCGGTCATCGGCCTCGCGGCAGATCATCCCGTCGTCGATGACGTGGCCGCGCTCATTGAGCAGGAGCGCGTAGCGCGAGCGGCCCACGCGGATGGTGGCCACGTCGGTCGGGTACAGGCGCTGCAGGAACGCGACGGCGTCCGGGCCGGCCACCACGAACTTGCCGAGCGTGCTCACGTCGCCCAGCGACACCGCCTCGCGCACCGCCCGGTACTCGGCGACGTGGTCGCCGTAATTCCACGGCCGCCACCATCCGCCGAAGCGGTCCATCTGCGCGCCCTGCGCGACGTGCTCGTCGTGGAGCGGCGTGCGTCGAAACGCGTCCAGGTGAACGTCCGCGGATGCCTCTCCGAGCGTGATCTGGCGCGAGGCGGGGCGGGCCGTGAACGGCTCCGGGACCTGCCCGGTACGCGCCGCGATCCAGGCCCGCACGTGAGGCAGGCAGACACTCCCCTGGCAGGTCCCGGTGCCCGCCAGGCTGGCCCGCTTCACCAGCTCGAGCTCGTTGAAGCCGCGGGCCCAGACCCCCTCGAGGTCGTCGACGCCGATGCCCACGCAGGGACACACGATCCCCGCGCTCGGCGCAGGGGGCAGCGGATGTGCCTCGGCGGCCGATCCGACGACCGTGACCGGCAGGTCATCGGCCATGCGTGAGAGGACGTCGCGCGCGGAACGACCCAGGTTCAGGATCACCGTGTCGCACGGCGTCGTTCGTTCGACCCCGCCGTCAACGGTCGTTACCGCCGCGACGCGCACCTCGCCCTCGAAGCTGACCAGCTCACCGGGGAGCGGCGTGCACGGCACCCCGTCCGGCGGCGGGCCGATCGCCACCGCCACGCCCAGCTCGACCCCGGCATCGCGGAGTTGCCGCGCAGCGCGCGCGGTGAGCAGGCCGGCCAGCCGACTCCTCGGGCAGACCGGCTGGATCTCGGCGGCGCCGGTCGCAACCACCACCTCCTGCGCCCTGAGGTGGAGCATGCCGTCGGAAGTGCGCGCGATCAGGGTCGGACCGGCGTAGATCGCCACCACCTCGGTCCCCTGGCCAGCGTCGAGCATGGTGACCCGCCGGCCGGCCCGCTGCGCCGCCGCCGCCGCGGCCGCGCCGCTCCTCCCCGCGCCGATGACCACGAGATCGGCCTCCTCTCGCCGGACCTCGACCGCCGGCGCGACCACCGCTGCCTCGTGCCAGGCAGGCGCGCCATCGGCCGGATGGCGGCGGACGCTCAGGTCGGGGCGAGCAGGCGTCAGGCAGGTCCGGACGTAGGCGATCCCGGCGACCTCGGCAACGCAGTTGCCGCAATCACCGCCAAGGCAGAGCGTGCCGCCGAAGCCCGGATGCTCGCCGGCGCGAACAACCGCCACCGCAACGGTGTCGCCCGGCTCGTATGGCAGGCTGCGGCCGTCCAGCACGAACCCGGCCGCCGCAGCGCTCATGAGCGAGAGGCTAGCATCCGCCCTTCCGCCGAGATGCCATCCGCCGCCGGTGCGCCTGCAGCGAGACCGGGAGCCTGTTCCAGATGGCAATCGGGCCGCCGGGGGCGTACAGTCTCGGCCCCGGACCCGACGCTGGTCGAGCGTCTCCAGCGGAGAAACGAGCGAGGTGATGGGCGATGAAGAAGGTCGGCGTCCTATTCGGCCAGGAGCGCACGTTTCCGTATGCCCTCGCGGAGCGGATCAACGCGCTTGGCGCAGATGCGACGGCCGAACCGGTCAGGGTGGGGGGCCTGGGGCTCGAAAGCGGGCGTTCATACGATCTCGTTCTCGATCGAATCAGCCAGGACGTGCCGTTCTATCGGGCCGTCCTCAAGAAGTGGGTCGCCGACGGCACGATCGTCGTCAACAATCCGTTCTGGTGGTCGGCCGACGACAAGTTCTTCAACAATGTCCTTGCCCGACAGCTCGGCGTGGCCGTGCCCAAGACCGTCCTCCTGCCCTCCCACGACCATCCACCGGACACGAGCTCGGAGTCGTTCTCGAACCTCGAGTATCCGCTCGACTGGCAGCAGATCTTCGACCACGTCGGCTTCCCCGCCTACTTCAAGCCCTATTCCGGTGGCGGCTGGAAGAGCGTGTACCGGGTGACGAACCCGGAGGAGTTCTTCGGCGCCTACGCCCACTCCGGCCAGAACGTGATGACGCTCCAGGAGGAGATCGTCTTCGACATCTACTACCGCTGCTACGTCATCAGTCGAACGCAGGTTCGGGTCATGCCCTATGACCCGCGGCGCATGCACCACGAGCGCTACGTCCAGGATCCGATCTGGAACGATCCCGACCTCGTCGACCAGGTCCGGCGGAGCTGCCTGACGCTGGCTGAGGCGCTCGGCTATGACTTCGACACCATGGAGTTCGCCGTTCGCGGCGGCGTGCCCTACGCGATCGACTTCCTCAATCCCGCTCCGGACGCCGACCCTCAATCGGTCGGCCAGGCGAACTTCGAGTGGGTCACCGAGACCTTGGCTCACTGGCTCGTCGAGCGGGTGACCCAGGGCCCCGAGCCGGCGGGCGAATTGCATTGGTCGCGCTTCCTGGCTGGCGGGCTGACCGGCGGTGACGGACGCACGACTGATCGGGCACCCACGTCCGCCGCCGGGCGCGCGAGCTGACCGCGATGGGCGTGCCCCCGCCGTCCTTCACGCTCGGTGTTGAGGAAGAGTTCCAGCTCATCGACCCGGAGACCCGGGAGCTCCGGTCCCGCATCCAGCAACTGCTGGCCGGCGCGACCGAGGCCCGCCATCACGAACGGATGAAGACCGAGCTCCACCAGTCGATCGTCGAGGTCGCGACCGGGATCTGCCGCGACATCGGCGAGGTCCGACGTGACGTGACAGAGGGTCGGGCCCAGATCATCGACCTAGCCGGGCGCGACGGGCTGTGGGTCGGAGCCGCGGGCACCCACCCGTTCTCGCATTGGCGCGACCAGCTCATCACCCCCGACGAGCGGTACGGCAAGATCGTCACCGAGCTGCAGGAGGTGGGGCGAGCAAATGTCGTGTTCGGGCTCCATGTCCACGTCGGGATCGAGGATCGCGAGCTCGCGATCCAGATCATGAACGACGCGCGCTACTTCCTGCCCCACCTCCTCGCGCTGTCCACGAATTCGCCGTTCTGGGTCGGCCGGAACACGGGCTTCAAGAGCTTCCGGACGCGGGTCTTCGGGCGCTTCCCTCGGACCGACATCCCGGAGCTCTTCGAGACAGCGGCCGACTTCGACGAGTACGTCCGCGTCCTGGTGAAGACCGGCTCCATCGAAGACGGCCGGATGATCTGGTGGGACCTCCGTCCACACCCGGTCTTCAGCACGATCGAGTTCCGGGTCTGCGACGTCCCGATGCGGGCCGACGAGACGATCGCTCTCGCGGCGCTCGTCCAGGCCATCTGCGTCAAGCTCTACCGGTTGCGGTCGATGAACCTCGGCTGGCGGCGGTACCGTCGGGCGCTCATCGCCGAGAACAAGTGGCGGGCCACCCGCTTCGGGATCCAGGGCAAGCTCATCGACTTCGGCAAGGAGGAAGAGGTGCCCTTCGGCGATCTCGCGACAGAGTTGCTCGAATTTGTCGACGATGTCGTCGACGACCTCCAGAGCCGTCACGAGGTTGAGTCGATCCGCTGGATCCTCGAGAACGGAAGCGGAGCTGACCGCCAGCTCCGAGTCTGGCGGGAGAACAATGGCGATCTGAAGCAGGTCGTCGATTTCATCTGCCGCGAGACCGCACATGGGTTGCCGGTCGAGGCGTTGTCGCCAGGCTCAGTTGGACACCCCGGAGCGACCGCGGACGGCCGATGATCCCCGGGCAAGCGTGCCCAGGGCCATGACCCGCGCGCGACGGCTGGGCGAGCCATGATCCCCGCGCTCCGGGAGGCCTACAACACCGCGTTCAGCGACGAGAAATACGCCTCGTACAAGGCTGGACTCGAGCGCGAAGTCGGCTGC
>Ga0184633_10001032_pt1 | contig 11237 bp, 15 predicted proteins | sample PLM31_170_b1_FD_133156 | JGI IMG/M metagenome (GOLD analysis project Ga0184633, IMG submission 133156) | Groundwater sediment microbial communities from an aquifer in East River, Colorado, USA - PLM3-1_170_b1 | ecosystem: Environmental > Terrestrial > Soil > Riparian zone | place: USA: East...
GACGCGCCCGGAGAAAACTGAGGATCGCTCCGGGCGAGGAGGGCGGCGGCCTTCGGGAAACCCTCGCGCATCGCGGCCGTCGAGGGCAGGTCCGGGAATCCCGCCGTGTGGGTGAGGACCTGACGGACCGTCACGGCGCGATACGCGCCCCCGCTAAACTCCGGCAGATATCTCCCGAGCGGTGAGTCCAGGCTCAGGCGCCCCTGCTCCCAGAGGAGGAGCACCGCGGGGGTGGTGGCCACGACCTTGGTGAGGGAGGCAATATCGAATACGGTGTCTTCGGTCATGGCCTCCCGCTTGGGGACAAGGCTCCGGAAGCCGAAGGCCTTCCGATAGAGAATGCGCTCGCCCTGCCCCACGAGGATGACGGCACCGGGAACATCGCCGGCGCTCATCGCAAGCTGGACGGCTTCGTCCACCCCCCTCAGCTCTAGCTGGCTCGCCTGGGCCGAACCCGCCGTCAGGAGCGCCAGCCCGCAACCGAGAAACAGCATCGCCCGGGACATGCCCCTATGATAGCGGCAACCCCGGGAGGACGGGACAAAAAGGTGGTAGGATCTCGTGGGGTTTCCCCCGATGCCACGCATCTTTCTCACAGGCGGGACCGGCTTCGTGGGCAAGGCCGTGATCCGCGCCCTTCAGGCCCACGGTTTCACGGTCCGCTGTCTGGTCCGCCCCGGCTCGGAGGCGGACCTCAAGGGCTTCGAGGGGATCGAGAGGGTTCCCGGCAACGTGCTCCTCCCCAAGGGCATCGAGGCCTCGATGGAAGGGTGCCGCGCCCTCGTTCATCTGGTGGGGATCATCCGCGAGTACCCCGGACGCGGCGTCACCTTCGACCGGTACCATTCGGTCGCCACAGCCAACATGGTGAAGGCCGCCGAGGCAGCCGAAGTCCCCCGCTTCCTCCAGATGAGCGCCCTCGGTACGCGCCCCGATGCCCGGTCCCGCTACCATCGGACGAAATGGGAGGCGGAGGAGACCGTTCGGGGGAGCAAGCTCGAGTGGACGATCTTCCGTCCCTCCGTCATCTACGGCAAGGGCGATGGGTTCGTCTCGATGCTGGCCCGGCTGATCAGGTGGCTGCCGGCGGTGCCGGTGATCGGTGACGGGAGCTACCGGCTCCAGCCGGTGCCCGTCGAGCAGGTGGCGGAGGGATTCGCGCGGGCGCTGAAGCGCCCGGAAAGCACGCGCCAAACCTACGAGGTAGGCGGGCCGCGCGCCTACGCCTTCACGGAGATCCTCGACCTGATCGGCGTGGCGCTGCGCAAGAGCAAAGTGAGAAAGGTGTACCACCCCGTGAGCCTCATGCGGGCCCTGACGTGGCTCCTGGAGCCGCTCCCCATTTTCCCGCTCAGCCTGGACCAGCTTACGATGCTCCAGGAGGACAACGTGTGCGACCCCGGGCCCTTCTTCCGGGCCTTCGACCTCGACCCCATCGAGTTCCCCGCAGGGCTCCAGCGGATGTTGGCCCGGTGAGCACCCCCTTCAACACATCACTCCGGCGCGACCCCAATGACCCGCGCGGGCTGCCGGAGCGCATCGAGGCTCTCGTGCGGGAGCGCATCGAGGAATCGGTGGAGTTCGTCTGTATGGATCTCCTGGTCCAGCTCCGACGCGCTCGCGGCGGCCCGGCGCCCGAGGCGAACAGCGCGAGTGACAGGCAGGAATTTCAGGGGCTCGTGCGCGATTTGCTGCTGCACTTGCGGACGGCGTTCCTGGAGGGTCTCGCCCCGGAACAGCTCCAGAAAGTCACCCAGGCGGAGGACGCCCGCGGCCAGGAGGAGACGGCCCGGCTCCTGGCAGGCCAGACCGCGCTGGCGCGGACGCTCCCCGACTACTGGCAGCGTTTCGACACCCTCAGGGAAGCTTTCATCACGGCGCGGCTCAGCGCGCCCCCGCCCCGGCCGGGCCTCTTCGACCGCTTCCGCCGCCGACCCTAGGCCGCGCTTTTCAAGTCCTCGATTGCCCCCGGCTCAGCCCGCTTCAACGCCGCGAGGGCCCAGAGGTTTTCGATCTCCTTCAAGCCGGCTTGCCAGGCCGCGTACCGGTCCAGGATCTCGGCCCTCAGCCCGGCAAGCCGTTCCTCCGCCTCCTCCAGCCGTCCCCGCAGGGTCGGGTGGTAACAGCTTATGAAGCTAAAGGTCCCTTCGGGGCAGGTCCCTGCGATGCTCTCCAGGCGCCGGGACACTTCGTCGCGCAAGAGTCGATCCAACCCGTTCATTGCCCACCTCCCAAGATATACTAAACACCTGACGATGACATAAGTCAAGCCGAATATCGGCCGGGCGCTTGACGCGATGAAACATGTAATTTAGGATCGCAACAGCTGATGCACGGACGCAACCGATGGATGCCTGGCTACTCCTGATCGTCACTCTCCCCCCCCACCCGTCGAGCCTCCGGGTCCGCGCCTGGAGGAAGCTTCGAGCCCTGGGAGCCGTCGCGCTGAAGAACTCCGTGTACCTGCTCCCCTTCACCCCCGAGAACTACGAGCAGTTCCAGTGGCTGACCCAGGAAGTCCAGAAGGACGGCGGCGAAGCCACGCTCCTCAAGGTGGACAGGATCGAGAACCTGAAGCCGGCCGAGGTGATCCGACGCTTTCAGGACGCGCGCAACCGCGATTACCGCCGGCTCGCCGAGCGCTACCGGAAGCTCCTCCGCGAGCTGGACCGAAAGGTGACAGGGACCAGCCCGGCGCAGCGCGACAAGGAGCGTGCCCGCCTCGCGCGAGACCTCGAACGGATCAGGGAGATCGACTTTTTCGACGCGCCCGGCTACCAGGAAGTCAAACGGCTCAGAGAGACCATCGAAATGCGGCTTCACCCCCCGAGCACCATCGCGACCCCAGGCCGCACCGAAATCCCGCTCGAGTCGCTCAAGGGCCGGCGGTGGATCACCCGGCCCCGACCCCACGTTGACAGGATCGCGTCGGCCTGGCTGATCAAGCGCTTCATCGACCCCGACGCGCAGTTCCTCTTCGTGCCGGTGGACGACTTCCCCGCCGACGCGATCCCCTTCGATGCCATGGGCGCCGAGTTCGGCCATCAGGGGGAGGATTGCACCTTCGAGACGCTCCTCAAGCGGTTCGGCCTCCACGAGCGCCGGCTTGCCCAGTTGGCGGAGATCGTCCATGAGGTGGACCTGCGCGACCAGAAGTTTCACCGGGAGGAGGCGCGCGGCATCGACCTCGCTATTCGCGGATTGCTGGCGGCGCTCAAAGACGACCAGGACGTCCTGGCTCACGGGATGACCCTCTTCGATGGCCTTTACGCGACCATGGCGGAACGAACCTAAATGAAGCCATCCAGCACCCTGTTGCTCACACGCCGAGAGATTGCGGCGCTGTTGAGCCTCGACGAGTGCATCGCGGCCGTCGAACAGGCCTTCAAGCTGCATGCGGAGGGCAAGACCCTGCCGCCGGGAGTCCTGGGCATCCACTCGCACGAAGGCGGGTTCCATATCAAGGCCGCGGGGCTGGAGCTCGGAAAAACATACTTTGCGGCAAAGACCAACGGGAACTTCCCTCAAAACATGAACCGATTTGGAATGCCCACGATCCAGGGCATCATTCTGCTCTGTGACGCAGAGAACGGCTACCCGCTGGCCCTCATGGACTCGATTGAAATCACGATCCTGCGAACCGGAGCAGCGACGGCGGTGGCGGCCAAGCACCTCGCCCGGCACGATTCAACGGTTGCAACCATCTGTGGGTGCGGCACCCAGGGCCGGATTCAGCTCAGAGCGCTCGCCAAGGTGCGTCCCCTCGAGCGGGTGCATGCCTTTGACAGGGACGAAGACCGGGCCCGGCGCTTTGCGCACGATCTTTCAGACGAGCTAGGAATCGAGGTGAAGGCGGTCCGTGATCTCTCGAATGCCGTCGGCCAGAGTGATATCTGCGTCACCTGCACGCCGTCGAGGCAGTTCTTCCTGAAGCGGGAGGATGTGCCACCGGGGACCTTCATCGCGGCCGTGGGGGCCGACAGCCCCGAGAAACAGGAATTGGATCCGGCACTCCTGGCACGCAGCACGATCGTGGTGGATATTCTGGAGCAGTGCGCCACCATCGGCGAGCTCCATCACGCGCTGGAGAGCGGGTTGGTGACGCGGGAGGACGTCCACGCTGAACTCCATGAAGTGGTCACCGGACTGAAACGCGGGCGCGCCTCGGAGGAGGAGATCATCATCTTCGATAGCACAGGAACGGCGTTGCAGGACGCGGCGGCGGCGGTGGTCGTGTATGAGAAGGCGACGCGCGCCGGAAGCGGCCGCACGCTGAATTTTTCGGAGTGACGAGGAGCCAACCCGTGCCCCGTCTCTGGGAGCTGGTCCGGTATTTCCTCTACCTGGGAAGCCTCGGTTTCGGAGGTCCGGTGGCGCTCGTCGGCTACATGCAGCGCGATCTGGTGGAACAGCGGAAGTGGTTCACCAAGGAAGACTACATGAAGGGGCTGGCGTTGTCGCAACTGGCGCCGGGACCCCTCGCCGCCCAACTCGCCATCTGCCTGGGCTACATCCACTCGAAGGTGTGGGGCGCCACGCTGGTGGCGCTGGCCTTCATCCTCCCCTCGTACCTGATGACCGTGGGCATCGGCATGCTCTACGTCCGGTACGGCGGGCTCACGTGGATGCAGGCGGCGTTCTACGGCGTCGGTGCCGCGGTGATCGGCATCATCGTGCGCGCCGCCTACAAACTCACGCGGCTCACCATCGGCTCGAACTGGCTCCTGTGGTCCGTCTTTGCCGTGATGGCCCTCGTGACGGCCTGGACGGAGTCGGAGATCGCGACGCTCTTCATCCTCTGCGGCATCGCGGTGCTTCTGATCGAGGCGCCGCCCAGGTGGCTCCGCGCCTTTCTGGGGGCGCGGACGTCCCTCTTGGCCGCGGTGCCTCTCCCGGCGTCCCTGCTGACGGGCATGGGTGTCCCCGCCTCCCTCGGGACCCTGGGGCAAATCCTCTGGTTCTTCATCAAGGCGGGCGCCTTCGTCTTTGGAAGTGGACTGGCCATTGTGCCCTTCCTCTACGGTGGCGTCGTTCAGGAGTACCGCTGGCTGAACGACAAACAGTTCCTGGACGCCGTCGCGGTCGCCATGATCACGCCGGGGCCCGTCGTGATCACGGTCGCCTTTATCGGCTACCTCGTCGGCGGGCAGGTCGGAGCGCTGACGGCGGCCATCGGGGTCTTTCTCCCGGTGTACCTGTTCGTCGTGGTCCCGTACCCCTGGTTCGACCGCTTCAGCGAAAATCCCCAGGTGAAGGCGTTCGTCAAAGGCGTGACGGCGGCCGCGGCCGGCGCCATCGCCGGGGCGTGCTTCGTGCTGGCGCGCCGGGCGATCTTCGATCTTCCCACCCTGCTCATGGCGCTCACCACCCTCGCGATCCTCACCCGCCTCAAGATCCCGGAGCCCGCGGTGATCATCACGGCCGGGGCGCTCGGGATCCTGATCTTCTCCATCCGGGGATGAGGATGACTCGCAGCATCGTGTTCGCATGACGGCATTCATCACGCTGGTCCTGGCCGGCTTCCTGGCCCGGCTCGGCTACCAGATGGCGCGGAGCCCGGTTCTCCCGCGTTTCGCCCAGGACCTGGGCGCCGCCCCCGAGCTGATGGGCCTCATCGTGGCCGCCTCGACCATCACCGGGGTCGTCGTCAAGCTCCCGGCCGGCGCCCTCTCTGATCTGCTGGGGCGCAAGCGCATGATGCTTCTCGGGTGTCTCTTCTTCGCCGGCCCTCCATTCCTTTACCCCTTTGTCCATTCGACGGGCCCGCTCCTTGCGCTCCGCTTCCTCCACGGGTTTGCCACGGCCATCTTCTCGCCGGTGGCCTCGGCCTTCGTGGCCGACCTCTCCCAGCGGGGACGCGGGGAGAAGCTGGGCTGGTTCGCTGCCGCCAGCGACCTGGGAGCGACGGCGGGGGCGCTGCTCGGCGGCCTTCTCCTGTTCTACACGTCCAGTTACTCGACGACCTATCTGGCCGTCGGGATCCTCGGCCTGCTCCCGCTCCTGATGGTCCTCCGCCTGCCCGCCGACGAGAAACGCCCTTCCCCGGGCGGGAGCCTTGGTGAACGCTCGCGGCAGTTCTGGGGCGGGATCGGGGAAGTCCTCTCGAGCCGCGCCGTGGTGATCGCCTCGACGCTGGAAGCGGCCCTCTACGTCGGCTACGGCGCCTTCCTCGGCTTCTTTCCACCCTACGCCAAGGGAATCGGCCTCAACGATGCCCAGATCGCCCTGGTGATGGGGGGCCAGCTCGCGACAACCATGCTGGCCAAACCGCTCTCGGGGCGGCTCTCGGACCGCCTCGGCCGGAAGCCCATGATCCTGGCCGGCCTGTTCCTCTGCGCCGCCACGCTCCCCGCGATCCCCGCCCTCGCCTCGTTCTGGCTGCTCTTGCCGGTCTCCGCCCTCTTCGGCCTCGGAGTCGCCATCGTCACCCCTTCAACCACAGCGCTGGTCGCGGACCTGGTCAAGGCCGGCCGGATGGGATCGGCGATGGGGGTCTTCGGAACGATCTGGGACAGCGGCGAGGCGGCCGGGCCGATCATGGCGGGCTTCCTGATCGCCGCCCTTTCCTATGGCGCCGCTTTCAGCATGATCGCCGTCCTCATGGCGGCCATGGCCGTGCTCTTCCTCGTACTCGTGAAGGACCCGACGGCTGCCCTGCCTGCTGCGGCAGAGCGCTCGAAGTGAGGGTCAGTCCTCGAGGCGGACGGACGAACGAGCGAAAGGCCATCACGATCGACCGAGGTAGCGCCAAACCCTCGCTAGAATCTCTACGGCACGGAGGGAAGGAGCGTAGCGGCGGGCGGCCGGAAGCTGGAGGAGGACGATCCACGCCACGGCGACGCCGACGGCGTCCCAGCGACGAAAGTGGAGACCACGGAACGTTTCGTGGGTCAGGAACACATATGCGGCGAAGCGGCAGCGGGGGTGACGGCGCCAGAGCAGGAGCCCCACGTAGGGGGCCCCGAGTCCATAGGCGAGGTAGTTCCAGGGGCGGTCGAGGGCGAAATTAAGGGCGCGAAACCCGGCGAGACTGGCCGCCTGGAGCGCCGGGGCAAGAATCAAGGCCAGCGCCAACCCTGTGATGACGAGAGGCCGGCGGGGACTCGGGGACTTGAGGAGAACCAAGGAATGCGCGGAGCCGCGGCCTCCTATCATCGCATGCCAGCATAACGGCCCCGCGGCCCCGCGTCAATCAACTGGGACCGGGAGTCCTGCAGGACGTGCAGGCCCGTGCGGCGGTAGACGTCACGGCACCATCGGCTCCTTCGGTGATACCCTTTTAAAACGCGGAGGGGCGGAGGTCAGGATGCCGTTACAGCGGAACGACCGGTGGCGGGCTAGGAGCGCGGGGGCGAGCGGGACGGCGTTTGAAGGGGCAAACCAAACTCTGATAGAGTGACGCGAAAAGCCAGGCGTCGGGAGGTGCCCGTGAACATTCTGATCCCCGATATCTCGCTGGTCGAGAAACTGATCCGATCGGTTTCGGTGTACCTGTTCCTGCTCGTCGCGTTTCGCCTGGCAGGCAAGCGTCAACTCGGGCAGATGACGGCCTTCGACTTCGTGGTGCTCTTGATCATCAGCAACGTGGTCCAGAACGCCGTCATCGGCAACGACACCTCGCTCGGCGGGGGGCTCTTCGGGGCCACGGTGATCTTCCTGCTGAACGCCGGTGTCGCCTGGCTCACGTTCCGGTCCAAGCGGGTGGAACGGTTCATCGAGCACACACCCACGGTGCTCGTGAGGAGTGGCCGAATCCTCTGGGAGAACCTTCGGCGGGAGCAGCTGAGCCTGCCAGAATTTCGGGCGGCCCTTCGCCGCGAGGGAGTGGTCTCACTCCGGGACGTGCGCTACGTGATCCTCGAAGAAGACGGTCACCTGAGCGTGGTCAGGGGACGCCGGCAGAGGGCTTCCCCCCATGCCTGATGTCGGCGAGCTGATCGGCCACTGGGGCTACCCCGCCATCTTCCTGTTCGTCGTCCTCGGCAACCTGGGGCTGCCCGTCCCCGAGGAGACGATCCTCGCGCTGTCGGGCTACCTGGTCTGGCGGGGAGAGCTGCGCCTGCCGCTGGTCCTCGTCGTGGGCATCATCAGCGCGGCGGCGGGCGACAACCTCGGCTACTGGATCGGGCGCGAGTACGGGCGCGGGGCCATCGAGCGCTACGGGCAGCGGGTCGGAGTGACGCCCGAGCGACAGGAATCCGTCTGGCGCTTCGTGACCCGCCACGGTCCCTTGGGGGTTTTCGCCGCGCGGTTCATCCCGGGCCTCCGCTTCATGGCCGGCCCCCTGGCAGGGGCCGCCGGCCTCCGCCCCCTCGCCTTCCTGGCGGCGAATGTGCTCGGCGCCCTGCTCTACGTGCCGTACGCCGTCGGCATCGGCTATGCCATCGGCTACGGGCTCGGCCCGTACGTGGAGCGCATCGAGCGCGTCGAGTATCTCGTCCTGATCGGCGCGACAATCTTCGCGCTCGCGCTTCTGGGGTGGCGGGTGCTCAGAGTTCGGCGGGGGTGAGAGGCGGGATCAACGGCGCATGAGCCGCATCATGATCCAGTCCACCAACCCCGGGGCCAGGGCGCTCAGAACGGCCAGGAGCCGGGCAGGCGGGTACGGATACACCTCCGGGCGCGGGTGCCGGGCGCAGCGCACGATCGCCCGGGCCACCTGGAGGGGGGACTGGACCGGACCGTGCCGCCGCGGCTGCACCTTCTTCGGCTCCACAGCGTGAAACTCGGTCTCCGTGTAGATCGGATAGACCAAGCTCACGTGAATCCCCGTCCCCTTCAGCTCTTGACGCAGGGACTCGGTGAGACCCACCAGGGCAAACTTGGTGGCGCTGTAGGCTGACCGGAAGGGAATCCCGCGCCGCCCCGCCACCGAACTGATGTTGAAGATGTGGCCGGAGGCCTGCTGGAGCATCGCCGGGAGGACGGCCTGAGTGGCCGTCAGGACGCCGACCAGGTTTATTTCCACGAGGTCCCGGAACTCTTGCGCTGTTACTGCCTCGAAAGGCGCCGCCATGCCCCGCCCCGCGCTATTCACAAGGATGTCGAGGCGCTTCCAATGGGCGAGCACGCCCTGCACGGCGGCCTGGACCGCTCCGGGATCGGTGACGTCTCCGACGCAGACCATCACCTGCCCGCCCTCGCGCCGGATCCCATCGGCCACAGCCTCCAACCGGTCCTCCCGCCGAGCGAGCAGCGCCACCCGCGCCCACTCCCTCGCGAACTCCCGAGCAGTGGCCTCGCCGATGCCGCTCGAGGCCCCCGTTACCAGCGCCACCTTCCCGGCCAGGTCGGGCATCAGCGCTTTCCGACCGCGCCGGAGATCGCGTAACGGTGCCGGGCCACCAACCGATAGAGACTCGGCGCGAAGAACCTCACACCGGGAAGCCCGAAGAGACGCGCCAGCCAGCGCCAGGCGCGGAGGCGTCGGAGGATTTCCCGGATGGCAGCCTCACCCGAGAGGACGCGGCTGTCGGGAAGCACGAGCTGGAGCGCCTCGAGGCAGGTCGCCTCGGCCATCCAGGAGAAGCGAGCCCGCCGCTCGGGTGACTGGCAGGGGAGGAACTCGAACCGGCCAGGCAGGGCGCGGCGCTCGACCCAGCGCACCCCCCCCTGGCAGATCGGGCACTCGCCGTCGTAGATCACCACGGCCGGCCGGTCAGGCTCCGTTCCCATACGTCTACTCTACTCCAATGCCTTCACGGCCAGACTGCTGGGCAAAATCGGCTATACATGAGGAAAGTGCGGATTCCAGGCGACTTCCCAAAGAAAACCGTCCGGATCGGCGAAGTAGCCTGAATACCCTCCCCAATCCGCACGCTGTCCGGGCTTCACGATACGTCCGCCCGCGGCAGCGACCTCTTCGAGAAGACGGTCAACCTCAGCTTCAGAGCGCACGTTATGCGCGAGTGCGAAGCCTGGGAATCCGGAGCCCTCTGCTGGCACGCCCACGTCGGCGGCAAGATCGTCGCGTGGAAATAGCGCGAGCCAGATCTTGCCAAGCTCGAAGAACGTAATCGTCGGCGGAGACTCAAGCCGAGGGAGCCTGAGGACACCCTCGTAAAAACGAGTTGCCCGAGCAAGGTCAGATACGCCGAGAGTTACCAGGCTGATGCGGGGTTCCATGGCCACTTGCTCACTACTTGATCGCCCGAAAATCCGAGACAAGATCTGCCAAGGACTCACGGCTAGGGGGTGCCTTGAGTCTGGATATCGGGATCCTACCTTGCGGATTCTCGAGCAGTTTAAGCACTTCTGCCGGGGCTATTTCCTGGTATCTATACGCTCGCGTCCCAACGCGAATCATTCTTTGGGGCACCTCAATGTCAGTCGGCTTGATGAGGACCGGTGGTTCGACCTGCCAGATTGAGTCCCTTTCGTACGTAGTGATCAGGACAGACTCCGCGATCTTCTGTGATTCCGCTATGTCTTCGAGGCGCTCTTTGGTGATGAGAAGTGGAATGTAGCACTCCTCACAGCCCTTTGGCGTACCAGTCAGAAACAAATAGTACGCATGCCGATAGACAGGGACACTGCTGCCGGGCGTGTCGGCCATGAGCGGATGGGCTTGACTGAGGACTAACGCAAGACACAGCCACCTCATGGGCTAGGGCTACCGTGGACGGGGACGCGAAATACCGTCCTGATCTATGTAGTCCGAAAAATCGGGCTTAGACGACATGCTAACCGACAGCTGATACTTTATTATGAGTTGAACGACAGCCATGGCCTGGGCGGTCGGCTCAGCTCTGGGATTCTCGCGGTAATACCAAACCGCGCCTCCCGTGGCTTTCAGGCCCTTGAAGTGCTCCTCGAGCGCTTGCAGTGTAGTCTGCTTGCCATCAAGCAGGACGACCCCCGATGAAAGAACGGCAACCTTTGCGACTCGCTCGGCACTCGCTACCGGCGAGATACTCCATGCCGCGACAATCAGCAGTGCAAGTAGGTGTTTGATCATCCTTCCCCCAAAAATGCTGGGCGAGCTGTCTTGGTAGCCTTAACTGGCTTTTGGCGCCTGCCGTGGCCCTCGCCGACATTTGTGTTGGCCAATTCTACATGCGCCCCGTTCGGGTGAACAAGCTCTTACCGGTACGCGCACGGGGGAACGGGAGTTCTCCAGGGCGCCTGGGTGAGGTGCTGGCCGTGGGGGAAGAGGCGGAGCTGCTGCGCCGGGAGCGCCGGGGCGAGGCGCCGACCACGGAGGGCCAGGAAGTATCCCGCGCGAACGGTGTCCACGC
>Ga0184633_10001037_pt1 | contig 11216 bp, 10 predicted proteins | sample PLM31_170_b1_FD_133156 | JGI IMG/M metagenome (GOLD analysis project Ga0184633, IMG submission 133156) | Groundwater sediment microbial communities from an aquifer in East River, Colorado, USA - PLM3-1_170_b1 | ecosystem: Environmental > Terrestrial > Soil > Riparian zone | place: USA: East...
CTGCCGGTCATCGCCCTCTCGCAGCTCTCCCGCGCGGTGGAGACCCGAGGCGGGACCAAACGCCCGATGCTTTCCGACCTGCGCGAGTCGGGCGCGATCGAGCAGGACGCCGACGTCGTGCTCTTTGTCTACCGCCCCGAGGTCTACGAGACCGACCCCGCGAAGATGGACGGGAAGGCGGAGATCATTATCGCCAAGCAGCGAAACGGTCCCACAGGAAGCGTCGACCTCGCGTTCATCCGTGAGTCCACCCGCTTCGAGTCGCTGCGCGAAGTTCCGGAGCCCCGGCTCTAGCCGAAGGTGAGCGAGACCGAAGCCGGGACCGCGGCCGACTGGCCGCAGCGCTTCCTCCTCGCGCGGCTCCAGAACGCGGGCGAAGTTTTCATCCTCCTCGGGAGCATCCTCCGGGAGCTCCCCTCCGGCGTGCGGAAGATCGGCCTCGTCGTCACCCAGATGGAGGCGATCGGCCTCGGCTCGATGCCGCTCACCGTGTTCGTCGCCCTCTTCACGGGCGCGGTTGCGGCCGTGCAGGCTTCGTATCAGTTCCGCGGCTACATACCGATGATTTACCTCGGCACCGTTGTCGGGAAGTCGGTGGTGATCGAGCTGGGGCCGGTGCTCACGGCCCTCGTGGTCGGGGGCCGGGTGAGCGCCGCGATCGCTGCGGAGCTCGGCACCATGCGCGTGACCGAGCAGATCGACGCGATGGAGACGCTCGGAATCAGCCCGATCCGCTACCTCGTGGTGCCCCGGTTCCTCGCGGCCATCATCATGCTGCCGGTCCTCACGATCTTCGCGGACATCGTCGCCATTCTGGGCGGCTACCTGGTGGCGATCCTCACGCTCGACGTCAGCAGCCACACGTTCACCAGCGGCCTCAAGCTCTACTTCAAGGTGCAGGACGTCGTCTCGGGGCTCATCAAGGCGTTCTTCTTCGGGATGATCATCGCGACGATGGGGTGTCACTATGGGCTCCGCAGCGAGGGCGGCGCGGAAGGCGTGGGCGAAGCGACGACGCGTGCGGTCGTGGCATCGTGCCTCCTCATCCTGATCGTGGACTATCTCCTCGCCTCCTTCCTCTTCCGGGTGCTCTTTGCCTGAGGCCGCGATCGCATTCGAGGGCGTTTGGAAACGCCTCGGGTCGAAAGAAGTGCTCCGCGGCATGGATCTCACGGTCGCGCGGGGCGAGTCGCTGGTCGTCATCGGGCGGAGCGGAACGGGGAAGTCGGTACTCCTCAAGCACGCCGTGGGCCTGATCCGGCCGGACCGGGGGACGGTGCGCGTGAACGGAATCGACGTGAACTCGCTCGGAGAAGCCGAGCTCCTCGCGCTCCGGGAGCAGATGGGGATGCTCTTCCAGGGCGGCGCGCTGTTCGACTCGATGTCGGTGGGCGAGAACGTGGGAATCGCGCTCCGCGAGCACACGCCGATGCCCGAGCGGCAGATCGACCTGGTGGTCGCCGAGAAGCTCGCGCTGGTCGGGCTCGCGGGGACGGAGGCGCTCCGGCCGTCGAGCTTGAGCGGGGGCATGAAGAAGCGGGCCGCGCTGGCGCGGGCCCTGGCCATGAATCCGAAGATCATGTTTTACGACGAGCCGACCACGGGGCTCGACCCGATCACGGCGGACGTGATCAACCGCCTGATCCGCCGGCTTCAAGAGAGGCTCAAGATCACGTCGATCGCGGTGACGCACGACATGCGAAGCGCCTATCATATCGCCGACCGCATCGCGATGCTCCACGAGGGGCGCATCCACGCGGTCGGAGCGCCGGCCGAGATTCAGGCCACGCGCGATCCGGCGCTCAGGCAGTTCATCGAGGGGAGCAGCGAAGGACCCCTCCTCCCCACGTAGAGGGCCAGGCATGAATCAGACGTCCCGTCGTGCGGCGATCATGGTCGGCTTCACAGGGCTCCTCGCGCTGGCGCTCATGCTGGTCGGCATCGTCTGGATGAAGGAATACCGGCTCGGGAAGCGGAAGGCCTTCATCACCGCCCATTTCGAGGAGGTCGGGAATCTCGATGAGGGGGATCCGGTGGCGGTGCGCGGGGTGAGGAAAGGAGCCGTGACCAAGATCACGCTTCAAGACCAGGGCGTGGACGTCGAGTTCGAGGTCGACCGCGGCGTGATCCTGCACCCCGACGCGAAGCTCCGCGTCGCCAACATCGGCTTCATGGGGCAGAAATTCCTCGCGCTCGACCCCGGCTCCGCGCCGGGCCGCTATGACATCTCGAAACCGATCCCGGGCCGGTTCCAGTCGGGAGTTCCGGAAGTGATCTCGGGGGCGGGCGAGCTGCTGATCGAGGCGACCGAGCTTTCCTCGCGGCTCAATCTCATGCTGGACTCGCTCGATCCCGCCACGGTGGAGCGGGCGGCCCGGAACGTCGAGAAGGCCACGGCCAGCCTCTCGCAGACCCTGGACCAGAACCGGTCCGACCTCAGGCAGACCATCGTGGACTTCCGCGACGCGGCGCGAGAGCTGAACGAGATCGCGTCCTCCAATTCGGAGGGGGTCACCACCTCGATCAAGGATTTCGGCGCCGCGTCGAAGAAACTCTCGTCGCTTTCGGATCAGCTCGCCACGACCGCCACCGCGCTCCAGCGCGTCGTGGAGCGCGTGGACTCGGGACAGGGGACCGTCGGGATGGCCATCGCCGACTCGACGCTCTACGTCCAGCTCCTCCAGACGATCCGGAACACCAATCAGCTCGTGAACGAGATCCGGGCGAATCCGAAGAAGTTCCTGAAAGTCAGCGTGTTCTGACATGGCCAGGAAGCAGACAGCGCCGCGAGCCGCGCGGGAGCCGAAGAGCGTGTTCGCCTGCGCCGAGTGCGGGAACGAAAGCCCCAAGTGGTTCGGCCGCTGCCCGCACTGCGGCGCCTGGAACAGCGCGCGCGAGGCGCCCGAGCGGCGGGGCCGCGAGGCGTCCGCCGGCGCCGGCTATTCCGGCGTCGCGTCCGCTCCGGTCCGGCTCGAAGAGCTCGAGCCCGGGGTGGAGGATCGCTGGACGTCCGGTATCGGGGAGCTGGACCGGGTTTTGGGCGGCGGGCTGGTGCCGGGGTCGCTCGTGCTGATCGGGGGCGACCCCGGCATCGGCAAATCGACGCTGGCGCTCCAGCTCGCGGCGGCGCTCGAGGGCGCGGGGCGGTCCGTGCTCTACGTCTCGGGCGAGGAGTCGCCGCGCCAGACCAAGATGCGCGCGGAGCGGATCGCGCTCCGCGATGGCGCCTCGAATCTCTGGATCCAGTCGGAGATCGACCTCGAGGCGATTCTCGGCGAGGTGGAGCGGCTTCGTCCATCCCTCCTCGTGGTCGATTCGATCCAGACGCTCTACCTCTCCTCGCTCGACGCGGCGCCCGGCAGCGTCACCCAGGTCCGGGAGTGCGGGCTTCGCCTCCTGCGCGCCGCGAAGGAGCGCGACATGCCGGTGCTCCTCATCGGGCACGTCACCAAGGACGGCGCCGTCGCGGGCCCGCGTACGCTCGAGCACATGGTGGACGCCGTGCTGTATCTCGAGGGAGACCGGCACCACGAGTACCGGATCCTGAGCGCGGCGAAGAACCGCTTCGGCTCCACGCACGAGATCGGGGTCTTCGAGATGCGCGGAGACGGGCTCGCGGAGGTGGAGAACCCCTCGGAGCGGTTGATGCGGGACCGAGGCGAATCGGTCTCCGGCTCGGCGGTCGTGGCCTCGATCGAGGGATCGCGACCCCTCCTCGTCGAGGTGCAGGCCCTGGTCGCTCCGACCCACTTCGCGAACCCGCAGCGGGTGGCCCAGGGGGTCGATCCGAGACGGCTCGCGGTGGTGATCGCGGTGTTGGAAAAGCGTTCCGGCGTTTCCCTCGCCGGAGCGGATGTCTTCGTCAACGTCGCGGGGGGGATCCGGCTCGAGGAGCCGGCGGCGGATCTCGCCCTGGCGCTCGCCTTGGCCTCGAGCTTCCGCGACCGGCCGCTCGCCGCCGACCTCGTCGCGATCGGCGAGGTCGGTCTCGGCGGCGAGCTTCGTCCCGTGCCTCAGGTCGAGCGCCGGCTCGCCGAGGCGCGGCGACTCGGTTTCCGCGCCGCCGTCGTTCCACGCCGCTCCGCGCCCGAGGGCGATCAGGGGATCATCGCGGCCGCGACGCTCGCCGAGGCGATCGAGCGCGTGCTGGGCGCCGAAGGGAGCCCGGCTCCCGCGCGCCGCTCCGCCGCTCGGAAGTGAGCGCGCGGGTGCACGCGGAAGTGAGCGCGTAGGTGAACGTGAACGCGACCACGAGCGCGAGCGCGGGTGTGAGCGTCCCCGACCTCGCGGTCATCCTCGCCGGAGCCGGCGAAGGCCGGCGGATGGAGGGGCGCGGTCCCAAGCTTCTCCTCGAGCTCGCCGGGTCCACGCTCCTCGAGCGGGTGGCGACGACGTTTCTCGCGCACGAGGCCGTGGGCGAGATCGTCGTCACCGCGCCGGAACGCTTCCTCGGCCGCGCCCGCGAGCTGATCGCGGGGGCGGCGAACCCCCGGGGCGCGCGCTTGGCCGTGGTCCCCGGCGGCGCCACGAGACAGGAGTCGGTCCGCGCGGGGCTCGCGGCGCTCGAGCGCTCATTGCCCTACGTCGCGATCCACGACGTGGCGCGGGCGCTGGTGAGCGCCGCGCTGATCGGTCGCGTGCTCGCGGCTGCTCGCGCATCGGGGGCCGCCATTCCGGCCCTCCCGCTCCGGGACACGGTGAAGGAAGTCCACGATGGACGCGTCCTCCGAACCATCCCGCGCGACCGGCTTCAGGGCGCCCAGACGCCGCAGATCTTTGCGCGTGATATACTCGCGCGCGCTCACGCGGGCGCGGATTCGCCGAGCGCCACAGCGACCGACGACGCCGCGCTCGTGGAGGCGCTGGGCGTGGCGATCACCGTCGTGCCGGGCGATCCGACGAACTGGAAGCTGACCGATCCCTCCGATCTGACCGCCTTCCAGTCTCAGCTCGATCTCGGGAGAGGGCGATGACGACGGAGCGGGAGCTGCGCGCGGGCATCGGGTACGACGTGCACCGCCTGGAGCGGGGCATTCCGCTGATCCTGGGCGGCGTGCCGCTCGCGCACGAGCGGGGCCTCAAGGCCCACTCGGACGGCGACGTCCTGGCGCACGCGATCGGCGACGCGCTCCTCGGCGCGGCGGGCCTGGGCGACCTCGGCGAGCATTTTCCCGACAGCGATCCCCGCTACCGGGGGATCTCGAGCTTGAAGCTCCTGGAAGCCATCCGGGAAATGCTGCGGCAAGCGGGAGCGCGGATCGTGAACGTGGACGCGACGCTCGTTGCCGAGGCGCCTCGGTTCGCGCCGCACGTCGCGGAGATGCGCGCCAATTTGGGCCGGGCGCTGGGGATCGAGCCCGGGCGGGTCTCGGTCAAGGCGACCACGAACGAGCGCCTCGGCGCTCTCGGAAGGGAAGAGGGAATCGCCGCGATGGCCGTGGCTCTCGTGGAAACGGGGAACCGATGAGGATCGTGGTCTTGATGGGCGGGAACACCTCGGAGCGGGAAGTCTCGCTCCGGAGCGGAGCGGGCGTGGCCCGGGCGCTCGAGTCGCTCGGTCACGAGGTGTCGCTCCTCGACACCGGCACGGGCAAGTTTCTCAGCGACCCCGACGCGGCGATGGCGCTCGGGAGGGGAGCGCCGGCCTCGCCGGCCGCGCGGGGAAACCTTCCCGCGGCGGCGCCCGAGCAACGACTGGCCGTCTACGTCCGCTCGATCCCGCGCGCCGTGGACCTCGCCTTCGTGGCCCTCCACGGCGGGGACGGCGAGAACGGCACGCTTCAGGCGCTGCTCGACCTCGCCCAGATCCCCTACACGGGCTCCGGTGTCTTGGCATCGGCGGTCGCGATGGACAAAGCGATGTCCAAGCGGATCTTTCGCGACAGCGGCATCCCTACCCCCGCCTGGGCGGAGTGCTGGGCGCCGGAGGATCCGGCCGCCCCGTGGCATCCCGAGCTGGGCGCCGCGGAGATCAAGCGCCTCGGGGGATATCCGCTCATCGTCAAGCCGAACGAAGAGGGCTCTAGCGTCGGCATCACCGTCGTCGAGCGGCCCGCGGATCTCCTCCCCGCGATGGAGGAGGCGCGCCGCTATGGGCGTCTCGTCCTCGTCGAGGCCTTCATCCCCGGAAGGGAGCTCACCGTCGGCGTCATCGACGATCGGGCCTTGCCGGTCGTGGAGATCGTCCCGCGCGAGGGGTTCTACGACTACGCGCACAAGTACACCGCGGGCGCGAGCCGATACGACGTTCCCGCGTCGTTGCCGCCTGAAATGAGCCGACGCCTCCTCGCGCTGGGACTCGAGGCGTGCCGCGCGCTCCGCTGCCGCGGGATCGCCCGCGTCGACTTCCGCCTGGCCGAGGACGGCACCGCCCATTGCCTCGAGGTGAACACCGTGCCCGGCCTCACCGAGCTGAGCCTCGTCCCGATGGCCGCGGGCGCCGCGGGCATGTCCTACCAGGATCTGGTCCGGGCAATCGTCGAAGCGGCTCCGCTCCGCGCCGCTCGATAGGGTGGCGGCTTGAAATCTCTCCCCCAAGTTCCGGAATCGGCGGTCGGCACCGTTTCGCTGCTCATCCGGTTTGGCCTCGTCGTGATCGGCGCCGTTGTCGTACTCCGGATCACGGAGGCGCTCATCGGGCGGATCGAGCACGCGATCCTGGAGGACCTCCACGGGTCCGCGCCGGCGAGGGAGAAGCGGGCCCGGACGCTCGGCGGCGCGCTCCGCCGCGCCGCCCGCGGCGTCATCGTGGGCCTGGCGGTGCTGATGGCGATCCGCGAGCTGGGCCTCGACATCACGCCGGCGCTCGCCGCGGTCGGCGGCTTCGGCGTGGCCGCGGGGATCGGCGCGCAGTCGATGGTGCGCGACATGATCTCGGGCTTCTTCATCATCCGGGACAACCAGTTCGCGGTCGGCGATGAGATCCGCGGAGCCGGCGTTGCCGGAACCGTGGAGACGCTCTCGTTCCGGCAAACCGAGATCCGGGACGGGGACGGCGCGCTGCACATCGTCTCGAACGGCGAGCTCAAGGTCGTCACCAATCTGACCAAGGCGTGGTCGAGCCCTACCGTGCGGATCCCCGTGAGCCTCGCGGAGGACCCGGCGCGCGCGATCCAGGAGCTGGAGGCGATGCTCGCGGAATTCGCGGAAGATCCCGCGTGGAAGCCGCATCTCCTGGATCCGCCGAAGGTCCTGGGTGTCGAGGACCTTTCCGCAGGCCAATTCACGCTGCTCCTCCAGGCGAGGACGCTTCCCGAAAATCGGCTCCGCGTGGCCCGCGCCCTCCGTCTCGCCGCGATCCAGCACCTCCGTCGCGCGGGGATGGCGCTCCACGCCGTGACCCGGGCAGAGAACGGTTGAGCCTCCGCTCCTACGACATGCGCCGCCGGGCCAAGGTGCCGTTCGAGCCGGTTCGGCCCGGTCGGGCGGGAATGTACGTCTGCGGCATGACCGTGCAGGACAAGCCCCACGTGGGGCACATGCGGTACGCGGTCGTCGGGGACGTGATCCGCCGCGTCCTCGAGTGGAAGGGGTACCAGGTCACGTACGTGACCAACTTCACCGACATCGACGATCGAATCATTGCCCGGGGAAACGAAGAGGGGATACCCTTCGCGGAGGTGTCCGAACGGAACATCCGCGCGTTTCTCGACTACTCCACGCGTCTTAACATCAAGCCCGCGGATCACTACCCCCGCGCCACGGAGCACCTCTCCGAAATCATCGAGCTGATCGGGAAACTGATCGAGAAGGGACACGCCTACGCGGCGGGCGGGGATGTCTACTTCGACGTCCGGAGCTACCCGCGATACGGCGAGCTCTCGGGCCGGAACGTGGACGATCTCCGCGCCGGATATCGGATCGATGTCGGAGAGACGAAGCGCGACCCGCTCGACTTCGCGATGTGGAAGGGAGTCAAGCCGGGCGAGCCCTCGTGGCCGAGCCCCTGGGGGCCGGGACGCCCCGGGTGGCACATCGAATGCTCGGCGATGGCGATGAAGTACCTCGGCGAGACGTTCGATTTCCACGGCGGCGGGCAGGATCTCATCTTTCCCCATCACGAGAACGAGATCGCCCAGTCGGAAGCGGCGACCGGGAAACCGTTCGCGCTCTACTGGGTGGAGAACGGTCTCGTGAACCTGGAAGGGGAGAAGATGTCGAAATCGACGCGGCACTTCTTCTCGGTCGAGGACGTGCTGCGCGATACCGATCCCGAGGTCGTCCGGTTCTACCTCCAATCGACCCATTATCGAAGCCCGATCGAGTGGAACGAGGCGAGGCTCAAGGAAGCCGGCGTTGCCTACGCGCGGCTCGGCGAGGCGCTTGCGAAGGCGGAGGCGGCGGGCGCGGAGGCCGCTGCGAGCCGCGGCGCCGGCGCGGCACGGACCGGCGCCGGCGCCGCGGCCGGCGGAACCGCGCTCGACTCCGAGGTGGAGTCGCTCGTTCGACAGTTCGAGGAAGCGATGGAGGACGACTTCAACACGGCGAAGGCGCAGGGGCATCTCTTCGAGATCGCGAAGGCGATCAACCGCTCCGATCCCGGAGCGCCCGCGGCAGAACGCGCCGCGGTCGCCGTCGCAGGCCAAAAGCTCCGGGAGTTGGGGACGATCGTGGGGCTCTTCTGGTCCGCGAGCGCCCCGCCGGACGAGGCCCCGGAAGCGGTGCAATCGCTTGTCAAACAACGAGATGAGGCCAGGCTCCAGAAGATGTGGAAGCGGGCCGATGAATTGAGGGACCAGATCCTAGCGCTGGGCTACGTCCTCGAGGATGCGAAGGGAGGAACGCGAGCGCGGCGTAAGACTTAGGCCCTCCCGGGGAAGAGGCATTCCGACCCATGCCCGCATTCCAGGGGCCTCGCACGCTCAAGGGCGAGCTCCAGATCCTCTTCGTCACCATCGGTACCGCGTTCCTCGTCCTCGCCACGATCCTCCTCTTCGAAAACGGCCAGGCGGCGCTCCGGCGTCAAGTCTTGAGCACCGCGACCACCGCCGCCGAGACCGCCGCGGCGCTGATCGCGGTGGAAGATCACCGCGGCATCCGCTCCCCCTCCGACATGAACGCGCCCGCATACCGGACGATGGTGACCAACCTGGGAGCGCTGCGCCGCGCCAATCCGTCCGTCTACCACATCTTCACCCTGGCCCCTACGGGGCGGCTCGGCGCGTGGGGCGTGGTGGTGGACATGGGCAGCAACTCGCCGACCCTGAACGACGGAGAACTCCTGCGCGGCCGCATGCCGATCGGATCGCCCCCGCCTCCGAGGGTTCCGCGGGAGTTGCTCAGCCGCGCATTGACCATGACCGTCGCTGAGATCCTCGACCGATCGAACCCCGATCTGGCCCGCGTGGTCGCCATCTCCCCGATCCGCACCACCGCCGGCGAGTCGGTGGGGCTCGCGGTGACGGAGCTGAGCGCCTCGGCGTTCGTCGCTGAGGCGCGTCTCTTGTGGTACGTCTCGATCGGAATCTTCCTCTTGGGACTTTTCGCGAGCGTGGTCGCGAGCAGCCTCGTCTCGCGCTGGGTGACCCGACCGGTGGAGCAGCTCCTCGGCGCGGTCGATGAGCTCGCGAAGGGAAACCTGAGCGCCCGCGTGAACACGGGAAGCCTGAAGAACGAGCTCGGGTCGCTCGGGGCTGCGTTCAACCAGATGGCTCAGAGCCTCGAAGCGTCACAGGCTCGAAACGATGCGCAGCAGGCGCGGTTGCGCGAGCTGCACCGCCTCGGCTCCGAAGCGGCCGGGACGCTCGAGCTCAAGCGGATGCTCGAGGTCGCGGCGAACGGATTGCTCGAGATCTGCGGGGGAGAGGAAGCGCTGGCGGGCGCCGCGAAGCGGTCCGAAGAGGCGATCGAGCAGTGGGCTCGCTGCGGGCCCGGGGAGCTCGACGTGTCGGTCTTCCGCGCCTCGACCGAACGCCTCGCGAGGGTGCTGGGCGCGGAGACGCGGCTTCTCTCCCGAGCGGAACTCGGAGCGGCGGGGCTCGACTTCCTCGGGAGCCGGCCGGGCGAGTACGCTCTGGCGGCGCCGCTCCGTGTGAACGACGAGACCCTGGGCGTCCTTCTCGCGCTGGGCGATCGCCCTCGGTTCCACCCCGACGCGGTCTCGCTGGCGTCGCTGTTCGCGGCTCAGGTCTCCGCCGCGGTGGGCAATGCGAGGCTCTTCGATCAGGTGCGCGCGCTCGATCGCTCGAAGAGCGAGTTCCTCTCGCTGGCCTCGCACGAGGTGCGCACGCCGCTCACCGTCATGAAGAGCTCGCTGGACATCCTCGTGAACTCCTCCCAGTTCACCTACTCGACCGACCAGCGTCAGCTGATCGCGTTCTGTCAGGAATCCGTGGAGCGCCTGATCCGTCTGGTCAAGGACATCCTCGACGTCTCGAAGATCGAAGCGGGCGTGCTCTCGATTCAGTTCGCTTCCACCTCGTTGAACGAGCTGGTGGAGAAATGCCTCTTCTGGATCCCCCAGCTCCCCGGAGGCCAGGGCATCGAGGTGGAGGCCCGGCTCCCCGCGGCGCCGGCGATGGTCTTCGCCGATCCGCACCGGATCAACCAGGTGTTGGAGAACCTGATCTCGAACGCGCTCAAGTTCTCGAAGCCCGGCGGGAAGGTCTCGATCGAGCTCCACGCGCACGAGCGCGAGTTCGAAGTGATCGTGAGCGATCAGGGGAAGGGGATCGCGCCGGAGGATCTCGACCGGATCTTCGGAAAGTTCTATCAGGTCGAGGAGTCCGCGACCCGCGAGCAGGGCGGAACCGGCCTCGGTCTCGCCATCTGCAAGGGCATCATCGAAGCGCACAAGGGGCGACTCTGGGCGGAGAGTGAGCTGGGGCGCGGGAGTCGCTTCCATTTCACCCTCACGCGCGTCCTCGACACACCGGTCGGGGACTTTAAGGACTCGCACATCTCGGTCGCGGCGCTGCTCTCCTCCATCCGTCCCGAATCAACACACCCCACACGCGCGTAACCGCGCCCGGCGCGCCCGCGCCGCGGCCATCTGTTGACGCTGGAGACTCCGGCCCGTAAACTGCCGCGCATCGGATTGAGCTTGAGCGGGCTTGAGCGGATCTCAGTCCGTCCGGAGCTGGCGTAGCTCAATGGGTAGAGCATCTCATTTGTAATGAGGCGGTTGGGGGTTCGAGTCCCTTCGCCAGCTCCAGGCAAGTTTCCACCGAGACGAGTGCCGGAGGGGTTCCCGAGCGGTCAAAGGGAGCAGACTGTAA
>Ga0184633_10001039_pt1 | contig 11213 bp, 11 predicted proteins | sample PLM31_170_b1_FD_133156 | JGI IMG/M metagenome (GOLD analysis project Ga0184633, IMG submission 133156) | Groundwater sediment microbial communities from an aquifer in East River, Colorado, USA - PLM3-1_170_b1 | ecosystem: Environmental > Terrestrial > Soil > Riparian zone | place: USA: East...
CTATCATCCGCGCTACTCCAACGAGCTCGGCGAGTTGGGAATCAAATGCGGCATCTATCCGCTCTACGAGGTCGTGGACGGCAACATCATTTACACCTGGGACGCGCGCAAGAGCGGCAAGGGGCGCATTCCGGTCAAGGAGTTTATCTCCAAGCAGGGGCGCTTCGATCATCTGAAAGAAGAACATTACGCGCATATTCAAAACATGGTCGATCAAATGTGGGAAGAATGGCAGATCCCCGGCGTGGCGCCGCTAAAAGGAATATTGAAGGCGAGAATATAAGAACCACCGTTCGATCTAAAAAAAAGGCCCCGCACTCGGGGCCTTTTATTTGCCGTTGCCTTCCCTATAAATTTGCCCTATTTTACGCGAAACTAACTTCGGCCGGGTCCTCCAGATCCGGCCTGCCTGCCGGCAGGTCACATCTTTGATTCCGCATCATAGCCCGGACTGGCTCTCCCCAGCCGGGCTTTTTGCCTATGACGAGATAAATTGGGAGGTCGCGAAACCAAGAATCAACAGACCCGCCCCCCCGATTGTCATGCTTGGTGTCAACTCAGGGAGGAATGCACCGTGACCGGAATCAGCGGGACTGACTCAAACAAACCGAGTTTTCCGCCGGAAGTCGAACCTTACAGAAGTATGATTAACGAGGCGTTTGTGGGTAAACGACCTGTAAAAGACATAACTCCGGACATCAGGCGCAGGGCAGCGGATTACTATGAAGAAATCGCAAAGCACGTGGGAGGCAGCAGAAGAGAAGAGGCAGAGCAACTAAATCTAAAAAAGAGCCAAATTTCTCCGACAAGGCGGCACTCCTCCCGGAAATCTGGGAAAAGCTAAGAAGGGCTAGGGTCTTGTCTATTTAAGCTCGTTAAATATAATCTAATTGCATGCCTGGGGAGCCATATATGCTTTATTCAGCTGGCCCATGTTCAATCTGTGGCGAAATGAGCGAGGTTCTCTTCGCAAAGAACGCAACCTCTAATGTGATTTTTTTCCTTTGTCCGGCTTGCGGAATAGCCTGGGAGAAACCTCCCCAGCTTTTCGTAGTAGATAACATTGACCCGGTTGAAAAATTCGCCCCCAAAGGGATTTTATTCCCGACCAAAAATGACATCGTTTCCGCGGGCCTTGAGACTCTTATACGAAAAGAACTCACCGACACCGGCTGGCTCTCGCTTGCGAAGGAATGGATGGCCCAGAATTAGGTTGCCCATTCCTCCCCGCCAACACGCCCCAAGAACTCCAAATCGCCTCTTGCCCGTTTGTCCTCTTTCTTTCTGTTGCCTCACGACTAATGCGCCCGCGGCTTGTCTTCGACGACTATTCTGCTCTATTTTACGCGAAACTAACTTCGGCTGGGTTCCCTCGATCCGGTCACATCTTCGATTCCGCATCTTAGCCCGGACTGGCTCTCATCAGCCAAACTTTTTCTTGTAGCGGTGAAAGGAAGGGTGAGAAAAAAGAAAAAAGGTCGCGGGCCGTGACCAACAGGTCGAGAACGCGCCTAAAAGCCAACAGCAGACTTGACCCCTTTTGGTCTTTATGGGTGACCCCTTTTTTGGGGAAAGACACGGCAGCAAAAAGGTGAATTAGGCATGCCTGACCCCAAACCTGCTGATGAAAAAGTTCTTTGTGGAAAAACCTTGAAGGAGCGCCGCCGAGTCTAGAAGTTCACTATGGCCCGGTCATACCGTTTAGGATTTTGGCGCAGATTGGTCAACCGGATCATCCGCGCTTTCCTGCGGCTCGGCCTGAGTCCTCCGCACACCTATCTCGTAACCGTACGCGGCAGAAAGAGCGGGAAGCCATACTCGACGCCAGTGACGCTTGTGGAAGAAAACGGTGAGCGCTGGCTTGTTGCTCCCTACGGCGAGGTGGGGTGGGTAAAAAACGCTCGCGCAGCCGGTCGGATCCGGTTAAGCCGTGGTCGGCAAACTGAAATTGTAAGTATTGCCGAGCTTCTACCGGAAGACGCTGCGCCTGTGTTAAAGAAGTATATCAGTGAAGTGCCGATCACGCGGCCTTTCTTTAATGTGACACCGGAGTCAGCTAGCGAGGATTTTATCGCCGAAGCGCCGAGACATCCGGTGTTTCGAATAGAGCACTCGGTACCGTAAAGGTATCTGCTTTCAGTTGGCTTAAGATTTTGGAGGGACGCTGCGTTGAAACTCACTTTAGATGGTGGTATGCAAATCACGTCACAAGACTGTTAAAAACCTTCCCCGTCTCTGACAGGTTTTGGCCTCAGACGCGAGGCCTGAGAGAGGAACGCAAAACGTTCCTCGGAGGGGAAAATGGAAAATGTTTGGCCAGTTACTCCTTGCAATTCTCCGCGAGGGTGTGCTGGCTTTTTTGTTTGCTTAAAATTTCCGTTCGGCCGAAGTTGTTGATAGCTGACTGAGCATATCATCATGTTTGCTTTTAGATTGCTTATCCTTCTTGTGCTTGCCTACGTTTTTGTTGTCATTATCTATAAGTTTTTCCTCATAAACAGAACTGAGCGTCTTAGGCGTTCTCAGGAGCATCCCGATCAGGAGCTGGAATTGGTTCTGTGTTTCCACTGTCAGAGCTACGTGCCTCGGACTGAAACCGTTTTTTCCCGCGGCTACTACTTTTGTAGCGAGGAGTGCGCCAGGCTATTTGTCAGGCGCGATGATGAAGAAAGTCTCAAAGGCAGATAATGGCAGTCCCAGCTTACACGAGCCAAGGAGATGTTTATACCGGCAAAAAAGTTAAAGGAATTCTTGGACCGCCATAAAATTAAATACGTCACCATCACGCACTCATTAGCTTATACGGCTCAAGAGATTGCGGCTTCTGCCCACATTGCCGGAAAAGAGCTGGCAAAAACGGTCATGGTGAAGAGCGATGGTAAAATGGCGATGGCTGTTTTGCCCGCTTCTTACAAGGTAAGTTTCGATCTTCTGAAAAAAGCGCCCGGAGCCAGTAAGATTAAACTTGCCGATGAGCAGGAATTTAGAGACATGTTTCCTGAATTAGAGGTCGGAGCCATGCCGCCTTTTGGAAATCTCTATGGCACGGAAGTTTTTGTGGACGAAAGTCTATCCCAAGACGAGGAGATTGCGTTTAACTCGGGTTCTCATACCGAGTTGATTACAGTGGCTTACAGAGATTTTGAAAGGTTGGTAAAACTAAAGGCGGCGAAGTTCTCAGCCAGATAACCGGAGGGACGCGGTTTAATCGCGCTCCACTTTAATTGCTTGGAATGCCGCCAAAGCATTGAAACCGTGCCCGCTTTTTACGGAGGGACTAATCATGGCCGTTAAGATCCTCATTCAAAGAAAAATTAAGCCAGGCAGAGAAAAAGAACTTAACAAGGCTGTGAGGGAGCTTCGGTCCAAGGCTATCCATGCCGAAGGCTATATTTCCGGAGAGACGTTGTGCTCCATCGAAGATCTTTCTGTCCACCTCGTGATGAGTACCTGGAAAAGTCTTGAAGACTGGAATCGTTGGGTGGATTCCCCGGAGCGGAAAGCATTTGAGCAAAAGATAGATCCCATACTGGAAGAACCAACGAAAGTTACTTCGTATCAGTACGAATCCATTTCGCCGAACGTGGATGAATTACTCACCGGCCTTGAGTTTAGCGTCCAGGATGAGTAGCGAGTCCGTACCGCGTACGATGAAAAAGGTTTCATTTCCTCTTCTTAGCGGCCGCGGCCTTTCGAATTATCGCAGCGCACTTTGTGGCGTCTGCGTCAGACTCAAACCCAAAGACGGCTGAATATTTTCTCCCTACAACCTGGGCCACAAGAAAATCCATATTGATCCCTGCGTCGGCAATGGCCTGCGAGGTTGCATAGCCAATGCCCGCCCGGTTATCGCCCTCGACAAGCAGAGCCGGGATGGATGACGCGCCGAACCCCACTTCCTTGGCCGCAGTAACGGACGTTTTCCCCGTAACCGGATAAAGCTCGATGGCGGCCTTGGATTCCTCGCCTGGAAAGCGATAGGCCATCACCACTCGGATGTCTGCGCCGGCGTTGGCAAGCGGTGCAAGAGCGTTAGCAAGAATTCCGGTCCTATTCTCAACCTCTTTTCGCCAAAGAACGATTTTTTTCACGGTCACTGCCATAGTGAGTCCCTCCCTTTTTGTCTAAAGAATTTTTTCCCTGTTTCCTGCGTCGCAATTCTAGTGCGGACGGCCGAGCGGTGCAAATTGCACTACGGTACGATGTGTTAAAAGAGTTTAGTGAACTTCGAAAACTTAGCCACACTTTGGACATGTAATGTACCCGAATTAAATTGAGGCGTCGATCAGTTCAATTTAAAGAGTGACAAAAAATCTTTGCGTCATTCGATGGGCAATGTAAAAGTTCACGGGCTAAAGCGCCAAATAATTAGGGTAAATATCAGGCCAACGCTCGATTGTAAGTGTTTCGCTGTGCTAAATTTTAATTTTCTTGAGCCCCGTTGTCTTGCCCAAGGGTGGAACCCGAATCGTCTACGGTTTTGTTTCTCTCAATATAATTTGCCAGCACGGTTCGCAAAAATCCAAGCTCGCTACCGAATAAATCCTCGAGTTCTTCCATTAGGGACTCATCGAGACAAAACATCTTGGATAGATCGATACGAAAGTCTGAGTTTAAACGTTTGGTAATTTGCTGGCCGCGGAAATTTTGCGCATTGAGGGTTGCGCGTAAGTCACGACACTGCCGTTGATTCATTGATTGCCCGCCGGACGCTTGAAGTTTTTCGCGATCTTCTCCTTCGCGAGTGGGTAATTTTCGCATGATTTTAGATCGGCTCAAGCATGCAAGTGAGGATCTTCAGACGCAAGTACTCCTCATCGCGTAGGCCGTAGCTTCGTCTTTGAATCACACGAACCTTGTTGTTTAAACCTTCCACAAATCCGAGTGCTACCTTGTTCTCGGGCCGGCAGTACGTTGCGATGCCATCCCAGTGACTCTCGATCATGTCGGCAAACTTCTCGTAGGGCTTGAGCCGTTGCCACTTGAGCGAATCGCGCCAATTCTCGAAGAACCGTCTGGCCCAGCCCTCAATCTGGTAGTCCCACAGCTGCCCAAACGCTTCCTTGAGCACGTAGGCGGTATTGAGCCTCTTGTTGGCTTTAAGCAACATCCTCAAGCTGCGGCGCCCTTCAGTCGTCAGATTCTCTCGGTGCGATAGAAGCGTGTACTTCTGCCCCTTGATGAAGCGTCGGTCTTTGCCCACAAGCCGCCCGTACTCGCTTTTTCGCACTTGGTCCAAGGCTTCGCCGAGATGACGCAGGACATAGAACTTGTCGAACAAAATAGCAGCTTGGGGCGCGTGCTGTGGCTTGAGCGTAGATTTGCGAAAGGCCTTCCACATGTCCATCACCGCAAGCCTTATTTGCTTGCTTTTCTTTGTCCCCAGCCATGTGAAGAACTCATCCATGCTTTGTTCGCTGCGGTCTTTACCGCCAAACCAGATCGGGCGGCGGCGCACAAGGTCGCTGACGATGATGCGATACGTATGTCCTTTGCGTATTGCGATTTCGTCGACCCCTATGATCTTGGGAGCGGGAGTGCCTATCCTGCGTAGCTGCTCTTGCATGTACTGCTTGTCCAGCTCCTTGATTGTCTTCCAATCCAAGTGTGTTTCTTCTGCCACGTCTTTGATCGTCATCACCCGGCAGCGCCGTCCTACAAAGAAGGCAAAGCGTTTGCTGTAAAACGGATTGTCCGCAAGCCACTGAAGCTTCTCCTGCTTCACCTTCAAGCAACGCGGACAATCGATTCGGCGCACCTCGATCTCCAAGTAGATTCGATAATCTCCACACCCTAAATCGCGCACCCAACGCCGTTTGCGGTCGTACCATGATCGCTTGGCATAACCGGAGGCTGCGCAAACCGTTTTTTCCCCCGCCGATTGAGACGCAGAACACGGGCCTTCGGATCACCGAAGAGGCCTTGGACCGTGTATCTCGGGCGAAAGCCGGGGAAACGATACGTGTCCCACAATCGTCGATTTTTTCGCATCCCGAAATCATGCCAGATTTTTTGACCATTGAAACAGTCAATTCTCCCTCGTATTCAGACTAGTTTCCCCCTTATTTTCACCCACTCGATAGGGAGAAGACCCGTTTTTCGACCACCTTCCTTAACCGAATACGTGTTTCCAAAACATCGACGAGATGATGAATTTCAAATGGCAAAAGGGGCAGGATTTTCTGTTGAATCGACACCGCCTTCTCCATGCCTATCCGAAGCGTATGTTCTTCCAAGCCGTAATGCTTCGAGCAAAGCCGTGCAATTAAGCCGTCCTCGAATGCATGGCGCGCTCTTGAGATCAATGTCTCATCTAGTTCGGGTTTACCGGGAATACCAACGACGTGCTTGGGGTACAGAGTTCTAACAGCATTGGTCTCGCCTATAAAAGCTCGAATGAGCAGTCCGGAATGTATAGCGTGCCCCTCGGACGATCGTTGCATGTCTGGATCTGCGTGCGCGTATTCCATAACAACCACCGATAAGGCTCTGTCCAATGCAGTTACGATGCAAGAGAAGTTATCCAACGGTATGATTTTTGGAGCCGGCTCGTTTAACGCGTTAACATTCTTGAGTGATTCCAGAAGCAGGCAGCCCTTTTTGGTTAGACCCTCCCGGATTTCCCGGATCTCCGCAAAGAAACTGGATTGGGCCTTACAGCCGACAATCTCCTCCAGCCAGTGTTCCACGTTAATGCCGTGGATTTCCCGGTTGCTGGATTTTCCCGCCGCTAGTTCTTCTACCTCCTTACAAAAATCCCGCTCCAATGCCGGGTCATCCGTCAATCGGTTTCGGTTTTCAAGCTCTTGAACTTCCGTGGCGAGCCTGACGGCTTTCTGGAACAAACCGAAGTTGGGATCGACAACGAGAGTAAGCCAATCGATTAGTGAACTGTCGTATTCTCCGTTTTGTATGTAGGCGCGGATTTTCTCTTTATGGGCTGAAGTTGCCCCCACTGTTTTTCGCAAGTTGGTATAAACAGCGTCGACTAGTGGGGTTAGATCGTTGCTCGTTAATGCAACCTTTCGGCGGAGTTTCTCTACGACGGGATACAGTTTTCTGTCGATCAAGTGGTTAGCAGACAGATAAGTTCCAAAAACGCCGGCGCGCCTGAAAGCGTCACCGCTGAATACGTCAATCTCCGCCCGCAAGGAGTTCAGCCCGCGCTTTTTGGCGGCAAGAGTTTTCTCGTCAACCGCGCCCATGTAAGGCAGAAAGTGATTTGTGAAAATGTTTTTCTCGCTGCCAAGTCTTACGAGCACCTTCACTTTCTCGTAGAGTTGCCCGCTGTAAGTGGGTACCGCAGCGGGGCGGATCGTTTCTGGCAGCATAACCAGAACCGCCTGATCAACGCTCACCGCCTCTGTCGACGTGTGACCAATGCAGATGTGGACTTTCGACATTTGGAGAGCGCCCCCAAATTGAAAAGCTTTCGGGAGGTAACGATCGTTGCTTGGATCGTCCGAAAGGTGCGGACAATCCATGTGTACTTGTCATCGGGGTCAGGCCCGGCAATCTTGACGATCTTTTTCTGAGGCCCGCCAATCCACAGGGGAAAACACCGTCCGGAATTTTTCTTCAGTCTTGAATTCAAACTCTCACTCTCAACTTCCACGTTTTCGTAATTCTGAAAGTAAGAAAGTGCCCTCCCGGTTTTCGCCCGCCATTTGGCAGCGAAGCTGTGCGAAACGATACGGTGAAATCCGTCAAGAAAAGGTGTCAGGCATTTTAATCTCTGCGGGTCTAATTCCCCGCAGCTTGCTGCGTTAAACTAATATCCTTTCCGAAGACCGTCATTCCCGCATGCTTTAAGCGGGAATCCAGGCGAAATTCTGACTGATAGGGGTCGCCCATTAGCCGGCAGGTCAAGTAGGCACAGACGTTCCCGTGAAAAGAATTTTCTTCTTTCCCCTCTTTATTCATCTCGCGCAGGCGGTGATCTTTCGGTAACGCGCCCCTGTTTTCTTTTCATGCGGTGTCGGATCGCTGGTCCGCACCAGTCACCCATCAGGATCAAGGCATTGGAGCGATCCCGGTAAGGGAATGATCTCCCGCCCCTGGCAAGTTCACTTGCCCCAGAAAACTGTCGGCACCACGCCGCCTCCAACGGTAGCGGATTCACAGATCCTATGGCTCCCTCTCGGGTCCAACCCCTTTGTGGCTCACGGCGTGGGCGTCCCAGCCGATCACAACCCCTGCGAGTTGTATTTGAGGGACGGGACAGCGGCTAATCAGAAACCTGTGGTTTTGAGCCAAACCCCTATACGAGCTCACTGCCCCATCCCAACCGTGTAAACTTACTTCGGACCGAAAGCCCTGGTTATATCAAAGGCGACCCGGTCCCTCATGATGTAGTAACACGCCCGACACAGCTTGTGCGCCACCGCTTTGATCGCCACCACAATCTTGGTCTTGGCCTTCTTTCTCTGATAAAAACTCTTAATCTTGGAGTTGTACCGGATGGCGAAGTGGGCGGCTTCGACAAACGCCCAGGACAGATACTTGTTGCCGTTCTTGGTGTTGCCCTGGCCTTTTTTCTTACCGTTGCTGATCTTCTGACTGCCGACACAGCGGCAGTACGAAGCGAAGTTGCCCACGCTGCAAAATCTCCTGATGTCGCCGGTCTCCAACATGATGGTGAGTGCGAGGATCTCACCGATCCCAGGCACGGACTTAAGAAAGCTGAACTGCGGACGAAGTTGGACTCTTTGTGTGACGGTCTGTTCGAGCAGCTCGACTTGTTCATCGGCGCTCGACATCACCGACAGGTTGGCCTTGACCGCCAGGGCGAGCTCCCCGTCGGGCAACAGTTGGTCTACCTGTTGGACATCGAGTCCTTTGACCCGGTTGGCGCTCAGCGAACTGCCGGTGTTGCGGGTCAGCAGATTCTGAATGCTCAATAGGTTCGTCGTTCTCTGGCGCACCATCTGGCTGCGCTTGCGGAGTAGATCGCGCACAGGTCGATCGGCCTTGGGATAGATATGCCCCTCGGGCAACACGTCCAAACGCAGCAGGTGGGCCAGCCAGCGCGCGTCGCTGTGATCGTCAGTGTATTTTAATCCTTCGTACTGTTGGATCGCCGCCGTGTTGGCCAAGTGCAACTTATAGCCTTGCTCCATCAAACCATCGACCAGCCAGTACCAGTTGTAAGTCGACTCCACGACGATCCCTTCAAGCTCGGATTGATAGACACAGAGTTCCTTGAGTATCAATGCCAGATCGTTGGGCAAACGTTTCTGATAGACAACTCGATCTTGTTCATCGATCACCACCGTCACGTTATTGGTCGAGTGCAGATCGATCGCTCCGTACAGTTTCATCTTCGTCTCCTCCTTTGAGTTGTGGGGTTGGCTCATCACCAACCTTAGTGCCTCTCGGAGAAGCCTGCTAGATGATTATCAGGAACGGCTATCGCCGTCCCCGCCCTCCGAACCGTGCGTGCGGTTCTCCCGCACACGGCTCTCCAGTCGGTGGTTTCCCCATCGGGATTGGCTCGCCAGTCCACAGATTGCAATCGTGGTGAACAATCCGTATCCCGCGAAAAAGACTCTCGTCTCTTTGGACGCCGTTACCCAGCGCCGCCAACATGCGCTCCATTCACTGCGGGGCTTTAACTCATTGCCGCTTCGGCCCGTGAGTCTCTGCGTCTTGTCTAGCCCTTGCGGGCACTATCGACGCTTGCTTCTCGCTTTGCACCGCTGTGACTCTCACCCATCCACCTTCCTGCCTCCCGTCCCTCGGCGCAGCTTTGATCTCTGCGCTTCTCGCGGCTTCTCACCGCTGCGGTACCATGAAGGCTCTGACTCCTGCGCCGCTCACCTACGGCGCCGGTCTCCCCGCTTACTTCGCCACACCTTCCTGTCGTTCCATCTCCAACCACGTGGGCTGCCTGATCATCGCTTACCACCACGCCAGCGTGATCAGCGCGTTTCGGGCTTCGCCTTGGAATCGCAGGCTCGCCGCAGCTCCCCGCCGAATCGAGTTCGTTTGCCTACGGACCGACAGTTAACCTCCGGTTGCTCTCCACCCCGCCTCACGGCGACGCAGTTACCTTCGGCTACGGAGCTGTGGCATACTCCGACACGGACTTTCACCGTGCTGATGTGGCGCCCTCACGGGCGCACGACCCCCGATAAAAACATTCGGGGGTGACGCATTTGGGATAATTCTCATCGCGTTCTTCTGATACCCCGCTGCTTGCGGCGGGGTTCTTCATTTATTTACTTCAGACGCTCAATTCTAACCGGCGCTTCTCCTCAGCTTATCTTATGTTTGCTGCCTGGGTTACGGCCGGTGTATAGTTCTCGACAATGATGAGGCATCGCCGCCGGTCCCTCTCAGCTACAGAGCTGTCCTATTACCGAAACCACTTTTTGGAAGCTATCTGGGAGGATGGGATTATCTGTCTAGAATGCGGCTCGCTCCGGAAGGCCCTGGGCAGCCATCTTTTTTTTATGCATGAGATTCCCCTTGCCGAGTACAAAGCCAAGTGGGGATACAACCGCCAGACAGGTTTCGTGAGCGAGAGCACTCGTGAGAAACTGAGGCGCCACTGCATAGGCTTAAATCTTGGAGTCCATGGCTCGCGCCAAGCACTGGAGAAAGCTCGCCAGACCCGCGATCCCATCACCATGAGTAAGCGTCTCCAGGGCCGCCTGACCCAGAGTGAGAAGCTCAAGGCCAAATACGCTGCCGGGTGGCAGCCCCTCCGGCACATAAAGGTGGATGATGAAACTCTGCGCGCCGTGGCAAAAGAAGGTCGTACTAATCGAGAAGTCGCCACAAGTACGGCCTTATCTATCGACCAGGTCCGTAGGCGTCTCTGTAGACTGGGCCTACATCCACCGGTCCAGCTTCGCAACCAGACCACCACCGAAGAGATTGTAAAGCTCCGCGACGCGGGCTTGTGGCCCAGCGAGATTGCGACACGGACTGGGCTCTCATGCCACGCTATCCTAAAGCGCTTGTGGAGGCTCCGTCGAAAGGGAGAGCAGGTGCAAGTTCCTAAGCGCCCTCGACCGATCAGCCGACGCCGAGTCACCGACCAAGAATTCCTGGGCCTAATCGAGGATGGGCTCAGACCCGCCGAGATCGCTGTTCGAGTCGGCATCAAGAGGACGTCTGTTATCACTAGGGCACATCTCCTTCGGCGGCAGGGTGCATTACCGGGATGGACCTGGAAACAGCAGCGCAAATCTGTTTGAAAGTAGATC
>Ga0184633_10001040_pt1 | contig 11207 bp, 8 predicted proteins | sample PLM31_170_b1_FD_133156 | JGI IMG/M metagenome (GOLD analysis project Ga0184633, IMG submission 133156) | Groundwater sediment microbial communities from an aquifer in East River, Colorado, USA - PLM3-1_170_b1 | ecosystem: Environmental > Terrestrial > Soil > Riparian zone | place: USA: East...
CGTGACGCTGCGGACCAACGGGGCATGGGCGGATCGGATGCGGCTGGCTAGGGTGATCGGCAGAGACGCCCTCGGCGACTGCCCTCGCCGTTGGCCGACAAAGATCACCAAGGAAGTGCCCGTTGCCCCGTCAGATCCGAGCCGCCTTCATCGCCATCCTGACCGTCGCCTCGTCGATGCTGGCCGTCGCGCCCGTGGCCGCCGCCGTGCCCCTGAAGGTGGTCATCATCGTCGGTCCAACCGGGGCGCTGACCGATAACTATCGCGATAAGGGCGACACCATCGCCGCCACCGCGCAGGCGGCCGGCGCGACAGTGGTCAAGGTCTACTCCCCAACGGCCACCTGGGCCAACGTCAAGGCCGCCGTCAACGGTGCCAACATCGTCGTCTACCTCGGCCACGGCAACGGGTTCCCGAGCCCTTACAGCAGCACGGAGAACACCGACCGGGTCAACGGCTGGGGCCTCAACCGCACGACGACGGCCGGCGACTCCGACAACTGGTCCACAACCATGGTCTACTGCGGCGAGAAGGCTCTCCGCGGAACACTCACCTCGTCTGACGGTGCCGCCCAGCGCACGTACTGCTCCGGCGGCCCGATCACGCCAGCGCCGCACTGGGTGATGGTCTATTCCAACGCCTGCTACGCGCCAGGAGCGGGCGAAGGGTTCGATGTGAAGGCTACCGAGTCGGTCGCCTTCCAGCGCGTGCGCAACTACAGCTACCCGGCGCTTTCGCTCGGCGCCTCCGCGTACTTCGCAAGCGACCTCGGGGCCGATGGGCTGGTCGACATGATCCTGCGCAACCGGTCGCTGACCTTCACCGACATCGCCCGCGCCACCAACGGCTACGACAACAGTGCCCAGCGCCACTTCGCCCATCCGGACGTTGCGAACGCCGAGGTGTGGCTGCAGCGCACGTCGCGCGGTGGCGACAACTTCGACTACTGGTTGGGCTTCGCGGGAAACCCCTTTGCCACGCCTGAGGGCGGGATCGGGGTCCCGCTGCCGTATGCCCCTGTTGTTGTCTCGCGCTATCCGTCCTCGGGCGCCACGAACGTCAGCCTCACCTCGGCGGTCGCAGCCCGCTTCGACATGGGCGTCACGGGCGTGAGCGGCTCGTCGTTCGTCCTGCGCGACTCGCACGGCACCTTGGTGCCTTCCACGGTCACCTATCGGTCGGATCAGTTCCGCGCTCAGCTGGTGCCCGCTGCGCCGCTGGCCTACGGCACGCGCTATACCGCGACCCTCGGCAGCGCGATCAAGAACAGTGGCAACCTGTCGCTCTCCCCCGTCTCGTGGAGCTTCACCACGCCTCTTGACCCGGCGGCGGGGGGCACCGAGCCGCCGAGGGTGCTGTCGCTTACGCCGTCGTCGGGGACGACCGGGGTGAGCATGTCGCCCGCACTATCAGTTCGTTTCAGCGAGGCGATGACCGGCGTGAGCGCCAGCTACCTGGTGCTCCGGGTCGAGGCCACGTCGTCGGCGGTCGCCGCCACGGTCAGCTACGACCCGGCCACCTTCACCGCCACGCTGCGGCCGAAGCTGCCCTTATTGCCCAACACGAAGTATCGGGTGGTTTTCGGGTCGGCCATCACCGACCTTGGCGGCAACGGACTGGGTTACGTCAGCTGGACGTTCAAGACGCGCAGCACGGAAGCCTACGACCCAGCCCTGACGCTGAGGTTCAGCGCCGGTACCTACACCGGCTACCGGTTCAGCTCGAGCGGCGCGGTGCTGTCCACCAAGCCCGCCACCCTGACCAGGGCGTCCAATGCGCCCGCAAGCAGCCGCTCCGCGATTGCCGGGCAGACCGGGGGCTGGTACTACATCGCGGCCGGCATATGGGCCGGGTATTGGGTGAAGGACGCGACCGGCATCGCCCCACTCTGAGCCTGGTCCGAGACCGCCCCTCGGACCCAGAGCCGATTGTCGGACCGCCAGCGGGAGATTCGTACCATTGGTCGCTCCCTGACCGGACGGTACGGTGCGGACTGATGAGGTCCGAGCGGGTCAATGTAGCCCGTGCCTCGCAGAGCTGAGGGATTCGCGACCGTGCGTGCATCGAGCCTGCTTCCCCTCCTCTGCGTGACCGTCCTGGCGGGGACGTTGGTCAGCGCGCCGGTCGCTATCGGCGCCGGACCGCCGAGCACACCTGCCAGCCACGTCACGGTACCCCCGCTCGTCGCCGAGGGACCGATCACACTTCCGAACGGCCGCGTTCTCCCGGTAAGGCCGTCCTGGGTGCAGGAATCCTCTGTGGCCGCGGAGATGTTGACCGCGCACGCGAACGAGCGACCGGACTTCACCCCCGGGGAGCGCCCCCGTTCGATCGGGTCGGACACAGCATCGTTGAGCCTGGCCCCCATCGCTGACCCAATGGTCAGCCCGCTCGGCGTGGCATCGCCCGGTTCCGCGTACGGCACGCTTGCGGCCAGCTCGCTGCCGAACGGCATGCGCAAGGAGGTCCTCGGCTTCCTCCCTTATTGGATGCTCAGCGCCGCTGAGCTGCAGTGGATGCAGTACCAGCTCGTCACGACGATCGCCTACTTCGGGGTCGCAGCCCGCTCCGACGGCAGCCTCGCGACCACGAGCGGCGGCGCTCCGACGGCCGGATGGAGCGGCTGGACCTCGAGCGCCATGACGAACGTCACCAACGCTGCGCATTCGCATGGCGTTCGGGTGGTCCTCACCATCACCATGATGGCGTGGGACGGTGGCGCGGGACAGGCGGCGCTTCTCGGCAACGCCACGGCCCGCGGCACGCTTGTCACCAACATCGTGGCCGCCGTCCGCGACCGAAACGCTGATGGCGTCAACCTGGATTTCGAACCGGTCTACGTCGCGCAGCGCGACCAGTACACGAGTTTTGTGCGACAGCTCAAAGCAGGTCTCGTCGCGGGGGGCGTGGGCTCGTATCTGACGGTCGACAGCACCGCGGGCGCAGCCACGTGGTCGACCGGGTACGACGTCGCGGGTCTCACCGCCGCGGGGGCCGCCGACGCGATCTTCGTCATGGGCTACGACTACAGCTGGTCGGGCTCATCCCGCGCCGGAGGGGTGGCTCCGATGGACTCGCCCTACATCTTGGACGTGAACGAATCGGTCGACGACTTTCTGTCGCTAACTCCGGCCAGCAAGGTGATCTGGGGCGTGCCGTACTACGGACGGACGTGGCAGACCACCAGTGACGCGCTGAATGCCACCACGCGCTCGGGGGCCTCTGGCGCATCGAAGGCCTACTACTACACCGGCGCCCTGAATCTCGCGGCCACGCATGGGCGGCGCTGGGACGACGTCGGCAAGGTGCCGTGGTTCGCCTTCTACGACCCGGCCAAGGCGACCTGGGTCCAGGGGTACTACGACGACCCGACCTCGCTCGGCCACAAATACAACATGGTCAATGCGAGGGGCCTGGCGGGGACCGGCATGTGGACCCTGCTGATGGACCGGGGCGACAACGCGCTCTGGAACCTGCTGGCCGCCAACTTCGTGAATGACACCACGCCGCCGACCGGCGGGATCCGAGTCCTGCCGATACAGACCGATGCCTCCGCGGCACACGTGGAATGGGCAGCCACCGATTTTGGCTCGGGGGTGGCCTCCTACACCGTGCAGGTGCGCGACCGCACATTGGCATCCTGGACAACATGGCTGACCGGGACCACCGCGACGCATGGCTACTACGTCGGTGCGCCGGGCCACGGCTACGAGTTCCGCGTCTCCGCGCGGGACTTCAAGGGCAACCAGCAACCCTGGCTTCCATCAAGCCCGGAGCCGGGCGTCACCGTAGCGGCCGGCGGGTTCGGTAGCGTCGCGACCGATCTCCTGAATGTGCGGGCGGGGGCAGGCACCGGCTTCTCGTCGATCGACCAGCTGACGCGTGGGTCCCTGGTCGCCGTGCTTGCCGGACCGATCGACGCCGGCGGCTATCGCTGGTACCAGGTCCAGTTCGACTTCACCGAATGGCCGTCGTCGACCTATCCGCGGCTCGGGTGGGTCGCGGGCAGCAGTGCGAGCGGGCCCTACCTCGCTCCCAGCCTCGCGCCCAACCTGACCACCATATCACCGTCGGTCACCGCCTACTCGGCAGCGCCCCGCGCGACCAGCCCAAACGGGGATGGTGTACTCGACGGCAGCACCGCCCGATTCACCCTTCCGCGTGCCGCATCGACGGTTCGCCTGGACGTGTTGTCATCTGGGGGCCAGGTGGTGGGCGGCCTGAACCTAGGTCCGCGGGCCGCTGGGGTCCAGACCGCTGCCTGGGACGGCCGTCTTACGTCCGGTGCGTGGGCCACCGCCGGCAGCTACCTGCTGAGGGTCACCGTGACCGATGCCGTTGGATCGCATCCGGCGCCGGCATCCGGCGTGGACGCCGGTCTGCTCGCCCGCTGGGGCGTATCGGTCGATCTCACCCGGCCAACGGCCAGCAGCCTCACGCCGCTCGGCTCGGGCTTCGCCCCGACCATCACGGTGACCGCCACGTTCAGCGAGCCGGTGACCGGGGTCGCCGGGCCCTCGTTCAGGCTTATTGATTCGGCCACCGGTGCGAGCGTGGCGGGGAGCGTCACCTACGATCCCACGACCCGCAGGGCCACCTACCGGCCGTCGTCGGCCCTCGGCGCGGGTCGGCTGTATCGTGCCACGCTGCTCGGTTCCATCCACGACGCGGCTGGGAACGCGTTCTCGCCCATTGCCTGGACCTTCCGCACCGCTGCGGCGGGCATCATCCTGTACCAACCGGCGCGCACGCTGACCTTCTTGTCGGGAACGCACACAGGCTATCGCTTCGATGCCTCCGGCAGGGTGACCACGTCGAAGACCGCCACCTTGACTCGCGCCTCGGGCGCGCCGACCAGCCAGCGCAGCGAGGCGATTCCCGCGCATTCGGGGCCGTGGTTCCTGGTGGTCGCCGGCATCTGGGAGGGCTACTGGGTTCGCGAATCGCCAAGCGTCTATCTACCCGGCGTCTCCGCCGAAACGACCTTCACGCCCGCCCGAACGGTCTCCTTCGCCGCGGGCAGCTACACCGGCTACCGGTTCGACCGCAGCGGGAACGTGACGGCGCGCAAGGCGGCCAGCCTGGCCCGATCGTCAGGTGCCTCGGCAAGCAAGCGGGCGATCATCAACGGTCGGTCGTACCTGCTGATCGTCAACGGGATCTGGGAGGGTTATTGGATCCCGGTCTCGTCCTCGACCGTCCTGAGCTGACCGCGGCGCGCGAGCACGCTCCGCCAGATCTGGTTGATCGCGCTCCAGGTGTGCGGCATCGCGAATCGCTCGGCGGTCGCCGCGACCACCTCCGGGATGTAATCGGGCACGCGTGACAACGCCCCTGCGAAGTCGCCATCCGCAACGAGCGTCCCGTTAACGCCGTCGGTCACCGCTTCGCGCAGGCCGCCCGCGGCACTGGCAACCACCCAGCGGCCAGCGGCGATCGCCTCCGCCGCCACGAGGCCGAAGCCCTCCTCGCGGGATGGGACCAACACCACGTCATGCGAGGCCATCAGGGCTGGCACGTCCTGCGGATCGACCTCACGGATTCCCGGGCCAACGAGGGTGTCGGCAAGCAGACGCGCCACCTCGACGCCCTTCGAGGGCGCGGCGCCGCCGAGGTACAGCACGCTCGACCGCGCCGGTCGCGGTCGGACCTCGAAGCGCGCCAGGTCAACCCCCGGGGAGACGATCACCGCAACGCCGCCCAGGGCGCGTACCCCCGCAGCAGTGTCCTCCGAGTTGGCAATCACGGCGTCAGCACTGCGGATAACGCGACGTGCAAACCAGCGCCAGAGGCGGTTGCGATGGGCAATCTCGCGCACATCGCTACCGTGGGCGAAGACCACCAGCGGCAGGCCCCGGACGAGCGCCGCGAGGACCGCCACCGCGCCGCTGGGGACGACGAAATGGCCCTCGACCCCGTCGAATCGGCCGCGCCGGGTGAGCGCATCCCGAATCATCGCCAGATAGCGCCGCCAGCCTGGAGCGAGGTAGTCGGCGGGCGCGATCACCGTCGCATGGATCGCTGGATCGACCAGGCGATCGCGCACGAAGGCCCCTGCCGAGGGGCGATCGGGCGTCGGGTAGCGGGCGGTGACGACCAGAAGGCGGAGGCGATGCATGGTTCGGAGCATGACGGTACCCCATCGTTCCCCGTTGGCGCGGGCGGCGCGGCCGGGGCGGATGCCTCTGCCGGGTAGAATCGGCGCGATGTCCTCGATCGCTCCCGCCCGCCGCCCCGACGGGCGCGCCGCCAACCAGCTACGCGCGGTGAAGATCGTGCACGACTACCTCAAGTTCGCCGAGGGATCGGTCCTCATCCGGGTCGGCGACACGCGGGTGATCTGCGCCGCCACCATCGAGGATCGCGTCCCCGGCTGGATGCGTGGCAAGGGCGGCGGCTGGATCACGGCCGAGTACAGCATGCTCCCGCGGGCCGGGACCGAGCGGAGCCAGCGCGAAGCCAGCGCCGGCCGAATCGGCGGCCGCACGCACGAGATCCAGCGCCTGATCGGACGATCGCTGCGCGCCTGCATCGACCTGCCGCGCCTCGGCGAGCGGACCATCACCCTCGACTGCGACGTGGTCCAGGCCGATGGCGGCACGCGCACGGCGAGCATCACCGGCGCCTACGTCGCGCTGGCGCGGGCGCTCAACAAGTTCGGCATGTCGCACCTGCTGGTCGGCAGGGTCGCCGCGGTCAGCGTCGGCATCGTCGGCGGGCAGACGCTGCTCGACCTTAACTACGCCGAGGACTCGAGCGCCGAGGTCGACTTCAACGTGGTGATGACCGACGACGAGCGATTCATCGAGGTGCAGGGGACCGGCGAGCAGCGCTCATTCTCCCGCGACCAGATGAATCAGATGCTCGACCTGGCGAGCGGCGGCATCCGTCAGCTGTTCGACGTGCAGCGCGCCGCGATCGAGGCCCCCGCAGCCGAGTGAGCGACCTGCTGCTGGCGACCTCCAACCCGGGCAAGCAACGTGAGTTCGTTCGCCTCCTGCGCGGCCTGCCGGGTCGTGTGCTGCTGCCGCAGCAGCTCGGCCTCGAGCTCGACGTTCCAGAGCCGCACGCGACCTACGCGGAGAATGCCGCCGCCAAGGCGTCGGCGTACGCCCGGGCCTCCGGGCTGCCCGCCCTGGCCGACGACTCCGGCCTCGAGGTGGCCGCGCTCGACTGGGGTCCGGGAGTCCGCACCGCCCGCTACGGGGGCGCCGAGATTGCCGATCGAGCGGCTCTCGTTGTCGAGCTGCTCGTCGGATCCGCCGATCGGCGGGCGCGCATGGTCTGCTGGCTGGCGCTGGCCATCCCCGGCGTCGCGCCGGACGGGACGCCGCGCACGCCGAGCATCGAGCTCTTTCACGGCGTGGTGGAGGGAGCGGTCGCCACCGAGCGACGAGGCACGCGAGGGTTCGGCTACGACCCGATCTTTCTCCTCCCCTCGGGCGTCACGTCCGCGGAGCTGCCGGAGGACGAGAAGGACGCGATCTCGCACCGCGGCCGCGCAGTCGAGGCCGCGCTCCCGCGACTGCGCGCGCTGCTCGTCGCCAATGGCCCGATGCCGGGCGGCGCGACGAGCCCCGGTACAATGGGGCGCCCCGAGGAGCTCGCGTGAACGATCGGCCCGTGCGCATCCATCCCACCGCCGAGGTGGCCCTATCCGCGTCGATCGGCCCCGGCACGAGCATCTGGAACCAGGCCCAGGTGCGGGAGGACGCCCGCATCGGCGCCGGGTGCGTCGTCGGCAAGAATGCCTACGTCGACGCCGGGGTGGTCATCGGCGACAACGTCAAGATCCAGAACAACGTCTCGCTCTACCGCGGGGTGACGGTCGAGGCGGGCGTCTTCATCGGCCCGCACGTCTGCTTGACCAACGACAAGGTGCCGCGGGCGGTGAACTCGGATGGCAGCCCGAAGACCGATGCCGACTGGCAGGTCAGCCCCACGCTGGTTCGCGCCGGCGCCTCGCTGGGCGCCAACGCCACGATCCTGCCGGGCGTGACGATCGGCCGCTGGGCGATGGTCGGCTCGGCCAGCGTGGTGACGCGTGACGTGGCCGACTACGAGCTGGTGGTCGGCAACCCGGCGCGACGCATCGGCAGCGCCTGTCCATGCGGCGCGCCACTGCGCGACGCCGACGATGGGACCGCCTTTCATGGAGCCTGCCCGAGCTGCGGGTCGCATTTTCCGCCGCGAGCCGGGGAGGACGGCGCGTGAGGGTCCTCACGGTGGTGGGCACTCGGCCGCAGTTCATCAAGGCGGCGCGGCTCAGCCGCGCGCTGCGACAGGCGCACGAGGAGCTCCTGGTGCACACCGGCCAGCATTACGACGACGCCATGAGCGCGTCCTTCTTCCGCGACCTGGAGATGGGCGAGCCGGACGTGAACCTGGAGGTCGGCAGTGGATCGCACGCCCTGCAGACGGCCGAGATGCTGCGGCGCCTCGAGCCGGTCGCCGCCGAGTATCGCCCCGACGGGGTGGTCATCTATGGGGATACCAACTCGACGCTCGCCGCCGCGGTTGTCGCGGCGAAGCTCATCTATCCTGACGGCCGCGGGCCGTGGCTGGCACACGTCGAGGCCGGGCTCCGATCCTTCAACCGCATGATGCCGGAGGAGCGGAACCGGATCGTGTCCGATCACCTGGCCGACCTCCTCCTTGCCCCGACCGAGACGGCGATGGGGCACCTGGCGCGCGAGGGTCTCGCAGATCGGGCCCGGCTGGTCGGGGACGTGATGGTTGACCTCTTCCAGTGGGCATCAGCCCGTTCCGACCCGCACCTGCTGCAGGCGGCGCGCGAGCGCCCGGGCTACCTGTTGGTGACGCTGCACCGCGCCGAAAACGTGGACGATCCCGGGCGGCTTGCGGCGTGGGTGGCGAGCCTGGTGGATCTTGCGCAGGACTGGCCGATGATCTTCCCGGTGCACCCGCGAACGCGGGCCGCCATGCAGCGCGCCGGATATGAGCCGTTGCGCGCCGTGACCGCAGTCGAGCCGGTTGGCTACCTGGAGATGGTCGCGCTGGAGCGACACGCCGCCGCCATCCTGACCGACTCGGGCGGCGTCCAGAAAGAGGCGTACCTGGCGGGTGTTCCGTGCCTCACCCTGCGAACCGAGACGGAGTGGCCCGAAACCGTGAGCGCTGGTTGGAACCGAATCCTCGGCAACGACCCCGGCCTTCTGCGGTCCGCCGTGACCGAGGCCCTCGCAGCCGATCGCAGCCGCGCTCGTCCGGACCTCTTCGGCGACGGCCGCGCGGCCGCCCGGATGGTGGCGGCGATGGAGCTGCATCATCAGCGCAACAGCGACATGCCGGGAGCCATTGCGCTGCGGTCAACGGAGGCAACCACGTCGTGATCCCGATCGCGCGCCCGCAGATGGGCGAAGAGGAGAAGGAGCTGGTCTGGAGCGCGCTGAGCTCCGGTGCCCTGGCACAGGGCCCCCGCGTCCGAGAGCTCGAGGAGCGCTTCGCGGATTTTATCGGCGTCCCGCACGCGGTGGCCACGAGCTCCGGTACGACGGCCCTCCACCTCGCGCTGCTCGGCTACGGAATCGGCGCCGGCGACGAAGTGGTGACCGTCCCATTTACGTTCATAGCCAGCGCGACCACCATCCTCCATGCCGGCGCGCGACCGGTCTTCGTCGATGTCCAGGAGGAGTCGTTCAACCTCGACCCGTCACAGGTGGACGCCGCCATCACACCGCGCACGCGGGCCATCATGCCGGTCAGCCTGTACGGACAACCCGCCGATATGCCCGCGATCGCGGAGATCGCCGAACGGCGCGGCCTGGAGCTGATCGAGGACGCCGCCCAGAGTCACGGTGCCGCCATCGGGGATCGACGCAGCGGCACGTGGGGTGCCGGTTGCTTCTCCTTCTACCCGACCAAAAACATGACGACCGGCGAGGGGGGCATGCTCACCACAGCGGACGGCGAGCTGGCCGAACGAGTGCGCCTCCTTCGCGAGCACGGCATGAAGGTGCGATATCGCCATGAAACGCTTGGCTACAACTTCCGAATGACCGATATCCACGCCTCCATCGGGCTTGCCCAGCTCCCCAAGCTCGCCGGCTTCAACCAGCGTCGGCGGGCCATCGCGGCGCGCTACGACGCCGAGCTCCGTGGCGTTACGATCCCCGCGGTACAGCCAGGGTTCACGCACGTCTATCACCAGTACACGATCCGCGTGCAGCGACGCGACGAGTTCGTTGAGCTTCTCCGCGAGCGCGGCGTGGGGACCGGCATCTACTACCCGATCCCCGTCCACCGCCAGAAGCCGTTCGTTGCGCTCGGCTACGGCGACCAGCAGTTTCCGGTCACCGAGCGGCTGACCAGCCAGGTCGTCTCGATCCCCGTGCATCCGTCGCTGACCGATGACGAGGTGTCGACCGTGATCGCCGCGGTCAATGATGTGGCATCCCTGCTCGGACCGATCGCGACCGCGGCGCCTCGATGACCGGGACCCTAGCGCGTCCCCTCCGCGCGGGAGTGGCAGGACTGGGAATGATGGGCCGCAACCACGTTCGGGTGTGGGACGAGGCGGTTGAGGGAGTGGAGCTGGTAGCCGTCGCCGATCCCGAGTCGGAGGCCGTCCTACGCGCCTCGCACGGGCGGACGGTACGCGGGTACGCATCGGCAGAGGAGATGCTGGCGCTTGAGTCGCTCGACCTCCTGAGCATCGTCGTCCCCACCTCGCTGCACCTGCCGATCGCGCTCGCAGCCCTTGAGGCGGGCACGCACATCCTGGTCGAGAAACCGATCGCCGCGACGAGAGAAGAGGCCGAGCAGATGATCGCGGCGGCCAACCGCGCGGCGAGGACCTTGACGGTCGGCCATGTTGAGCGGTTCAACCCGGCAATATTGGAGCTGCGCCGCCGTCTGAGGGCCAACGAGCTGGGCCGCATCTTCGAGGTGCGAGCGACCCGGCTCGGCCCCTTCCCAGCGCGTATTCGCGACGTTGGGGTGGTCGTCGACCTGGCGCCTCACGACCTCGACATCATGCGCTTCCTGCTCGGCTCCGACCCCGTGCGCCTCTACGCGGAGACGGAACAGCGCATCCACACCGATCATGAGGACCTCTTCGTCGGTCTGATGAAGTTCGACAATGGGGCCGTCGGCGTGCTCGACATCAACTGGCTCACGCCCACGAAGGTCCGCACCTTGAGCGTTACCGGCGAGCGTGGCATGTACGTCGCCGACTACCTGGCCCA
>Ga0184633_10001042_pt1 | contig 11187 bp, 9 predicted proteins | sample PLM31_170_b1_FD_133156 | JGI IMG/M metagenome (GOLD analysis project Ga0184633, IMG submission 133156) | Groundwater sediment microbial communities from an aquifer in East River, Colorado, USA - PLM3-1_170_b1 | ecosystem: Environmental > Terrestrial > Soil > Riparian zone | place: USA: East...
ACTCTGAGGGAGGCCGCCCGAATTCAGGGGTTCCCAGACTCGTTCATATTCCTTCCTCCGAACTCCTGGGCTGCGGACCTCGTGGGCAACGCCCTAGATAATTCAATTGTGACAGTAACTTATGGATCAATAAGGGCGGCTCTTGAGTAGGGGGTGTTTTTCGCTTGTATCCTAACACATAAGCTGTTAGTGTTAGAAGCGTCAAACGCAAGGTAGCGGCCCTAGAGCCGTTTTAAGCGGGAGGATGCTATGGTGCGCAACGCAGTTGAGCCGGAAGATCCCACACAGATCACCCTGATCGTCGATGACGCTACTGCGGACCAAGGGGCACCACCTCCCGAAGGCTTCGGAGAGATCGGCCGGGTGGTGCACTGGAATCGGACGCCTAGCTTCACGGACGTCGCCGGTCTGCTCGAGCCGGGAAGCGAAGTGAAGCCGGGCCAGTTCTTGGCGGTTTGGCACGGTCGGCGCGGCATCAGCACGCTGACCATCATCCAAGTTGCCTCGGCATTCGAGGTGAACCCGAACGAGGTTCCCGACCTGGCAGCCGCCCGCGAGGCCCTCGGGCTGGGCCGCGGTTACGCGGACGAGGGCATCTCGACAAGGATTTTTCGCCTAGCTGAGTGCGCGACCCTTGAGGAGTTTGATCTCCGCAAAGCGCTTCCAGGGGCATGGGTAATCAGCGGGGACGGACGAGCGCCTTCTCTTTTGCCCCGCGCCGGCGACCCGATCTTGTCGCTCCCGCCGGAGATCATTGTGCAGATCATCGGCGGAAAGCCGGACCCCGACGACGGGGTCAACGTCGGCGATACCTACGGGACAACGCCGGTTCGTGTGACCCTCACGCCGGAGATCTTCCAGCTGCATGTTGGGATTTTCGGCAACCCCGGCAAGGGTAAGTCCTACCTGGCAGGCAACTTGATCGAGGAGGCCGTGAGCTGGGGCATCCCAACTCTTGCGCTCGACATCAACGGCGAGCTGATCGAGGCGGCGAAGGCCTTGAAGGGGCTGGTGATCACCCTCCCTGACCCCAGTCAGTTCGGCATCTCGCTGAACCTTATGACTCCCCAGGAGTTAGTCGCGGTGACACCGAATGTCCAGCCCGGGACCATCTACGCGGAGCTGATCGAGCTCGCCCATGACCAGCTGCGGAATGAGGCGCGGGGCGGTCGCATCACGTTTGAGCGCCTGAAGACTCGAATCACAGAACTTGGCCTAGCCAGCAAAGCCCCCCAGACGAGCCTCGGAGCGGCCATCGCCCGCCTCTCCGTGCTTGAGCGCGACCCACTGATCGGCGGCGACTTCGATTTCATCAAGCAGATCATCGCGCGTCGGCTGGTCGTGCTCGATTGTCGGTTCCTCTCGCTCCGCCAGACGCAGTTAATCGCTGCCGCCGGGGCTCGCGAGCTGCAACGCATTGGCCGCGAGATGGCGCGGAAGGCAGACGCGGGGGACGAGGAGGCCGCGAAATGGTTTGCGCTCTACTTCGTGGATGAGGCGCATGCGGTCGTGCCGAACGACGAGAGCGTGGTGAGCACCCAGGTGCACTTCGAGCTGGCGCGAATGGGGCGCCACGTCAGGACGGGAATGGTGCTGTCAAGCCAGTCGCCCCAGGACCTCAACACGAGCGTACTGAAGCGCCTTCAGACACGCTTCATCTTCGCGCTCGAGAGGGACCAGTTGCGGAGCATCCAGGGGGTGATGGCAGATCTTGACGAGAAGATCGTGCTGCAGCTCCCGAAGCTGCCCAGGGGCGTCTGCGCCGTGTCCGGCTCGGGAGAACTAGTTCGGCACGGCTTCCTACTGCGCGTCCGCGAACGCGTGACCCCGGTCGGCGGCCGTACACCGCCCGTTTTCGAGGGGCGGAAGAAATTCCGGCTAGTGGAGCCCTAAGGATGGCCGACGGCTCCGTCCCGTTCACGACCGATAGACGACGGGAGCTCTTCCTCGAGGCGGCAGCCAGGCCCGAGGGCACCACCGTCGCTGACGTCTACCGCAGCGCCATGGAACTCGGGGACACGGTCACCGAGGAAGCGTACTACAACATGGCGCGGCGCCTGGAACACCGCGGCCTTCTGCTCCAGATGCCATCGGACGGAGGGACGCGCTACCGAATTGGCTCGACTTCAGACAGGCGCTGGCTTGAGGAGGATGAACTTAGCACACTGGTGAATCCCGAGTACCCGCTCTTGGCGCTTGCCATCTGGAAGGAAGCTCGGCGACAGATCCACGAGATCCCTGAAACTCTGTGGACGGAACTGCGTGAGCGTCTCAGCGCTAAGCCGGGTCGCGAACTCTTCCTCGAGGCAATTCTGAGCTACTGCGAGGATTTCCATGCGCAGATCGACGACCTGGCGCGCCTCGAGCGAGACCCGACGCCCGAGCTTTCCGACCGCCGGCAAGAGGCGGAGAACAGTCGGCGACTACTAGTGCACCTGACGAAGCACGGGCTGGGGCTGCCAAGGGAAGCTGTGGACATCCCGCTCAACTTGCCGTCAGCCATTGCTGAGTTTGACCCAAATAAACCCTACGCGGATCGCACAATCCTTGAGGTCGAACTTGAGCGTCGGGTCGCGGCCGAGCCCTTCATCGTGGACGTTCCAGCCTCCTCCCCCGATCACAGACTGCTCATCGGGGCCGTCGACGGGTCCTCGAGGAGCGGCCTGCTGTCCTTTCTCGGTGAGGAGGGCGACCTCGCTCTGGGGCACGCGCCGATGGTGTCCCTCAACACCTCCATTGGCTTGGTCGATCGATTCCTGCGGGAGGGCTCTCAGACGCGTCCCCTCTTCATCCGGCTTCCGGAGAAACCCGAAGACGCGCAGCGGCCAGACAACCGCTACACAGTCATGGCGAAATTGCTCTACCCCGACATGAGCGACGCTCAGTACATGCACTCGATTTGGAACGCAATGGACGTGGTCGAGGCGCGCACCGTTCTGGGCTTGCTCAAGCGGTGGTCCGCCCGGCCAAAGGTTGAGGTTCCCCCTTCGGACGTCGTCCTCCGTGATGGACCAGTCTCTCCCCAGGACCGGGACTTCTTCCACTACAGTGACCTGGGCTCGTATGGGCAGATCGTCCGAGAAATGATTGAGCTGAATTGGGACATCGCCAAGAAATGTAAGGAGGACGGTCATACCGTAGGCGGCATCGTGAAGCACGCCGAGTTGAGCGTCTTTACTCCGATCATCAACTGGTTCGCGGCCCGCGTCGCTCAGAAAGGCGGGAGCCAGATCGCGGCGTGGCCGATGCAGAGCATGAACCTGGTGCCCGATCAGGTCATCATCACGCGCCTGCTAACCGCCGGGCGGCGGAAAGGCGACCCGTGGACCAGGACGTGCATTGTAATGCGCCCGTTCCACGCGCTGGAGCCGAAGCAGGCGCGCCTCTACGAGCGCGCGGCCCCCCCGTCGGACTTCGTGTTCAGAGCATATCGCAGGGCGTTGGATGGCGCAGACGCGGACCGGGAACAGCGCCTCTTCTGGGACACCTTTCGCCGGGAGAATGACCCGTACGTCAAGATGCTGGAGAACGTCTTCTACGCGACCTTCTTCCTCGGCGCAGTGCCGCGCCTGGATATTGGCACGAGTCTTCCCCGAATCGAGGGCCTCGTGACGGCATCGACGGGTTCTACGGAAGACCCCTGGCCCGTTGCCAATCGCCATCGTGATAGGCTGCTCACGGCGCTCCAACAGCATGGATTTGACGTCTCGGCTGAGCATTCGATGTTCCGGTCGGATGCGGCCATCGATGTCTTGCCTCGGCTTTCCATTCGTGCCCACGACACCGTAAAGCTTTGGGCGGCGGATCTGCTCGCGCGTGTGCAGGAGTACGTCGGCTCCTATCTGGCGCGGTACGTCAATACGAAGAAGTTCCGCGGCGTCAAGGTACGACCGTTCACTCGAGATGAGCTGAAGATCCTGTACGACCAGCTGAAGCGTGAACGGGAGCTGCAGGCGGGCACCGGCGAGCCGCGAAGGATGCTGGACGAGTGACTACCTACTGCCGGACGCGCGAGTTGGAGAAATAGGCGATGCCGACTCTCTATGCGGCCCAGATGCATTTCGCATGCGAGTTCGACCTTGCTCCGGCGCCGGGTAAGGCCACCGCTTGGAGCGACGTGGTCAAGGGCATTCGCGCGTGGATAGTTCAGAAGACAGGAGCATACGAAGCGTTGGGTCTTCCGTGGTTCTACAGCGGCGGAAAATGGAAACCGCAGAGCGCCTCGCGGGTTCTTGTCGCGACGGAACGAGTAGTCGGGAAGGGAACAGGGAGTGCGCCGCAGTATTGGGCCTTGCGATATGAACATCCATGTGAGGAGATTCCTTTCCGGCAGTGGCGTACGGACATCGGCGTGGCATGTCTGGGGGATGGTCGCTATCACTTCTGGTTGGCGACGATCCACTGGATCTTGCCAGGCTACATCGGCGAGGAGCCACCGGCGCCTATCCCTACGTCCCCTGGCGTGGTGGCCATGGTGCTCCGATCTCGTCTCTGGACGGCGACAGCGGGGTCGGAGATTCTGCGACCGGAGCCGGTTCTGCTCGCCGAAGGACAGGGCGCTGCATTTGAAGCTAGGTTGATCGATCCAGAGCGACGGTGCCCTATCAAACTGGTTTCTCGAGACGGAGCAAGCGGGCAGCCCATGGTCAACGGAGAAAGGTTGGCGCGCTTGCTGGCTGGCGCTGCGACAGTCCAGGTGGCCGCGACTCCCGGGGTGGATCGGGAGGTGGAGTGGTTCTTACCCTGGGCCTTTCGGTGTTCAAATGGGACAGTTCGTGTCTACCAGCCGTTGGTGCGGCTCAATCTCGAAGCCGATGCGCGTCGGCATCGGTTTTTCGCTCGTGATCGGATTGAGGCGCTGAGTGCCGAAGCTGTCGAGGACATGATCGTCCGCGGCTTGGTGCGCCGATCGAGGGCCTTCTCTGCTGACGGCGTTATATCTATAGATGATGTCGTTGGAAAGAGGCGGGAACTGAGGCTTGCAGAACTTCGTGAGACGGCCAGCGATCAGTCCTTGAAGGAACTGGTCCAGCTGCAGGGTGAATATTTGACAGCTCTTGAGAGTGATAAAGCAGGCTTGACGGCACGTGTGAGCGAACTAGAAGGCGGGCGCGAACTGGCGGAACTGGAACTGATCGAGCTTGACGAGAGATTAGCTGCCCTCGCCTACGAGAGGGATCTCTACCGTGGCAAGGCTTCTGAGGCTGAGGTAAGGACCCGCATCCTCGAACAGCGTAGTGATCCTAGACTGATGGTGACACTGCCCGGGTCTCTTGCAGAGGTGGTGGTCCGAATCCAACAACTCTGGCCGGAGCGAATCGTATTCACGGAACGCGCGCGGCTCTCGGCGAAGCGCGCCAGCTTCACAGACGTGGGCACGGCATGGAAGTGTCTGCGATCAATGGCGGTTGTCCTGCACGACTTGATCTTTGGCGGCGAGCAATACTCCGGCACGCTCGAACAGGCCTTCTTGGAGAGGACCGGCTTCGAGCTGACGCTGACCGAGACGAAGCAGACGAAGCGCGACAAGAAGCTGATGGCGTTGCGAGAACAAATGTACAGGGGGGAAGAGATCGACATCACACCACACGTGAAGTACGGATCGAAGGAGCCGAAATGCCTACGAGTGCATTATCACGCCCACATGCGGGATCGTGCACTTGTAGTCGGGCATTGTGGCGACCATCTGGATACGTATGGATCTCAATGGCGATCGTAGAAGTGAGCCAAGACGGCGCGCCGCTGCTCCACCCGGGCTCGGTTCTCCACAGGCTCGGCTGAAGGGCAGAATTTTGTTGGCGGCAGCCTGACAACGGGTGTATAGTAGCTCTCGTCTGGTTCGATCGTCGGTTCAGTAGCGAGCCCGCATCCTTCCCAGACCGCGTTTCCCCGCCACTTCTTCCGCATCGTGGGGCGTGTTGCGATCACCCGCGGAAGACTGATCAGGCCCAGGCGCGCCTCAGCGAGGAAACGAACCACTATGTCCTTCACTTCATTCAATCTCCACCCAGAACTCCTGCGCGCCGTCGGCGATATGGGCTTCACAGCGCCGACGCTGATCCAGCAGGACGCTATTCCGCCTGGGTTAGCCGGGCGCGACGTGCTGGCCTGCGCCGTGACCGGAAGCGGCAAGACGGCCGCGTTCCTGCTGCCGATCCTGCACCGCCTGACCGGCCGGCGTCGCGACGCCACGCGCGTGCTCGTCCTCACTCCCACGCGGGAGCTGGCCGCGCAGATCGACGACCACCGGCGGCAGCTCTCGCGCCATGTGGGCATCGGGGGCGCCGCGGTCTACGGCGGCGTCGGCATGGAGCCCCAGGAGCAGGCCTTCCGGCGCGGCGCGGACGTGCTGGTCGCCACCCCGGGCCGGCTGCTGGATCACTTCCGCTTCCCCTACGCGCGGCTGGCCAACCTCGAGGTCCTGGTGCTGGATGAAGCGGACCGGATGCTCGACATGGGCTTCCTGCCGGACATCCGCCGGATCCTCAAGCAGTTGCCCGCCAAGCGGCAGACCCTCTTCTTCTCGGCGACCCTGCCTGCGCCGATCGTGGCGCTGGCGCGTGAGATGCTGAAGGATCCCGTCGCCATCAACGTCGAGCGGCCTTCCGCGCCGGCTACGGGAATCACCCAGACCGCCTATCCGGTCCCCCAGGAGCTGAAGTCCGCGCTCCTGCTCGAGCTACTGAAGCGGCCCGATGTTCGCAGCGTGCTCGCCTTCACGCGCACCAAGCACCGCGCGAACCGCCTGGCGGATTTCCTGGCTCGGCACGGGGTCGCCTCCGATCGGATCCATGGCAACCGCAGCCAGAGCCAGCGGACGCTGGCGCTGTCGCGGTTCAAGGACGGGAAGGTGAGTGTCCTCGTCGCCACGGATATCGCGGCGCGCGGGATCGACATCACCGGGCTCAGCCACGTCGTCAACTTCGACGTCCCGGCGGTCCCCGACGACTACATCCATCGGGTGGGACGGACCGCGCGCATGGAGGCGCTCGGCGACGCGATGAGTCTGGTCTCACCCGCCGAGGAGGCGGATTTCCGGACCATCGAGCGGTCACTCGGCCTGCGCATCGAGCGCATGACGGTGCCGGGCTTCGATTACCAGAAGCGGCCGGCCGAGCGGTTCGAAGTGCCCTTGGCCGACCGGATCGCCGCGATCCGCGCGCGGAGGGCCGACGAGCGCGCCCGCGGCCGCGCCCCCGCCGGGAGGCGGGCGCGACTAGTCTGAACAGTCGAGCCTGTGACGGCGCGCACGGGTGGTCTTTGTAAGACCTGCTGGCGCTGGGCGCGACCCTGGCCCGCATCTTCGGTTGGGGGGCTGCTCACGTTGCTGTCGTCTTGATTGACAAGTGTGGCAGCGCCCCTTATCGTGGGCACTGGCGTTTCCGTTGGCCATCGGATCCCACTCGAGGAGTGACATTATGCCGATCGAGAAGCCCAGCGAGGCCGAGGACGTGTACTTTGCGAGGTTGGAGTTTGAGCGAAAGCGAAAGGTTGCCGAGGAACGCGAGCGCCAGATGCGGGAGGAAGAACGGCGGCGTCTGCAGGAGCTGCAGCGGATGCGCTGCCCTAAATGCGGGATGGAGCTGGTGGAGATAGAGTACCGGGCGGTCAAGATCGACAAGTGCACAGGGTGCGCCGGCATCTGGCTGGACGGCGGCGAGCTGGAACGCGTCATGGAGGACGCCGCCGGGTTTTTGGGCGGAGTCTTCAGGATCTTTAAACGCTGATCCCGCGATGGACCGGGTCTCCACGGGGTTCGAAAAGCTCATGCGAATCAAGCCTCTCGCGCTTCTTTGACCGGGGCTTCGTGAAGTGAAGTAAGGTCTCCTCACCGCCTCGCCGTTTCCCTGCGCCGGCGCCACCCGACTTGCGAGACGTGACCGCGCGAGCTATGATACCGAATGAGTCCGCCGCGGGGGGAGGTCTTCTGAGAACCGGGTGCGGCCCGGGACCCCTCGAACCTGATCTGGATCATGCCAGCGAAGGGAACGCGGCGGGCGGATAGGGCTCATCGAGACCGAGGACCGCACCCACAGGGTGCGGTTTTGTTTTGCCCATGCAGATCACGGTCAACGGGAAGGTCATGGAGGTGAAGGAGGGGATCACCATCGAGCAGCTCCTCCGCCAGCTGAACGTGAAGAGAGAGTTCACCGCCGTCGCCGTCAACCGGGAGGTTGCCAAGCGGGCGAGTTTCGGGAGCACGCAACTTCGGGTAGGGGACCGGGTCGAAATCGTCCGTCCTATGGGGGGTGGGTAAAAAGGAGGAGGCCATGAACGATGCGCCCTTGGTCTTTGGCGGAAAGGAATTTCACTCGCGCCTCATCGTGGGGACCGGGAAATATTCGAGCTTCGAGCTGATGCGGGAGGCCATCGAGGCCTCCGGGGCCCAGATCGTGACTGTCGCAGTCCGCCGCGTGAACCTCCCTGGCCAGGGAGAATCGCTCCTGGACTATATCGACCCCGCCCGCTACACGCTTCTCCCGAACACTGCCGGCTGCTACACCGCCGATGAGGCGGTGCGGACCTCCTATCTGGCGCGGGAGGCCGGGCTGGGGGAGATGGTGAAGCTGGAGGTCATCGGCGACCAGCGGACCCTCTTCCCCGACGCGCAAGGGCTCCTGGAAGCCACGAAGATCCTTGCGCGGGAGGGATTCATCGTGCTGCCTTACACGAATGATGATCCGGTGCTGGCCCAGCGGCTCGTGGATGCGGGCGCCGCCGCCGTGATGCCGTTGGGCGCCCCCATCGGCTCGGGCCTCGGCATCCGAAACCCGTACAACATCAAGATCATCCTCGAGAACAGCACGGTTCCGGTCATCGTGGACGCCGGGGTCGGCACCGCCTCCGACGCGGCGATCGCCATGGAGCTGGGCTGTGACGGGGTCCTCATGAACACCGCCATCGCGGGGGCCAAGGATCCGGTCGCCATGGCGAACGCCATGAGGCTCGCCGTGGAGGCGGGCCGTCTGGCGTTCAAAGCGGGACGGATCCCGAAGAAGCTCTACGCGACGGCCTCGTCTCCGATCGAGGGGATCCCGGAGTGGGGACCCTCGTAGATTTTTCGCTGTACCTGGTCACCGACCGAACCCAGACGCGTGGGAGCCCGCTCAGCTTAGTGGTCGAGGAATGCCTGGAGGCCGGGCTCCGGGCGCTTCAGGTCAGGGAAAAGGATCTTTCGGCCGGCGAGCTTCTGGAAATGGCCCAGCCGCTCCACGGGCTCACCCAGAAATTCGGAGCGAAGCTCTTCATCAACGACCGGGTGGATGTGGCCCTGGCGCTCGGGGCCGAGGGGATTCAGCGGACGTCCAACTCGCTTCCGACCGCCGCCATCCGTGCGGTGGCGGGGGCTGGGAAGCTCATCGGCGTCTCCGTCCATAGCCTCGAGGAGGCACGGACCGCCCAGGCCGAGGGCGCCGACTTCGCGGTCTTCGGCCCGGTCTACGACACTCCCTCCAAGCGGCCTTACGGTCCACCTCAGGGACTGGAATCGCTCGCCCGGTGCGCGGGCGCGGTATCGATCCCAGTGTTCGCCATCGGCGGGATCACTCCCGAGCGGGTCTCGACGGTGAGAGCTGCCGGCGCCCGCGGCGTCGCGGTCATCAGCGCGATCATCGCGGCGGAGCGGCCGGGCCACGCGACTCGGGCCTTCCTCGACGCGCTAGAGTCCGCCTGATGGGAACGCGACCCGATCTGCTCGTGGTCGGCGGCGGGCTGATCGGCTGCGGCGCGGCGTACGAGCTGGCAAAGGCCGGGCTCAGCGTGACCGTGGTGGAGCGCGGCGCTCCCGGCTGTGAAGCGTCCAGTGCCGGGGCCGGGATGCTGGCGCCCCAGGCGGAAAGCTCCGCGGCTAGCCCCTGGCTCAGCCTGGCGCTCGCCAGCAAGGCTCTCTATCCCGATCTGGTCGCGGAGCTCCGCGACCGGACCGGCGTGGACGTGGAGTACCAGACCGGCGGCAACCTCGTCTGCTTCCAGGACGAGGGGGATGAGGCAGTCGGGCGGGCGGCTCGCGCCTGGCAGGTGGAGAGCGGCTTGAAAGCCGAGCTCTTGAGTCCGGAAGATGTCCGCCGCCTGGAACCGGACCTCTCCCCCGAGCTCCGAGGCGCGCTCTTCTTTCCGGAAGACCACTGGGTCAACAACCCGAGGCTGGTGGCGGCGCTCGCCCAGGCCGCCGCTCTCGAAGGGGTGGAGTTCATCCAGGCGGAAGTGAGCGGGCTCCTTCGGAGAGGCGACCGCGTGGTCGGCGTCTCCACGGCGGAGTCGAATCTCATAGCCGGCGGGGTCCTCCTGGCGGCTGGCGCCTGGAGCGGTCAGCTAGCTGCGACCGCCGGCGTCACTCTCCCGGTGGTTCCGGTGCGAGGCCAGATCCTCTGCCTGGAAGGGATCCCGCGCCGCCTGCATCATCTCCTTCATCTAAAGGACCACTACCTGGTCCCGCGCGCCGGCGGCGAGATCCTGGTCGGCTCCTGCATGGAGTGGGTGGGGTTCGCCAAACATGTGACCGCCGGGCAGATCGGCGCATTTCTCCAGGCCGCCGTTCGCCTGGTTCCACGCGTGGGAAGTCTGCCCATCAAAGCGACGTGGGCGGGGTTCCGTCCGTGGGCGCCGGACGGAAAACCGGTCATCGGTCCCTGGCCGGGGATCGAGGGGCTTTTCGTCTCAACCGGACACGGGCGGAACGGGATCCTCCTCACCCCGATCACGGCCCGCCTGATCCGCGAGCTGATCGTTGGCGGTAGCCCCTCCCTCGACCTCACCCCCTTCCTTCCCGACCGCTTCCTGAAGTAACCCGCTCCCCATCGCCAGAGGTTGACGGCCATTCTTAATTCTGGCTATACTTCTAGCCAGAATACAAAAGAGGGAAACGATGCGTTTCGCCAGCGTGGCAGAAGTCAAAAACCAGTTGTCTTTGTTTCTTGCCCGGGCTCAAAAAAAGAAAGAGCCGATCGTCGTGACCCATCACGGGAAGCCGTACGCTCTGATCCAGCCAATCTCGGAGAGAGACCTGGAGGGGTTGGGGTGGGAGCGCCTCGCCGAAGATCGACTCCGAGATGTCTGGAAGGGGGAGGACGATGCCCTCTACGACTACCTTTCAACGAGGGCAAGTGGTGGTGGTCGATGTTCCGTTTTCGAATCACTCAGGGACGAAGCCACGGCCAGCGCTGGTCATCAGCGTCGAGACGTTTCATA
>Ga0184633_10001044_pt1 | contig 11164 bp, 9 predicted proteins | sample PLM31_170_b1_FD_133156 | JGI IMG/M metagenome (GOLD analysis project Ga0184633, IMG submission 133156) | Groundwater sediment microbial communities from an aquifer in East River, Colorado, USA - PLM3-1_170_b1 | ecosystem: Environmental > Terrestrial > Soil > Riparian zone | place: USA: East...
AGTTCAGGCCGGGGCACTTCGGTCGTGCTGGTGCAACAGCGGCGCAGATCGCTCCCTATGGAACGTGGAATTGGATTACTTTGGTGCGTCCCGCGACCTGGGCGAACGGCACTGACATCGGCACCGGCGCTGCCAGGGACAACGATCTCGCGGTGATTGCTCTCGGCATGAACGCACAGGGTCAATTCGTCGGCGACATCACCGGGTATATGAGTTACGGCTGGAACAACTATTCATTCGTGACCTCGCCAAAGACCGGTAATTTGCATACGGGCGCAGTCTCCACCCTCGGTTATCCATTCCTGATGGATAGTGGCGCGATCATGCAACGGACGGATGGGCCGACCTATACGACGAGCCTCGGCGGTGCCGGACAGCTCTGGCAAGGAAGCAACGTAACCGGCGGCTCCAGCGGTGGCCCGTGGGTTGTTAATTTCCGGACTCGGGCCGCGACGCTGGCGGGTGGCGCCGTTGTGGGCTCGGCTTCGGATATTACGGTCATCGGCGTGACGTCATGGGGATCGAGCGATCCTAACGCCATCAAGGATAACTGGTCGTCGCAGTTCCGTCAGAACACGCAGTATCCCAACGCAGCCTATGGTATCTACGGGGCCGGCAATATCGCCTCGCTGCTGAGTACTCTGTGTAATTCGGGGGCGCCCGGTGGAGGTACCTTGGCGTCGCAAGGTTACTGCAACTAATAGGGCCCCCTGCCGCCTTGACCGTGCGCAGGAACATCGGCCCCTCCTGTCATCGCGGAATAGGCCCACGTCCCTTTAGGGAGCAAGAACAATATCGGTACACTCTGTCACTACGAATTCAGCCGAACCGGAGACTCACCCTCGTCAATTCGCGCAGTCACCCCGCACCTCCCTGTCCGACAAGGTGAACATGGGCTAGCACGTCGACGGCCGCCGCGATCTTCTGCCGGCCGATCATCTCCAGAGTAAGACGGAACTCGGGGCCCGCGTTCCGGGTTAGGACTGCCACCGAGATGGCCTGCCTCATCGGCGGTGACCCCGTGGACACCCTGGGCTTCCGTCCCGCAGGCCGCCAGCCAGGTTGCTGACGCCGCCCTGGGGTCGAGCGAAGCGGCGATCCGTCATGGCTTGATGCTCCAGAACCGGCGCACCAGCGCCGTTAGCGCGCGGTAGAGGCGGTAAACCGGGGCCCGTTCGATCCTCCCCAGCCGCGCGTCCACTTCGCGATGACGCTTCAACCACAACTCCCAGTCGGCTTCCTTCGCCTTCGCCTGGGCGACCATCGATTCGACCGTGAGGCGCAAGCCTTCCAGCTTTTCCTCCGCCGCTTCCGCCCGCTCACGCCAGCCGTTTAGTTCAACAAGGGCCTGCTGTTTCTCACCAAGTTTCCGGATCAGTTGTTCCTGCTCCCCGGCCAGCCGTCTCAAGTGCTGGTTGCGCTCGGCAATTCCCTCGAGCAGCGTGTGGGCTACCGGGTCGTTGGCATCAGGGCTAGGCCGACCTGCCGCCGCTGCAAACAGAACCATCACGGTGTCCAAATCGGTCGTTCTCAACGACGCATTCGACTCAGCCATCATCTCGATGACGGGGTCGAAGGCCGGATAGCGGCCGTGATTGATCTGCTCGAACACCTTACCCATGGAGTACACGTCACAATAACTTCCGTCTGGCGGCTGACCAGTCCGCCCTAAGCCCTCAGGGGTGAAAAAGGGGTGTGCTAGCGAAACCGCCCAATCGAAGTCGAGGAGGACAGGCTTCCCTTCGCGGACGAGGATGTTTTGGCCGGAGATGTCTCGGTGAAGGATGCCCTGCCGCCTCAACGCCTTGAGAATTTCAAGGCAATGATTGATGAAATCATGCAGCTGGCCGGGGCTGCTCGCAATCTGAGCAGCGGCGTCCGAGAGTGGGACGCCGCGAATCTTCTCCAGCGCGGCCACCGAATACATCCCCTCCGATCTGACGCTGAGCACCCTCGGGAAATGTTCACTCCCCAACTCCGCCAGGAACCCGGCGCCGCGGGCGGCTAGATCGCGGGTGGCTTGTTTGTAGATCACCTCGCCGTCGTCATAGATGTAGCTCCAATACTCCACCCCCTCGTGCTTGGCCTGGAATCTGCCGTAGATCACCGACCCCTTCTCTCTGAGCAGCGGAAGTGGGCTGGAAAAATCGATCTCGTGCGGCGTGCGGAAGGCCGCATACAGTCTCCGGGTTGGTGAAACCTCGCCGATCAGTTCATACCGGGCAAAGTGACAAGCGAGGGCAGTCTCGAAGGCCCTCGGCGTGTAAGGCCCGCCCGCGTATGCTTGGTTCCAATCCCGGTGGTGGACCAAGTCGATGGCCGGGTCGGCGGGGTCAACCCACTCGACTATCAGGAGGTAGTTGGTGAGCTCCGCCAGCGCCTCCACCGCGTCGTCTAAACTGCAAAAGATAGACGGGCAGGAGTACACCCAGTGATTGAGCGCGAAGGCGAGGACGACATCAGCCGGCTCATGCCAGTCAGCGACGTCGGCTTTGACAATCTCGATATTCTCAATGCCCAGCTCCGCCCGTGCCGCCTCCATCATCTTCAAGTAGGCGTCATCCATGTCGAGGGCGATCACCTTATCCGCGCCGTTCTGGCGCGCCCAAAAGCTGAAGAAGCCACCGTTGGCCCTTAAATCTACTAAACTTCTTTGTGCGAGATAGCGCGGCTTGAAGAACGGCGTGAGCAGTTCCTGTGTCTTCCGGAGTGCGACGTCGACCGCCAAAACAGTTACCGCATCCTTGGTCAGGATAAATTCTTGATACCCTTGAAAGGTCGCGGAGTGGGAAGATAGAGACAGATGCGCAGGCCGTGTAAATTTGTTGGGCTCGCCATAGAATTTACCCCCTCCGTCCCGCTTTAGACCTTCCATCTCGTCTCCCCGTGGTGCAGATTTGCTATCGGATTTTACTCAGGTCTCGGCCGGGCCATTCCAGCACGCGAACCTCGTACCCCCGGCTCATGCCCTGCCCCCCTTGAACGTGTCACCCTGGATGTGTCAGCCGCTATAGCGATGACCCGGGGCACGCCCACCAGTAGCGACACTGCAACAGGATCGGCCCCAGACGGTTTTTGCTCCTGCGCGCCCCCAGGCTACACATAGTTTACCGAAATCGGTCCGTCTCGCGGCAACGATTTCCTGCCACTGGTCCCGCGCATGGACGTGTCGCTCATCGATGATTGGACCCTCGCGCCGGCCACCCGCCCAGTGGCACGACGACATCCGCGCGTCTACCCTCGCCGACGCCCTCTGTGATCGGTTCGTCCGCGCTCGAGACATGATAGAGCCCGTGGCCCCCGCCCTCGACGATGCGCCGGATCTGCGCCGCCAAGTCGACCGTGTACGTCTGCGAGCCGCGCTGGTCCGTGACGACGCGTAGCTCGGGACTCTGTGCGGCCTTGGCCAGGATCGTGTCCACGAAGTTCCGCCCGTCCGGGCCGAACACCCACTGCGTCCGCACGATCCAGAACCGGGGATGTCCCGGGAGCCCGGGGCTGGAGCAGCTCCTCGCGCCGTTGGTCGGCGGGATGACGGCCACGCGGGACAGCCTGCTGACGTGGATACATGCCTGCGGGGTCGCCGCGCTGAACGCGATGTTTCGGGAGCAGGCCGAGGCGGTGGCGGGGCCGAAGGGCCAGCATCAGGCGGGGCGCACGCATCACCACTGGGGGACGACGCCGACCGAGTTGACGCTCGGCGGCCGGCGTGGAGCGGCCCGCGGCTCAACGCTAAGCAAGTCGCAGGCCATGTTTTCGACGCAAACCAGAGTTCCGCGTTTTTCGAAGTCCATCGACAGTATCCCCTCCTCCGCGTCACCGCCGAGGACCCAGGCGCCTCCAGGAACGCGTCCGAGGTGGGGGGGCTATCTTGGTATCCCCCGAAAACCGGTCCTCGCGCCCCCTGGGGCGGACCGAAAGGAGGTGGCCGACTCGCCCCTCGTCCATCAGCTGGCGACCGATCGCCAGCTCGTGCAATTCGCTACCCCCAGCGGACATTTTGCTGGTATCTGAACGCATGGCTCCTTGGGAGTTCACGGTACAATTCGGGAGTGATACGTACTCGTGAGGAATTGCCACCCCGCCGCCGGGGAAAGCGAGGGAAGTAGATGACGACCTTGACCCACCTCCAGCGCCTGGAGGCGGAAAGCATTGACATCATGCGCGAGGCGGTCTCTGAAAGCGAGAGGCCGGTGATGCTCTACTCGATCGGGAAAGACAGCTCCGTGATGCTGCACCTGGCGCTGAAGGCGTTCTATCCGTCCAAGCCGCCCTTCCCCCTGCTCCACGTCGATACGACATGGAAGTTCCGGGAAATGATCGAGTTTCGCGACACGATCGCCAGGAAGCACGGGCTCGATCTCATGGTTCACATCAACCCCGAGGCCCTGGCGATGGGCATCAATCCCTTTACGCACGGGTCCGCCGTCCATACCGACACGTGGAAGACCGAGGGTCTCAAGCAGGCGCTCGACAAGCACGGCTTCGACGCCGCGTTCGGCGGCGCGCGCCGGGACGAGGAGAAGTCCCGCGCCAAGGAGCGCATCTTTTCCTTTCGTTCCGCGCAGCACCGGTGGGACCCGAAGATCCAGCGCCCCGAGTTGTGGCGCCTCTACAATGCCCGCAAGAACAAGGGCGAGAGCATGCGCGTGTTTCCGCTCTCCAACTGGACCGAGCTCGACGTCTGGCAGTACATCTATCTGGAGAAGATCCCGATCGTCCCGCTGTATTTCGCCCAGGAGCGGCCGGTCGTCGTGCGTGACGGCGCTCTCATCATGGTCGACGACGATCGCATGCCGCTTGCCCCACGGGAAACGCCGATGATGAAACGCGTCCGCTTTCGCACCCTGGGCTGTTACCCGCTGACCGGCGCCATCGAGAGCGAGGCGGACACGCTGCCCGCCATCATCCAGGAGATGCTGCTCGCGAAGACCTCCGAGCGGCAGGGGCGCGTCATCGACCACGATTCGACCGGATCGATGGAGAAGAAGAAGCAGGAGGGATACTTCTGATGGGGCACGTCTCCGGCCCGATCGCCGGGAATATCGAGCAGTATCTGCGCTCCCACGAGCACAAGAGCCTGCTGCGCTTCCTCACCTGCGGCAGCATCGACGACGGCAAGAGCACGCTGATCGGCCGCCTGCTGTACGAATCGACACTGTTGTTCGAGGATCATCTGGCCGCTCTCGAAGCCGACTCGAGAAAGCTCGGCACCCAAGGGGGCGACCTGGATTTCGCCCTGCTCCTCGACGGTTTGATCGCGGAACGCGAGCAACGCATCACCATCGATGTCGCCTACCGCTTCTTCTCCACCGACAGGCGCAAGTTCATCGTCGCCGACACGCCCGGCCATGAGCAGTACACGCGCAACATGATTACCGGAGCCTCGAACGCCGATGCCGCCGTCATCCTGGTCGATGCCCGCAAGGGCCTGCTGCCCCAGACGCGGCGGCACAGCTACGTAGTCTCCCTCATCGGCATCCGCAAGGTGGCGCTTGCGATCAACAAGCTCGACCTGGTCGAGTATTCGAAGGCCGTGTTCGACCGGATCGCGGAAGAGTACCGCGCGTTCGCCCAGGCGGTGCGGCTCACCGACGTCGTCTGCATTCCGCTGTCGGCGCTCAGAGGCGACAACATCACTGCGCCGAGCGCGAACACGCCCTGGTATCAGGGGCCGACGCTGATGCGGTACCTGGAAACGGTGGGCATCGAGGACGCCGCACAGAGCGGGCCATTCCGCATGCCGGTGCAGTGGGTGAACCGTCCCAACTCGGACTTCCGCGGTTTCTCGGGACGCGTCGTCGGCGGATCCGTTCGTCCCGGAGACCGCATTCGCGTCCTGCCCTCGGGCCGGGAAAGCACGGTGGCGCGCGTCGTGACTGGAGACCGCGATCTCAACCTGGCCGTCGCCGGCCAGTCGATTACGCTCACACTCGCCGACGAGATCGACATCAGCCGCGGCGACATGCTCTCGACCGCCGATGCGCCGGCCGGCGTCGCCGATCAGTTCGAGGCGACCATCATCTGGATGAGCGAGGACGCCATGCTCCCGGGGCGGCCCTACCTGCTGAAGATCGGGGCGAAGACCGTGGGCGTAGCCCTCGCACCGCCGAAATACAGGGTGAACGTCAACACCCTCGAACACCTTGCAGCGAAGACGCTGGAGCTGAATGAAATCGGGGTGTGCAACCTCAACCTCGACCAGGCGATCGCCTTCGACTCCTACAAGGAAAACCGCGACACCGGCGGCTTCATCCTCGTCGACCGCCGGACCAACAACACGATCGGCGCCGGTCTCCTGCACTTCGCGCTTCGCCGGTCACAGAACATCCATTGGCAGGCCATAGAGGTCAACAAGCGGGCGCACGCGGCGCTCAACGAGCACCAGCCATGCGTGGTCTGGTTGACCGGATTGTCCGGCGCCGGGAAATCGACGATCGCGAACCTCATCGAAAAGCGGCTTCACGCATTGGGTCGGCACACCTATCTGCTCGATGGCGACAACGTCCGGCACGGTCTCAACAGGGACCTGGGTTTCACGGAGGCCGACCGCGTCGAGAATATTCGCCGCGTCGCCGAGGTCGCCAGGCTGATGGTGGATGCGGGATTGATCGTCCTGGTGTCGTTCATCTCCCCCTTCCGGGCGGAACGGAGAATGGCCCGGGAACTGGTCGAAACGGGCGAGTTCTACGAGGTCTTTGTCGACACGCCGATCGGCGTCGCCGAGCAACGGGATACGAAAGGGCTCTACAAGAAGGCGCGGCGCGGGGACCTCAAGAACTTCACCGGCATCGATTCGCCGTACGAGCGGCCGGAAAATCCCGAGATCAGGATCGATACGACGGCGATGTCCGCGGAGGCTGCGGCCGAACAGGTCGTTGCGCACCTGCGCGCGGCGGGTGTCCTCGGTCCGCTCAACCCATCGTAGGGGTGCTGGAGCAACGCCGCCGCCCGGGGCGCAGCTCGGGGGCTTGCCGCCGGGGCGACGGCCGGCCGCGCAGGCGGTGCAGCAGCCCTGGGGCCCCGTCGGCCGCGTAGCGGCGCTTCACGGCCGCCGCAGACGACCGACCGCGTGCCGAGTCCGGGTCAATCGGAATCGTGGACGGCTACATCTTGGGGTCACCCACACGAAACCCGGAAGACCCTAAAAGGAAAAGTGTAGTCGTGAGCTTGTATCCTGCCACGGGGGTTGTAGCGCTGGTTGAAGACGTCCCCGTGGTGGAAGGTAAAGTTGGGATGTCGGCGGGAGATATTGCGGCGACACCAGGCGACGGCCTTGACAACGACATCAACGCCGACGTAGCGTCCCTCCGTACTCAGGTAGCTGGTCAGCGGTAGCGACATGCGGCCCGGACCGCAGCCGATCTCCAGAACTGCATCTGATGGCTGGAGTGAGCCCAATGAGACCATGTGCCCGAGAAATTCCCGTCCGGTCTCCTGGAAGTTGCCTGGTCCCACATCTCGCAATGCGACGGGTGGCAAGAGGGGAGAGCGCCCCTGCCGGCCGAGCGCGTCTCTTAGCCTCTCCGCCGCTCGTCTTGCCGCACGAAACCCGTGACGGACGACCCCGGCACTGCCCCAGCGCGGTTCGTTCATCTAGGGGAGGCTCCCGTTCAATGCATACTCCACCTCGGCTCAGTTTCTTGCATCGGCTAGAGTATGTTGTAGCATGAACGTTACTCCGCCGGGTGGTACTCCGGAGAGAGCTCGAGCGCCGCAGTTTGTTCGTGGCCTCTACGAGCTACGTCCCTGGTATCACGACTTCAGTGCGCTCGGCTTGGATACGACCTTCCTTCGAGTACCCCTTACCCTGGGAGAGCGTTACCGCCGGTCATTTGAGGTCGCGAAGTCGATGCTGTCGCGCATCGTTCGCCTTGCCCACACCGGCCCTTTTTCTAAGGAAACAGCGCGTTCTGTACAAGACGTTTTTGGGAGCGTTCCCTCACCGCATTGGCTCAATCAGCCGGTCAAGCAGAAACATATCTTGAGATTCATCGGTCGGGCGCTCTCCGAGCTCCCGACACAACCCGCGTGCCTGGAGCTTTTTTGCGCTGACGGATACTACAGCTGCCGCCTCGCCACTCTTTCGCCCCAGGCTCGGGTCACCGGCGTCGACCTCGATCCGGATCACATTCTGCGTGCCGAGACCATCGCGCGGTGTCTCGGGCTTCAAAACCTGAGGTTTCAGCAAAGTGATGTTGGGGAGTTTCTGGCGCAAGCGTCTGAATCTTACCACCTCGTTCTGTGTGCCGGTGGTCTCTATCACTCGAGCGCTCCGAGACGCCTCCTGGAGCAGATTGGAAGGAAGGCCGGCGGGTACGTCGTTCTGCAGAGCGTCGTCACGCTGGAGACCGAGGACCCGGACTACTTCGTGCAGCCCGCGCCGGGTTGGCAGCACGGAAGTCGCTTCACGCACGCATGGTTGGTCCGGCAGATGGAGGAATTGGGCTGGCGTGTGCTGGATCAGGCGCGGGACGAATTGCCGGGGAATCGACGTTTGCACGATCGAGGGACGAGTTTCTTTCTTTGTCGAATCACCTGATGTCGCGGAAAGATCCAACGTAGTTAAGCAGCTCCGTTCCCCTTTGTGATTTCCTCCAGAGAGAAGGCCCGCACCACCGCCTCGTGCACACGGTGGTAAAGGGTCAAGTGCCACAACCTCTCGGTAATGGCTAACTACGGGAAAACAAATGGTGGGCAGGGACGGGATTGAACCGCCGACACCAGGATTTTCAGTCCTGTCTCTCGGTCTTCGCAAGTGCGCAGAAGTGTTTGATCTTGAACGACAGGGTCACGACGGCCTCGTGCGCTGGAGTGCGCTGGAGTGATCAGGAATGCGCTGGAGTTGGGCACAGTTTGGGCACCACTTCCGCCGCCAACATGAACGCCCTCCGGCGGCGGTCGCCCCGTCCATGGCCCCCATCACCGTGACCTAACCTCCCAGACTCAGCCGCCGCCCGCTCCAGGAGCCCGATGGCACAGCGGGTGCCGCTCGGGCGGCTGGGGACGGTGGACGAGGTCGTGGCCGCCGTCCTCTTTCTCGCTTCGGACGACTCCTCGTACGTGACGGGGAGCGAGCTGGTCGTAGACGGCGGCGCCCTCGCCCAATAGGCCCGTCACCGCCAGGCCGGCGTGAGGCGGCCCTCGCCGTGCCGTCAGGCAAGGGAAGCGTGCCCCGCGGGGGCGCGAGAGCGGGTATGCTGGTGAGCGAGGAGTGCGCATGCATTGTCCTTCGACTCGAGCCTCGCGCCCATACTGAAGGCCGTGTTCTCCGGGCCCGCTCGCGCCCGGCGGCTTGGCCTCGTCGCCGTGCTCCTCGCCTTCGCCGTCTCCCGTGCCATCTATGCGTTCGGCTTCGGATTCCGCTTCGAGGACCAGACGCTCGGCTACTACATGCAGTACATCGACCCGACCTTGCTCAGGTCCCGGCTGGTCGAGAGCCTCTACTACCTTCGCGACCAGCCGCCGCTCTTCAACTTGTTCCTCGGCGTGGTGCTGAAGGCCTTCCCGGCCCACTCGCAGCAGGCCTTCCACGTCGTCTATCTCGGCTTCGGCCTCACGCTCGTCGTGAGCCTGTACCTCCTGATGGTGCGCCTCGACGTCAGGCCCGCGCTCGCCGCCGCGGTCGCCGTCGTCTATGCCGTGAGCCCCACCAACGTCCTCTACGAGCACTGGCTCTTCTACACCTATCCCATCACGGCGCTCCTCGCGCTGTCCGCAGTCTTCCTCCACCGCTTTGTCGTCGACCGGCGGCTTCGGGACGCGGTGGTGTTCTTCTTCCTGCTCGCGACCATCGCCCTCGGTCGAGGCATCTTTCACTTCGCCTGGATCGCGGCGCCGGCGATCGGCCTCGTCGTCTTCTGCTGGCCTGACCGGCGCCGGGTGGCGCTGGCCGCGATCGTGCCCTTGCTGCTGGTCGCAGCCTTCTACGTCAAGACCTATGTCGTCTTCGGCGGCTTCGCCTCCGGGGAGCTCTTCCAGCAGCTCAACCTCGCGGCGATGACCGTGAAACGCCTGCCCCCGGACGTGCGGAAGGCCCTGATCCAGCAGGGACGGCTCACCCCGGTAAGCACGACGGCGATCGGCGCCAAGACGCCGCTCAAGGCCTTCGACCCCTACGTCCCGGGCCGGGCGCCCACCGGCATCCCGGTGCTCGACCAGGAAGAGAAACCCGGGGGGAACACCAACTGGCAAAGCCGCGCGGCCGCGGACGTCGCCGCCGTTTACGGCAAGGATGGGCTGTACGTCCTCAAAGAGTATCCCGGGATCTACCTGCAATCCGTGGCCGACAACGTCGCGCGTTATGTCCTCCCGTCCTCGGATACGTCCCCCATCGTCTCGAAGCGCGGCTTCGGTATCAAGCGCGCCGTGAACGGCAGAAAGGTATCCGGCCTCGTCCGCGTGTACAACACGGTCTTGGGCGGTCAGATCCGCAGCAGGGACACCGCATGGTTCCTCGTGGTCGCGTTCCCCGCCTGCCTGCTGTTCGCGCTGCTGCTCGTGGGAAGATGGCTCTGGCGCCGCCGCCCCGAGGCGGACGCGGCCCGCGTGCTCACGGTGCTCTTCGGGCTGTTCAACATCATTTACGTATCGGCCGTCACGTTGCTGTTCTCGGCCGGCGATCACAACCGCTATCGGTTCAAGGTGGGGCCGTTCTACTGTCTCCTCTTCACGATGCTCCTCCAGGCCCTGTGGAGCCGCCGAGGGCTCCTGCCGCGTCTCTTCGGCCGCCGGACACCCGCGCCGCCGATCGAGCTGGGCAGCCCGGGACGGACTGATTCGGTCTAGGCGAGGGCCTCCGAGAACCGGCGGTAGGCCTCGAGGGGGTCGCCGAACTTCTGGTGGCCCGCCGTGTGATGGGCGCAGGCGAGGAGGAGCCTCTCGCGGTCGGGCGCGCTGCTGTGGCCGTAGTCCTCAAGGAGGCAGAGGCCGATCTCCTGGTTGTGGGGATCGTTGAGGAGAGCCAACATTAGCACCCTCCGGCGGCGCGGTCGCCCCGCCCGCGGCCTCCGTCACCGTGACCTAGCCTCCCAGGCTCGGCTGCCGCCCGCCCCAGGAGCCGACGGCACAGCTACTCCACTTGCATGCCGAGGCGGAGCTGCCGGTCTCGGAACAGCGGCCGCTTCACGCGGAGGCGTGCTGGTTGGCGGACGAATTCGGAAAG
>Ga0184633_10001045_pt1 | contig 11164 bp, 10 predicted proteins | sample PLM31_170_b1_FD_133156 | JGI IMG/M metagenome (GOLD analysis project Ga0184633, IMG submission 133156) | Groundwater sediment microbial communities from an aquifer in East River, Colorado, USA - PLM3-1_170_b1 | ecosystem: Environmental > Terrestrial > Soil > Riparian zone | place: USA: East...
AAGAGGTATGTTCACGAAGTCGCTCGATGGAGCGGATCGATGCGTGATCCAAGCGACGCACCCGTCCTCGCCTGCGCGATCGCCGCGAAGGCGGATGGAATCGTCACGGGGGACCTGGACCTCTTGGAGCTCGAGCTTGCGGCCGGGATGCCACGATACCGCACGAGGACCCTTCTGAGTGTTCTGGGTGCGAAGCGCGACTAGGCCACCGGCAACGTCCGCTCGGGGAGGGTCGGCGGGGAGAAGTTCTTCCCCACGCACCCTGAGCCCGACGGCCATGGCCACGTCGAGAGGCCGTCGTGGCGATCTTGGAGGACCACCGGGGGCGGACGGCTCCGTCACGATCCCGAAGATCCTATGGCCCCACATAGGCGGGCAGGAGGGCCTCCGCGAGGAGCTCGTTCCGCCCGAGCACAGCGTCAGCCGCCCGGCACGGTCAGCTCGACGCCCTCCACTGCCTCGCCGCGCATGACCCGGCGGCCGTCGACGACGACTTTTCGACACATCCTCGAGGGCCGACGGCCCCGGTGTGGCACCGACCGGGCTCCCTGAGGCGCGGCGCCTCGCGCGGGGACCATCGGCCGATGCCCTCCTCCGAGGACCAACAAGCGCATGCCGGTGGGCGTTTCTCGAGCCTAATATTCGAGGTCCATCGACTACGTATTTTCTGACACCTCCTAGCGAAGTCGCGGCCCGTGAGACGTCGCCATTCGAGCCAATTGTTGTTCGCAGCATTTCCTGCGCGTCTACTACAGCGACTCGCGGGGGAATCGATTCGCGATCCTCACCGTAAGGTACAAATATGTAAGTTCACATGAATGTCAGACGACGATGAACACCATCCCGCTTCCCAAGGAGATCCAAGGACCGTCTCCCCTCCTCCGCACGCTTCACGAGGTCGAAATCTTGCTTCGAAAGGCCGGTGCGGAGGATGAAGGTCCTATCAGCCTCGCGGAGATCGAGCGACGGATGCGTGCCAAGAGCGTGCGGCATGCAACCATCCGCGCGTGCGTAGACGAGCTGAAGCGATTGCATCTCGTGACCGAGGACCCCCGACGCGGCGTCATGTGGACGTTGCATGAGGACCCCAAGTTCTGGTCCCGTAAGGGCCTCATGAAACCGTGACAGGCGTCTCCCATGGAGGTTGGCGACTGCCCGAGATCGAGGTCCTAGTGGACGAGGACGAGTTTCGGGCGACCGGCGAGAAGCAGAGGAAGAAGCTCCGGGAGCTTGCTTCGAGACTTCGTCGGGAACCGTTTCTGGGCGATCGAATTCGCCGAAGTCTGATCCCGCGGCCCTTCCGCGACATGCCCAATCTTTTCCGCCTGGAACTCCCCGACGGCTGGAGAGCTCTGTACACGGTTGCCAGCCGTGCGCCCCTGGAATCCCAACTCAGATTCGTCTGGATTGGTGACCACAAGCGGTGCGCAAGGCTGTTCGGGTACGATTGAATCGGAGCGGTCTCCGCGGTAGAGGCCCCCCGGAATGCGGCCAATTCGCCGGTCGAACCCGCCTCGCCCTCCGGGTGTAACCTGGATCGGGTATTGCGGATCGCCCCGTGCCCAACCTGTGACGCGCAACCGGCAGAGGACCCGATGCAGCTTCCACGGAATCCGTTCTCGCTGCTCACAATTGTCTATCCACGGACGACGATGTGCCTCGAAACCGCGAAACGGATTTCCGGCAGTCCACGCCCTCGGACGTCCCGAGGATGGGACGATGACGACGACACGGGTACCGCGCCGCAAGCTCGGTCGGAGCGACCCTAGCTCGACGACCGCCGCAGCCCCCGGCGCAGCGCGGAGACCAGGGGAGCTACCACTTGTCCGAAGGTCTCGTCGGAGACGCGGCCCACGATGGTATGGACAAGGGCACGATGGATCGTGAAGAGCTTCAGCGGCCGAACCTCGCTTCGCGTTGGCAGCCGACCTGCAGCCATCCCTCCCTGGTCCAATGGCACTGCATCACGGCGTTTGGAGATCTTGGAGGTCACCGCGCAGACCACGAGATCCTCGCCGTGGACGATGAGCACGAGGGCGGGGCGGCGTTTGATCGCCGACAGGTCCGTGAAGGGGAAAGCGACGGTAACCAAGGAACCTGGGCGCAGAGCGATCGGGATCTCCCCTCACACGTCGTTCCAGACGTCGTCCTCGGAGTTTCCCCATAGGTCTTTCAGGGTTTTTTCCGAAGCCCGGAGAAGCGGGCCGAACTCGTCTTTCAGGATTCCCTCGACATCCGCCTTTTTTCGCAGGACGAGGGCTTCCCCCGATTCAAGGAGAACGAGGTCCGTGTCCCGTCCAAGCCTGTGCCTTTTGCGGACCTCCTTGGGAATCACAATCTGGCCCTTGCTCGACATCTTGACGACGTGCACGATTTGTAAGACATGCCTTACCTCATAAACCTTCGCTGCGCGTGGCGTGAATGTAGGTGACCGGAGGAGCGCGATCCGCCCATCGATCGCCTGCGCGTCGGCGATGATGGGGTACCTCATCCGTCATCAATCCTCAACCGCCCAACCCACCCGAGGCACCCGTGGAGTCCGCCCGAGGGCGGATCGCTCCGCCTGGCAGGGGCGCGGCAGGGCTTGGCCAACCCCGAACGCTCCCGTGACTCCTCCGATCCCCACACCGGCAGGAAGGCGAGAGCAAGAAGGAGAATCGCTCTGGAAGCAGCGACGACGATTGCGAGAAGAGATCGGACTCGTTTGGCCACGCGGAATTCCGTCGAAAAGGCGCTGTTGACGAGAATCAGAGGGTTGGTCCGCGCGAAGATCAGCAAGGCGCCCAACAATATGCCGCTTACACTGAATCCGGTCCCTGCTCACAATTGAGGAGCGAGGGCGGTTGCGGCTTCCGCTCCCGCCGGACCGAAGGCACCTGGCGAGAGTGCCCGCGTTGGCTCAAAGCGCGTCGTTCGACGGAGCCGCCAAGCGCCTTTCGCGCGGCGGCGTCGGCGATCGCGGACAGACGCCCTGCTGTACGCCTCAGCCGAACCGGAGGCCCACGACGAAGATCCCGGGCGTGTTCACGAATACGGAGCTGGCGTCTTGCCCGCCCGTGGATATCGCCTCGATGTCGAAGATCGCCCCATTCGCGGTCGCGAAGGCCACCGCGACGTCGAGGGACATCGTCTGGCCCGCGGGAACCACGAGCGTCCCCATGACGCGACTGTTCACAGTCACTTGGGCCGTCTGGGTCGTGGCGAGCCGGTTGTCGACGTTGACCCGGAGGGTCGCATGTCCGACCGCGGAGCTCCCGATGAGATACCCGACGACGCCGCCAACGGCCAGGAGGACGATCGCTCCGACTATGAGGAGAGATACGAGCCGGTTGCGGGGGGGCGGGGGGGTGTACGGAGGCGACGACGGGGGAGAAGGTTGCATGCCTGACGCTAGACAAGGGGCCCATCATGAATGTTCAGGCACGGTTATCGAGGGGCGGAACGTCCCATGTGTCTGGTAGGTACCGATCGCCGTCGACCAAGCCTTTCGAAGCACACGGGCAAACCGTCGCGGGCAGGTTCGCCAACGAGGCCCGTGCTGTGCGCGATACCTCGGAGGCCGCCTACGAATCGCGTCACGCATGACAACTCAAGAGATCGTTCGTCGGAGATCGGAGAAAGATTCTCGCCGGACGTCACGCGCCCGGCGAGGATGCCCGTGTGGGATTCAGAGATTGTCCTTCGGCGGCTCCGGTTCCCAAGCGGCCTCCGGCTTGGTCCCAACGTGCCCGGCTCCCCCGCCCCGCCGTCGCATCACGAGGCCGATGAGGAGGGCGACGACGAGGAAGAGAAGGATGCCCAGCGGAGCGAAGGCCAAGATCGCGGCGTAGTAATCCGTCGGAGTGTTCACCAAGAACTCGCCCGAGGAGGTCGCGGTGTTCCCGGCCTTGTCTGTCGCGACGACCTGGTAGCTGTGCATGCCATCGTCCGCGGCGGTCGTCCAGATCGTCAGGGAGTACCCGCCCTGGCCGTCCGCGACCGGGATGTACGTCGTCCCGTCCACGACGAAGACGACGCTCGCCACGCCCGCAGCGCTGTCGCTCACAGTCGCCCTCAGGACGATGGCCCCGCGATCCGAGCTCGGACTGCCCAGGGCGATCGTCGGTGCGACGTTGTCCGCCCGGTTCAGGAAGATGACGTCCACGACGGCCACGCCTTCGTTCCCGACGTTGTCCAGGGCGCGGAACACGATCCGGTGGGGGCCGTCCGGATAGAGGGCCGTGTAGATCGGCCAGACCCAGGCGGTGCCGTTCCATACCATGTCCATGAAGCCCGTCTGACCGAGGACCATCACTTGGAGGGCTCCGTCGACGCCGGAGCCGGCATCACTCCCCGTCGCGGCGACGATGATTCGACCGTAGAGGACGGCGCCCATCGCCGGCCCGAGGATCGACACGCTCGGCAGGGTAGAATCGAGGCGGTAGTCGAAGGACGCGCTCGCGCAGTTCGCGACGTCATCGCACGCGGTGATCGTCGCAGGGCTCGAGGCGTCCGTGCTCGCCGCGTTGAAGTCATAGGAGACCGTCCAGCCGGTGAACGTGCCGACTCCGTTGAGGTTCGTCGGGTCCTGGTAGAACGGTCCTCCCGCGAGGGACGGTTCCGCGGTCGCGTTGGCGTCCCTCAGACCCGACGTGGAGTCGGAGAGGTCGACGCGGATGTCGACGGTCTGGGTGCCCGCGATCCAGGGTGAGAACCAGAGCGTCCCGGTTCCGTTCACAAAGAACTCCGGCCCGGGCAGGTTCCTCCAGCCCGGCGCGGGGACTACGAGGGGGTTCACCATGTCCAGGACGTACGAGAGGGACGGGGCCGTCACATGGTTCCCGACCGCATCGTACACGGTGACGAAGGCGGGGCTCGACTCCGCGGTGCTCGCCGCGTTGAAGAGGTAGCTCGCCCGGATCGTCACGTCGACGCCGGAGCCGGACAAGGCCACGGGGGCAGGGCTTCCTGCGAGGGTGGGCTCGTTCGTGAAGAGGGCCTGGCCGAGGCCGCTCTCCCCGTCGCTCGCGCTCAGGACAGCATCGCCGGGGACGGGCGTCGTGCCCATCCCGTGGCCGAAATACAGGGTGCGGCCGACTGGGAACAGATACGGGCTCGTGGTTGGGTCCGACCAGAGGATTCCGAAGGGCTGGCCGCAACCGGTCGTGACGCATGGCGCGGTGTCGTCGCCAAGGAGAGAGGACGACGGGACGGAGTCCAGGAGGGTCTGGCGGTTCGCGTCGTTCGCGTGCACGCCCGAGGCGAGGATCTCGTCCGGGAGGACCTGGAACTGGAACTCGTCGCCGCTGGCCATGGCGTCGCTGCGGACCACGACGAAGTAGGAGTAGCCCGCGGCGGCCGTGTTGGGTACAGGCTCGGCGTTCGGGAAGAGGCACCAGTCCTCAACGTCCGCCGGCGGCACGCAGTCGATCGAGATCGACGAGAGCATGACGCGTGTGTCCGCGGGGTCCCAAACGCCGTCGCCGTTCGTGTCGCGATAGAGGCCGATCCCGCTCAGGGCGGGGTCCACATTCGGCGCCCGGAGACTGTTCCCTGCGTAGGTGCCGCTGATGTCGAAGACGTGAACGATGACTAGCGTGAGCCTGTCGTCGATTCCGACATTCGTGGGAATCCCGCCATCCACGATGCGAATGCCGAGGACGGCCCTGACGTTGACCGCTTCGACGAGGGGACCGATCCATGCCTGCGGCGCAATCAAGTCCGTCGTGGATGTCAGGGAGACCGTCAGGACGTTCGCGCTCACGAAGACGAGGGGCTGGGTCACGCCCCCGCTGAAGACGATCCCGGACGCCGGAATCGTGGCCACGATCTGATCGTTGTTCCCAAGGGATGCCGCATTGCTGGACGTGCGGATCGTCAGGATCCAGTTGAAGGCACCTGCGGGGACGGTCGGGAAAGATTCCGCATAGGTCAGGCCGACCTGGCTTCCGGTCCAGATGGCGGCCGTGGCCGTGACGCCGACGTCGGAACCATCGAGGCTCCCAGGGACCGCACCGACGTCCCGATAGAGGGCGACGCCGCTCAGGGCGGGGTTCGTACTCAGGGCGCGAAGGTCTCCGCCGTTCCCCGGGGAGAAGCCGGTCCCGCCGAACGTCACCGAGATCGCGAGGAGCTGGTCCGTGGGGGCGGTCGAGGCCGCCGTGATCCCGAAGATGGGTACCGCCGTGGAACCGTCGCGAAGGCGCTGGCCCAGGTTAACGAGGGGCGTCGTCGCACCGGGAGTCACGACCGCGGCCGCGGGCACCGCAAGCGCAAGAAGGCCGCCGATCAAGATTGCGGCTGCGAGGATCAGCGCAACCGTGCCCTTCCAGAATCGTTCAACGCGCACGTTCACATGGGAGTTCGATTCGTCGTACAAGGTCAATCACCGTTTCGAATGGTCGTACTGGCTTTCTGATACGTCGGGAGGCGAGCGGACCACACCCAGGCCGAGGCCGGATTGCGGACGCATTCCGCGCCGTCGGACCGCATGGGCTCCGACGTTCGCGAGGCTGCTCTAATAGTGAATTGAACGATTTTCGAAAATCGATTTTCACCGCCCGCGAAGGACGCAGAGAACCATCGGTCGCCGCGCGATGTCTTCGCCATCGCGAAGCCACCCAAGTGTCGACCGTCCTCGGTTCGGGATTCCATGTGGCGAGGGCGGCCTCTCGGGGAACACTTTAATGGGTTCGCCCTGAAAACCGATTCGGATAATGACTGAGACTTGCGGGACGCCCTCCGGACTCGTTCGAATCTTCGAACCACTGGCACAACGAGTGTGGACTATTCGTCCCCACGGCTACGGATTCCCTGTCCCCGGCCTCTCAGAAACCCTCTTCCTCGAGAGACCCGCCCCATGCGCCGCGGCGGCTGACGATTCGGCATTGCGTCCAACATGCGATAAGCGTACAAGAAGCCTGATGAGCCTCCACGGGGCCCCTACTTCGGAGGGCTGCTCGGATGAAGCGGAACGGTTGGCTCACTCGTCACGGGCCGTTTCTCCTCCTCATCGGGTTCCTTTTCGTTCTCGCCTTCTATGTCGATCTGTACCTCGACGCCTTCACGTACATCCTCCTGAACAGCCGCCTCTTCTTCCAGATCTTCGTGGGCATCACGGTCATCGCGGTCCTGCGGAATGTCGTGGGCATCCGGGGCTTCGGCACGTTCGGCCCTGCGATCGTCGCGCTCGCTTTCCTCCAGGCTGGCCTCCTCTACGGCACGATCCTCCTCGCGAACGTCCTCGCCATCGTAATCGCGACGCGGGAACTCGTGCGTCGAGAACTCATACAGAAAGACCATCGGATTGCCATCCTCGTCATCCTCGTCGGATTGTCGGTCGTCCTCCTCGAGATCCTCGCCGAGTACTTTCACTACCCGAGCCTCGACTACAGCTTCCTGTTCCCCGTCTTGATCCTCGCGTGGACCGCGGAGCGTTATGTGGAGAGCGTAGACCGGGTCGGCTGGGGAGGTCCGTCCCGCCAGCTCCTCTGGACCTTCGTCGCCATCCTGACGGCATACGTCGTCATGAGCCAGGTGTGGCTCATCGACCCGATCATCCTAAATCCCCTCAGCTGGCCCTTCCTCGTCCTCCTGAATTGGTTCCTCGGCACTCGGGTCCGCTTCCGCCTCTCGGAGCGCCGGCGGTTCCGCGGGACGATCCGGGACTCGGGCACGCCCCCGGAGGACGTCCTCACGATGAACGTCCGAAACCGGGACTTCATCTCGAAATACAACGACCCGGGGCTCCTCGCAACGCTGGCGAAGGACCGGGTGAAGGAACTCCTGGCCTCCCACGGCGTGCCGACGCCGACGACGCACCTCGTCCTCGCCGGCCTCGAGGACCTCTCGCGGCTGGAGGGCTTCCTGCCCACGATGGACCGCTTCGTCCTCAAGCCGGCGTCGGGCCACGGCGGCGAGGGCATCCTCGTCGTGCGCGGTCGAAGGGACGGTGGGTTCGACACGAGCCAAGGCCCCATGGGTCCCGCGGAAATCGTCGCCCATGCCCGGTACGTCCTGACCGGCGCCTTCGGCGGCGGATCGTCGGACCGACTCCTGGTCGAGGCCCTCATCACGCCCGATCCTGCCCTGGGGAAGTTCGTCTCCGAAGGCCTCCCGGATGTGCGGGTGATCGCGTTCCTCGGCTTCCCGGTCATGGCGATGACCCGCCTTCCGACGAGGGAGTCGAAGGGTCGAGCGAACATCCACGCCGGCGCCGTCGCGTGCGGCATCGAGATTGGGACGGGGCGCATCGTCCGCGCGACTTGGCACGGCCGACCGGTGAAGACCCATCCGGACACGGGCTGGCCGCTCCTCGACGTGTTGATCCCGCGCTGGTCCGAGGTCCTTGAAATGGCGACGCAGGCCCAGGTCTGCTCCGGTCTCGGGTACGCGGGTGTCGACCTCGTCTTCGACGCGGCCCGCGGACCGATGGTCCTCGAGGTGAACCGGCGACCGGGCCTCGAGATTCAGAACGCGAACGGCGCGGGCCTTCTCGGCCGGCTTCGCGCGATCGAGCGTATGCACTCCCGAGACGCGGTCGCGGACCCGGTTCGCGCGGCGATGGACCTCGACATCGCGCGATGGAAGGTGTCCGCGTGAGAGCCCCGGCCGTCGTCGGAATCTTCATTCTGTTCCTGCTCGTCGCGGGCCTGCCGGGCCTGGTGGGCCTTATCCCCGTCCGAGACGGCGAGCCTTGGGCGGTAACGACGTACGACTTCGCATACGCCGCGGAGATTGGGAACTTCGGGACCGTCGGCGCGAAGAACCTGACCGCGCGAATCGCGCTCCTGCGGGACTTTCCGCCGTTCCAGCGGGTCGTCCGGATGGAAGTCCTCACGCCCGGCGCCGCGACGGAGGTCGACGAACTCGGGAATGCGTACGCCGTGTACGGCCTCGCGAACCTCGCGCCGGGCGCCTCCCTCGTGTTGAACTTCACCACGCGCGTCCAGGTCTTCGGGATCGATTTCCGCGTGGACGGAAACAGCTTCACCCCCTCCGCGGTGGACCTCCCGTACGTTTCCCCGGAGCCCTTTGTCGAGTCGGCCGATTCTCGGATCCTGAACATGTCTCGTTCGATCCGAGCGAACGCGACGGATTCCGCGGCGTACGCGTATGCGGCCTACACTTGGACGACGCGCCATCTCACGTTCGAGACGCAGCCGCAAGAGCGCGGCGCGTTGTGGGCCCTGAAGACGGGACGCGGGATGTGTTACGAGTACTCGAACCTGTACCTGGCCCTGATGAGGGCCCAAGGCTTACCAGCGAAACGGGTCAACGGCTGGGGCGAGCGCTTCGATGCGGGTGAGATCCTTCGGGCGGAACAGATCGCCCACGCATGGGCCCTCGTCCAGACCGCGGAACACGGTTGGCTGCCCGTGGATCCGACGTTCGGCGACCGCCACCTGTACGAGAACTTCCTGAAGATCAACGACATGCACGTGATCCTGACGGAGGGGGTGAACCGACACCTCTACCGCGTCGCGTACGAACGCGCGATCGGAGTGAACGTCCAGGTCGACTATACGGTCCACGTGCTCGCGAAGCAGGAGCAGAACCTGTCCCTCGGCAGATCCCTTGTCTTCGCGGGCCTCGTCTCGGTGCCGATCCTCATGACCTCGGCGATCATCTTCCAGGTCATCTGGGAGCGGCGTCGTCGCACCGTCGCCAAGTGAGCCCATTCAGGTCGTCGTTACGTTCGGGTTGGGTTCCTCCTTCGCGTCTCCAGTGAACGGAACTGGTTCTCGCCCCGCACTACTGTGGGTCCGCGTTCGAGGATGTCGCTTGAGACCGCGAAACGTATTTCTGGCGGTCCACGCCCTCGGGCGCCTCAGGATGGGACGATGAGAGGCACTCTAGCGCTCGTCTTTGCGCTGGCCGCTGTCTTGTTGTTCGCCCCGATCGCGCGGGCGGACACCGACGGCGGGATCGCTCCCTACCGAGACCTCGTCGACCCCACGGCCGACGGCTCCGACATCATGCCGGCGGACGATAACCGCGACCACGAGGACGACGAGGACGCAAACGACCACGATGAAGGCGACGACGAGTCGGATGACGACGAAGACGATGAATCGTCATCTGATGACGACGACGAGAAGAACGAGTCCGATGACGAGGACGAGGATGAATCGTCAGATGACGACGAGAATGACTCCGACGAGGACGAGCAAGACGACGAGGACGACGGGGACGATGGCTCGGACGATGACGACGACACGGGAACCCCGCCGGTCAGCCCGCCCGCACCGGATACGCCACCGGAGGAACCGCAGGGTCCCTCCCCGTCGGCCGTCTCCGCGGCCCCCGCGTACTGGCTCTGGCTCCTCGTGATCGCCCTCGGCGGCGGAGTCGCCGCCACCGCCTACATCCTTCGACGCCGGATGCGAGCTCGGTAGAACCACCATATTCGTAGGACGCCCGGCTCCCAACATGGTCGGCGAGGCGGGCGTCGGACTTTTCCTCCCAGGTGCCTCCAATCCGCGGGAGACCCCGCAGGGCTGCGGCGAGCTCAACGTAGTGGAGAATCCGTGTCCACCTTGGCCGACGCCCAGCCGAGCCTCAGAGGGCCCACGTAGGTTCCGGACGCGGTCATGAACGCCGTGGTGGAATCACCCAGACAAAGTGTCGATATCGCTGCGACTTCGAAGGGCGACCTCGCGCAAACGCACGTCGGCGGAAGGACCCCGTCGCCACCGGCGACGATCCTGACATCAAGCGTGAGAACACGGGAGGGAGAGAGGCCCTCTCCAAAACGTTTATGCGCTCTTCAATCATCAGTTCACATATCGGGCCTGTGGGTTCCAAACTAGGAGGGGTTTGTGCTGGAGCAGTCTCGGGAGTCGGAGGATCAGTCTCACTCGCACCGTGACTGCTCGGGCCGGGAGCGCGTGTGGCTCGAGAAGGAACAGAGAGCTGCAGCGAGCGCGACGCGCCATCCCTTTTGCGTCATCTGCGGCACGGTGAGAGACCTCGGCTGGCCGAAGGCGAAACCGCTCGGCTACTACCTCAATGGCGTCGCCGCGCTGAAGGAATACCTCGAGCGCTCGTCTCCCCGGCAGAAGCTCGCACAGGTCCAGTCGCACCTGATCACGACGCGGCTCGCAGCTCGTCCCGAGTTCGAGGATCCCTACGGGACGCCGGGCCACGCGCAGCTCGAAGCCTATATCAACATCGTGCGGTCCGT
>Ga0184633_10001046_pt1 | contig 11156 bp, 12 predicted proteins | sample PLM31_170_b1_FD_133156 | JGI IMG/M metagenome (GOLD analysis project Ga0184633, IMG submission 133156) | Groundwater sediment microbial communities from an aquifer in East River, Colorado, USA - PLM3-1_170_b1 | ecosystem: Environmental > Terrestrial > Soil > Riparian zone | place: USA: East...
GTTTTCTAAGGTCGTTTTTAATCTTTTTAGAGAGCTTGATCGTGCTTTGTTCCATAGTATACTGTGGTATACTGTAGTATAGTATAAAAAATATTCGCTATGTAAATCACATTCTAGCCAAGACCAAGATATTTTTCTCAAGCAAGCTCGTTGTTTGCATTTATAGTTTTAAGCAGATTACCCTAGATCCTGGGTGTTGGAACTCAAATAGTGTGATTTGTATATTATTGTGCAATCAAACTCTTGTATAGTTTTACTGCATCGTCTTGGTCTTTTGTACCCACAATTACAGCAGAACCACGTTTTAGAAAACTAACATACGTTGTATCAGTAGATATTGAAAGGCCAAGCTCGCCCTGACTTTGAACTTTGAATCCCTTTGTTTGTGCAGCACTAGTTATCTTTTGCACGTCGATATCAATCATGCTAGTTGGTGTGATAGAAAAGGTTCGTTTACCTCCGCTTCGTCCGCATAGTTCTTCAATTATCAATTCTTCTTTGCTAGCTACTTCTGATTTTCCAGTTCCGCATACAGGACATTCTTCTACTCTACTGGTATGAGTACTGACAAAGTCCAAGGTTTCTAAATCAACATGTAATATTCTGTCTGCAAGATTTGGTTTTTTTCCTGTTATTATTTTGACTGCCTCTGCAACTTCGATACCTCCTATTATAGAAAGAATTGATGGATGCACTCCTTCGATACTACATGTTGGCATAGAGTCTTCATCAAGTGCAGGGAAAAGACAATGATAGCATGCACTTTCCTTAGGCAGTATGGTAAAGGCCTGACCTGAGACCCCGACAGCAGCACCAGTAACAAATGGAATGTGTTTTGCAACACATGCTTTGTTAAGAGAGTATCTAGCGTTAACGCTGTCAAGTGCGTCTATTACAACATCGCACCCTTCAACTATATCAAAAGCAGTATAGTCATTTACAGAAACAGGCAGTGCCTCTATCTCCACATCAGGATTCATTTTTTTTAGTTTTTTTGCAGCAGACTCTACTTTTACCTGACCTATGTCAGATTCATCAAACATTGTTTGTCTATGCAGATTAGATAATTCAATGACATCTCTGTCAACTATGCGTATCTTTCCTATCCCCATGGCAACAAGTCGTGTAGCTATTGGATTACCTAGACCACCGATTCCAACAACACAGACTATGGCATTTCGCAGTTTCAGCTGTCCCTCATAGCCAATCTCTTCAAGCATTACTTGTCTTGAATATCGCTCAAGATCTTTTTTTGAAAGCTCTGAGCCACCCGCCACTGCAGGAAGCATGTAAACTTCATCACCGTCTTTTAGAGTAGTTTGCATTCCACCAGAAAATCGCATGTTTTTTCCGTTAATGTATATATTTATCAAAGAACGTGGCGTTCCATCAGAGTTTAGAACTCGTCTTTGAAAATCATCACCCATCGTTTGTGAAATTTTGGCAAATGCCTCTGAAAGTGTAGAAGCTGTAACGTCTACTTTTTTTTCTCCTCCACCCTTGTTTAAAACAGACGGGATTACAAATTTGATATTTGCCAATTATCTCACCATGGCAGAAATTTTTGCAACATCTGCTTGCATTACCTGCGGTTTTGGTAAAATTTCCATCAAGACTTCGGTTGTCTTCAGACCATTTCCAGTTACGTAACAAATGGTAGTGTCATTTTTGTCAATTTTTCCCTGTTCTATCATCTTTTTTAGTACAGCTACAGAGACTCCGCCAGCGGGTTCTGTGAATATCCCTTCTGTCCTTGCCAGCAAGAGTATGGCATCTAAAATTTCCTTATCGGTGGATTCTTCTGCCCAGCCGTTGTATTGTTTTAGTCGTTTGAGAACATACCGACCATCTCCAGGATCTCCAATTGCCAAGCTTTTTGCTATGGTATCAGGCTGTTCTACAGGTATTATCTCAGTATCTTTTCTCTTAAAGGCATCAACAATTGGTGCACATCCATGTGGCTGTGCTGCAATCATATGCATCTTTGAGACATTATTTACAAGCGAGAGACTTTCTAGTTCCTCAAAGCCTTTACAAATTGCATTTAACATGGCTCCACTTCCTACTGGTACAACTAAATGATCTGGTACGTTCCAGTCAAGTTGTTCTGCTACTTCAAATGCCAGAGTTTTTGATCCCTCAACATAGTAAGAACGCATGTTGATATTTACAATTCCTATTCCTTTGCTGTCACCAATTTGAGCTGCAATTCTATTTGCGTCATCGTATGTTCCATCTACTGCAATAAAATTAGCACCATAGGCAAGTGCTTGTGCAATTTTTGCATGTTCAATATCGCTTGGTGCAAAAACATAACATGGAAACCCACCCTTTGCAGCATGAGCTGCAGTAGCTGATGCAAGATTTCCTGTGGACGCGCATCCAACTGCATTAAAACCAAACTCTTTTGCTTTTGATACTGCAACACCTGCAGGTCTGTCTTTAAATGAAAAAGTAGGATTTACAGAATCATTTTTGATATACAAATTATTCAAGCCAAGTGTTTTTCCAAGCTTTTCTGCTTTTAGTAGAGGAGTCATGCCAGCTCCAATACTTACAATGTTTGATTTTTCTGCAATTGGAAGAAGTTCAAAATATCTCCAGTAAGTATGTTCACGGTTAGCAAAGGTGTTTTTGTTTACAGGCGGAAAATCATAGTTTACATCAAGTGGACCAAAACACTCATCACAGATATATTTGAAGATAGGCGGGTACTCTTTTTTACATTCTCTGCATCGTAGCGATTTTATCTGGGTCAAGATGAATCTGACTTTGTAAAATGATACATAAGGCGTCCTAATATGAAGTTAAGTAACACTTAACTTTTGGTATGAATTTATTTAGTACAATTTAATCTATTTTGTGTATTAAAATAAAAACTATTAGCAAAATAACCATGCAATATTAAAAAATAGTAAAGACCTGAAACATTATAAAAAAAATTTTATATATTGAAAAAATATTAATAAAGAATCTAGTTTGTAATCAGCAAATTGAACCAGAAAAAAACCACTCCTATAATTGTTGGCATAATAGCTGTTGTCATAATAGCTGTTGTTGTAATTTACACTATGCAAAAATCAGATAGTGAGATCAAACAACAATGGATTGTTTCAGGCCCTTTTGCAATAAGCAAATCTCAATATAAGATAGGCGAAAATGTTTTTATGACTGTAAATGGTTTACTGCCAAACGAGATTGGTAACATTTGGATAATTAGTCCCCAAAACAAAACATGGACAGTAATTCCTTTTAATGGAACGGCCAAGGATCACTTCAATTATTATTTCAAACCTGATACCAGCAAGGCATCAAGAATATCCTCTACAGACGAGTTGGTTGGAAGATGGCAAGTAATATTTGATCTGGTTAAATATCAACCTCTTAGCTTTGAAATCATTAATGAAACTCTACCAGGTTTTACAGCTGATGAAGAAACTCAAATTAAAAAATTGCTAAAGCCTACACTTAACAAAACAGGCTAGAATTATTTATTTTCCAAGGCATTGTGAAAGCAGACACGTTCTCCTGTATGACAAGCAGGTCCAGCTGGTTCTACAAGATATATGATTGCATCAGAGTCACAGTCAACTAGAATTTCTTTTACTTTTTGAGTATTGCCAGATTCCTCTCCTTTCATCCACAGTTTGTTTCTTGATCTGCTCCAAAACCAAGAGTTGCCCGTCTTTTGCGTGAGAGACAGTGATTCCTTGTTGGCATATGCAAGAGTAAGAACTTCTTTGGAATGAATGTCTTGCACTATAACAGGAACTAGCCCATCATTTTTTGAAAAATCAATCTCATCTATTGTTTTTTTCATAAAAATTTTTTATCTTCTTCCTTTCTTAATCTTTCTTATATCCTAACAGGCACACCATTTTCTTTAAGATACTCTTTAACTCTGTCTACAGAATGTGTTTTATAATGAAATATTGACGCAGCTAATGCAGCATCTACGTTAGATTGTAAAAAAACATCAAGCATGTGTTTTGGTATTCCACATCCTCCTGATGCTATGACTGGAATGTTTACTGCGTTAACGATCTCTTTTGTTAGTTGGATATCATATCCTTCCTTTGTGCCATCCATGTCTATGCTGGTAAGAAGTATCTCCCCAGCACCAAGCCTTTCAACTTGTTTTGCCCACTCTATTGCATCAAGTCCTGTAGCCGTTTTACCACCATAGATATACACTTCAAACCAGAATTTTTTAGAATCAGAAGAAAAGACATTTTTTCCTTTTTGATAATCATAATTACGCTTTACATCCATGGCAACAACTACACATTGCTTTCCAAAAATTTCCATCAGTTTTGTTATGATTTCTGGATTTTTTACAGCTCCTGTGTTTATTGCAACCTTGTCAGCACCACTTAGCAAAATATCTCTTGCATGTTGTAGTGTTTTCACACCTCCGCCGACAGTAAATGGAATATCAATGACTTGGGCTACTTTGGAAACAAGTGCCTTGATTGTTTCTCTTCCTTGTTCAGATGCAGTAATATCAAGAAAGACAATCTCATCTGCACCCTCGTTGCTATATTTTTCTGCTAATGAGACAGGATCTCCTGCATCCTTTATTGATGCAAAGTGCATTCCCTTGACTACTCTACCATTATCTACATCTAAACATGGAATCACTCTTTTGGTTAAAGTCATGCTATTGCTCTAACCTCTTCAATTGAAATTTTTCCATCATATAGTGCTTTTCCAAGAATCACTCCTGCCGCACCACATTTTTTTACAGCTATTACATCTTTGAGATCAGATATTCCACCGCTTGCAATTATCATTGCATTTTTTATCTTACAGGCTTTGGTAAGAGAACCAATGTCTGGTCCCAACAAAGTTCCGTCTCTTTCAACACTAGTTAAAAGAAATTCAGATAGGCCGATTTTTAAAAAATCCTCGATTCCTGTAATTAGTTCTATCCCAGTACTTTGCCTCCATCCATTTATGACAATTTTTCCATTTAGTTGGTCTACAGAAATTATGAATTTCTCTTTTCCAAATTTTGTTAAAATTTCTAATAGGTTTTCTTTGTTTTTGAATGCAAAAGTACCAATAACTATCTTGTCTGCAAATGAAAGTGCATCAGATATAATTTCTTCATTACGCAATCCACCTGCGGCGTGTATTGGAATGGTGATTTCCTGTGCAATTTTTTTGATGATTTGTAAATTTGAACCACTACCCAGGGTTGCATCAAGATCTACTACGTGTATTCTATCTGCACCTGCTTTCTCCCATTTTTTTGCAATCTCCATAGGATTGTCGCTATAGATTGTTTTGTTTTTTGGATCACCTTTGACAAGGCGTACTACCTTACCATCCATTAGGTCAATTGCAGGGATAATTTTCACTTTTTACACTCTCGCAAAAAGTTCTTGATCATCATAGAACCTACTTTGCTAGATTTTTCAGGGTGAAACTGGGTACCAAAAAGTGGACCGCTTTCTATCACTGCAGGGACACTTATGCCATAGTCAGAATCAGCTTTTACTATGTCTGGATTTTTCGGATTTGCTCTATAAGAGTGTACAAAATATACCCACGAGCCTTCCTTTACGCCTTCTAAGAGTTTGCTTTGTTTTTTTATCTGCAAATCATTCCATCCCATGTGAGGTATCTTGAATTTGTTTGGAAGCAAGATTACGTCGCCTTCTAAGACTCCCAGGCCACTCTCTTTTCCTTCTTCGCTTTTTTCAAAGAACATTTCCATGCCAAGACATATTCCTAGAACTGGAATCTGATTTTTTACTACATCAGCAAATGCCTTTTTTGATGAATTTAGACTGTGTATTGCAGGATCAAAATTACCTACACCTGGAAGTAGAAGCCCAGAATAGCTGCTGCCATGGTTGAGATCAGTTATGACATCAACTTCTGCATCATTCTTTTCTAAAGAAGATTTCAAACTAAATATGTTTCCTGCCCCATAATCAAATATTGCTACTTTAACCATTACATGGCACCTTTTGTACTTGGAATTCCTTTTTGTTTTTTATCATAACTAGCTGCTGCTCTCCATGCAATCGCAAAGGCCTTTATTGCAGCCTCAATTTTGTGATGATCGTTTTTTCCATACTTTACTGTGATGTGTATACAGATATTGAGATTCTGAGCAAAAGAACGGAAAAAGTGTTCCAGGTCTTCTTTTGATATTCCTTCTATCTGATTTCGCTCAATTCCCAAATCAATTTTATGATATTGACGTTTCACTAGATCAAGTGATGCTTCTGCAAGTGATTCATCCATTGGAACAGATGCATGACCAAATCTTGTTATGCTAGATCTGTTTCCAAGTGCCAGATCAATTGCGTTTGCAAGAGCGATAGCTGTATCTTCGATCAAGTGGTGAGCTATTCCGTCTTTTGAAACTGCTTTAAGGGTAAGATCAAGCATTGCATGTTTGCCAAGCGATGTGATCAAGTGATCAAGAAAACTGACTCCGGTCTTTACTGAAATCTTTCCATTTCCATCAAGATTAACAGTTACAGAAACTTCAGTCTCTTTTGTTTTTCTATTGATGCGGCCTAATCTAGATTTCATACAAATTCCTGCAGAGAGCGAGTTTTATGCCTCTACCAGATTTAATGTCTTCGGAATCAGATCTATTGATTCTAGTATGATGTCAGCATTTTTTTGTTCAAAGAGATTGCGTTTTGTTTCTGGGTCTTTGCTTGTACCATAAATAGCACAAAAGATTGTCTTGTTGCCAAGTTCATCAGCCTTTCTTGCCATTATAATATCCTCAACCGAGTCACCAACAAACATGCAACATGAGGACTCTAGTCCTTTGATAGATGATACCAGTGGTTGCGGATTTGGCTTTGCAAACTCGCGTGGTTCATCTTCTAAAAATCGTGAATTTTTCAGATCAAATTCATCAAATAATGTCTTTAGTGAATATTTTGTGGAAACAAAGCCACGTCCTGACACTATTGAGATTTTTTTCCCAAATTTTTTTCTTAGCTTATCGATTAGTTCTTTTTTGACAAGCACTATGTCGTTATCAATTAGTCCTTTGTCGTTAAAAAACTGGGGTTTTCTTTTATAAAGTTCATTATACAGATTAGCACCATAAAACATTTCATCAAATACAGAATACAGAGGGTTTGTATCATGTTGTCCAGGATATGCTAATTTTTTTCTGATTTCAGAAACATCTACAAGTGTGTCAAGATACATCTCAACAGAAGAGATCCCAGTTTGGTCTGCATTTTTAATTACATCAAAAATGAATTCAGCTGCATCCCTGTCTAGTTTTTTTGCAGCTACAACTGAAAGAATGAGTGAATACGTAAGATCAACTTCGTCATTAAAACCTCCCGTAGCTTTAAAACCGTCAGTCATCTGCGTGCTTACAATGTTTGGCTGATCTATGTTTGCCATTTTTTTGAGTACAAAATCTACAGTTTTTTTTATAGCTAGATCGTATGAATTTGAAATATCGATAAGCACGCCATCACAGTCAAATATCACACTGTCAAGATTTTTTATTTTGTCAATCTTTGTAGTGTCCACAAATATACCCTCATCTAACTTTTGAATTGTCATTTCAATAGATCACGTATTGCTAGTAAGAATTTTGAATTCATCTCTTCTGAACCTACTGTGACTCTCAAGCAACCGTCGTGGCTTCCCATCTTCCCTAGATTTTTCACGACAATACCCTGTTCTACGAGAGCTTTGTAGATACGTAGTCCAGAACCAGGTGCACTAAAAAGTACAAAATTTGCTTTTGAGTCAAAGACTTGAAAAACACCCATACCGCGAAGTGTTTCTATTATTCTAGACCTTTCTTTTTTGATAAGATTTGCAATTTCAGAAATTTGTTTTGATTTTTGTAAAGCTAAAATCGCTGTCTCTATTGCAACAGTATTTAGTGGATATGGATATTGAATGGTTTTGGTAAATACACTAGCTATCTTTTTGTTTGCAACAAAATACCCAACACGAAGTCCCGCAAGTCCAAATGATTTTGAAAGTGTCCTTAACACAATCAGATTATCTCTTTTCTTTGTCATGTCTATAATAGAATAGTCAGCAAATTCTACATATGCTTCGTCTATTATTACAAGACCGTTAAATTCTTTGATCAGTTGTTCTAGTTTGTTTTTTGAAAACTGAAATCCAGTTGGGTTGTTTGGCGAATCAAGATAAAGGATGTCAGCCTTTTTTATATTTGAAAGAAACTTTTCTAATTCTAGTGTCATGTTCTTTGTGAAAGGAATCTTGATTGTTGGAATAGAATACAACTTGCATCTTTCTTCAAAAAAGCCAAAGGTGGGTTCTGAAGTCAGAATTTTTGTGTCTTTTGAAGCAAAATTTGCCAATATTAGATCAATGATTTGGTCAGAGCCGTTTCCTACTCCAATCATTTCTTGCGGCATTTTGATGTATCTAGAAAGCGATTCTACGAGTCGTTCAGTGTCACTTAGTGGGTATTCTCTCACGTCAAGCTTATCTTCGGTTTGTTTGATCAAATCCAAGGAAAATTCTCTGTCTATTGCATAGTTTTCATTAGAATCAAGTTTTAGAGCATTTGGAAACTTTTCAGGTTTCTGATACCCTTTTAGCTTTGACAGTTGTTCTACTTTTTTTTGGAACCAACCTGATTTCATTTTAATCTAGTCCTTACCGCTTCGTAGTGATTTGGTAGTCCTTCTGCAGTTGTCAAAGCTTTCATGTATTTTGAGATTTTTCGTAATTCAGTTTTTGAAGTTTCTATCTGGCTTTGTATTTTCATAAAGTCCAGTACTCCAAGTGATCCTCTAGTTCTTGCAAACCCGTTTGTGGGAAGGATGTGATTTGAACCTAGTAGATAATCACTTGCTGAAGACGGAGTATCTTTTCCTATCAGTACAAGACCGGCAGATCTAATCTTTTGTGCTATCTGTTGCGGATTTTTTGTGATTATTTCTAGGTGTTCTGGAGCAAATTGGTTTGCAAATTCTATAACTTCTGATTCGCTCTTGCAAATTGCAATAAATCCATTGTTTTTCAAACTTGCCTTGACAAATTCTCGTTTTTGTATTTTACTAATTTGTTTTTGTAATGAATCTAGTACCATATTTTTTAGTCTAGTAGAAGTGGTTATCAAACAACACATAGAAGCAGGTCCATGTTCTGCTTGAGATATTAGATCAGAAGCAACAACATTTGGATCTGCAGAAGAATCTGCTATGATTGCAAGTTCGGTTGGGCCTGCAACCATATCAATTGAGACAGTCTCGCTTACAAGGTATTTAGCAATAGTAATGAACAATCCTCCAGGTCCAACTATCTTATCCACTTTGGGTACAGATTTAGTTCCATATGCTAGTGCAGCAATTCCTGCTACGCCGGCTTTGTAAAATTCATCTACTCCGCAAATGTCTGCAGCAACAAGTGTAAGCGGATCTATGTCTCCATTTTTATCAGGTGGTGAAATAGCAATAATTTTTTTTACACCAGCCACTTTGGCTGGAATAACAGACATAATTACAGTGCTAGGATATCTAGCTTCACCACCTGGAATGTAGCAGCCTACACTTTCAATTGGCACAAACATTTTAACAATTTTTATTCCGTCTGCTTGAATTGTAATTTTCTCTAGTTTACTTTTTAGTGTACGCTCTGTTCTTTCCAACCTTTTTTTTGCAAGCTTAATTGCATCAATCTGATCTTTTGTTACTTTAGAGTATGCATTCTTGATTTCAGACTTTGTTACTCTAATTGATTTCAGATCTGCTTTTAGCTTGCCATCTTTTTTTTCATATTTTATTAGCGTGCTGTCTTGTGGATTTTTTTGTACATCAAGAAGTATGTCATTAACTATTTTCTTTTGTTTCTCTGTAGGTCTAGGTCGTTGTCGTACGTCTGCTACGGTAGTATTGATATTTCGAACTATGATGGTTCTCATCAATTTTCCTCATCTCGTTTTATCTCCTCTAGTGCAAGTATTTGCTTTGGCTCGTGTACTACTAATCCCTGTGCTATCTTTCGAAGTTTTGGAATAAGCTTGTGAAATTCAGACTTGGGGATTATTGTGTTTATTCCGTACCATCCCTTCTCACTAAGAGGACTAACAGTAGGTCGTTTAAGTGACGGTAGTTCTTTTAGCAATTTATTGAGATTCTTTTCTTGTACGTTTAGAAATATGTGTAGGTGCTCTTTTCCTTCTATGGCTCCACGTAGCATAGTGACAATATCGTAGATCTTTTCCCGTTTTGTCTTATCTCTTAGTGATGATTTATTTGCTATTAGAATAGCGCTTGATTCCAATACAGTGTCTACTATCTTTAGTTGATTTTGTGTAAGCGTAGTACCTGTTTCTGTTACATCCATTATTGCGTCTACATCATCTGGTGGTTTTGCTTCAGTTGCTCCAAATGATAGGTGGATTTGCACATTCTTGTTTGAACCAATTCGTAACCATGGAGTTATGATGAGGGGATCCTTTGAACCATAGAGTTTTTTGTAACTTTTAGATTGTTTTATGAATTTTGCAGCTGTCGTAAGATATTCAGAAGAGATTCTAAGTATCTTTTTCTTTTTTGCATATGCTGCAATCATTTCGTCAAGTGATTTGAAATTATAAGAGTCAGGTATTGCTATTACAAGTTTTATTTTTCCATATTCCAAGTCCAAAAGAGTTTGTACATCTGCATTTGTTTCTTGTACCCAATCTTTACCTGTTATACCAACATCATACAACCCGTCAAAGACAAGGTTTGGGATCTCTTGTGGTCTTAGCATCTTTACTGCAATTTGCGGATCATCCAGAGTTACACGATATGTTCTGTCTCCTCGTTTTACTTTTGTCCAAGATCTTTCTAAAACCTTGAAGGTAGCATCTTCAATACTACCTTTGGGTATTGCAAATTTAACTAGAGTCAACGTAGTCCTAGCAAGTGATTTTAGATATATATCTTGGGCGCTAAGATTCTTCAAGTAATTCTTTTGCGCGATGTACTGAGATGTTTCCTTCTTTTATCATTCTCTTTGTTACCTCATCTATCTTATCTGATTTGACACCAGCAGCGGCAGCAATATTTTTTGCATGTAGTCGCATGTGCCCCTTTTGTATTCCTTCAGAAGCAAGAGATCGTATTGCACTAAAGTTCTGTGCAAGACCTGTTGCTGCAATTACACATGCAAGTTCTTTTGCA
>Ga0184633_10001047_pt1 | contig 11155 bp, 7 predicted proteins | sample PLM31_170_b1_FD_133156 | JGI IMG/M metagenome (GOLD analysis project Ga0184633, IMG submission 133156) | Groundwater sediment microbial communities from an aquifer in East River, Colorado, USA - PLM3-1_170_b1 | ecosystem: Environmental > Terrestrial > Soil > Riparian zone | place: USA: East...
GCTACTTTCTCGCCGACATCCTCCAGTTTCAGTTTCATCGCGCGCTCGCGCAGACGGCAGGCTGCACCGGCCCGCTCCACCGTTGCTCGATCTACGGCAACGAGGCGGCGGGCAAGAAGCTCGCGGCGATGCTCGAGTTGGGGATCTCGCGCCCCTGGCCCGACGCGCTCGAGGTCTTGAGCGGCCAGCGCCAGATGGATGCGACCGCGATCCGTGACTACTTTGCGCCCCTGCAGAAGTGGCTGGACGAGCAGAACAAGGGAAAACCCTCCGGCTGGTGAGGAGGGAGAAGCCTGATACCAATCTCCCCGCGGCCGCGGCGCGGCGGAGTTATTAGAATGGGGAACGAAGTGGCCGCAGTCGAAGAAAAGCCGCTCGCAACGGCCTCGCGCAGACGCTTTATCCTTCCGGCACGCCTCTTCGGCTCCGTCGCCCTCGTGGGCGCTCTCGCGGCCACACCGGCGGAGAGGAAAAGCGTGCGCGTGCCGGCCGTGGACGTGGGCGCGGATTCGCTCGCGGCCAGGAAGTCGGCGCAGCTCGAGACGATTCGGAGCTCCAAGGTCTTCCACGATTTCCGCTTTTCGGACCGCCTGGCTGGAAGCGGAATCACGTTCGTTCACCGGATTACCGATGACTCGGGCAAGTTTTACAAGCCAAATCACTACGACCATGGCAACGGGCTTGCCGTCGCGGACGTGGACGGGGACGGGCTCTCCGACATCTACTTCGTCAATCAGCTCGGCGGAAATCAGCTCTGGCGAAACTCCGGCCGCGGCAAATTCCAGGACATCACGGAGGCTGCGGGAGTTGCCCTGGCGGACCGCGTCAGCGTGTCCGCGTCCTTTGCCGACACCGACAACGACGGGGACCAGGACCTCTACGTGACGACCGTCCGCGGTGGGAATGTTCTCTTCGAGAACGACGGGAAGGGGCATTTCACAGACATCTCGAAGGAGTCCGGCCTCGATTACGTAGGGCACCCCTCGGGAGCCGTTTTCTTCGACTACAACCGGGACGGCCTCTTGGACCTCTTCCTCGTCAACGTCGGCAAATATACGAGCGAGGAAAAAGGAGCGGGAGGGTACTTCGTCGGTTTCCCCGACGCCTTTGCCGGCCACCTCAAGCCCGAACGGACGGAGCAGAGCATCCTCTTCAAGAACAGCGGAAGGAACCGTTACGGCGATGTTTCCCGACAGGTCGGGCTCGTCCACTCCGGCTGGAGCGGGGACGCGAGCTTCACGGACTTCAACGGGGATGGGTATCCGGACCTCTACGTTCTGAACATGCAGGGGGACGATCGCTACTACGAGAACGTGAGAGGCGAGCGCTTTGTCGAGAAAACCGACGCCACCTTCCCCAAGACTCCCTGGGGCACCATGGGTATCAAGTTCTTCGACTACAACAACGATGGCTTGATGGACCTTCTCCTGACCGACATGCACTCGGATATGAGCGAAGAGATCGGTCCGGATCGGGAAAAGCTCAAATCCCGCATGACCTGGACAGACGCGCACCTCCAGGGGGGCGCAAACAACATTTTCGGCAACGCGTTCTACAAGAATCTCGGACAGGGTCGGTTCGAGGAGGTCTCCGACCGCGTCGGCGTCGAGAACTACTGGCCCTGGGGCCCGAGTGTCGACGACCTGAACGCGGATGGCTATGACGACATCTTCATCGCCTCGAGCATGTGCTTCCCCTTCCGCTACGGGGTCAACTCGGTCTTGTTGAACAACGCCGGAGAACGTTTCTTAGACAGTGAGCTGGTCCTGGGCGTCGAGCCGCGGCCGGAAGGCCGGACCGCGATGCCCTGGTTCGATCTGGACTGCGCGACGGAAGGATCGGGCCGCCCGGTCTGTCGGGATCAGACCGGCCCGATCACCGTTTGGGGGACGCTGGGCACGAGGGCCTCGGTCCTCTTCGATCTGGACGGCGACGGCGATCTGGATATCGTGACGAGCGAATTCAACGCCGCGCCCCAGATCCTTGTGAGCAATCTCTCCGACCGCAAGCCCGTTCATTTCCTCAAAGTCGCGCTCGTCGGGACAGCCTCCAACCGGGACGGCCTCGGGGCAACCGTCAAGGTGTGGGCGGGTTCTAAGGTGTACACAAAGTACAACGACGGGAAGTCCGGTTATCTCTCGCAGAGCGCGTTGCCCCTCTACTTCGGTCTGGGAGGATCGAAAGCCGTCCGGAAGGTCGAGGTCTGGTGGCCTTCCGGCCGGAAGACGGTGCTCGACAAGGGAATCCTCATAAACAAGACCATCCGGGTGGCCGAGCCCCGGTAGTCTTGTTCCCGATCCTTTTTTCCCTTCTCCTTTTCGCGCCGGCTCAGGATCTGGCAAGGAACAGTACGGCCGCTCGGCCGGGGGGACAGTCCGAGGGAGGCCGTCCCGACCTTCATGCTCGCGCGGAACAGGCCCGCGCCCGGGGGGACCTTGTCGCGGCTCGCAAGATCTACGAGCGGGTGCTTGCCGCGACCCCGCGCGATGGCCGGGCGGCCGTCGGCCTGGGAGAGACGCTGCTGGAACTGGAGGACTTCGCGGCGGCCGAAGAACTTCTTGCGCGTGTGATCCGCGCCCTTCCGGAGCGACCCGAGCCGCGGCGTGTCCTTGCCCTCGTCTATCTGCGGCTCGGCCGGGAGAAGGAGGCGCTCGCCGAGGCAGCGAAGGCCGTCGAGCTCGATCCGAAGAGCCCGGAGGGCCACGTCTCCTATGGCGCTGCGTTGAACGCCGTGGGTCGTTCGGCCGAGGCCATTCGGGCCTTCCAGAAGGCCCTGGCGATCCGCCCCCGGAGTCTTCCTGCCCTCCACGGCTTGGCCAGGGTGTACGCGGCGCTGGAAGATCCCAGAGCGGAAGCGACGTTCGAGCAGGTCCTGGCCATAGCACCCAAGAATCTTTCCGTCCGCTTCGATCTCATCGAGTATCTATGGCAGGTTCGTCGGTTCGAGGAGGGCAACGCCGCCATGGAGAGGCTGCTCCGTGAGATCCCTCCGAATCCCAAGCTCCACGGCCACTACGCCCGCGCCCTGATGGAACAGAACCGGTTCGTTCTGGCGGCTCGAGAGTTCGAGCAAGCCTGCCGCGGGAAGGCATGCGATTCCGAGCTGCTCGAACTGTGGGGAAGCGCGCTCTTAGAGAACGGCCGTTTTGAAGAGGCGGCATCGCGCTACCGAGATGCGATCTCCACTTCGCCCGACCGGATATCCGCGCGCCATACCCTCGGGCGGCTCCTCCTTTTGAAGGGAGATGCGTCCGCCGCAGTGGATGAGCTGCGGCGCGCCTCGGAGCTTCAGCCCGACTCGGCGCCCGTCCTCCTGGATCTTGGGCGAGCGCTCGAGGCCTCCGGCAGCCTCGTCGAGGCCGAGTCGGCGTACCGCAAAGCCCTCCAGCTGGAGCCGGCCCTGTCCCGGACGCATTACGCGCTGGGGACCCTGCTTGCCCGGACCCAACGCCGTGAGGAAGCCCGGGAGCACATCGCGCTCTATCAAGACTATTTTCAGAAGGAGCAGGAGCACCGCTTGCGCCAGAGCTCGCGTCGGGCGGAGTTGAACCTCGGCTGGACGCAGCTCAAGCGCAATCGCCTCGAGGAGTCACTCGCCCAGTTTCGTCGTCATCCGGACGACGTCGAGGCGCTGCGCGGAGCCGCAGCCGCTCTTTCACGGCTCGGCCGCCACGCCGAGGCCGCAAAGGCGCTGGAGCATGCCCTCGTTCTCTCCCCCGACGACAACCGCGTCCGCCACGAGCTAGACCGGGAATACGCTCGCCGACGCGCGAAATGAAGCGAGCCCGCGCCCTCGCGGCGCTTCTCTCGGTACTTGGTGTCTGCCCGGACGCGGCGTTCGCACAGCCCGGCAAGGATGCCGGGTGCCCGGTCACGTTTACCGATGTCGCTGCGCGCTCCGGGTTGCGCTTCACGCATCAGCGGGGGGGGACCCCCGAGCACCAGCTCCCCGAAACAATGGGGTCGGGTGTCGCCTGGCTCGACTTCGACAACGACGGGTGGATGGACCTCTACGTGGTGCAGTCGGGCCTCTTTCCCCCGCGCGGCGAGGCCGGCTCCAACGACCGGCTCTACCGAAACCGCGGCGACGGCTCCTTCGAGGATGTGACGGAAAAGGCCAGGATCCGCGACCGCGCCTACGGAATGGGAGCCATTGCCGCCGACTACGACAATGACGGGGACGTGGACGTCCTCGTGACCAATTTTGGGCGCAACATCCTTTACCGGAACCAGGGGGACGGGACGTTCACCGACGTCACGCAGACGTCGGGGGTGGCGGGTTCGGGCTGGCCGACGAGCGCGGCCTTCGCGGATTTCGACGGCGACGGCTTTCTGGATCTCTTCGTGGTGCGGTATCTCGACTATTCGGTCGAGAAGCACCTCTTCTGCGGGGACGTCGCGAAAGGAAAGCGCGAGTATTGTCATCCCACACTCTATCCGCCGATCCACAACCTCCTCTATCGGAACAGCGGAAAGGGAACCTTCACGGATATCACGGCCTCATCGGACATCGAAACGGCGCGTGGCAAGGGTCTCGGTGTTGTCGTGTCTGATCTCGACGACGACGGGAAGCCGGACATCTACGTCGCCAACGACACGACGATGAACTTCCTCTTCCGCAATCTCGGGGGGAATCGCTTCGAGGACATCTCCCTGATCTCCGGGGCGGGCGTGAACTCCGCCGGGCGGGCTCTCGGCGGGATGGGGGTCAACGCCGGCGACCTCGACGGGGACGGGCTCCCCGACCTCGTCGTCGCGAACTTCGAAGCGGAGCTCAACAGCTTCTACCGAAACCTGGGCTCCGCGGTCTTCGAGGATCTCTCGAGCTCGAGCGGTTTCGGCGCGCCCGCGTTCAATTTCTCCGGATTCGGACTAAACCTATTCGACGTCGAGAACGATGGGGACCTGGATGCCTTCGTCGCCAACGGTCATGTCCTGGAGGTGCCGAAGGGCGGGGCCACCTACGCGGAGCGACCCTTCCTGATGTGGAACGACGGCAAAGGGAAGTTTTCCGAGCGAGGCTGTGGGGAGCCTTTTCGCCGGGAGCTCGTCGGTCGCGGCTCAGCCGTAGCGGATTTCGACAACGACGGAGACCTCGACATTGCCGTCTCCAACTCCGGGGGGCCGCTCCAGCTTTTGAGAAACGACGGAAAGCACGGCAACTGGGTCGGGGTGGCCCTCCGGGGAAGGAAATCGAATCGCCAGGGGATCGGAGCACGTCTGATCCTGGAGACCGAAAGCCGCAGGCAAGTGCGAGACCTGAAAGCCGGCGACAGCTACCTCTCCTCGAGCGACCCCCGCGTTCACTTTGGTCTGGGGACGGCGAAATCGGTTAAGAAGCTCGAGATCCGCTGGCCCTCCGGAGCCGTTCAAGAATTGAAGGACCTCACGCCCGGGCGCTATCACGTCATCGAAGAGCCTGCGCTGGACCCACCATGAGTTTCGAGGCCTGCCTACTTATACGGTACGCCGGCGGGACCTATCACCCAGAGATCGACCCGATAGCTGATCTTCCCGGCTGACTGGCTCTGTGGGGAGCTGACGTGGCACCATTTCATCTGTACCGTTCCTGACGCCGCCCCCGGGGTAAAGCCGGCCGGCTCGAGCACGAAACCGAACGACGTCTCCTCCCACCACCACCAGGCGTAGCCGGCAAGAGTCCAGCCATTCTTCAGGGGCGGCACCGCCACGGAGTCCACCTCCTTAGTCTGGGTGCCCAGGTTGGCAACCCCGCTCGAGTTCTTAGGAGGCAGAGGGTCGGACGCTATGTGCCGCGCCGCGATCGTGGCGCCGCCGAACTTCCAAGACTCGGAGAGGAGATGACTGGTCGCGAGCTCGCAGTCGTTAAACGTCTTGGCGAAGCCCTTGCCGTAACAGCTAAAAGAGACTTCCGAGGGTTTTAGCGGCCTCGCCTCCGGCGTCGCTTCGAATCCTGCGGCGGGCGACGCGAGGTTGCTGATCTTCCCGCTGTTCAAGACGATTTGAAGTTTGGCATTCGAGTCGTTCATGTAGCCTTTGGTCCCCTCGGGCACTCTGGCTCGGATGAACCAGCCCTTCCACGTCATGGTATTCATCTTGATGTATTGAGTCGGCGCAAAGTTGCCGAAGTTTCCGAGGAGCCGCAGCTCGTCTCCGGGCTGCTTCATTCCGAAACCGCAGCCGTTCAATTCCACGATCTCGCCTGGAATGAGGGGGGGGCTCACCGAAATGACCGTGATCTTCGGAGACGTGCAGGGGTCTTTCGTCGGGATCAGCGCCTGCACATTGGAAGGCCCCTGATCCTGCTGGGCGGTGAACCTCCCGTTGTCGCGTTGAAGTTGGCCAGTGAACTTTTGAAGGGCCTGCGAACGGAAGCTCTCCAGCGCTTTGGAAGGCTGGCCGCCTGGGGGTTTCCGTGCGACCGCCACGTTGCGTTCCTGCTGAAGTTGCGCCATTTGCTCGGGCGTGAGCCGGCCGGGCTGAGGTCCCGCCCCTCCACGCCTCGCCGAGTCCGCCGGCACGGCAGTCGGCGCGAGTAGCAAGAAGCCCAGGAGCAAACGGCAAATGGGGCCAGTTTTTCTCGCTCGGTTCATGGTCCACCCCTTTCACGCCGAAGGATCCGGCGCCTATCCAGAAGACAGGACGACTGAAGAGGCGGCCGGTACTAGTTCGGAAACACCCTGGGCAGGCCTCAAACGTTTCGCCTCCTCCTCGCGTCTAAGAAGCCGAGTCAGGGAGGAGCCGGAAATCCCGGAGACGTTCCCGCGGGGGATAATCTGGCAGCCATATCGTTGTCAGCAAAGGAGATCGTCCTGGCGGGAGAAGACGGGCGAAGCCCCTCTCGGGAGGAGGAAAGGGAGCGTATCGAGGGCTTCCAGTCGGGCGACATCGAGGCCTTCGAGGAGCTTTACGAGAGGCATGGACCACGCATGAAGTCGATCGCCTGGAACCTGCTCGGAAACGCCACCGACGCCGAGGACGCCGTACAGGAGGCTTTCCTGAAGATCTACCGGTCCGCCGGGACCTTCCGAGGAGGGTCTTCTTTCTCGACGTGGGCCTACCGCGTTCTGGTGAACGCTTGCTACGACCTGATGCGCAAGCGGCGGCGCCGGCAGGAAGTCGATGACATCGCCTCCGTGGAGCATCCTCGCACGCCGGCCGTGGACCATCCGCTGCGGGTAGCGCTGGAGCAGTGCCTGGCGCGCCTCGATCCGCGCCGCCGCGCAGCCTTTCTCCTCTTCGAGGTCGAAGGCTTCACGCACAAGGAGGTCGGCGAGATCCTGGACGTGCCCGAAGGTACGTCCAAAAACCTGCTGTTCACGGCCAAACGGGAGCTCCAGGGGATGCTCTGGAAGTCTCAGGCGGCATCCGCGAGCGCGCCATGACGGTCAGCTGCCGGGACCTCCAGGAGGCGCTGCGGACCGAGGAACCCGCCTTGCTCGGCGAGATCCAGGTTCACGCGCTCGACTGCGAGCGCTGCCGCGAGCAGCTCCGGATCTGGAAGGAGATCGGCGAGGCGGCGCCTCTGCTGCGCAAGAGCTGGGAGAGCCAGGACCTCTGGCCGAGGATCCGCCGGTCGCTCGAGGCCGAGTCCGCGAAGCCCTCCCGCGCCCGGCGGCTGGCGATTCTCTTCCGGCTTCCGCCGCGGAGCCTCGTTCCCGCCGCCGCCGGGATCGTGCTCGTTCTCGCCGCGGCGGCCGGGCTTCTCGTCTTCCGCGGCGATCCCGGAGGGCGCGATCCTCTGGTCGCCGGCGCCTGGCGCTATCAGGATCCGCTCCTGACTGACGAGGCCTTCGACGAGGTCGAGAAAAGGGAGAAGGCCTATGTCGCCTCGATCGAGAATCTCGCGAGAGCCGTCCGGCCGCGCCTCGAGGCGCCGGTTTCGCCCCTTCTCGTTTCGTACAAGGAAAAACTGCTCCTCCTAGACGGCGCGATCGCCGAGACGAGCGGCCAGATCGAGCAGAACCGCTACAACACCCACCTGCGCCGCGAGCTGCTGGCGATGTACGCCGAGAAACAGCGGACCCTGCAGGACCTAATGAAAGAGGAACAGTCATGACCCGACGCGTCCTTCTCGTTCCGGCTCTGCTGCTCTTGCTCGCCGCCTCGGCGGGCGCCGTTCCCTCGACCGGGCGGGAAGAGCATCGGCGGACTTTCCATAAGGTCGTTCCGCTGCCCGCTGGCCGGAGGTTGTCGATCGAGCACAGCAACGGCGCCATCCGGGTGGGCACGCACCGCGAAGCCCGGGCCGTCATCGACGCGGCCATTCGTGTCTCCTCTTCGGATGAGGAGGGCGCGGAGCGCTTCGCGAACGAGATCGCGATCGACGTCTCGGAGACGGCGCAGGGTGTCTCCATCCGCACCCGGTACCCCGAGAAGCAGTGGCACTTCGTCGGAAGAGGCCACATCTCCTACTCGGTGGATTACGACATCGTCCTTCCGGAGTCCGCCCCGCTGGAGACGAGGAACCGCTTCGGCAGTGTCGAAGTCACGGGGCTCAAGGCCGCGGCGGGGATCAAGAACACCAACGGCTCGATCATTTTTCGTGGCGGGCAGGGGGCGCAGCGTCTGGAAAATGCCTTCGGCTCGATCGAGCTGACGGGAAACGTCGGCGACGCAACCCTCGCGAACAGCAACGGGTCCATCACCGTCTCCGCGCTCGAGGGAGCGCTCGAAGCGAGCAACCGCTTCGGGAAGGTGACGGCCACGCGGATCTCCGGCAAGTCTACGATCGTCAACAGCAACGGCAGCGTCAGCCTGACGGACTCCACCGGCGAAGCGGACCTGACGAACTCCTTCGGGTCCGTTTCGGTTCGCAACCTCGGAGGTGCGCTGAAGGTCAAGAACAGCAACGGTACGATCGAGGCCGCGGAGATCGTTGGGGACGCGGACCTGAACACCTCTTTCGGAGCGATCCAGTTCTCCGACATCAAGGGCCGCGTCTCCTGCACGGGATCCAACTCGCGGGTGACAGGGTTCAAGGTGACCGAGTCGGTCACGGTCCAAAACAGCTTCGGCGCCGTCGAGATCAAGGACGCCGCGGGGGTCGAGATCGAGAACGCCAACGGCCGTGTCACGGCGAAGGACATCCGCGGCGGCGCCGTCCTGACGACGAGCTTCGGCGCGCTCGACGCCTACGGAGTCCGCGGGAACCTGACCGCCGTCAACTCCAACGGGGCCATCCGGGCCTTCTCGGTCAAAGGCTCCGTCAGCGCGCGGACCTCCTTCGGGCCCGTGAAAGTCGAAGGAGCGGGCGGCCGCGTCGAGATCTCGAATCAGAACGGCTCGGCCGAGATCTCGGGTCTCAAGGCTTCGGACTGCCAGCCCGTCGCGGTGAAGACCTCCTTCGCGCCGATCCGGGTCTCGGTGCCGGAAGGGGCGAGCTACAACGTCTCGGCCCGGACTTCGTTCGGGAAGATATCGAGCGAATTGCCGCTAAACGTCACGGGCTCCATCTCGAGCGAGTCGCTCTCCGGGAAGCTCGGCGCGGGCGGCTGCGAGATGACGCTGACGAACAGCAATGGCTCGATCGAGCTCAGCCGTGATCAAGCACCGAAGGAGAAGTGAGCCGGTGACCAAGAGAGCGCTCGGTCTCCTCTGGCTCGGCCAGCCGGCGCGCTCTGGCCACTGCGGCATGGGCAGCCGGCAGGCCAGGCAGCGGCTTAGTTTCTTGGACTCCTCGGCCTCTTTGCTGCTATAAGCTCCCCCGAACGAGGAGGCTCACATGTTCCAGAAACGGATTGCAATCCTTATGGTTTGCGCCGCGCTCATCACCCTTTCCGCCGTGCCGGCGCTCGCCCAGGCTCCGGAAGGAAGGATTTCGGGCATCGTGAGGGACGCGAACGGGGCCGCGGTGGGCGGCGCCTCGGTCACAATCACGAACCAGGAGACGGGCGCCACCCGAGTGGTCACCTCTTCGGCAGAGGGCACCTTCGAGGCGACCGGCCTTCCGCCGGGCCTCTACACGGTGGCTGCGGAGGGCAGGGGTTTCCGCCAGACCTCGCAAGGGAACTTGCAGGTTGCCGCTGGCGCCGCCGTTACTGCCGATTTCACTCTCGAGGCGGGATTCCAAGAGGCGGTCAAGGTCACGGCCATGAAGCGCGAGGAAACGGTGCACGAGACCCCCTTCTCCGTCGCGGCGTCGACCGAAGAAACCCTGAGGGAGAGCGGCGTCGAGACCATCGAGGACGTGGCGGCCACTGTAGCCGGCTTTTCCGTTCAGAACCTGGGTCCGGGCCAGAGCCAGATCGCCATCCGCGGCGTCTCCTCAGGCCAGATCGCGCGGGACCAGCCCGGCGTCAAGGAGTCGGTGGGCGTCTATCTTGACGAATCGGTCATCTCGATGTCCCTGTTCACGCCGGACCTCGACCTCTTCGACGTCTCTCGCGTCGAGGTTTTGCGCGGCTCGCAGGGGACCCTGTTCGGCTCCGGCTCGCTGGGGGGCACGGTGCGTTACATCACCAACACGCCCGTGCTTGGCACGACCCAGTTTTTCGGCGAGTTTGCCGGCAGCACCTTGAGTGACGGCGAGGCGGGCGGTCAAGCCAAGGTCGGCGTCAACCTGCCTCTGGGCAGCACGGCCGCGCTGCGCGTCGTGGGGTACTTCGATCGGCTCGCCGGTTACATGGACGCGGTGCAGCCGGACTTGAGCGTCAAGGAGGACGTCAACAGCGGCGACCGCGCCGGGGTGCGGGCGGCGATCCAGATCGCCCCGAACGATCGGCTCACCATCATGCCGCGGTTCCTCTACCAAAAAGTGGAGATGGACGGCTGGAACCGCATCGACGTCTACAACATCCTGGCCAATCCCTTCACCACGACGCGGCCGGCGGTGACCCTCGGCGGCCGCAAGCTCTTTACCCAAATCGACGAGCCCTTCACCGACGAATTCCTGCTCGGCGACCTGAACATCAACTACGACTTCGGCGGCGTCGCCCTGACCTCGATCACGTCATACACCGATCGGGACATCCTGGTCGTGCGCGATGCCGGCGCGCTGACCTCCAGCATCACCGGCGGCTTGATCGGCCTGTCCGAGGACGTTTACACGCTCGACTCGCCGCTCGACGATGCCACCACGGCGACAGCTTGGACGCAGGAGGTACGCCTGTCTGGCGAGGAGGGCCGCTTCCAGTGGCTGGCCGGCGGCTTCTACGCCGACTCGAAGCGCGATTAC